>Ga0172364_10003392_pt1 | contig 12723 bp, 15 predicted proteins | sample LakKivSesite10cm_FD_114545 | JGI IMG/M metagenome (GOLD analysis project Ga0172364, IMG submission 114545) | Sediment microbial communities from Lake Kivu, Rwanda - Sediment site 10cm | ecosystem: Environmental > Aquatic > Freshwater > Lake > Sediment | place: Rwanda: Western Province, Lake... | reverse complement strand
GTGCTCCGGCCGGGATTTGAACCCGGGTTTCCGACTGTCTTTCCCGTTTTCGGGTCGAAAGGCCGGAATACTTGGCCGGACTATACTACCGGAGCATGAGTCCAGTGTATCATCTGGATTAGGGTGCTTCGTATTTTAATGTTTTCAATTTTATCGTTGGTTGTTTCTGGGGAAAAGGAAAAAAAGTTTCTTACAGAACGAGTAAAAAAGTACATCAGCCATAGCTAGATATCAATGAATAAAGCATGTTTATGGCGTGGTTTTTTCATGTATCTTCTAAAAGGCTTTAGGCTTTCATCAATTTCCACAATTCTTTGCTTAACCTTCTCCTTTTCCCGTAACCAAATATCGCGGGGTTCAAACGATTTCTCTATTGCTTCTTCGCATGCAGCGAGAGCCTTTTCGCAGTATTCCTTTTCTGTCTCCAACATGAGTTCAATTTTTATTCTGCTTGCCTCTCGTAAAATTGTTAACTCTCTCTGTTCTTTTTCTCGCTTTTCCTCTTCACTGATAGATACTTTCACGTCTTGAAGTGGCACCCCCTTTTTCTTCCTTTCCTCTATGGCTTTCTTTTCATCCTCATTTATTCGCCATTTAAGTTCTTGATCGAGAATTTGTTTATTGTTCTCAATTATTTTCCGTAGTATTTGTCTTTCTTCCTTAGAACTAGATGCCTTCAGCCATTCAAACGCATTAATCATATTCTTCTTGGCTTCGATTCTAATTTTACTTTGCTTAAATCTGCTGTCCTTTTCATCAAACATTATAAGATGCTTCTTGAAGTTTTGACGGGCTTCAGTCAAGCTGTACTTGCTGTTCGCTCCGCCCCCAACTTCATCTGGATAATGTTCATTATAATTGGGATCGTCTTCCCAATTGCACAAATCGCAAATTTCGTAATTCCCTCTTCCTTCAAAAAACCTTCCTAACGTATCGTAGCCACAACAAGGACATTTTTCCATACAAATCACGTTTTCATTTTAGAGAATGAATGTTTTATGCTTGTCCTGACAGGAAGTTCATCTGGGCGAGTCTGTCCATGACTTCGACGATTTCGCGTTCGATTTCGCGCCTCTTCTCCTTGTAGGCGGCTTCGTCGAACTCTCCATTCTTGCGCCTCTCCTCGAGCTTCTTTATCTCGTCGACCAGCCTGTCCCTCTGCCTCTCCAGGTCCTTCTTCCTTACGCCCACGCCCTCAGCATCGTACATCGCGGATCACGGTTGAATTGACGGAACCATTTATTAAGATTTCCCGAACAATAATCAGCTGAGGCGAAGCTCAACGACCGAAAGCATCTCCCGAATCCCCGTAACGTTCGTCGTCGAAGGCTCCGGCGAAGCCAAGGGCGAAATAATACGGTTCCTAGCCCCCAGAACGTGCGACGCAATAATCAGGAAGCTGCCGATAGAGGGAAGGGCTGCGCTGCATCCGAACGAGGTGTTCTTCGAAATTCCATTAACGTTAGGAGAAGAAAAATCCAAAGCCACGGCAGAAAAAGGGATGCTGGCTTATTGGCCGATGGGTGGGGCTTTCTGCATATTCTACGAAAAAGCCCGTCCATACAGTCCCATAAATCCGATAGGCAGAATATTAGAAAATCTTGATGTTATCAGCAAAATAAAAAGCGGAACAATAATTACAGTTAAGAGAACCTAAGATTCTGTAATTCTGTCACGGTCTCTCTTGGGACTGGGCGATCTTCTGCAGGTGGATTTCCAAAGCTTTTTGTCTCCACTTGTTCTGCCAGCTCTTCCACCCCGTCTTCACAAGGCGTTCCCTAAGCTCGAACATGTCCGCCACCCACTCAAGAAGCGGGTAGAACCGTCTCTCAGTCTCGAAGATGTCCTTGGGAACACCCACTTCGACGCACCAGTCAACGTAGCCCTTTTCTACTCTCTCTTGAAGCTCGCCCGTGACCACCGTTTCTTCGACGTGGAACCCCTGTCCCTGCAAATAGTCCCGGACGCCCGAAAGAATGAAGCCCGAGCAGACTTTAAAGTTGGTTTGCTGGTCGCCCTGCATGACGTCGACGATTTCCTTGGCTATTCTGACTGCCTCTTCGAGGTAGACTTTATTCCCGAAGTTGGGTTGCTGAAAAGCGGTGACGGCGATTCTGCGCTCCATGTACCTGTAGTCCGGTAGCTTAAGTGCCCCTATAATGGCGCCCAGGATCAAGTCTCCCCAGCCTGAGTCGTCGATGAGAATCGTCTTCGTGAAGATGAACTGGTCGAGAGCCATAATCAAAATTCACCAAGTTAAGAAACTGCGGGGCGCCTGAAACATTCCCTCTAGCAATAACTTGCCTAAACTCGGTTTTAAGTGTTTAGCTTTAGAACTATTTATTTTGTTTGAATTCGCGTTGAAGAGAAACTAAGTAGATTACGAAAAAATTAGGAATTGGCTACTGGCTTGTAGACTCTTGTCCCTCTTCCACTTGTCACGAAGGACACGACTCCCGCTCGCTGTAGTTCGTCGAGGAAGTCGCGTGCTACGCTTATGCGGAGGTTAAAGCGCGAGGCGACCGAGTAGGGCGTGAGGTACTTCATGGCTTGGAGCTCCTTTTCGACCTTCTTGTCTTTCATGTTTGGAACCGTTATCCCCTGAACCCGCTTGTCGGCTGCGGACGAGGACGGTCCTGCCTTGCCTTCCTTGTCCTTTGGTTGACCTTTACGGTCTTCGAGCTCTTGGGACTTCGCCATCTGAGTGATGTTCTTCTTCTTTTTTCCGCCACCCATGTTTTATGCCCTCACACCCATCAAGCGACCGCCATGATTTATAGGTTTCTCTAGGCTACTGCTTCGACCTCTTTCTTGTTGATTTGCTTCCACTTGGCTACTGGGATGCCTAGTTCTTTCTCGATTTTGGGTCTGTGGATGGAGTTCATGGTGCAGAACGGTATTATCCTTCCGTCGGGGACTGCGTAGTGGATGCAGCACCTCTGCACCCTTTCCAAGTCGAAGTTGTAGGGGTCCATGAAGTGCATCGACGAAATCATGAGCATCTTGCGGTGGAGGTCACCCAGCGCGGAGTAGCTGCCCGTCTTTAGCAGTGGCCAGATGTACTTTTTGAGCATGTCGAACTTGATGTTCCGCATCGACCCCACGACCTGCATTTTAAGTCTCGTCTCGTGCCCCTTCTCGTACTCCTCGAAGGCTTTTTCCATGGACTTGATGAACTTGTCGACGTCGCCGTATTGGGTAATAGGCACAATCTTCCCGTCTTCGACGAAGACGTACGTCGCCATGCCACAGTGGGGATGCGCGGTGAACTCGCTATAATGCTTTTTCTTCATGGCGCCAACCGCGCGCGCAACGGGCACAACCGTGGGAACTGGGTAGAAGTCCGAGACCTTGATTTGCCCGTCCGTCTGTTTCTCGACGTCTTCCATGAACTCCGGGATTGTTATCCGCATCTGCTTCCTCTGCTCCTCGGGGATTCTGCCACAAAGTGAGACGGGCTGGAAGTTCACGCACCTGACGACGTCGAAGTTGTCGATGGCGAACTTGATGATGCCGCCCACCTCGTGGTCGTTGACACCCTTCACCAACGTACAAACCAACACAACGCTGTGAATCCCCGCCTGCCTGCAGTTCTCGATGGCCTTCAATTTGGTCGGAAGCAGGTCGGCTCCTCGGGTGAACTTGAAAACGTCGGGTGTGACGCCGTCGAACTGCAGGTAAACCGTGCTGACCCCCGCCTCCTTGAGGCTGCGGCAGTAGTCCACGCTTGACGCGAGCCTGATGCCATTGGTGTTGACCTCGACGTGCTTTATGCCCACCTCCTTCGCCATCTTAACGAGCTCAGGCAGGTCCTCGCGGATTGTGGGTTCCCCGCCCGAAAACTGAAGCGCATCAACGGGCACGGGCTTGTTAGCTCGAAGGTTAACGAGCATCGCTTGGATTTGTTCCTTGGACGGCTCGTAGACGTAGCCTGTGGTCCCAGCAGTGGCGAAGCACACGGGGCACCGCAGGTTGCAGCGGTTCGTGACGTCGATTATGGCTAGGACCGTCTGCGACTTGTGCTTCGGGCAGATTCCGCAGTCGTAGGGGCAGCCGTTCTTCGTTTCGGTCCGTGGGTTCTCGATACCATTACCGATGTACTCAAAGGCTTTGACTCGCTCGTACTGCCCGTAGTCGGACCAGTAGAGCTCCTTGTAGGCGCCGTGTTCGGGGCACTCCTTCTTGATGTAAACCTTGCCGTCTTCCTCGTAGATTTCTGCGTCCAGAACCTTCAGGCACTCCGGGCACAGGGATTGGGTATGCTTGATGGTCTTCATTTTTACCACCGACGGTTGTAATGCTTATATCAAGGTTGAAGGGATTCCGTATAATAAGGTTTCCAAACTTTCCCTAAGGTGAAAAGTGAGTATGTCGGCGGTCATCAGCGAAGAGGCGAAGAGCGCCCTGAGAGAGGCTGGGCTCACAGACTACGAGACGCGCGCGTACATGTACCTTCTGCAGGTGGGCGCGACGACTGCGAGCCGAATCAGCGACGAGACGAATGTCCCCTACTCGAAAATCTACGAGGTACTGAACTCTCTGGAGAGGAAAGGCTGGGTCGAAACGCGGGCGGACAGGCCGCGCCAGTACTACCCGAAGTCCCCCAGCGAAGCTATGGATGCGACGAGGCTGAGGCTTGAGAGCATGATGAAGACGTGGCGGAACACTGTTCTGGGTGAGCTTCAGCCCTTGTACGAAAAGCGGGAGATTCGGGAGAAGCCCGACGTTTGGATTCTCCGCGGCGAATACGACGCCTTGGCTAAGCTCAAGGACCTCGTCAGGAACGCGAAGACGGAATTGATGTTTGCGGTGCCGCCTTTGGCTGAGTCCATTCTGAGTGCAGTCACGCCTGTATTTAGTGAGCTTCTGGGGACATCGGTCAAGGTTCAGATACTGGTTTCCAAGGACCTGAACTTGGACGTTGAACCTCTTTCCCGTATTTACGAGGTTAGGAGAAAGGATAGGATGTTCGGCGGAGGCGTGCTGGCGGACGGGCGGGAAGCCCTCCTCATCCTCGGCGAGAATAAACCGTCGCTCATGATATGGTCGGACCACAGCGGACTCGTGAAGTTCGCCAAAGACTATTTCCAGTACCTCTGGGACGACGCGGAGAAAGTCTAGTTCAAATTCAAATTGCCATCGATTTAATCGTCTCTTTTAGCTGCTCCGCCCCTCTATTAAATAGGCTTTTTTCGGAGTCGTCGAGGTCCCATTCAATAACTTTCTCAATTCCGTTGGCGCTCAGTATTACAGGAGCCCCTAAGCTGACGTCTTTAACTCCATATTCTCCATCCAGAACGACTGAGCAGACGGACAGACTTTTTTGGTTTTTTAATATTGCCTCGACCACGTTGGCCGTGTTGCTGGCTGGAGCGTAAATCGTCGCGCCCTTCTTCGAGATGACCTGCAACGCGGACTCTTTAAGCCCGTTCATGATTTGCCCGCGTTCCTCTCCTGTGAACGTTTTCTTGCGTTTCTTTATTTTGACTTGGCTGAAGACGGGAACTTGGCTGTCTCCGTGTTCCCCTATGACGTAGGCTTCCACGTCAAGGACGGGCACATCGTACTTGCTGCCCAGGACCGTTCGGAACCTCGCCGAGTCCAGCATCCCCGCGCTGCCGATGACCCTTCGGCGGTCGAAGCCAGTCGTCTTCCACATGACGTAGTTCATGACGTCCACGGGGTTCGAGAGAGTGACGATTACGGGTATGCCCCCAACTTGCCTGAGGCTGGTCGCCACCGAAGTGACAATTTTCCTGTTCGCCTCGAGGAGATCCATCCTCGACTTCATGTCCGGCGTCCTAGGCTTCCCCGCAGTAACGACAACAACCTTGGACCCTTCGGCGTCCCCGTAGCCTCCCGCAACCACCTTAGTATTGTTCCTAAAAGCCAGTGCCTGCGCGATGTCCGCGGCGTTGCCCTCCGCTAGCTCGTGAAAAACGTCCACGAGGACCATTTCGTCCGCTATCCCGCGGCTTGCGATTTCGTAGGCTATGCATGAGCCGAGGTTGCCGACGCCGACGACTGCAACTTTGTTCATGCCTGAATGATAAAGGGTAACCATTGCATAACGGTTTCCCCAGTCTGCAGTAGGCTGATGGCCGAACAGCCTTTTTGGGGCTTGAAAGGCTTATTAGAAAAATATTTCATCAATAGACTGGTGATGAGCTAATGCGTCGCGACGTCTTCAAAGCAAAAAACAAGAGACAAATAAACCTCATAATTCACGCGGACGACATCGGGATGTGCCACTCTGCGAACAAGGCCTCAGAAGAAGCCTACGAGAAAGGCGTGGTTTCATCGGGAAGCCTCATGGCCCCGGCTCCGTGGTTCATGGACGCAGCCACGTACTTCAGAAGCCACCCAGAGTTCGACGTCGGCATCCACGTTACGTTGACCAGTGAGTGGAAGCTCTACAGGTGGCCTCCCGTGGCGCCGAGGGACAAGGTTCCTGGGCTGGTCAGCGGGGACGGCTTCATGTACCGGACCTCGGAGGAAGTCGCGAAGCACGCCTCTGGAAGAGAGGTTGAGGCCGAGATTCGATTTCAGATTGAGCGTGTCCTAGAGTTCGGCGTGAAGCCCACCCACATGGATACGCACATGGGCACCGTCCACTACAGGCCCGAGTACCTCGAAGCCTACGCGGATTTAGCCGTTGAGTACGGGATTCCCGTCATGGTCCACAATTCCTCCCCCGAGATTAGAAGGAAGGTTTCGCATCTGGTTCCCGTGGTACCTCAATATGTGGGGTACCCAGCGCAGGGAAGCCTCGACGAAAGGAAGGCGGCGGCTCTAAAAATGCTTGGGGGCTTGAAGCCCGGAGTTTACGAGACGATCCTGCACCTGGGCGGGGACGACGACGAAATCAGGGCGATTATTGGAGATGACACTCACTTCAGGCACGAGGAGTATTTGATTTTCAGCAACCCCGAGGTCAGGCAAGCCATAAAGGACCGCGAGATAAGGCTTGTCGGGTGGCGGGACCTGAAGCACCTTGCACCTCCGCAAAACTGACTCTAAAATACTCATCGATTTTTCAAGTAAAAACTGATTAGGAAGCGACGAGTAGTATATGGTGAGGATGCTGAGATGACGAAGACAATAAGAATCGTCAGCGAAAGAATCGGCGCAGTGGAAGCCGAAATCGTCGAGGACAGGAGCCCGAAGACGGCGAAAGCGATATGGGGCACTCTCCCCTTCGAGGCTCGGGCCAACACGTGGGGCGACGAAATCTACTTCTCAATCCCCGTGAAGCTGAGCCCAGAGAACGCCAGGCCGACCGTGGAGCTCGGCGACGTCGGCTACTGGCCCCCAGGACAGGGGTTCTGCATATTCTTTGGTCCAACGCCGATGAGCCGAGGCGGAGAGATCAGGCCAGCCAACCCCGTGAACGTGTTCGGCAAGGTCACGGGAGACCCAAAACTCTTGAAAAAGGTTAGGGACGGAGACAAAATCAGAATCGAGAAAATTTAGTCCATACTGAATTTTACTAAATTATAGTTTTACTCATTTTTCAAGTAGATAGAGGAAGGTCTCTGCGGCGTGCCAGCCGTGAGGAGCACATGTTTTACTTTCCACATATTGTTTCGAGACTCTAGCCATGCCGTCGTAGTCCGCTTGGGTTACGTGGCTTTCCCAAGTGACTGGGTAGTTCTCGCTAATCAGGGCTTTTGGCGCTGGCCAACCATGAAAGTGGGCTTCCGCCCAGCCCAAGTAAGGGTAAAGGTCCTTTTCCCTTTCAGTTAGGGGCTTGCCTTCGACGTGGCAGCCTTTATAATCCATCCAGAAGAGGGCTGAGTAGCTGTCGTAACCCTTCGGTATCACGTAATCGTCCTTCAGCCCCAGGCGTTTCAGCCCGAGCTTGAGCCACTTCGTCTGGAAAACGGGGTGCTCAGCGAAGTCCGTCAATCCGACGACGTGGTTGTCCTTCGTGTACTCGGGCACCGCATTGAGGACAGTGGCGACAAGCGGATGCGACGCGTCTGAAACCAGCGATACAAGGTACAGCGATTGTCCGAGGTTGTCGGTTTCGACGTTGCCCGCGTTCCGGTCGAAGGGCTCTTTCAATCCGAGAATCCAGTCCCTGACGAGGCGGAGGTTACCCGTCTTCTCGAGGCAGGTACACATTATCGCAGCATCCCTAAGCCAAGGCTTTAAGTAGACGAAGTAGTTTGGCACTGGCTGCCCGTCAACGACGTTAATCAGAATTTCGTGGTGGAGTATTCGCATCAACTTCGCGTGCCTGTATCCGTTGAATTGCGGCAGTTTGAGCTTGCTTCGGGTCAGGCAAACCCGTTTTTCGCTTTCGTCGAGCCAGACCCCCTCCTCGTCCTCTCGGATGACGACCTTGTCTCCGCGTTTTGTCTCCAGAGCCACAGCGTATTCCGACGGTCGTATGTTTTCCGACGCTGTGTCCCATTCCCGTAAGGTTTCGCGCGACAAAGCGTCGTAGAGCGCGCCGTCCTTGTAGACGAGTTTACGTCTGCCGCCCATCCCGAAAAGGAAGAACGAAACGTCAGGAAGCTCCATTAATCCAACCGTCCCATGAACGACTACCATCTGATTTGTGTGACATCGGTTTTTCAGTTTTGTGTTACATTTCGCCCTGTACCTTGTCTGATTTGAGTGTCAAAATTATTTTGCGTTTGAGTGTCAATTCTCTATCCGTCTAGAGGGGGGATATATATATGAACGGGTCAAAAAAGCTGACCAACCTGAACCAGTCTATTTTGACCAACAATGGATTTTTTTGTTTGAACAACAAAAATTCGCCCAAAACAAGTTTCTATGCGGTTACATTGAACCAGTTTTTCGGGTCCTCCAATATCCTAGCGTAAGCCTTCCTGATGTTCTTGACCAGCGATGCCTCTTTTCCGTCGTCTAGTCCACACGTTGTCCTGAGAATGTAGTCGATTCCATGCGGGTAAACCTCTTTACTGAATACTTCGTCCCTCAGGTCGAGTCTCCCCTTCTCGTCTCTTCCCCTGAAAAGCGTGGCGGCGGGCACAACCAACGTGGTGAAGGGCGCAGGAACCGAGTGCTTCACGTCGAGGAGCAGCGCCCCTATCAGCCTGTCGTTTCGGGACAGCTTCCTCTGAACGTCTCTGCCGACGCGGAAAATCGTGTCCCCGAGGGCTTTGTTGTTGAACCGTTCGATGAGGTTATCTATGTGCTCCTGCATGCTTTCGTCGTCGAACTCGTCGGGGTACTCGAGAACCAGGGCTTTCCCAGACTCGTGCATGGCTCCCTTGACGGCTTCGCGTATTCTTTCGTCGCCTATAACCTCCCAGATGAACCTCATCTCTGGGTCAGTCAAAAATCCCAGGTAGGCTGTTGCGGCGTGCCCCATGTTGTGGACGAAGAGCTTGCGGTCCACGTAGGCGGCTATGTTCCTCTTGGGTTCGAGGCCTTCGACTTTTGGGATGCCGTTCTTGAAGCCCTTCTCGTCGAGGATTATTCTATTGTAGGCCTCAGCGTAAACCAGCAGCGGATCTCTTCGCCTTTCCTCCTCGCTCATGATGGGAACCATCTTGCCGATGCACGTTTCAACAAGCCCAGCCATCGAGTCCAGATTATACTTCTTTGGCAGATACTTCTCCAAGCCTTCCACGAATACCTTTGACGAGTCTTTGATGTTCTCGCAAATGATGACGTCCACGGGACCCTTCCCGAGCTCCGCCCTCTTTGCCAACCCCTGAGCTATGCTTGGGTACACGCCTTGCAGGTTGTTGACGCCGACTGCCGTGGACAGCACGTCGGCGGATACAATTTCATCAACAACCCTCTCTGAGTCTTCAAGGTGTACGGCTCGGACGTTCTCGACGCGTATCGTTTCCGGGCGCTTGTCCTTCACCTCAATCGTGTACGCTTTCCGCTCATTCATCGCTTGGATGATTCGTTCGTCTACATCCATAAAGACCACTTCGTAGCCTGCTCGCGAAAAGAGCTGCCCCACCAGAGACCTTCCGATGTTCCCCGCACCGAAGACGACGATCTTTCTCATGCCCGAAACCTTGCCACGATGTATTCAGCAGCTGACGAGGCGCTTCTCAAGGAAGACCTTTTCTTTAGCCAGATCCCAGCCTTCCACGTCAAACAGCGGGCTCCGGGCGTGCGGGTAAATCGCGCCCTTCCCGTTTATTTGCCGCTGCCTCAATGCGTGAATTAGCGGGACCACGGCGTCCATTCCCCCGCATTTTTCGATGTAGTTGCCGGGGGCGATCTGGGCTTCGCTCATCATCTGGAGGGTGGCGGCGACGTGCGGTGGTTCGCTGCCGCTTGAGCCCACGATTGAGACGCCGTCGTAGTGTATCCTGTGAGAGTCAATCCTGACCATCTTACTGTTCGACGGGATGCCACCGAAGAAGTGGACGACGCCCCTCGGAGCCAAATACCTAAGAGCAGCCTCGTGGGCAGAAGGGTCTCCGACCGCAACGATCACGTCGTCCGCCCCAGCTCCGACCATCACCTCAGCCAACGCTTCGCTTATCTGCTCAGAAAGGACGCAAACGAGCCTTATTCCCTGCTTCTTTGCCCGTTCGCTTAGGGCCTGCCTTATTGATTCAAGCCTTCCCTGGTGGTGACCCGACACGATTACGGCTTTGGGGTGGCGCGACATGGCGATTTCGGCGTTCATGAGCCCCATGGGTCCGTCGCCCATGACTAGCGTGGTGCCTCCCGTTTTCGGTCCAAGCTCGACCTGAGGCTCAATGCTTGAGTCGTTTCTGCGGAAGTGAACCATCCTCTCTTGAGCGGCGATGGCGCACGAGATCGGCTCAGCCAAGGCAGCAGCGAAATACGGAATACGATCGTCCTGAATCGGTAACAGGCAGCCTGCTTCGATCGTTTCCTCCATGATCAGGACATATTCAGCTAGTAACCCAGGCAGTGTGTAGCCCATAGCCACTTTGTTGATTCCTTTGGCGTTGTCCCTGTACCTTTCCTTGTAGTGGCTGGGCCCTCTCGGAACCGCGGGCTGGATGGCGAACCTTTGACCAATTTTGTATTTACCTGCGAGGTTTTTTCCGACTTTAACGACCGTTATGGCGCCTTCGTGCCCGATTATCCTCGGGTACTTCTGGACGTCCCAGCCGTAAAGCAGCGGGTGAGAGGAGCCCTGGTCGATGAACTTGTTGTCCGAGGCGCAAGCCACAGCTGCGTCCACCCTCGCTAGAATCTGGCCGTCGCCGTACTCAGGAACATCCACGGTTGTCAATTTTAGGTTCTCTTCGCCGACGCCCGAGAGGACAACTGCCTGCATGGTTCTGGGTACACGGTAATCGTCAGAAACCTCCGAATATCTGCTCAGTCTAGTCATCCACGGGCACAGCTAAGCATCTGTTTTTTATTTAAAGATCTATGACAAGCTATCAAGAGCTTCATATTTAACGATTGTTTAGCCCACTGAACGATTTTAGTTATTTTAATTATGTCTTGGACGACCTTTTTTTCAGATAAACTAAGAATGACGCCATGAGGAAGATTGGCAACAGGAAAATGTGGATGATAATCGATGCGACGAGAAGGGGGGCTATCAGCCAGTAGAAGAGGCTGTTGACTGATCCAACCATTGAATTGATGAGTATGAAAACGGCGCCGTCAACCAGAAATCCGAGAACCAAGGCTTTGGTGCTGAGCCAAGAATCCTTATCATCCAAAATAACATCTCGGGGAAGAAAGTTACGTAGCAACAGCAGTCTCCTGCTCGTGGGAACCATCGGGAGCAGATAAACCAAGAACGGCGACAGAGCTGTCCCAAACCACAGTCCAGTTAACAACCTGACGACATTCGTGCTCACTCTGAGACCGATAAATTGTGTCACAGCATCCAAAATCATGGGGGTGACCATGAAAAGCGTTGCCCAAAGGTTCGGCGGGCCGTATGCATTCTTTCTGCGTATGGACAACAGAATGTACCCAATGAAGAATCCGATGTAAATTCCAGTGTCGCGCGCGCACACGGGGAGGGGAAGGCCGCCGATCCAAAGGGTTCGGTCGGGAATCTGGTGGCAGACAAGATGCCCAACGAAGTTGAAGGCTTGGATAAGGCTGTCCTCAGTAGAACCCATCAGTCAACCGCAGCCGTCGTTAGTAGATTACCTTCAATAGGCGATATTGAAATTTAGTTCGGATCGTGGACGAGTCCTGGATTCTTATTCTGGCACAGGCGTCCCGCAGTTTTCGCAGTACCTTACGTTCGGAGGGACAGCGCGACCGCATTTCGCGCAGAACCTTGCTGCTGACGGCTGTGGAGGCGGCGGTGGTGGAGGTGACATTGGTGGCGGCGACATTGGCGGAGGCGGCATAGAATAGGGTGGTGCTTTGTCTTTCCTGACAATAAGGTATATGATTAGCCCGATGATCCCAGCGATGAGAACCACGATGAGCCACAAAGCGCCGTTCATTCCCCGTCTTTCAGCGTCCCTGTACACCCAGATGCAGAGCAGAATGCCTATGATGAACCGCGCCAACGCGGCGAAGCAAATCATTCCATAGAGTCCAGCCATCCAATCGTATGAATCCATTTGCACTGGCACCGATAACACTCTTTTCACCTTATTACCAATCGACTATTATAATATATAACAATTTTGACATCAACCAAAAGAAAGAATCAAAGATTCCACAAAAAACCTAAAATGTTGTGGCGGGCCCGCTGGGATTTGAACCCAGGACCTTCAGCTCCGCAGGCTAACGTCCTAATCCTGACTAGACTACGGGCCC
>Ga0172364_10003391_pt1 | contig 12723 bp, 11 predicted proteins | sample LakKivSesite10cm_FD_114545 | JGI IMG/M metagenome (GOLD analysis project Ga0172364, IMG submission 114545) | Sediment microbial communities from Lake Kivu, Rwanda - Sediment site 10cm | ecosystem: Environmental > Aquatic > Freshwater > Lake > Sediment | place: Rwanda: Western Province, Lake... | reverse complement strand
AAAGAGATTCTTTTTTCTAAAATAACAAGCGTAAAAAAAGTCGCACCGACCAATAAAAGAACGCCTAAAATAAGAATAACTGTAATCAGGGCAAAACCAGGGTGAGATTTTTGATTTTTATTCGTATGATCAAATCTTATCTTCATTATACAAAATTTTAGAATATGAATAAATCTAGATAAAAAGATATTTTTATCTTAGGTTACGGCCGCAAACACTAGTCAAAAAATCTACCTTCTCGTCTAGTGAAAGAGTGCTAAAACTAATATGCACCACCCTATCTTCTCCCCAAAACACCAGATGATCAATATATTCCGCTATAAATTCGTCAGCATCTACTGCCTTTTCCGCGCTATGACCAAATTCATCTACTGCGGAAGCGATTACCCAAGAATCCGGGTCATCAGAAAAATAATAGTGGCTGTACTCACGATGCAAGTTACCTTCTGCCACATAATAACGAATATACTGGACAGGTTCTTGATTATGGCCATCTTGAAACATAATCTCTGCTGGTGGGGGATTGTCCGGGTCATTAGCAATAGCAGGTAAATCAGTGGCTAATTCCTGGGATTGCCGCAAATCTCGGGTAATGCGGTCCAGAGCAACACGGCCGTTTTGGACTAACTCTACCTTACGATTTTCTCTCTCTGCAAAACGCAGAGCTAAATCATAACAAGTATAAGAGAGTAAAATTACGACTAGACCCACACTAACAGCGACTAGGACTTCCACCAAAGTGAAACCCTTTTTGAGGTTAGAAAATTTCATCGGGTTTTGGATAAAAAGTTGAATTTTATTCTAATTGTAAATTGAAAATTAATATTTACTTATCACAGTAACCAAGCTTTTCTGCTTTTCTGTTAGCCCTTCATGCCAATAGACGGTTACTTCTATTTTCTTCATCCCTTCATCCTCGGAAACTTCATTGAAATCTCCATCTATATGGTGAATCTCGGTCTGGATTTCAAAATAATGAAGTTGACTAGTAGTATCTGCGGTGGCTGGTGCGCGGGCTTCTACAATGCCGGTTTCTAAGGCATTATAGGATTTAGCAATGTATTCTTCCATCTTCCCTTGGGCAAGGAAGGCAGCTTCTGTATCATGGCGTGCAATAATTGCTAATTTAGACCCGAGGGGCAAAAATTGTAAAACCGCTAAAAAACCAATCAAAAAAATTGTGAGAGCAACCATAGCTTCAACTAAAGTGAAAGCCTGACAATAGATTGGGGTGAAATTTCTAATTTTTGCTTTCATAGCTTGTATCTTATCTAATTTCAATAATTAATAAATCCTGCGGGCCGCACATCAATGGTTTTTACTTCGCCATAGCGGTTTGTAAGGTCAATTTGACCCGCGTCAACTACGCCGCCTGCTGCGGTGAATTGAATTTCTGGATTGTCTAAATCGCGTAATTCTTTGATCTCAATGTCAGGATCCAAGGCTTCTGTTTGGATTGTTTCGGGTAAATAATTGCCGGGATTTGCTGGATCAGGATTTAAACGAATAATCTCATAATTCTTTTTGCCTTCTAAATCAAATCGTACCAAATAAGTTATCTGCTCTGTGACAGTCTTTTGCTGCGCCCATCTTAAATTCTGAACTACCTTTTCGGTTTCGCGGGAGAGTTTATAGGTCGGTGCAAATCTCCGAAAGCTAAAAAATGTAATCCCGGCGAGAATAGAAAAAATGGCCAAGACAATTACTAACTCTATAAGGGTAAAGCCTTTAAAAAACCGTAAACGAGTGACGATTTGCATAAGTTATACAGATTGATCTAATGTAAAATTTAAAATGCAAAAATCAAAATGACAAATCAAAATGTTAAAATGAAAAAAATTTTGAAATTTTACACTGTAATTTTGATTTTTAATTTTTACATTTTGATTTATTTATAAGGCGCTAGTTAAGGAGTAGATCGGTAAAATTACTGCTACAGCCATAGCACCTACTGCTCCGCCGATTACGAGCATTAAAATGGGTTCAATAATTGTAGAGATATTCTTCATTGTTTGATCTACATCCTCTTCATAGAACTCGGCTAATTTAACTAGAATTTCATCTAGAGCGCCTGTTTCTTCTCCCACTTCAATCACTTGGGTTACAATAGGTGGAAAAAGAAGATGATTATGAGCCAAAGCCTTGCTTAAAGCGGTCCCTTTTTGGACCTCGGTAAGAGAGGCTTTCACTGCTTTCTTATAATACACATTACCTAGGGCATCCGATGCTACATCTAAAGCTTCTAAGATTGGCAGTCCAGAAGCAAGTAATGAGGAAAGATTACGGATAAAACGAGCAAGGTTAACCTTTTTAACGACCTTGGAGATAATAGGCAAATAAAGGTAAATCCGGTGAAAAACCAAACGTCCTTTAGAACTACGCATTATTCTAAAAGCAAGAAAACAAAATACAACAATGCCTCCTAAAATCCATAAAACGTAGGCACCCATAAATTTACTAACTGCAATCAAAATCCGCGTCGGTAGAGGAAGGCGGGTATTGAATTCCTCAAAAATAGTTACTAATTTTGGCAAAACAAAGGTCATCATTAAAAAACCAATGCCGCCCATTGCCACCACAACTACAGCGGGATAAGTCATCGCACCGGTTACTTTTTTTACTAAATCGCGATCTTTTTTTAGTTGTACGGCTAATTGATTCAGAGCCTGGGTTAATTTACCAGAAACCTCGCCTGTTTTCACTACATTGACATATAATTCAGAAAATACCTTAGGATGTTTAGAAAGGGCTTCATAAAAAGTCACACCTGTCTCTACATTTCTGTGTAAATCTTGGATTACTCTTTTAAATTTACGATTAGTGGTCTGGCTTATTAAAATATTGAGTGCTTTAACGAGCGAAAGTCCAGCTTTTAGCATCACTTCTAAATATTGGGTAAACAGTACTTTATCCATCAGAGAAATATATCCAATTTGACTTAAAATTTTCTGAAAAAAAAGATTTTCTCCCTGTTTTCCCTTTTCTTCAGAATGGGTTAATAAAAAACCCTGGGTATAAAGCCATTCCGCCAGTTTAGCTTCGGAGTCTAAATTGATTTCACCTTGTTTAACATTACCTTCTTTGTCGCGAGCAGAATAAGTATAGAGAGGCATAAAAAATAAATCAAAATGCAAAAATCAAAATGTAAAATGATCATCGCTTCGCGAGATCTCGCGAAGCGAGACAATGCAAAATTTTAAAAATTCTTTTCATTTTAACATTTTAAACTGCCGCGCCTGACTTAGCCTTGATTGATACTGAAGGTAAGTCCTTCGTAAAAATTCAGTCATTTTGGTAAGGTTTAACATCTTTAAGAAGGGGCGGAGTCATTGGCGGGCGGGTCATTTTGATTTTTGATTTTTAAATTTTACATTATTCCTTAGTTACCCTTAACACCTCTTCCAGGGTTGTGATGCCCATCTTGGCTTTATAGAAACCGTCTTCAAGCATCCGTGTCATTCCTTCAGCCACGGCTTGTTTTTCAATATCTTCAGTAGGCGCTCGTTTGACAGTCAGGGCTTGAATAGCCTCACTGACTTCTAAAACCTCAAAAATCCCTAAACGTCCTCTGTAACCTATATTATTGCATTGGGCACAACCCCGACCCCGATAGAATAATAGAGAATCAGGGGTAATTTTACTGGACACAATAGCCCCTTCGCGGACCATAATTTCTAGAATCTTCTTGAGGTTCACCTCGGCCTCCAAATTTTGCCAAGCCGTGCGATCAAGGTGATAACTTTCAATACAATTAGCGCAAATCTTGCGTACCAACCTTTGCGCAACGACTACATTTACTGTGGAAGCAAGAAGAAATGGCTCAATTTTCATATCAATGAGACGAGGGATTGCTCCTGCAGCATTGTTTGTGTGGAGAGTGGATAAAACTAAATGGCCAGTGAGTGAAGAATGGATTGCCATTTCTGCTGTTTCACTATCCCGGATTTCTCCCACCATAATAATATCTGGATCTTGACGCAAGAGCGACCTTAAACCATTGGCAAAGGTATAACCAATTTTGGGAGCTACCTGACTTTGATTAATGCGGGGCATATGATACTCAATAGGATCTTCAATCGTGCAGATATTTACTTCAGGAGTGTTTAGGATGTTTAAAATACTATAAAGCGTAGTGGTTTTACCTGAACCCGTAGGGCCTGTAGAAAGAATCATGCCGTGAGGCCGATTGATGTTTAATTTAACAATTTTTAAAGCATTACGGCGCAGACCCAGTTCTTCTAAACTGAATGGCTTAGCCGACTCAAAAAGAAGACGCATCACTATCTTTTCTCCATCAAACACAGGGATGACAGAGACACGAAAGGAGATTTTATATTCCTCGGTTTCAATCTTAAATCGCCCATCTTGAGGTAGACGATGTTCATCAATTTTGAGATTAGACAAGACCTTAATCCGCGCCACTATGCCGGCTAAAATCTTTTTAGGTAAATTCATCACATCTCTTAAAACCCCGTCCACTCTGTAACGGACTATAATTTCTTCTTCTAAGGGCTCAATATGGATATCAGAAGCGTTCTCATATATGGCATATTCTAGGAGCGTATCCACAATTTTCACTACAGGCAGCTCTTTAGCCATTTTTCTTAGATCTTCAGCATCTGCCGGCTCCCGCACGCCTTGTTTGTCAATAATTTCAGAAAATTCCGTTTTTAAGCTCTTGCGATACTGTTTTAAGATTTCGCTAATACTGGTAGACGTCGTCAAAAAAACCTCCATCTTCATTCCAGTCTTCTTTTCCATAAATTCAATAGTTTGCAAATCTGTGGGGTCTACCATTGCTAATTTTAATTTTTCTTTATCTTTCTCAAAAGCCGCCACCTGATAATTACGTGCAATTGGCTCGGGAATTAAAAGGAGAGTCTCCTTAGGAATTTTCTTCTTTTCAAGATTAATATAGGGAATTTTATACGTTTCTGCATAATGTTCCGCTAATATTTCTTCACTCACCAATCCTTGTTTAATTAATTCTGCATCTAGACTTAATTTATCTTGCTTGGCTTGAATACTGGCAGCACGGATTTTATCCTCCTTCACTAAATTATTTTTGGTTAAAATTTCAATTAATTCTTGGCCCTTGAAAAACATAATAATTAAATCAAAATGTAAATATCAAAAATCAAAATGACCCGCCCGCCTTGACTTCGCCCTTAGTTAAATGTTAAATCTTACCAAACACGACTAAACTTTTATCAAAGAATTAGCTAAAACCTAGTCAAGGCGAAGTCGGGCGCGGCAATTTAAAGTGTTAAAATGATAAAAAATTTTAAAATTTTGCACTGTCATTTTACTTTTTGATTTTTACATTTTGATTTTAGATATGACTATTTTATTCTTCGGTGATATTGTCGGCCGACCGGGCCGCCTCGCTGTTAAAAAAATCCTCCCCGAATTAAAAGAAGCTTATGAGCCTGATTTGATTTTAGCTAATTGCGAAAATCTGGCGCATGGTAAAGGAGTTACGCGAGATACTTTGGGCGCGTTACGTGAAGCCGGTATAGAGGTTTTTACCTCGGGTAACCATATTTTTAATCAAAAACAGGCCATAGAGATTCTCAAAGAAAAGGATAGTGATGTTTTAAGGCCTGCCAATTATCCCCCAAATGTGCCAGGGCAGGGTTTTAAAGTAATGGAAATTGGTAGTAAAAAAGTAGCCGTTGTGAACCTTGTGGGCCGCGTTTTTTTTGATGAGGATTTTGATTGTCCTTTCCGCTGTGCCGATGCAATTTTAGAGGAGTTAAAAGAGAAAAAGGTCAAGATTATTCTCGTTGATTTTCATGCTGAAGCAACTAGTGAAGCAATGGCCCTAGCTTGGTATTTAGATGGTCGAGTGTCACTTATTGCAGGTACGCATACCCACGTCCAAACTGCAGATGAACGAATCCTGCCGCAGGGTACAGCTTATATCAGCGACATTGGTATGGTCGGTGTGCGCGATTCTGTTATTGGCGTGGGTAAGGATTTAGTCATTACTAATTTCCTTACCCAAATGCCTGTTTGCTTTGAGGTTGCCGAAGGCGATGTATTAGTGAATGCAATTCTTTGTGAAATTAATGTTCAAACTGGTAGATCAGGCAGAATTGAGCGGATTCAAAAAATTGTGAAGATGTAAGGTCACCTTAATATTTTTCGTTTTTTGTTTCTTATTAAATAAATAATTCAATAAGAAATCAGAAATGAACAAGAAATAAAAAATAAGAAACAAAAATATTTTGATTCTGAAATCGTGTAATTTTATTCTTTCATTTCTGTTCCTTCCCTTAAGAGCCTTGACAAACTATTTGCCCTATGCATAGTTTATGCTATAATAAGCCATAAGAGACTAAATAAAAAATATTAACCACCTCAAAATTAAACTTTGGGGTATCAAAAAAATGAAAAAACAAGAACTCGTGGAAAAGATGGCAGCAAAGACGGAAATTCCCAAAGCGCGGGTGCAAGAAGTGGTGGATGCTTTTGAAGAGATTGTGACCAAAACTTTGGCTGATGGCGGAGAGGTTACTCTGACTGGTTTCGGCACTTTCACAGTGTCCCATCGCAAAGCCAGAACGGGTGTGAACCCCCAGAGACCGTCAGAGAAGATCTCCATTCCGGCCGTAACCGTACCAAAGTTCAAAGCAGGCAAGAGCCTGAAGGATGCCGTGAAGAAATAGAAGAAGTATCTTATCTATAGTAAAACCTCATCTTTTTATATTTTCTGATGAGGTTTTATTATTTCTGGGGTTCCCCGCAAAATCAAAAGATTTTGCGGAGCTTTTATTGTTTGACGAAAAGGAGTAAAATTTGGTAAATTGACAGTATATTGCGGGGATTGGCGAGAGTGGCTAGCGCGCCTGCTTTGCCTGCCCGCCATGGCCTTAAGCCGGGGTGTAGCGCAGTGGCTAGCGCACCTGCTTTGGGAGCAGGGGGTCGGAGGTTCAAATCCTCTCACCCCGACCAGAAATTCTGTTGTACAGAATAATTGTAAAAAAATAGCCAGGGAGAATAATTTATTATACCCTGGCAAATTATTTTACATTTTTATTTATTTTTTCATATGGGTTTGGATAAACTCCTCTTCTCGTTTTTTAGTAGCAGCTTTCTCATCTAAGGCTTCCGCGATCTTCTCATTTACCTGAATCTTCACTTTCAGTCCAGAATGTATGTGAACTTATTCATTTTGGGGGGATCAAAAATACGTTGTTATATAATTGATACTTTATCAAACATTATGTCCCGCATCATTAGCTTTGCCCTAGGCAATCTTTGGACCTGGCGAATCTCTCAAAATCGTAATGATTTATTATCATATGTCAAAAATCTTGATATTGATGGCATTGAGATTACTTTTTCTTCTAAAGAAGAATTATATGCCTTTAATCTTTCCCCTGCCAATGAAAAATGGTTAAAAAAGTTTTCTTATGTCACTATTCACGCGCCCTTTCATTTAAGCCGTGATGTAGGATATAATGAACAAGAAGTAATTCGGCAATTAAAAATTATTTCTGCACTCTACACAAAGCTTAATGCTAAAAATGTGATTATTCATCCTCAAGATTTGCCCGTACCTCGCGTCTTGAACAAGTTTTCCTTTAAAGTCTCTACTGAAAACTTAGCCCCCAAGAGAAATATCACCATTGCTGATTTTCAAAAGATTTTTCAAAAATATCCCAAGATAAATTTTTGCCTTGATGTTAGCCATGCTTATCTTTGGGGCAAGGAGGAAACTGGCAAATTAGTTCAAGCCTTTAAAAACAAAATCTCTCAAATCCATTTCAGCGGCACCTATAGAAATCGCGACCATCAATCCATTAGAGTTGTCACTAAAAATTTTTTATCTTCTATAGAACCAATATTTTCCTTAAAATGCCCGATTGTGATTGAAGGCGACATTAAGCCCAAAAGTCCAAAATTCTTACGCGAGGAAGTGGAATTTATTAAAAATATGTTTAAGGGATAAAAACACTTATCATATTATTTATGCGGGTATAGTATAAAGGCTATTATGCGACCCTTCCCCGCCTGCCATCGCTTTATGCGGGTGTAGCACAATGGTTAGTGCGCTTGCCTTCCAAGCAAGATACGGCGGTTCGATTCCGCTCACCCGCTCTGGTGTTAGCGGGCAGGCAAGGTCGAGATACGGGTTCAATTCCGCTCACCCGCTCAAAATTTTTGCTCATGTTTTACGTTTATATCATCAAAAGTTTAGTTGATAATAAGCTATATATTGGATACAGTAAGGATCTAAAAAACCGACTCAAAGAACATAATAGTGGTCAAAACCTTTCTACTAAAACCAGAAGGCCATTCAAGTTAATCTATTATGAAGCTCACTTGTCAAAAGAAGATGCTGAGGCCAGAGAAGAATTCTTTAAAACCGGCTGGGGTAGAAATTATATTAAACGAAATCTGTCGGGAAGTCTGAAAATGTGAGCAAAAATTTAGGCGGGTTACCCACTCCAGAATTTTCTACTTACATTTTTATTTTAAGTTTAATCAAAAACACCACTTTATAAAGATGGGTGTTTTTGGTTATTTTAAACAATCTAAAACCGCTTACAATTCCATTTTATTTCTTCTTCTCTTTAGTTCCTGAAATCACCTTCCTAATTTTATCGATGATTTCTTCAGTAGTTGAATTGGCTTTAACAATATAATCTTCTGCACCTAGAGATTGCCCCTTTTTAATATCATTTTCCTGACCTAAATTAGTTAGTAAAATAACTGGTATTTTGGCCACAATCTTATCTTGCGAAGCACGTATCCTTCTAAGAACTTCAAAGCCATCCATACCCGGCAAGATGATGTCTAAAAGAACAATATCTGGCTTTTCCTGCTCAATCTTATGTAAGCCATCCTGCCCTTCAATAGCAGTAATAACAGTAAAATTTTCTTTTTGCAGTTTGGTTAAACATAAATCCCTTAAGATTTCGTCGTCCTCAATTAAAACAATTTTACGCGCTCTCCCTTTATGTTTTGATGTAGAGACAATATCCTTTTGACTTTTTTCTTTATTAAGATAAGTCTCTACTTTTTTAAGTATATCTTCAGGAGTGAGATCTGCTTTAATCAGATAGTCGCATGCCCCAAGAGCAAATATTTTTTCCTCATCAGGTTCTGAATTAGAAATAATAATTACTGGGATTTTGGAAAGTAACGGATCACTATGCATTTCCTCTAACACCTCGTAGCCATTTTTATCTGGGATAACAATATCTAAAAGGATTAAATCAGGTTGAGATTCCCTGATTTTTTGTAAACCCTCTGTACCCGTAGGAGCGGTAATAGGCAGATATCCTTCCTTTCTTAATTTTTTTTCCATAAGGACTAAAAGGGCTTTTTCATCCTCAATAATCATTATTTTTTTTGTTTTTGCAGGATGGTTATTATATGGCATATTTTATTCTTTAAATAATAAATATAATTTATGTATAGTAGGGACAGGTTTAAAACTTGTCCCTCCTTTGATAATTTATTGGACTACTGTGCAATAGGTAGGGTGAAATAGAAAATAGAGCCTTTATTCTCTTCACTGTCCGCCCAAATCCGACCTTTATGGTTTTGAATAATGTTTTGAGCGATGAAGAGTCCTAATCCAGAACCTTCAGTTTGCATTCGGACTGCATTATCTGCCCGAAAGAATCTTTGAAAAAGAGAAGCCTTTTGGCTTTCCGGAATGCCCATTCCATTATCCTTGACACTCACCTCAATAAACGAATCTTGCACTTTAAGATTAATCCTAATTTTTCCGCCCGGGGGAGTATAATTAATAGCATTACTTAAGAGATTTTGTAAAACTACATGGATTTTTGCCTGGTCCATCCGCACAAGAGGTAAGGGCTTGGTACCCCTCTGGAATTCCAAAGACATCTGTTTTTCCTCTAAAGAATAAGTAAATTCTTTAGTAGTAGTTTCAATTAAATCCTCAATAGAGCTTGTTATAAACTTATATTGGAATCGTCCTTCTTCGATGCGGGAAACATTCAGTAAATCATTAACTAGATGAATCATCCGTTCATTAGAGCGATATCCTTTGGCTAGGATATCCTTTTGTTCTTTATTAACCTCTCCCGCATCTCCGTCCAAGAGCATTTTAATCCCCCACTTTACTGCGGAGAGGGGCGTACGCAATTGATGGGAAACAATAGAGATTAACTCTGATTTCATTTGATCTACCTCTCGATCATGAGTAATATCGCGAATCATTTTCAATACCCCCCGTTGCTTTTTATCTTGAATAATGGGTGTGGTAATGATTTGCAAAACCATTTTACGCGGTGCTTCTAACATTATCTCTTCTTGTGAAAAAGAATCCGACTCTTTACCAATAGTTAAGATTTTGTAGAGATTCTGGTAAGAGGGACGGGTAAAACTTCCAATATTTTTCCTTCTTCAAATCTCATTTTCTTTAATCTCTAGAATTTTTTCCGCCTGATGATTAACTAGAATAATTTGTCGCTTATGATTTAAAAGAATCGCTCCGTATGGAAGGCTATTAAGGAGAGTGCGTGTTTTATCTTGGGCTTCGAAAGAAGGAGCAGCAACTGGTAATCTTTGTAGTTTAAAGACTAACCAAGAAATAATTGCCGTCACCGATAGAAAATAGGTAAGTTGGGTCAGAAGTTCAGGGGACGAAATAGAAACAAGATGTTTTTGAATGAAATAACCAATAATCAAACCATAACTTAAAATACTGCAAGCAGCAGTCGTAATGCAGACTTTATAGTTGTAAAAAAGACTAGTTAGTGCAATGAGTACGAAATACCCTACAATTATGGGGATGTCTGGCCCATTAAAATAAGCCACTATAGCAATTAAGAAAGCAACCGCTCCGTTAATTAAATAAATAGCAAAGGAGGTTTCCCTTTTTTGATTTTTAGGCATTTTTATTTCTCAAATTCCATAATCCAATTTTTTTCATTATAACATATTTTATTTTTTGAGAACAGAAAATTTTGTGATATAATTTAAATAATCTTATTTCAAAAAGTTATCTTATAGAATTCAATCCCACATCGGATTAATATTTTATAACCCACTGGTGTTTTTAATAAAATATTTTACATATGAGTAAGGATCAAAAGTCTTATTCTCCGCGGCCATTTATTCTAATAATTCTAGATGGCTGGGGTTTATCTCGGAATGAAAAGGGCAATGCTGTGCGCCAAGCTCGGCTTCGCGAGTTTAATCATTTATGGGCCGCAAATCCCCATACTATTCTTAGCGCTGCTGGCCTTGCCGTGGGCCTTCCCAGGGGGCAAATCGGTAACTCCGAAGCAGGACATATGAATATTGGTGCAGGGCGAATCGTGAAGCAGGATGCAGTGGTGGTTAATGATTCTATTAGCCAAGGTACTTTTTTCAAAAACCCCGCTTTTCTTCAAGCCATTCGTAATGCCAAAGCTAAAAAGAGACGGCTCCATTTGCTTGGCCTTTTGACTGGGATGCAAAGTGCCCATGCAGATCGGCGCCACCTTTATGCTCTTCTAGATTTAGCCAGAAAAGAAGGGTTGCGCCAAGTATATCTTCATTTATTTACAGATGGCCGCGATTCACCTCCTATATCTGCCCTGGACTATTTAAGGGATTTAGAAATAAAAATAAAAAAAGTGGGAATTGGTAAAATCGTAAGTATCGCAGGCCGTTATTATGCAATGGATCGGATTCGCGAATGGGAAAGAGTTGAGATGGCCTATGACAATTTAACCATAGGTTCAGGGGAAAGAGTGAACAATGTTGTGCAGGCAGTACAGAATTATTACAGCCAGGGAATTACAGATGAATTTATTCCCCCTACATTAATTATAGACTCCCCCCCAGTTTTAATTGAGGATGATGATAGTGTTATATTTTTTAATTTAAGAACCGACCGCGCCAAACAAATTACCGAAGCATTCATTAAAAAAGGATTTAAAGGATTCAACCGTAAAAAGGTTTTAAAGGATTTATGTTTTGTAACGATGACAGAATTCGGTCCGGCCTTAGGGGAAGCCTTAATTGCTTATCCCGGCAGACTATTTTATAAAACCTTACCAAACCTTATTGGCCAAAATCCTAAATATCATCAGCTCTATATTGCCGAGTCGGAAAAATTTCCTCATATTACTTATTTTTTGAATGGGGGTTTTGCTAAAATCGTAGATAAAGAAAAGTGGTTTAAAATTCCTTCCCTTAATGTTAAAACCTATATTGAAAAACCAGAAATGAGGGCTCATGAGGTAACAGATAAAGTCATTGCCTCTCTAAAGGATTCAAGTGCGAATTTTGTAGCATTGAATTATGCAAATCCAGATATGCTAGGACATACAGGTAACTTAAAAGCAGCTATTTTTGCCCTGGAATTCCTAGACCAAGAATTATTAAGGTTGGCCAATGTAGTAAAAAAACTTAAAGGGGTAATGTTGATTACTGCTGATCACGGCAATGTAGAAGAAATGATTGATCTGAAAACAGGCGGCATTTCAACTGCCCATACCTCTAATCCTGTACCCTTAATTTGGGTTGATTTCGGCAGGGGCAGAAAAGTGAGGTTCAAGAAAAAAGGCAAATTAGCTAATATTGCTCCGACTATTTTAGATTATTTAGGCTTCTGTAAACCAAAGGAAATGGCGGAAGAAAGCCTAATCATTAAATAAAAATGCAAAATGCAAAAATCAAAATGTAAAATGATCATCGCTTCGCGAGATCTCGCGAAGCGAGACAATGCAAAATTTTAAAAATTCTTTT
>Ga0172364_10003390_pt1 | contig 12724 bp, 11 predicted proteins | sample LakKivSesite10cm_FD_114545 | JGI IMG/M metagenome (GOLD analysis project Ga0172364, IMG submission 114545) | Sediment microbial communities from Lake Kivu, Rwanda - Sediment site 10cm | ecosystem: Environmental > Aquatic > Freshwater > Lake > Sediment | place: Rwanda: Western Province, Lake... | reverse complement strand
TCGGTTCGTCCAAGGATATTCTGGGCATCGTCCGTGAGGTGGACAGGCCCAACGTTGGCGCAGCGCTGGACGTGGGCCATGTGCTGATCTGGGGCGAGAGCCCGGCCGAAGCGGCGAAAACGCTCGGTGATAGGCTGAGGTACGTTCAGATCCGCGATGTGGATCTGCGCCCGGGCTTTGCCAGGCTCGACGCACACCTTCCCTTGGGCCAGGGTTCGGCCCGGGTTGAGGATATTCGAGCGGCTGTTGGCGAGTTGCCCTGGAGCCTCGTCGTGACTGCACCCGGTGATCCGTTGGGCGCGGCGCAATCGGCATTGCGGTGGCTAGAACGTGGCTGAGAGGCGTCGAGGCCTCAACGTCTAGTCCCTCTCGGAACCTGCTGAAAGAGCGGCGTCCGAGTGGGGCTTTGGATACCTGACGGTCTGTGGTCAGCTGGCATGTTGTGCATCCTCGCTTGCGCTAGCGGGGAACAACGGCGGATTCAGCAGACCACTATCGTTGTCTGGTGAGCCCATCCCCGAGTTCTCTCAGAGCCCCTGCAAGTGTGTGTGTGTCTCAAGCGGCCTCATCATGTCCCCAAGGTACCTGATGGACTCAGCAAGTGTCTGTCCCTTGAGGGGCTCCATCGTCGAGTAGACCTTCCCGGAAGTCATTCCCTGACCCTCGATGGCCTTCGCCAGCCGGTCGATCGCTGCCGCCAGTGAGCCGAGCGCTGTTGTCAGGGTTTCCTCCGAAGTCGCTTTGGCCATACCCAGATCCTCCTCGCATGCCATCTCGCAGCAACGCTCAATGAGCTTTGGGCATGCGTTGACTTTGACGGGCAAGCAGTCATTGGCACATCGCGGCTATGCTCAACTGTCCGATCTGTGATGGAAGAAGCCCTACGATTCCCAGCCATCAGGAGAGGCAGTTGCCTGTTCTTCGGTGACGTAGCCGAGGTATCGGCCCGGCCAGTACCCAGCTAGGTAGCCAAGGCCGCCCCTCTCGCACCGGTCAACCCCCGGCCCGTTCAGAACAAGGATCGGGGGGCTCCAGGTCTTTCCCTGATCGGTGCTCACATGCAGTCCAGCTGGTGTGCTTGCGAACACGGTCCCCTGGGTCTGCTTGGGGGCGAAGACCGCGTGTGCGAGGGGAATGCGGAGGCCATTGTTGCATTGGTTCCATGTGAGCCCCCGGTCGGTGGACCGGTACACCCCCTTCGGGGAAGCTCCATACGCGATCTGCGGGTGGCTGGGATCGAACGTGACCGCGTCGAGGCGGCAACGCTCCAGGCCCGAGCCCTCTGAAGCTAGGTGGGGCTGTACATGCTTCCAGCCAACGATTCGGATGTCTTCGCCGCCGTCCAAGGTCCTCAGCACCACCGGCATGTCGTGGCCCCACACGTTCAGCGTGGCGAGTATGAGGGCAGCGTCGGGATCGTCGGGCGCAACGGCGATCTGCCTGGCGGTGGGGACGATGTGGTAGTCCTCGGCGTCGACGGGCGAGAGCATCCAGGCGGGCTCCCCCGCCCTCCTGCGGTAGACGCGGCCGCCGAGGGCGACGTACATTGTGGCACGCGGGCCGGTTCCCACTCCGTAGACCGGGCTGTCGCTTCCCCGGCCTTGCGCGTGTGGAGATGCGGTCTTGCCGGGCATCGGGCCCGACACCAACTCCCAAGCCTTGCCCACCTCCTCCATGCCCAGGTCCACGCTTCGGTATGTCCCATCGTCCATGACTGCCCACACTACGTGGGGATTGTTCGCGTCGGCAATCACCTGGTGTGCGCCGTTTGGCTCGGGGCCTGCTCCGGCATGCTGCCAGCTGTTCCTGTAGCCGCCGGTGTCGGTGCGGAAGATGCCCCGGTCGGTGGCCAGCACCGCTATCCGGCTCTTTCCCCCAGCGAAGACGACATCCCGGACCCTTGCGTTCTGGTGGAATTCCGCGACGCTGAAGGACCTCCCGCCGTCGAGGGATTGGTACAGTGTTCCCCCGGCGTCGCTCAGGTACCACACCATCGGGTCCTCGTCCGAGATAGCGAGCGATGTGATGCCTCGTGCCAACCACCCGTCAAGGCTGAAAGGATCCCCCTTCCAGTCGTAGGCGTTGTCCAGGGGCTGTTGGTTGAATGGCAGGACGCTCTTGGCCGTGAACCTGTCAGCAGGGGATCGGACCTCCGGGCCCAGGTCGCTGCGGATGCTGTTCATGATGGGGAAGTTGAGCGTGACGGATGGGTATAGCTGCAGGGTCTCAAGCGCTCCGCTGAGGTCCGCCCCCTTCAGATCGCCCGTGACGCTTGCATAGTAGTAGTTGAAGGGCGACCTCTTCTGGTGCCTCTTGCTGGCGAAGATCGATGCAACGGCCATCCGGTAGAATTCCCTCAGCTTGGGATCGTCCTCAAGCTGGCAGGCGAGCCATAGGCTGGCCAGCGTGTGCTCGGTGTCGTCGTGGTCCGGGGCATGTGGCCTGCCGTGTTCTCCTTGCCACCGGTCCGGGGGGATGTTGCCCGTTCTTCTGTAGCCAAAGTACTCCACAAGATCCTCGTACTTTTTCCTGTACCATTCGTCGCTCGTGATCCAGTGCGCAAACTTGAGCGAGTCGGTCGCCATGAGCGCCGTCGTCGAGGGCTGCTGTTCTTGAGGGGCGTCCCACAGAAGGTGTGTGCTGACGCGTCCATCCACATCCATCAGCATCAAGTCGTGTGCCTTGTACGCGTACTCCATCATCTCCGCCAGTATCGAGCGAACCTTTTCCACTCCTTCCTTCTCACGCCGCGATGGCCTGGGGTTGTCCTTGACAAGGAAGTAGTACCAGAAGGCAAGTCCGCGGATCACATGGTGGTAGTTGTGATGGCTGGGGTGGCCTCGGTATCGCAGTTCGGAGAAGCTGCCGACGCCCTGATGCCATTCGTTGCGGGAGTTGCTTCGGAAACGCTCCTCCACGGCGGGGCCGTGCCCATGCACGACCGTGCGGGCGAGAAAGCCCGGCAGGCCGCTGACGTGTGTGAGGACATCGATGCCGTGTACCAGTTGCTCCCCCAGGTCCAAGGCTTTCTTGATCTCCGTGCCGTTGCCATGCTTCTTGGCCCACCCGAGCCGGAAGGCGGCAGCGACAAGGTAGCAGCCGGTCCAGCTGCTGTCGTGCATGTCGCCGGTGTTGGCGGTGGTGGTGTGGTCAACCGGCCTACCGTCGGCCGGAATGGGCACCATCGCCACATAGCTTCCCTCCACGAGGTGACGCGCCGAGATGTCTCGCTGGATGAGTTTCTCCTTCTCTGCCAGTGCGATGCGCCACCTGAGGTCTTCGTCGCGCGCCTGGCTTTGGGACTCAATACGCCGCTTGATCCTGATTCCTCCTCGTCGACTCGAATCTGCCTTTCTGGGTGCAGCGGCTGACATGGAAAAGTCTTCTGGAACAGGGTTTGTCAAGGACTGCTGGTTGCGAAAGATGGCTCTGAGGGATCGTTGGCCGTCTTGCGGGGACAGCACCCCAGGCGGACTTCTTCCTCAAGCTTGCCCTTTCCGCGACCAATATGAAGTTTGCTTTCGACTTTCGTGCCCCGAGCCCTGGCGGTGACCCGATATGTGCCAAGGAATCCGCGGAACGAGAAACGGCCGGATCGGTCGGTCTTGCCCTTTGCCCGCGTCTTCCACTTGTTGTGGATGAGATCCGAGAGCGCCTCGTAGACGGGCTTGGGGCCAAGATCCTCGCGCAGCATTCCGCCCCCTTTGAGCCACGACCCACGGTCGCATAGGTCCCACCAAGTCACGGCGACCACGGCGGGGTGCGCAAAGCACACGGTGTAGAACTTGACCGCATAATCCGCCTGGGCGGTCTCGTCCCAGTTGGCCTTGAGGTGGGAGCCGGCTATCGGCTCGCCACTCGAAGCTGGCGTGAACTCGGTGATGTGAAGATCCTTGCCAAGCGCGGCGTAATGGTCAAGGACGCTCTGTACCTGTTCCAAAGGAAAGCGCATGGTGCGGGGCTCGTGGGCCTGTATGCCGATCCCGTCGAAGGGGACTCCGGTGCGCATCGCTTCCTGAAGCATTTGGAGGAAAGGTGGGAACCCATTTGCCATCACCTCGAAATCGTTGACGATGAGGTAGGCCTTGGGGTCGGCGTCGCGCGCCCAGCGATAGGGCTCGTCTATCTGAACCGCTCTGCAGTGGGAGGGTTCGTTCACCACCTCCCAGGACCTTATCTTCCCGGCAAAGCGCTTGACAATCCCGGTGACGCGCTTCCTCTGGACATCCTCCGCTGGCTGGCCTGCAGCCCAGGTTGGCCTGCCGGCCTCGTGGTCCCAGAGTAGGGGATGGCCCTTCATGCGGATGCCATTCTTCATGCACCAGGACACCACTTTGTCCGTGTAGGCGTAGTTGGGCTTTCCCTGCTCGGGCTCGTACCAGCGCCAGTAGAAGCCCACCGTCGCGTAGTTGAAGAGGCTCTTGAAGCGTCTCTTGTAGAGCTGGTTCTCGCCTGGCGTCTTGAACTGGTCGAACATGTACATGTTGCAGCCGAAGAGGAAATCGTGGTTGAGTTGTTCGACCTCCACCGAGGCACCGACCACCGGCCGGCCCTTCGTGTCAACAACGTCTATCGAGGCATCTCTCTTGCGGTTCTTCTCGATGGCCTTGGCTGCCTTCTTGATCAGTCGTTCCTCCGGGTCCTTCCGCCCGCGCTGAGAACCTTTGCCCGATTTCACCGCAAACCACCATCCCCGCCGTAACCCGCATGAGAGGGATCTAGCGGACGAGAAATCGTTGCCGCCCTATGAGCCAGAAAAAGGTTTGCCTGTGCGCCCGAAGATGGAGACCATGTTCGAGCCGAATCGGTCCTCAATCCTCAACCGAAATCAATAAGACCCCGAGTGGTGATATCGGACAACATGCCCTACTGCGCAAGGTGTGGCAAGCCCGTTGCCGAGGATGCAAGATACTGCCCAAATTGTGGAGCCCCCCAGAGGATCAAGACCGAGAGCTTCGTCGTCTCTGGCGAGGAGATCGTCGATAGGGTCAAGCAGCTGATCCACGAGGGAAACGTGACGCGGATCATCGTGAAGAGCGAGAAGGACAAGACGCTGTTGGACATCCCTGTGACGGCTGGCGCTGTGGGAACGATCCTCTTCCCGTGGATGGCTGCGCTGGGCGTGATCGCGGCGTTGGCCACAAGGTGCAAGATCACGGTTGAGAGGGCTGAGTAGCAGGGCTAGGCGATCAAGCCTTCGAGTCCCGCTTGATCAGGAACATGCGGATCGTGCTCTTCGGGGCTCGTTTGGGGTCCCTGCAGAAGTCTCCCGTGCCGCCAATCCTTACGTCCAACTCGGGCGTCATCCCCACCAGCTTGGCCAGTTCCTCCGTCCGTGAGTCAAGTTCGAGAAGGAACGGTTCCAGGCCATGCACGGTGTAGTGCACGGCGTCGATCCGCCTTACCCTCTCCTCCTCAGGCACCTTGGCCACCTCGGACAGTAGCTCGTCTACGGCGCTGATCGGATCGGAGCTCGTCTTGACTATGCCGACGACCTTCCTCGGATTCAAGGAGTACTGGCGTTCCCTTCCGACCCGCGTGCGCAGGACGGCCCCCTCCTTCACAAGCTCGGTCAAGGTCCGGGCAACCGAGGCCGGCGAGGTCCTGCTGGCGAAGGCGCTCTCCTTGCGCTTGGCGTTGATCGAGTCGGTTATCTGCTTTGAACTCAGGCTCTGTCTGCCCGCATCGCAGAGAACCTCCATTACCTCCATCTCCAAGCCGACCCAGCCCGACTGGCCGGCGGACCTCCAGCGCCCCTGCCCTGGGCTCTGCTGCTTCAGCTCCGAGACCTCCCTCTTCAGGGAGGCTATCTCGTCGCGGATCTCCCTGAGCAGTTGTGAGATATCCTTACCTGACATAAGCACCGTATGTGATGTTAGCAATGTTATATAAATACCTTTCGGTCTTCCGCGCCGACATACCGAATCCGCTGCCGACAGCCGCTAGGGGAGCTGACCATGGGGGAAGGGGGAGACCCCATGGATTGTGGACGAAGCTCAAGATTCAGTGGAGGGAGCTTCTCAAAAGCTTCTTATGCGGCTGACCGAATCATGCCCCGGGATATGGTTGGACGAAGATGAACTCGTCACGAGCGTGTTTGCGTCCCTCAAGCATCCCACGCGCAGGAGGATCCTGCGGGAGCTCGGCGGATCTGCTTTGGCGATGAGCTTCTCCCAGTTGATGAAGGCGGCGGGGGTCGAGGACAGCGGCACATTCGGCTTCCACCTGAGGGCCTTGGGCCCCATGCTGGAGCAAGACCCGGATGCAAGGTATGCTCTATCCCGCCTTGGCACAGTCGCCTTTGGACTCCTGTCCATGGCCGAGTCGTCCGGACATAACGGTCCACAGGACCAAGGAAGCTCATCTCGCCAGCCCCAGCCGATATTCCAGGTCACCGTGGAGGCGGACGAATCCGAGGAACCCGTGGGACTCAGCGTCTGGAGCCACGTGTCGAAGCAAAAGGAGAGGGATCATCGGAGGAAGGTGGTGGAGTTTCTGGTCGAGAAGTTGAAGGAGACGGAGACAGCTGAGCTGGAGCCGATCTGCGAGATCCAGGTCCGCTCAAGCCCCGACGGCAAGTCCACGCAGATGTCCCAGAACTGGATGACACAGGGGAAGGAAGACAGGAAGAAGTGGATGATGTTCATCATCTCCAAGCTCGAGGCCGATCTGGAAATGAAGAGCGACAAAGCCGGCGGCAAGTAGAATCCGGATCGAGCCATCTACTTCTTGGCCCCAATCACCGTGGCTCTGCCACAATCGGCTAGGTTTGTGTAGGGCGAGAACGCAGTCGCGATCGCAAGAGTGAGATCCGTGTTGCCGATCAACCTCTCGATCAACTCGCTCGATAGCCTCCCCGTGGACACTAGGTGACCGAGGAGCCCAGTGCCGAGCACGTTGACCACCGTCAGTCCTGAGCGCTCAAGCAGGGCGCGCACGTTGTCTTCCGTCCCTCTGAGAAGGTGGGTCTCGTGCACGGATGCGCGCTCCGGAACCAATTGGCTTGGCCATTTGCAGCGGCAGAACGGTTCATCCCCTATCTCCTTCTCAGCTCTTCTCTGCACCTCTCCGGGAGGAAGATGATACCTCTTGATGACCTGGATCTTGACCCCCTCATCGATGATGGAGTCCCTCCTGTAGACTACCTTTCCGTTGTGGTGCTCCAGCCCTTCGAAGAGGGACTCCGAGGGCAAGACGAAGTGCATCTCGAAACACACGTGCCCACCGCTCGCCAGAACACGGCGAACCTCCCGAAAGGCCTCTACGGGATCGTACGCCTGGGCTATCGCGTCGCCCCTTGAGACAACTAGGTCAAATGCTCGGTCTTTGAACGGCTGCCTCTGCGCATCGGCTATCAGCGTCGGACAGCCCGAGGCAACGGCTCTGCGCGCCATCTTGGGCGAGACGTCGATGCCGACGAGAAGTCTCCCAGCCTTCTTCTTGCCTTGTCCTGCCAGCCATGCGCCAGTTCCGCAGCCAATGTCCAGAATCGCTTTCGATCCATCAGCGTAGGGCTGGACTACTCGGTCAAATGCTCCATAGGACCAGAAGTGGTAGCTCCGCGGATCCTGTATCTTGTTGTCCCATGTCGCGGACGCCGCATCGTAGGCCTCGGCCACTCCCTTGTCCGGCTTCTCCACTCTCACGTCCTCGCTCTCCGGATCGCGGATGTTCGAAGCGGGACCGGGTATGACAAGAACGTCACCCGCTCCTCGGACGACATCTGGCCACGGCGAAGATGCGGAACGCGTCCCTGGGGGGAAGCGAGAAGGACTCAAGGCCCCTCTCATCGAAGGCTTCGACGAGCTGATATCCGTTTGCCGAAAGAAGGCGCCGCATCTCCGAAAGGGAGTAGATCCTGATTTCGTGGTTCTCGACGAATTTGTCGATGATGGTTCCGTCGAGTTCCACGATGAACTCCATGAATATCTTGAGGATGCCTCTCTGGTGATCGAAGTTGGACTCAGAAACAAGGTACAGGGCTCCTTGGTTGTACGGGACCTTGCGCCACGTCCTATAGGGGGAATCCTTCAGACCCCCGATGTTCCAGAACTCAAAGAGGAAAAGCCCACCGGGGTTGAGGTGCCTTGAAAGGCCTTTGAAGAACTGGGCCAGGTCGCGGTCGCTGTCCAGATACCCAAACCCTCCGAACATGCATATCGCCACATCGAACCTCCGTCCCAGGCGAAGCTCCCCCATGTCCTGAACAACGAATGCGGGCTTGTTCTTGACCGATGACGGAGAAGCCTTCCTCCTCGCCTGCTCGATCATCTCCGGCGATATGTCGATCCCGAGCACTTCGTGGCCCCTTCCTGCAAGTTCAAGGCAATGGGTGCCCGTGCCGCATGCAATATCGAGGATTGAGGGCCTGCCCTTGAGGCCTTGTCTCTCAAACAGGCGCTCCAGAAGATCACACTGTTTTGGGTAGTTCAGGATTTGGCCATAGTAGGCATCGTAGTACCTTGCAGATCGGCGGAAAGGCTCCCCCACACGGATGCCTGACGGCGGCGGCGTAAAAGTGTTGTGGGCGGCGCTTTGCTGCACGCCGCTCATCTCCCATCCATGGAACCTTTACATACCCGAAGCTTGCTGTGGGAACGTGCCGTCGGCATGACGCACAAAGCAACTCATATTGCGACTGAGCGAGCGGATCAGGATGGCAATCAAAATCTCCAAGAACAAAGCACAACTGTCGAGCAAAGCGACGCGGGCTACCTTCGGCCGTGATGAGGGAAGCTGGCACCTCTCCTGCCTTGAGGATGCATCCGGCAGATCGTTGGCAACCGGTTCGCCCACGGGGTCGCTATGGGTCCTGAGGGCCAGGGCGGAGGGAAAGCCGGTCGAGGCCTCGAGCCAAGGACTCAATTCGAGGGTTAGGGCAACCGGAAGATCATCCCTCGAGATGCTCTGGCCCGCGTTCACGCTGTCAGGTTCCAGGTGCAACGCCAGGGTCGTGCTATCCATCGTTGAGCCGGGATTCGTGTCCGCGAGGCTGGGCGTGAGCTGCAATCCCCCGCTTGCCCTCTGGGAGGTTGACTTCCCGATCGTTGAGGGCTTGGCCGCGGAGAATGCGACGCTCTACGCCCCCTACGGCTACGGCAAGGCGATCCGCTACGAGGAAGCAACCAAGTACAAGGGCACATACCCAAGCCACCACTGCACCATGCAGTTCCTGGCGTGGAACGTCGGCCCGGCCAGCCTCTACGTCGGGTGCCATGACCGGACCGCCTCGACGAAGACGCTGGAGTTCTCGCCCCAGCCGCCGAGGTTTCGCTGCACGGTTCCTGTGGCCGGGATGGGAGGAAATGTTGCCCGGTACCAAGTGCCCTACCCGACGCTGCTCGGGGCCATTCCGGGCGACTGGTATGACGTGGCGCGATTCTACAGGAGCTGGGCGTTGAGGCAACCATGGTGTAGGGCTGGCCCCGTCGCATCCCGGCCAACGCCGAGGGTTTTCAAGGATGTCGCGCTGTGGTGCCTAGCATCAGGGGCACCCGGCGAGGTCGTGCCGAAGGCCCTGCAATTCTCCGACTACTTCAAGGTCCCGATGGCCCTGCACTGGTACGTTTGGCACGAGATACCCTTCGACGATCGCTACCCTGAGTACTTCCCCGCCAAGGAAGGGTTCAAGGAGGCAGTCGCGAAGCTTGGGGCGGCCGGCATCCTCGTCATGCCCTACATCAACGCCCGCCTCTGGGACCCCGCCACCGAAAGCTGGAGGCACGATGGCGCAGAAAGCGCTGCAGCAAAGGACTCGGACCTGAAGAAGTACGTGGAGGTGTACGGCTCGAAGGTGCCGCTTTCCCCCATGTGTCCCGCCACTTCGCTCTGGAGGACCAAGATCAGGGACATAGTCACGAGGCTTGCGAAGGAGTACGGGATCCATGGGATCTATCTGGACCAGATATGTGCCGCGGCACCGGCGCTCTGCTTTGACCCCGGGCATGGCCACGAGCTTGGAGGGGGCGATTGGTGGGTGAAGGGATACAGGAGCATGCTGGAGCAGGTGCGCAGGGATGTCCGGCGCATCAACCCCGACTTCTTCATCACGACCGAGTCGAATGCCGAGCCCTGGAACGATCTGCTAGACGCCCTGCTCATGTGCAACTCCACGGAGGGCGAGCTTGCGCCCATCTACCCAGCCGTCTACGCCGATCGGGTCTTGACCTTCGGCGCGTACATATTCCGCGGGGATCTGGAGAACTCCTGGGCGTTCAGGGCGAAGGTCTCGCAGATGTTCCTTTGGGGCACCCAGCTTGGATGGCTGGGTTTGGACGTCCTGGAGCCGCAGTTCAGACGCGAAGCCGAATACCTGAGGGCCCTGGCACAGGTCAGGTCGTCGACCGGATTCCTTGCGGAGGGCGAGTTGTTGAGGCCGCCCCGGCCTGACCCGGGGGTGGAGGTCATCGAGGCAAGCTGGGAACTCTGGGGTAGGAAGTGGAACGTTCGCCTGCCCGCAGCACAGGCGACTGTATGGCGCGGCCCGGATCGGTCCATCGGAGTGGTGGCCTGCAACATGGGGAATGCAGAGGCGGATCTCCACGTGGAGCTGGACCCCGCAGGGCTAGGCTGGACGAAGGGAAGGACCATCCGCATGATACAAAGCACGGAGTTGCGATCGGCCGATCCATCACTGGGTGGAGGCCGATTCTGCCTGACATTGCATCTGCCGCCCAGATCCGGTCGATGCATCAGTTCCGCGGTTCCGAGCTAGCGAACAGTTCGATGGAGGCGGAAATGGCAAGGGACTAGGGCGACTTGAAGCCTATCTCCTCGGCCACCCTTGACAGCTTCATTATCACCAGGGGCTTTTCGGGAGCTAGGGATGACCAGCCACCGTCCTTGCCGAGGCCGTGCGCCGCGAGGAAGCTCGTGGACAGCTTGCGGGCGCTCTCCTGGGCCATCCTCTCGATGACCTCCGCCCTCTCGCGGGGATCTGTGACGGGTTCGAGCGTGCCTTTGAGAACGACGAAGCTGTAGTCGCTGAAGTCCGGGGTGTACTTCTCGATCTCCACACAGACCCGGTTGTCCCTTTCGATGAGGCCCACCTTCCTTCCGTACTGCGTGAAGTGGAAGTAAAGATGCCCGTTCGCATATACGTACTGGAACGGCGCCATGTACGGGTAGTCCTCGCCTTTGAACCCGATGCGGCAGACCATCTGCTCGCCGATCAGCTTCCTGATCTCAGCTTGGCTCATCCTTGGCAGTCTGACGATCATTCCATATCACGCCCTGGCATCGTGCGGGGTTTTTCCCCCGGCCTTCTTCTTGCCGATGTAGAGGAAGTGCTCAGACGATCCGATGATGCTGGGCTCGTTGGAGGTCTTCAGGACGAAATCCATCCAGACCTTCCACGCTGCCTTGTTCCGGTATAGGCGGTTCGTGGCTTCCCTGTGGTGGGACGAGAGGCCCTCGCAGGCCGCCATCTCCAGGGTCTGAAGGTCGTGGGCCTCGGCCAGCTCCTTCAGTTGCCGCGGGGTGCAGAACCACGCGTCTGGGAACGCCTCAGACTCCTTGTACCATCTGGCAAGGCTGATTCCCTTGCGCAGCCCCTTGACGATTCCGCTGTCCGTGAACTCGTGCTCAAACTCGGGGCTGATGAGGAGAGTCCTGTAGACGCCGAATTTGCTGATGGCGGATATGAAGATCGGGGCACCCTTCCTCGCCACCCTTACGATCTCATCCATGGCCCTTGCCCTGTCCTTCTCTCGGACGAGATGGTAGATGGGGCCGAGGGCCAGAACCGCGTCAAAGGTCTCGTCCGCGTAGATCGAGAGATCGCGCGCGTCGGCCTTTGCGATCCCGGCGATCCTGCCCAAGACCCGTGCTTTGCTGAACTCCCTTTCAGCGATCTTCAGCAATTCCGTGCTGACGTCGGCCAACGTCACCGTGTATCCCTTTCTTGCCAGGGCAATGCAGTACCTTCCCGATCCGCCCCCTATGTCGAGTACATGTCCAACGGCAGGCAGGTGCTTGGCAAGGTAGTGGAGCGTGACATGTAACTCCACCATATGGTAGGGGTCCCTGATCAGCCTCGAGGACTCCCTCTCGGCTCCAAGATCATAGAACTTGCCGACGTTGTCCGCGGACCTCCTCCAGGTGGCGTCGAGCTTGGGCATCGAACCTCACACGGGTCCCGTGCCAGCTCCTATTCAGTTTTTCGCTGCCGCACACGCGGTCCAGGAGGTCCAGAGCTGACCTCAAGCCCCTCTACTCGTGCCCGATGGTTCCTTCCCGCCTTGCCCTGTTGAAGCCCCACCTGAAGACCAGAATTCCGATCAACAGCGTCACCGTTCCGGTGACCATCAGCCTGACTATGTCGGGCCATACCTCCGACAGCGGCGCCCCCAGGGAGAGCGTCTTCCTGGCAAGGTCCAGCAGGTACCTCTGCGGGTGGACGGCCGACACCGCCCTCAGCCATTTGGGAAGGAACTCCACGGGGAACATCACCCCAGTTACGAGCATCGAGGTGATGTCAAGAAACCAGTTCACCGGATCCTGCCCGGCCTTGGTCACTATGGTCGTGCCAGCGGCGATCAGCTCAAGCGACTGCATGATGAGGAATCCCCCGAGACGCACGAAGACCACGCTGACGCCTATGTGGAAGCTCATGCCGAAGAGAAGCGTGCCCATGACTACCCAGAGGGAGGACTCAAGGAAGAGCCATGTGTAACGCCAGCCGTTTCCCCCCACAACTATCGTTGCGAAGCTGATGGGCGCGGTC
>Ga0172364_10003389_pt1 | contig 12729 bp, 10 predicted proteins | sample LakKivSesite10cm_FD_114545 | JGI IMG/M metagenome (GOLD analysis project Ga0172364, IMG submission 114545) | Sediment microbial communities from Lake Kivu, Rwanda - Sediment site 10cm | ecosystem: Environmental > Aquatic > Freshwater > Lake > Sediment | place: Rwanda: Western Province, Lake... | reverse complement strand
GTTTCTTTGTAATAAATAAGAGCTTCCGGCTTATTCTGTGAGATTGAAACTTTGCTTCTTTGCAATGGTTTTTGCAAATTTATTTTTTTGAAGCTTTGCTCAATTTTCTTTTTTAAATCATTGACCTTTCCGATATTTCCGGCAACACAGATTACCGTGTTTTCCGCGCAGTAATGCGCATTGATATAATCAATAAAATCTTTGCGCTGCAACTTTCTGACAATTTCTTTTTCTCCAGAAACCAGCCATCCTGCGGGCTGGTCTCCGTAAAGCAATTTGTCCCATAAATCAGAAACGTATCTGCGCGGCTCATCCAGATACATATTAATCTCTTCAATAATCACGCCTCTTTCCCTTTCAATTTCAGTTTGCTCAATTTTTGAATTAAGGAAAATATCCGATACCCAATCCAGCGCAATATCCATATGCTTGCTGTCTACTTTCGCCCAAAAACCCGTATTTTCCTGGCTTGTAAATGCATTATATTCTCCTCCGATGCGGTCCAGGGGCTCAATAAGCTTTGCGGTATTTTGCCTTTTTTTGGTGCCCTTAAAAAACATGTGTTCAAGAAAATGCGAAATGCCGTTGATTTCTTTTGTTTCGTATTTTGATCCCGTGCCCACCAATACTAAAACGGTCACTGCCCGAGTGTTTTTCATCGGTACAGCGACCAGCCTTAGGCCGTCTTTCAAAGTAAATTTTTTGTACGGATTATCCATTTAATTTTTCGCGAAGATAATTCGCAAGCTCGCTTATTTTTACGCGCTCCTGCTTCATTGAATCCCTGTCGCGTACCGTAACATCGTCTTTTTCCAGAGAATCAAAATCAATTGTAATGCAGAAAGGCGTACCGATTTCATCCTGGCTGAAATAACGCTTGCCGATATTCCCTCTGTCGTCCCAATAAACGGAAAATTCTTTTTTCAGATTTTCATAAATATTCTTGGCTTTTTCCGTAAGCTGCGGCTTATTGGCAAGAAGCGGAAATATTGCGGCTTTATATGGCGCAACTTTAGGATTAAGCTTCAAGACAATACGCTCTTTTTCCTCGCTGTAAGCATCAATAAGCAGAAAAAGAAAAGTCCTATCCACTCCTCCCGATGTCTCAACTATCTGCGGAATGAATTTTTCTTTTATTTCCGGGTCTGTATAGGTTAAATCCTGGCCTGAATATTCCTGGTGCCGCGATAAATCCCAATCACCGCGCCAATGAATTCCTTCAATTTCTTTTATTTCTGAAGGAGATTTTTCATAAAAAATATCAAAAGCCTTTTTTGCATAATGGGCTAATTTATCATGTTCATGGAATCCGAGATTTTTCGGACTGGTAAAGATGCTTTTATACCATTCCATCCTTTCTTTTTTCCAGAACTCAAACCATTTTTCTATATCTTTTTCACGGCAAAACCACTGCAAATCCCACTGCTCAAATTCTCTTTGCCTGAAAAGGAAATTCCCTGGAGTCACTTCGTTGCGGAAAGCTTTTCCGATCTGGCACACGCCGAAGGGAATTTTTAAGCGCGTACTGTTAAGGATGTTTTTATAATCCAGATAAATTGTCTGGCAGGCTTCTCCGCGCAGATAAGCATTTATTTTTTCCCCTTCAATCACACCGATCTGCACCGGTACCAAAATATTAAAATTACGCGGCTCGGTTAATTCGCCTCCGCATTCGGGGCATTTGTTGTTTTTTAAATCATCGGCTTTAAATCTTTTATGGCATTTTTTGCACTCTGATAGTGGATCGGTAAAACTTTTGACATGCCCGCTTGCTTCCCAAACCTTGGGATTGGTAATAATCGCTCCGTCAATGCCGACTATACTGTCGTGTTCTTTTGTCATCCATTCCCACCATAAACGCTTCAGATTATTTTTCATTTCCACGCCCAAAGGACCGAAATCATAAAATCCCTGAAATCCCCCGTAAATTTCCGAACCGGGATAGACAAAACCGCGCCTCTTGCACAAAGAAACAATTTTTTCCATCAAATTTATATTGTCTTTTTTTTCTGCCATATATTTATTCTCTGACAACTCCTCCCGGATTTCTCGTATCGTCCATAACCGTAGTTGTGACCGGTCCGGTGCTGTCATTTAATAATATGCCGGTAAAAGCATCGGTCGCCTCAAGAAAAGATTCGTTAATCAGCGTCGGCGTTGTGCCGATTTGGTTAATTGAAGGAGTAATCCGGACCTGAAAAACAAATTCATATGCCGGAAAAATATACCCTACGCCCGCAGGAATCTTATCGGCAGTCAAAGCAATTTCTCCTGTTCTTTCAGAATATTCTACTTTGCTGTTGGGAATATTATTAACATAATTATTCATCCATGTTACTCCTGCCGGAAGCACGGAACGGATGCTGACATTCTGCAAATCATTAGAGCCCGTCACGACCTGCCAGTGTATTGTGTAAGTTGTAGCTGCATCTACCCTTGGCGGAACCGGTCCGGAATTGGCGACCGTAGAAGTAGGCTCATAATAATATCCTGCTGTTTTTAAGTCAACAGTAGTATTTATTTTGCAGGAAAGGTTTTTGGTGATTGTAAGCTCCTGTACTGCAAATTTTGCCGGAACGGTCTTGGTGCCGATTTCCGCAGAAGCCACCAGTGCTATGCTCTTGCTGTTGTAATTATTTAAAGGTATTGGCTTTTTTAAGGGCACGGAAAAGCTTACTTTACCGGTTTGCCCGGGATCAAGAAGCTTTAATGCCGGCACTTCTCCGCCGTTCCACGTTATTGTATTCTCTCTGCTGTCAAAAAATCCTTCATCTGCAGGCTGGATATTCCTTACATTCAAAAGGTCGGGGTTAACATAAGCTTTTAAAATCAACTCGCGCAGAGGCACATCGGCATTATTTTTAAATTCAACAATATATCTTAAAATCTGTCCGGGATTAATTTTGCAATCATCGCCGGCGCCGTCAAGAGTTAAATTAAGCAGGAGAGGCGAAGGGGAAATTAATGTCTGATATTCCAATTGGCTGTATTTGATAAAAACATTATTTTCCGTTTTTCCGACAACAACTTTCAATGATTTGCTTTCACCTTCGTTTCCGCTGAGATTTCCGACTACATTAATGCTCTTTTTTTCTCCTTTTTTCAGCGTACCGATTTGCCAGACATTATTCGTACCTTCCTGCGGCGCAGGATCTTCGCTTTTCGGTTTAAAATCTTTATCATAGGCCAATTCAAGTTTTAAACCGGAAATATCTTCCTGGGTTCTGTTTTCATAAGTTATCAGATAATTTGCCTCCTGTCCGGAAATCGCTTTTTCCGAACCGTCTACGCTTAGTCCTATGGCCACTGAATTTATTTCCGCCGTTGTAGTGAATGATGATTCAAAGCGCGAGCTGATATTTTCCGGCTGATAATTCATCAATGCGGTAATAGACTTGCTTTCTCCTCTGTCTCCTACGAATCTGACTTTAAATTGCACGCTTCCCTGGGATTTTTTAATCACATTTCCGACATCTTTTGTTTCCTGGAAAACTTCCGTACCGTCGGGAGAAAAACTGCCTGCAGGGTAATTAATTACCAGGCGAGCATCTTTAAGGTCAACTCTGTTTGTGTTGTCATAATCAACTTCTATCAAAACTTCGTCTCCCGAAGAGATGGTATTGGAAACCCTGATGCTTAAAATTACTTTTTTAGGATCAAATGACCCTCCGCCGGAAAGAAAAGTAAAAGCTGCGGCAGCAAGGCCAAGTACGATAATAACTGCCAATATTTTTATAAGGTTTTTTCTGGAAAATAAGCTGATTAAACTGCGTTTTTCCGTTTTTTGCAGCATCGGCTCTGATTTCGGCAGAAAAATCTCCGGTTTTGGCTCTGTTGGTTCTGTTTTTTTCTCCTCCGCAACCGGACCGATATTTACCTCCTTGATTTTAAACTCGGAATTATCCATATATATGTATTATAGCACTTAATAGATTTCCTTTAAATTTTTTATTTCCTGCGGGTCGTAGCCTAAAAGCCTGATTAAATTTTTGGAAAAATCAGAAACTGCGGTATTTAACAGAATTTTCCCTTTTTCTATTCCCGTAAACGTTAATACAATTAATTTCCAAATATCTTCATCCTTCTCTTCTCCGGCAATCGCCTCGTCAATTAAATCGCATATCCTTCCGATTGTTTTCATTTTCTGCAGATCTTTTTTAATCCCGAGGAACTGGTCAAGAATAATTGCATCTTTAAGGATTAAAAAATTCTTGCCCTCCACAAGAATCAAACCGACGCAGGAAACCGGCTCTATGGAATAACGCAGCTTGCTTCCGGTTTTTTTTACGCCTTTAGCAGAAACATTAATCTTGCCCAATTTTTGAGTATAAACCGTAAGCATGCGGTCAACCTCATTGGCATGGGAAGACTTCAAAATAATCCCCTCGGTTTTAATCATTTTAAATTTTTTCTATATTTATATTTTTTCCCGGAACAGGTGCTTCTTCGGGTTTAAAAACTATGTCTTCGGCAATAACCTGTTTTTTTATCTGCTTTTTGTATTTGGAAACCGCTTTCTGTAAATTTGCATCCAAATAATAAACCCTGATTTTGTCTTTGGGAGTTAAGCCGTTTTCTTTGCGTAAAGACTGCACAGCGCGTACAAAATCACGGACCATGCCTTCTTCCTGCAGTTCTTCAGTCATAACGGTATTTAAAATTACGCCTTCTTTAAGTTTTACGTCAAAAGCAATATCTTTTACATTTACTTCGTCTTTTATCAGCTCAACCAACTGTTTTTCCAGGCGGTAACGGGGAATTTTTAATTCCAAAAGCGGCTGCCTGACTTTTATTCCCGCTTCAATCCTTTTTTGCAGGGCCTGGCTGCAAATATTGCGCACAAGATCCATTCTTTCTTCCAGCTTTTTGTCAGTTTTCTTTTTATCAGGCTTTGGCCAGTCTTCAAGATGCACAGACTCTTTTTTCCCTTTAATTTCTTTGTATAAATAATCGGCAAGAAAAGGCATTGCCGGAGCCATAAGCTTGGAAAACTCCGAAAGAACGTATTTTAACGTCTGCATTGCCTGTTTTTTTTCTGTAATTTTCCCGGATTTAAACCTGTCGCGCGAACGGCGCAGATACCAGGTAGACAAATCATTGATAAATTTTTCCAATGGCTTGGTTGCCTTATTTAAATCATACTGCTCATAGCCCTGGCTGATTTCAATTTTTAAATTTTCTACAAGGGAAATTATCCATTTATCAAGGATATTCCTGCTGCTTTTAGCCTCTTTAATCTTTTCTGCAAACATTTCATAAAACGACAAAACATTAAGCAGCGTAAGCAGAACTTTTTTCACCACTTCATCCACGCCCTTTTCAGAAAAGCATAAATCATCGGCTTTCATTACCGGAGAAGTTGCCAGATAATAGCGCACTGCGTCGGCGCCGTATTTATCAAACATTTTCATCGGGTCAGGATAATTATTCAGTTTTTTGGACATTTTCTTGCCGTCTTCGGCCAGAACAATGCCGTTTACAATTGCATTTTTGAAAGCCTGCTTGTTTTTAACGGCAGTTGCCAAAACATGCAGATAATAAAACCACGCCCTGGTCTGGTCAGCGCCTTCGGCAATAAACTGGGCAGGAAAATTCTTTTCAAATTTTTGCTTGTTTTCAAACGGATAGTGCATCTGACCGTAAGGCATAGACCCTGATTCAAACCAGCAATCCAAAACATCAGAAATTCTTTTCATTGTTCCACCGCACCTGCAGGGAAAAGTGATTTCGTCAACATAATGCTTATGCAAATCAGTAATTTTTTTATTGCTTAATTCCTCCAGTTCTTTTATTGAGCCGATTACTCTTTTTTCGCCGCATTTTTCGCAAACCCAGATAGGAATTACCGAGCCCCAAAATCTCTGGCGCGAAATAGACCAGTCCCTTGCTCCTTCAAGCCATTTTCCGAACCTGCCTTCCTTAATGTGTGCGGGAACCCAATTAATTTTTTCGGCATATTCCAGCATTTTGGGCTTAATTTTTAAAACATCCACAAATAATGAAGAAGTGGCGTAATTTAAAAGCGGAGAATCGCAACGGTAGCAAAAAGGATATGAATGCCTGAATTTTTCGGTTTTAAAAACCAGATTTTTCCCTTGCAAATATTCAATAATTTTTAAATCCGTAGATTGCGGCTTGTCTTTGGGCTTAACTTCCATGCCTGCAAAATCTTTTGCTTCTTCATCAATCTGGCCGCTTATTTTTACATGCTGGATAAAAGGCAGATGTTTTTCTTTGCCTAAAGCCATATCCTCTTCTCCGAAAGCCGGAGCAATATGCACAACTCCTGTGCCGTCCTCAATGGTTACGAAATCAGCAAGCTGAATCGTATAAAGATTTTCCCTGTTCTTCATTTCTTTATTCAGATAATAATCAAAAAGCGGCTTGTATTTTTTCCCTTCCAAATCTTTAACGTTTACATCTCCCAGTATTTCATATTCTCTGCCTTCAAAAATTTTATCAAGATTCTGCCTGGCTAAAATATAATTTTCTTCGCCTGAACGCACTTTAACGTATTCAATTTTTTCTCCCATTGCCAACGCAACATTACCGGGCAAGGTCCAGGGCGTAGTGGTCCAGGCCAAAATAAAGGTTTTTTCAATTTGCCCTGAAGAATTTGATGGGCCGGCTAATTTAAATTTAGCAATAACAGAAATATCTTCAACGTCCAGATAATTATCGCTGACTTCGGATTGCGACAAAGTAGTTTCACAGCGCGGACAGATATGCATTGAACGGTAGCCTTGATAAATCAGTCCTTTGTCCCACAGCTGCTTAAAAACCCACCAAACGCTTTCCATAAAAGTTAAATCCATTGTCTTATAGGGATTATCCATGTCAGCCCATCTTCCCATCCGCTCAATTACTTTTTTCCACTCTCCGGTATAAGTTAAAACCTTGCTCCTTGCAGTTTCATTGAATTTATGCACGCCGATTCGGAGTATATCTTTTTTGTGCTTTAATCCCAGCTCTTCTTCAACAATATTTTCTATGGGAAGCCCGTGGCAGTCCCATCCCCATTTTCTTTCCACGCGATATCCTTTCATAGTCCAAAAACGCGGAACCATGTCTTTAATCAGGCTTGCCACAATATGGCCGTAATGCGGAGTTCCGGTCGCAAAAGGAGGGCCGTCGTAGAATACAAAATCCTTGCCCTTTTTATTGAGAGTTTTTTCAAAAATCCTGTTCTTTTTCCAGAATTCCAATATTTGTTTTTCTGTTTCCGGTATATTTAACATATTTTTTCCAGCTGCGCGTTTTTAAACTTTAATTCCTTTTCGTGTTTTTTTTCATCTTTTTTCGCAATATTTTTCATCATCGCTTCCAAAGCAAAAAGCAAAGCGCCGTGAGTAACAATTAAAATATTTTTATTCCGGTATTTTTTCTCGGTATCTCTTAAAAAATTTTCCATGCGCAACCTGATATCGTAATAATTTTCTTCTCTATGGTTTTTATCTGCCGGCCTGCGATAAATGCTGTGCAGATACGTTTTCCATTCTTTTCCCGGCTTATTATTGAATCTCCCGAATTTGCTCTCCCGCAGTTTTTTATTGAATTTTATGCCTAATTTCAGTTTTTTGGCAACAATTTCTGCTGTCTGTTTTGTACGCAAAATATCGGAAGCAAGAATTAAATCAATTTTTTCATTTTTCAATTTTGCTGCTACGCTCTCAACCTGTTTTTTACCTTTAGCAGTTAAAGGATTATGCGTTTTTTCCGGCCAGCAGCTGACAAATTCCATTTTATTTGAAATTGCTTCGCCGTGGCGCAGAAGAAAATAATTATTTTTCAGCCTCATATTACATTTTTTCTACTGTTTCTATGCCTAAAAGATTTAATCCGTTTTTTAAAACCAGCAAAGCCGATTTAATTAAAGCAAGGCGCGCAAGCCTGATGTCTTTTTCTGCTTTTAATACCGTGCACGCCTCATAAAAATTATTTATTTTATTCGCAAGCCTGAAAAGGTAATCAGTTAAATAATTAATCTGGAAACTTTGCGCAGCATACTCCACTATATCGGGAAATTTTACTATTTCCTTTAAAACTTCAATTTCCTTGTCGTTGGTTAAAAATTTACAATTGAATTTTCCCTTAAAATCGGATTTTTTAAAAATGCTCTGCAGTCTGACATAAGTGTAAAGCAAGTATGGCGCGGAATTACCTGTAAACCCGAGCATCTTTTTCCAGTCAAAAATTATATCGGTTTTGCGGTTTTGGGATAAATCATTGTATTTGAGCGCGGCAATGCCTATTTTTTGCGCAATTTCTTTTCTTTCCTCTTCAGGCAATGCAGGATTTTTTTCTTTTATCGTATCTTCGGACAGCGCTATTATTTTTTCTATCAGCTCTTTTGCTTCCACTACTCTTCCTTCGCGCGTAGATAATTTTTTGCGGTTTTCATCTAAAACCAGCACGAATTTGATATGAAAAAGCTTTTCCTGCGCAATATACTGCAGCAGGCCGGCTGCTTTAAACAATTGCTCCAGATAAAAACTCTGTTCATTGCCGATAACGTAAATAATCTTTTCCGGAGCATATTTAAAAACCCTGAAACGTATTGTCGCCAAATCCCGCGTGCCGTAAACTGTTGCGCCGTCAGATTTACGGATTAAAAACGGCACATCTTCGCCCAGAGGAATAATTACTGAACCATCTTCGTTTGTAAGCGCAATTTTCTTTTCCAGGGCATTATCTATTTCCTGCTTTAAATCTTTTTCATAATCGCTTTCCCCTTTAATTAAATCAAATTTAATATTTAAAATTTTATATATTTTATTGAATTCAGCCAGAGATTTATCGCGCAGTATTTTCCAGATTTTACGGTTTTCCGCATCTCCGTCTTCCAATTTTTTGAATTCCGCTTTCGCGGTTTCCTGCAAGTCAGGGTTTTCTTTTAATTCATCATTATATTTAATGTAAATCTCAAGCATTTGCGCAACTGTGATTTTTTTCAGTTTCGCGCTGCTGTATCCGTATTTTTTGATTGCCGCAATCATAATTCCGAATTGCGTGCCCCAGTCTCCCAAATGGTTGTCCCCGATAACTTTATATCCCAGAAATTTATACAGATTATAAATTGCCTGGCCGATGAAAGTTGAACGCAGGTGGCCCACATGCATTGGCTTGGCGACATTGGGAGAGGAATAATCAATAACTATTGTTTTTGAATTGCCGATATCCTGCTTGCCGAAATTTTTTCCTTCTTTCAAAACGGATTTCAGCTTCTCGCGCAAAAAATCCGGACTGATAAAAAAATTAACAAATCCCGGAGCTGCCACATCAATTTTTAAAAATACCGGGTTTTGGATTTTTGCCTTTATCTCTTCGGCAATTTCCATGGGATTCTTTTTCTGTTTTTTCGCTAAAACTAGGGCGATATTAGTGGCATAATCGCCATGGCTCTCGGCTTCGGGTTCTTCCACGGAAAAAACAACCTCTTCTCCCGCTATACCGGAGATAATATTTTTTATCTCGTTTTTAATTGTCATTACTCTTATTTTACCCTAACTGTTATAAATTTAAAAGAGGCCGGTGAGCCGGCCTCTTTCTGTATTTTTAACGTTTTATTTCTTTTCCTGCGGATTATTGCTTCTGATTCTGTTATTGCTTCTGATGACTTCTTTTAAAAATTCCGGCTCATAACCAGCTTTCTGGCTGGCTCTGATAATGCCGTTAATGTCTTTGGGCAGGCATTTTCCGCCGAATCCAGGAGCGCCGGGAAAAACTATGGTATGCATGGGGTCAACCCGCGGGTCAAGCGCCCATCCTGTGCGGACAGTATAATAATCAACGCCTAAAGCATCGCAGATGTTGCGCATTTCATTGGAAAACACGACTTTCATGCCGAAATAGGTATTTTCCATGTATTTAATGACTTCTGCTTCTTTGGCTTTTACCTGGTAATAAAATTTCTTAGGCCCCAAAATCGGAACCAATAAATCAAGAATATAAGATGTATCTTCTTTCGGACCGCCCATAATCACAAACGGGCATTCTTTCATGTTTGTATCAAATTTATACGGAGACCAATATTTGCCTTCTCCGGCATATTCAGGGCTGAAAACAATTCTTTTTCCTGTTTCCCTGCGCAATCTGTCGGTTGTTCCCGGTTCAACTGTTGATTTTATTAAAATAACCGGGGTTTCCAAACGTTTAACCACGGTTTCAACATAAGAAACATCGCAACTTTTAAAATTATCCGGGCCCTCTTCAAGCATCGGGGTAGGCACGCAGACTATTCCCAAGTCCGCATCATTTATCCGCGAATAATCTTCTTCTGTGCTGGAAACGGCAATCTGGCCTTCGTTTTCGTCAAAAATGAATTCCTTGTCTATGTCTTTGGCCACAACCAAATAATGGTCTTTAAACATGTTCACAACCGCCTTTCCGACGTATCCGTATCCGATTACCGCTATTTTTTTGATTTTTTTCGGCATATAGTTCCAAAATTTTTACCCCTCCTACAGTAGTAATTTTATAGCATACAATAAATTGCGATGCAATATTTTTAAAGAGCTCAGCTCTTTACTCCTATTTCGTCAATAATTCTTTTGAAGATTTCGGGATTTAGTTCCGCAAGCTGGGACAGTATTTTTCTGTCCAAAGCAATGTTGTTTTTCTTTAAAAGATTTGTAAATTTACTGTAGGTAATTCCGTTTTCCCTGGAAGCAGCATTAATTTTTAACTGCCATAACTGCCTGGCGTTCCTTTTTTTGGCCCTTCTGTCTCTGTATGCGTAAGTCCAGGCGTGCTTTAAGGCGTCTTTTGCCGCCCGAAAATTTGACTTCCTCTGCCATTGGAAGCCCTTAGCCTGTTTGATTATTTTTTTGCGCCTGTTGCGTTTTTGCACGCCGCGTTTTACCCTGCTCATATTAGTGCCATTTACTCTCAATTAACTGATTAGCGATTGTTCCTTTTACTCTTTTTGCTTTTCTTTTATTTCTCTGCACTTCTCCTGATTCTTTCGCATTTAAATGATCCTGGTGCTGCGGTCTGCGCATCAGGATTTTATTCTTGGTAATCCTAAACCTCTTTGTTATTGATTTTTTGGTTTTCCCTGGCATATGGTTATACTTAATCCTGCCGGAGTTTTACGCAATTCGTCTTCTTTCTTGTACTCGGCAGTTATCATTTGTAAAAATTTCTCCATTTTTTCCCTGGCTAAATCGCCGTGCGCACGCTCTCTTCCCCGAAGCCTGATTTCTAACTTTACTTTGTCTCCGTCTTTTAAAAATCCTTCTATCTGCTTAACTTTTGTTTCAAGGTCGTGGTCTGAAGTGGCAAAGCCGATTCTGATTTCTTTCAATTCGCTTTTTTTTTGCTTTGCTTTCTGCTTCCGTTCTTTTTTCTCCTGGATGTACTGGTATTTGCCTTTATCAATTATTTTGCAAATCGGGGGGTTTGTTTTTTCGGAAATTTCCACCAGATCCAGTCCGTGCTCTTTAGCCAAAGCGATTGCCTGTACAGTTTCCATTGTTCCCAAGTTGGCTCCGTTTTCATCAATTACCTGAACCTGTGCAACGCGGATATATTCATTTGCTTTAATCACCGGCCCCCTGTAAATGGGCCTATTATATCTTCTGAAAAATGGTTTTTTTACAAACATTATGATTAATGTGGAGACGACGGGAATTGAACCCGTGTCTAGAAAAATCATTAAAATAAGTCCACAAGTTTTATCTGTTTATTTTTTCGGCAAACCGGATATAAAACAGACAAAAATCCGGAAAGCCTATCCCTTAATTTCGGTATTTCGGCCCGGGAAGCCGAAGCCTATCTCAAGGCCCAAAAAGGGCCGCTATTGCACCTTGTATGGCATATTGAGAATCAGCCGCAAGATGGCTGTATCAATTAAGCTACAGCTAAGGCAAAATTATTTGCACTTATATTTTGCTGGATTTTAACGAGCTAACCAACATCCTCGACCTGCTTATTTTAAAGAAGTTTTCTATCGAAACCTAACGTCCCCTATCATTTTAAACGGCGACCCATTTCTCTTTCAAGGTCTCTTTTCTTGATTGTTTCTCTTTTGTCTATCTGGTGTTTGCCTTTCGCAATTGCAAATTCCAACTTTATCTTACCCCGCCCCTGCGGAACATTGCCTTGCGCCTGCGAAGACTTGTATCCCTTAGTATATAGCTTTATTGGAATTAATGTCAACCCTTTGACGTGTGATTTGCCGATAAGCGCTCTGATTTCTGATTTTTTCAGTAAAAGTTTTCTGCTTCTTTGCGGATCGTATTTTTGCGGAGTATTGGCCTGCTGGTAAGGAGGAATTAAAGCATTAAGCAGGAAAACTTCATTGTTTTTAACAACCACATACGAACCTTTCAGGCTGACGTGACCGGTTTTTATTGCTTTAACCTCAAAGCCGAACAAAGAAATGCCGGCTTCGTATGTCTGAAGCAACTGGTAATCAAAAAGCGCTTTTTTATTCTCTGCGAGTATTTTCATCTTCTTTTTCTCCTGTCGCCTCCTTGTGCCATTCATCTATTTTCTTCTCCACTACCTGGTCAACAGTATCAACAATTTTACTCAACTTACTCTGTATTCTTTCATCCGAAGCAAGGCGTTCGAAGATTCCGTGCAGAACAATTTTTTTTCTTTTTTTCTTTAAGATCAGCACGTAAGCACCAAAAATTATCAGAAGAACCGGCCACCAATTCCAAACCGCTGCGGTAATAAATCCGAGGTTTGTCAAAAGCGCGACTACTCCGATAACAATTAAGC
>Ga0172364_10003384_pt1 | contig 12739 bp, 9 predicted proteins | sample LakKivSesite10cm_FD_114545 | JGI IMG/M metagenome (GOLD analysis project Ga0172364, IMG submission 114545) | Sediment microbial communities from Lake Kivu, Rwanda - Sediment site 10cm | ecosystem: Environmental > Aquatic > Freshwater > Lake > Sediment | place: Rwanda: Western Province, Lake Kivu... | reverse complement strand
TTTGCTTTTTATAGTTTTCCAGATTTATCTGATCTTTTTGAAAAAACACGATGCCCTGGACATCGACGTCACTCCCAACACCACTCCTTCTTTCAATATTTACGGCGGCGAGATGCTCGGACAGACTTTCGTCGCTCCCAAAAACGGCGTCGGCCGGATCGACGTCATGCTCGGGACGCACGGCCGGGAAAATGACAGGAATGTTATTTTTGAGCTCAGGGAAATCCAGCCCGACGATAATCTCATCACCAGAATGGTTTTTAACGCCTCCTCAGTCAAGAATAACCTCTATCACCCGTTCGTCTTTAACCCCGTGAAGGATTCGCAGCGAAGGACATATTACTTCTTTTTCATTTCCCCCGAATCAACTCTGGAAAATTCGATTTGTGTCTGGACGAACAAGCGGAATATTTACAAAAAGGGAGAATACTTATACAATCATCATCCCCAGCGGGGCGATCTCATTTTCAGGGTCTACTCGAGAAGGCCGGTTTTCACCGAGCTTCGGAGAATCGTCAGAAATTATTCGGGAATATTCGGAAATATCACCTTCTTATTAGTGGCCATCGTTTTTTTCGAAGCCGTCCAGATACTCATGTTCTCCAAGCTCCTCGATTTCGTCCGCCATGTCCTGAGAGAGGAAAAACCAGATTAGGCCTAGTCCAGGCCTGCTCCCAGTTCATAAACCCGGACCTCGCCGTCATCAAAGAGCAACCTGAGGTAGGCTTCCGGAGTTGAGGCGAGAGGCTTGCCCTTAGTGACAAGATAGCCGAAATGGTAGGCCCGGTAGAGAAGGTTGAACTCCAGGTCGCTGATGAGGCGGCCGATCCGCTGGTTCCTTCTCTCGACGCTCAGCGGGACGCGGGCGATGTAGCCGAAGGCCAACGGTTTCTGATGGACAGTCTGATAGTAGAGTCCTGTGTGCTGGTCGGAGACAAGGTCAATGACGCCGCCCCTCGGGGGCAGGTTCTTCAGGAATTTCACGTACTCAGGAACCTGAATCCGGGTCGCCGGCATGGGCTTGGGAAGATACTCAAAAAGAAGAAAAGCGACAATCGGCAGGGCTAACCATCTGGTCCTGCGCCTGGAGGCAAGGATGTCTCCGAACCCGACGGCGGCGATGAGAGAGGCGCAGAGCATGACCATGACCATCATCCTCACCGGGACGCCGCCCATCCTCAGGGGCGGGAAAACAAGTTCCAGCAATGCATAGGGCAGCTTGAACCAGGATAATTCTTTTCCCCATACGTGCAAGACGGGCCCAAGGCTCAAGATGGCAAACAAAATAAGTATTCCATACCACAAGCCAAGGCTGGCCTCCTGGATTTTTTTCCTCCTGAACCATACATAGACGAGGATAAAGACAAGAGAAAGTCCCATGTGGACACTGTTTTCATGGATGTTTCCGGGAAGGCGCGACCAGTAGGACTCGGTGAGAGGAGCGAAGCGCCAGTGCCCTCCGGGGATAAAGGCCGCAAAAAGGTCCAAGGAGTAGAATCTCGGGTCATGCCAGCCGGTCAAGGGGTTCCGGAGGTTGAGGAGGACAAGGCCGATGACCAGGGGCACGGAAGTGACAAGAGTGCCAGCCAGAAACGCCAGAAGGGGAAAGAGGCGAGCCCGCCTGAACAGGAAGAACATGTCTTTTTCCTTGACCATCTTCCAGATAACAATTAAAAGCGCCGCGATAACGCAGTAAAAAAAATAATAATAATCGCAGAGGATGACGGCCAATAGGGCCAGGGCTGAGGCCAGGCCGCCCGCGATCGAGGGCCTGGTCACAAAAACAAACCAGCCCAGGACAAAGAGCGGAATCCACTCCAGAGCGACAAGCTGGAGATGTCCTTCGGCGTGAGTGAAATGATAGTTGGAAAAGGAAAAAATGAAACCGGCCAGCAGGCTTCCCCCATACGAGCGGGAAAAGTGGTAGGCCAAAAGAAACGCAGTCAGACCGCCGACGGCAAAAGAAAAAATAATGATGACATTGAATGCCTGGATCAGGGTCAAAAATCTCAGAAGCGGGATGCCGAGAAAGCCGTTGAACGGGTTCAGAGTATGGGCCAGGAGCGTTGTGCCGTGCGGAAAATGGAGATAGGTGGTTGACCAGGGCAACTGGTGAAGCTCGCCAACAGCTTTGTTCACCCACCAGATATTCCAGACATTCGTCATTCCATCGCCCGCATCCGTGAAAAAGTGGGAGGAGAATTTTGTTATCAGGGGACAGGTGAGAAAGATAAAAATTAACGTGTAAAAAATCAAAGGGAAGAGCCCCTTAGATGCCATAGGAATAAAGGAGGCTACTCTTTTTCTTTTCTTTGTAAACAATTCAGCATTCTCTTGGCCGCAAGAATATAGAGCAAGGGATCACTCAGGACCGTGTCTCGTCGAATTTGCATCCATTCAGCCCTTTTTAACGCCAGCGAAGACGAGCATTTTTGTGCCCGGGTTGACAAATATGTTTGCTTCGAGGAGCCATTTTGGATAGATCATCGCTTTCAGCAGGCGAGACAAGATCGGCGAATACACAGCAGTTCTCTCGATCAGGGCAGACAGCTGGAAAGTTTGCCCGTGCAGACGAACTTCCAGGATTTTCCAGCCGCAGTGCTCGAGGATTTTCCTTAAAGAACTTCGATTAAAAAAGAAGAGATGCTCTCTTGTTCGCCTGAAATCTTCGAGTTTCTTTCCCAGCAACCTTGAAGCAAGGCTGTCACAATCCATTGTTTGAATGATCAAAATTCCGTCATCTTCTATATGTTGCCTCAATTTTTGCAGGTCGCTGATAGGATTAATCAGATGTTCAATCACATCAAACATGCTGATCACATCATAGCTTTCAGAGAAATCAATTTCGCTTAAGAGCCCATATTTAACGGGAAAGGTGTATTTTGACCGGATATATTGAATTGCGGGAAGGCTGAATTCCACTCCAGCAACGGTGAATCCCTCGTCAAAAGCCACATCCATGAGAAACCCCAGGCCGCAGCCGGCGTCAAGCCATTTAGCCTTTTGAGCTGAAGAAAGATTTTTTCTCAAATAGTGTTCTTTTACCTTCCTCACAATCTTTCTGTAGCCATATTGCTTGTTGATTCTCTCAGCGAGGTAATCGACATAACCATAAATCTTTGATTTATCCTTATTAAAAAATTCTTTATTGGAATAATACTCCATGCTGCCATAGATATCATACAACTGGCTCCGGCTCGGTCTTGGGTGAAGCCACATGAGAGTGCAATTCCTGCATCTCAGGATGACGCAATCTTGGAAGCGATATCGAATTTTTGGAGAGCCTTCCTGGCAGAAAGGGCAAAGGACGGCCTCGATCGACGTGCTCATGAACGCCTTTTTTTGAATCGAGTTCATCTTAAGATTTTGAACGTAGGCTGTCAATACGACTCCGGGCTCAAATTCAAGCCTGGTTATTTTTTTGGTGCATTCTTTCGCCGTCTGAATTAAAATAATAAGAAAAGTGACCGGAGGCTCGGACAATTCCTGATGTACGACATAGGCATCATCAGCGATGATGTTGTCGGCGAGAAAATGGCCGGCCCGGGCATCAGGGCCTGGGAGATGGCCGGGTGCCTTTCTGAGAAATTCAACGTCATCCTGATTATTCCCGACTATTCCTATAAAAGCGATAAAAACAGTTTTTTCGAAAACCTTCCCTTTGAAGTCATTCGCTACTCGGTGGCCAACCCTTCTCTCATCCAGAATGTCGGCGAGAGATGCCGGATTCTGGTCATTCAGGGCTATATCCTCTCCAAGTTTCCGGCCCTCAAGAAGCTCAGCGCGCACCTCATTGTCGATATGTACGTCCCGTTTGTCCTGGAAAACCTCTTTGTCCACAAGTGGAAAGTCTCAAATATCAAGGACAGGGAGTTCATCCATCTCAATGACCTGAGGGTGTTCAACGATCAGCTCCTGGGCGGGGATCATTTTCTCTGCGCCAGCTCCAGGCAAAAGGACCTCTTCATTGGCTCACTTATGGCTCTGAACAGGATCAATCCTCGGATGCTTGATTCGAGCCCAGCGCTTACGGACCTCATCAGCGTCGTTCCTTTCGGAATATCGGAAACGGGGGCGGAGGGCGAGGCCGGGCATAAGCCGGACGTCATCCGGAAAAGAATTCCGCAAATCCAGGAGGACGATATTGTTCTTCTCTGGGGAGGAGTCATCTCCAACTGGTTCGACCCGGCCACTCTCATCAAAGCCCTGAAGGAGGCGATCGTCGAGAACGGGCGGCTGAAGCTTTTTTTCCTCTCGACAAAGCATCCCAATCCTCTTCTTCCGGAGTTTGATGCCGCCCGGGAGGCTGTCCACTTGGCTGACGTTTTGGGCCTTAGAGACCGGTTTGTCTTTTTTAACGAAGATTGGGTGGGCTATGATGAGAGAGGCCATTATTTTCGGGAAGCGGATATCGGCGTTTCCATCCACAAATGCCACTTTGAAACTCGATTTTCTTTCCGGACGAGAATTCTTGATTATATAAAATACAACCTTCCGGTTATTTGCACGGAGGGGGATTATTTTGCCGAGCTTGTGGAGCGGGAACGTCTGGGCGTCGTGGTCGGACCGGAAGACGCGGGCAGCCTGAAGCAAGCCATCCTGAAGCTCGCCGGAGACGAGGCCGCCCGGGAGGAAATCAAGCAGAGAATGGAGGCCATCAAGAAAAAGTTCCTGTGGAAAAAGGCCACAGAGCCTCTTGTCGACTATTGCCAGCGGGTTTTATCGGGACAGGTTAAGAAAGGAGCCGTCCCAGGAAAAGGGGAGATTTTATTCGTCTGCGCTCCCAAAAGCCAATCTGCTGTCAGGAGGTTCGCCAAGCGATATCTCTGGGCCTCCGCCCAGAAAATTCCGCTTAAATTATCTTCCAGGCTCAGGCGCCTGTCGAGATTCCTGAAATAAATGAAGATCGCATTTCTCGGGACAAGAGGAATTCCCGCCAAGTACGGAGGTTTCGAAACCTGCGCCGAAGAGCTGGGGACCCGGCTGGTTGAGGAGGGCCACGAGGTCATTGTCTACTGCCGTTCGAGCTACTACAAGGAGAAACGAGGGGAATACCGGGGAGTCAAGCTCTTTTATCTGCCCGAACTCAAGATCAGGTCCCTCGAGACTCTTTCCCATACTTTTCTTTCCCTCATTCACAGCCTGAAGCAAGACTGCGACGCGCTCCTCATCTTCAACTTCGCCAACAGTCCTCTGCTTCCCCTTCCGCTTGTCTTCGGCAAGAGAATCGCCCTCCATGTGGACGGCCTGGAATGGAAAAGGGAGAAATGGAATCCCCTGGGGCGGAGGTATTACAGGTTCACCGAATGGCTGGCAGCGAAGCTTCCGATCGTTCTCATCTGCGACTCACGGGCGATCCAGAGGTATTATAGAGAGAAATATCGACGAGAAACCCGGTTTGTGTCTTACGGCGCTCACGTCCAGCACAGTCAGGACAAATCTCTCCTCGGTCGGTTCGACCTTGATCCCGGCGGATATTTTTTGCAGGTCACGCGGTTTGAGCCAGAAAATAATGTTCTCCTTTCAATCAGAGCGTTTGAACAACTTAAGACGGAAAAGAAACTCGTCATCGTTGGCGGAACGAGATACAGGACAAAATATGCCGAAGAACTTCTCTCCACAAAAGACCCGCGAGTCGTATTCTTGGGATTTGTCTACGATAAACCTCTCCTCGGCGAGCTCCTCTCGAACTCGTTTGCCTACATCCATGGGAATGAAGTCGGAGGGACAAACCCTGCTCTCCTGGAAGCCATGGGAGCCGGCTGTTTCGTCATCTGCCGCGATGTCCCGTTCAACCGGGAAGTGCTGCGTGACGCCGGGCTCTATTTCTCCAGGGAAGCCGGCGATCTCAGGCAGAAAATGGAGTGGGCGCTTTCGCATGCAGAAGAGATATCCGGGTTAAAAAAGGAGGCCCAGAAGATCGTTGAGAAACATTACAGATGGGAGACCGTGTTAGAGGATTATCTCCATCTTTTTCAACAAATGATCCGGACATAGCCCCCATGGTGAGATTTGTCTCGGTCATTATCGTCACCTGGAAGGCCAGGGATCTCCTGAGGCAGTGCCTCAAGTCTGTTGAGAGGGAAACAAAAGAAACCCACAGGGAAATTATCGTTGTCGACAACGCCTCCCGGGACGGCACGCTTGAAATGATCGGGAATGAGTTTCCAAATGTCAGGTTGATCGCCAACGAAAAAAACTTAGGGTTCGCCCGGGCGTGCAACATCGGCCTCAAGGCAGTCCTCGCGGAAAAAAGGGCAGACTTTATTCTCCTGCTGAACGCAGACGCGATTCTGCTCGATAGAGCCATTGAAAAGATGATCGCCTATTTAGAAGAAAGGCCGGCTGTTGCGGCTGTGGCCCCGGCTCTCGTTCTCCCCGGCGGGAAGTTCCAGACGGGAGCGGCCGGATACCTGCCCTCTGCGGCGGCCGGCTTCTATTACTTTTTTTTCCTGTCCAGAATTTTTCCCGGGAGATGCAAAGGGCTGTTCCTCGATCAAAGATCTTTTACCAAGCGGGGAGCGGCCGTCGAGGTCGATTGGCTCTCAGGCGCCTGCCTTCTCACGAGGAGAGACGTCGTGGAGAGAATCGGGCTCCTCGACGAAAGTTACTTTTTTTCGGTTGAGGATATCGACTGGGGGAAAAGGATGAAGAACTCCGGTTTTCAGCTTCATTATCTTCCCTGGGTATCCGTCCTTCATTATCATCGCGCCATCTCAAAGAAGTACCGGACGATGTTCGAGACGCGATGGCTGGGTTTTCTCTATCATTTTGTCAAGAAAGAAAGGGGCCGGGCTGACTATTTTCTTTTCAGGCTGTTTTCAACCGGAGGTTTTTTCCTCAGGCTTGTTGTCTCAACCTTTTCTTCCCTTTTCGCTAAAAAGAGAGAGAAAGGCAGCGTTAGGGAACTTTCTGCTTTTCTTCTGGCCAGTCTCGGTTGGCCGGGCCAGAGAGATTCTGCTCCAAAACCCAAGAGATGAATCAAAGAACGGAACGTGTTGCCTGTAACCTCTGCGGCAGCCAAAAATACAGGACTTTTTGCACCAAGTTCGGCCTGCGGCTTGTCCGCTGCCGGAGCTGCGGTCTGGTCTTCGCCAACCCCAGGCTTGTAGAGGAGGAAATCCTTAAAAGGTATAACCTTTCGTATTTTTTTGACGAATACCTTCCCGGATTTGGCGCCGATCGTGAGGCCTACAACCTTGGAATCCTGAGAAACCGTTATTCTTTCTACCTCGAGATCCTTGATCGGTGTTCGCCGCCTGGCAGACGGCTCCTCGACGTGGGCAGCGGGGCTGGGTTTTTCCTGAAAGTGGCGCAGGAGAAAGGCTGGGAAGGTGAGGGCGTCGAAATTTCAGAAGGAGCTTCTGCTTACGCCAGGGAAATCGTCGGCGTCAAAGTCCACCACCGAAATATTGAGGAAATGAATTTTCCCGAGGAGGTTTTCGACGCCGTGACTCTCCTCGACATGATCGAACATCTCCGGGACCCCTTGCGAAGCGTGACGGGAATGAAACAGATCTTGAGAAAGGGCGGCTTCCTCCTCATCAACACTCCCGATCTCGACAGCCTCAGCCGGTATTTTCTGGGCGATGCCTGGGCTGTTCTCTCGCCCGCAGAGCACCTTTTTAACTTCAATCAAAAGTCCCTTCGTTTTCTCCTTGAGAGAGCCGGCCTTTCCGTCCTGGGAATCCACAACCTCCTTGTTTTCAACCCTGATTACACCCACGACAGGGACAGCCGAAGATATTCGATCTGGAAAAAAGAACATGAGCGGCTGGAGAAGAAAAAATGGATGCAAAAGATCCATTCTTTTGAACAAAGCGATATTTTAAGGGTCGTGGGAAAGGACGCGGCTTCCTTTGGGTTCAGGAAAAACGTGCTGCGATTCCTCTACAGGATGGCGAAAACAAGACTGAGAGGAGATACCCTGGTAGCCATCGGCCAAAAAAACTAAGATTCGGGGAAAAGCTCCTGATAAATTCTTAAAGTTTTCCGGGCGGGGGTCACCCAGGAGAATTCGGCCGCTCTGAGCCGGCCTTTCCGCCGGCATTCTTCCTTGAGGTCATGGTCGGTCGCCAGCCGGCCGATGGCCTGGGCGATTTCGTCTACTGAAAGGGGATCGACCGTGAGGCCCGCGTCGCCGACAGTTTCGGGAAGAGAGGACGTGTTCGAGGCGATAACCGGGACGCCGGCGGCCATCGCCTCAAGGACGGGCAGTCCCGCGCCCTCGAAAAGCGACGGATAGACAAAGATGTCGGCGCCCTGGTAGAGGGAGGGGAGGTCCTCGTCATCGACAAAACCGGTCAGGATGACATCCACGCCGGCCGCTTCCCGGATCGAAGCGATTGTCCTGGCCGTTTCATAGTCTCCCCTGCCGGCTAAGACAAGCTGGTGGGGGAGATTTAGTTCGGATTTCAGGCGGCTGAAGGCGCTGGCGAGGGAGACCAGGTTTTTTCGCGGGTTCAGTCGGCTGACCGAGAGAATATATGGCTGCCGGATTTTGTGCTTGGCCAGAGTTTTCTGGAGTCGGCCCGGCTCATGGGCTTCGCCGAAGCGGGACGATACGCCGCAAGGGATGACCGCGATCTTTTCGGGGGCAAGGCCGTACCTGGCTGAGATATCCGATTTGGAGAATTGGGAGCCGGTGATGACTTTGGCCGACCGGCGGGCGGTTTGCCGGATGAACAGCCTCGAGCGGAAGACAAAGAACCTGGCGAACGTCCGGGGCATATGGAGAAAACCCAGGTCATGGATTGTCGCCACAAGCTTTCCCCTGTGCCGGGGAGGGGCGATGAACTGGACGTGGAGAATGTCCAGGGCATCGCGGTGAGTGGCGCAGGCCAGGAAGAGGGGGATTCGAATGAGGGGATTTTCGACTGGAAGAGAGTGGATTCGGACTCTGGCGTCCCGGCTAATATTCTTATAGAAACGATGGTTTTTATCGATTACATAGAGAATATATTCGTTCTCGAAGTCCTGAGAGAGAAGCGCCTCGACGAGCCCGCGGATGTAGGTGCAGTTTCCCGAGCCTTCTTGCTCTGCCGCATGGACGTCGATCCCGATCCTCATGTCCGGCGCGCTTCAGAATGCTCCATGCCTCGATGCCGTCACTTTCACTGTTCTAATCAGGATGACGATATCCAGCCAGAGCGACCAGTTGCGGATGTAATACTCGTCCAGGTCAAGCCTTTCGGCAAAAGGCACGAGCGACCGTCCGCTCGTCTGCCAGAGGCCGGTGATGCCCGGCCTGACCTGAAAAAGGAGGGACTTGACCTGCATGACCTCCTCAAGCTCTTCCTGGAGATAAGGCCTCGGGCCGATGATGCTCATTTCCCCCTTTAAAACGTTAAGCAGTTGGGGGAGCTCATCCAGGCTGTATTTTCTCAAGAAGCTTCCGACTCGCGTTACCCGGGGATCGCCGGTTTTGAGCTTCTTATACCGGGACCATTCTTCCTGGGCCCCGGGATTTTGCTGGAGATATTCCTCCAGGCGCCGCTCGGCGTCCGTATACATGCTCCGGAACTTGACCACCTTGATGACTTTGCCCCTCTTGCCGTACCGTTCCTGGACGAATAAAACGGGCCCGCGCGAGTCCAGCCGGATGGCAACCGCGATGACCAGAAACGCGGGAATCAAGAGGATGAACAGGCTGACGGCGAGGACGAACTCGAAGACAGTCTTAATCAGGATATTCCAGGGCTTGTGGAGGTTTTTTCTGACGACCAGGGAGAGAACCTTGCCGACGTTTTCTATCTCGATTCCTGTCGTCACCAGATCGCTCGTCTGGGGAATGTAGCGGATCTTGTCGCTCACCGCTTCCCATCTCTTGAGAAGGCTGATCAGCTTGTCGCGAGGGATGTAGGGAAGAGTGACGATGATGTCTTCAAATCCCGTTTTCTCCTTCCATTTCTCGATTTCCTCGTAGTGGCCGAGGACAGGAACGTCTGATATGAACTGGCCGATTTTTGCCTTCTGGTCGGTCAGGCAACCCGCTATCTCGTAGCCCATGGTCTTGTTCTGCTTGACGGCCTCGATCAGGGAGGATGTGCTTCCCGTCGTGCCGATGATGATGACTCTTTTCTTCCAGAAACTCAAACGGAAGAGGAGAAGCTTGGTGAAAGACCGAAGTACAGGAAGGATGGCCAGGCTCAGCAGCCAGGCCATGAGGATGACAGCCCGGGAGAAGGGGAAATATTCCTTGGTCAGGAAAACTGCGACGGTGATGAGGGCGAAGGAAACGGTGCTGCTCCTGACTAAATACCGGGCTTCTTCCCAGAAAGAGTGCCGCTTGGTGTAAAGCTTTTCGTAAAAGAAAACGCCGACCCAGAGAAGAAGCATGTAGGCCCTGTTCATGTAGGCCGAGAAGAGGACAGGCCTCTGGCGGTAAGACGGAAACAGGGCGGGAAGGAGTTCCGCCCGGACGAGGTAAGCCAGAGTAAAGCAGAGCAAGACAGCCAGGCAATCGCAGCCGACCAAGCACATAAAGGCAACGACTTTTTTCTTCATGCTGGCGATAGGGAAATGATTTAATCACACCTCCCAGAGCGATGTCAATTTTGATGTTGGTTGAATGGGTGATTTTTTTTGGATAGAATGATCGGTAAGCCCGCAGGAGGGCGGATGAGCGTTCGAAAGGAGAGCCTGAAATACGCGGCCGCAGCCGTCGCCACTGGCATTGGCCTCTATTTTTTCTACCTGAAATACGTTCCGCTCGTCCGGCCTTTTCAAGTTATCCTCCTTCCTGTCCTCAGCCTTCTCGTTATCCTGACGGTTTCCAGCCTCGAAACGGGCACGCTTTTTTTCCTTTTCGTTTTTCCCCTTCTCGGGAATCTCCCTTATTATTTTGGGATTGACGCGAGCGTCCCCCATGCGCCGATCGGCCTGGTCCTGTTTTTATTCTATTTCTGGGGCTGGATGATCCGGCAAAGCTTAGCAAAGGAGACAGCACCCCCCTCTCCGAGTCCCATCCTCAAGCCGATGGCCATCGCTGCCTGGCTCGTCGCCATCTCCGGCATCATCACCTTCCTGAGGTTCGGCAATTTTTATCCCTTCCTCTCGGATGGGCTTTACGAACTTGTGACAAACGTCAACGGCGTGACGAGCGGGGGCGCTCAGATGAGCACGGTTTTTCACTCCTTGAATTATCTCAGTGAATTCGGGTTTTTTCTGATCTTAGGCAGCGTCCTCCTCGAAAGAGATTTCGCCCGGAAAGCCGTGGTCGTCCTCGGCGCAAGCCTTCTCCTGAGTCTTGGCTTTGGCTTCTTCCAGCACTTCCAGAACACGTCTCTGGGCAACACACGCTTCTGGATCAGGCTGAACCAGATCAACTCGACCTTCAGCGACCCCAACGCCTTCGCCGCTTTCCTGGCGCTCGCTGGGCCCCTCCTTTTGGGCGCTTCTTTTCACTTCAAAGGCTGGCGGCGCATCTTTTTCGGAGCGGCTTTTGCCGGGGCGCTCCTCATTTTTCCTTTTACCGGGGTCCGGAGCGCTCTTTTGGGGTTGGGAGTCGCGATTCTTGTTTTCCTGTGGTTAGCGGTCAGGGCCGGGACGAGCTCTGAGCGAGATGCGCGATTTCGCCGCAGGCGGGCGACCCTCTGGACCATAGCGTCATTCCTGGCTCTCGTTGTTATCGTCATAGGAGCGTTGGCCTTTAAGAATGCCCGGGTGGCCGAACGGCTCAAGAAAAACTGGGAGGACTTTCAGGCGAACAAAAGGCTGGTTGTCCTTTCGCCCGAGCGGTTCTTTCTCTGGAATGCGGCGGTGGAGATGGGCCGGGATTATCCGGCGAGCGGCGTCGGTGTCGGAGCCTACATCATCGAGCTTCCCAATACGTATACCGAGGACGAAAGGGACTATCCCTTTGGGCTGGAGGCTTTCCGCCGCAACGATTCAGCCGAGAATTATTTTCTCCATGTGATCGCAGAGCTCGGGTTCCCCGGGCTCATCGTCTTCCTATGGATATTCTGGCTGGTCCTGAAGGAGATACGATCGGGCTTGCAGAGGCACGCCGCGCGGGAGGAAAGCCGCTTTGTGTTTTTTGGAGCTGTGGCGGGCGTCACGTCTTACTTCATCAACATCCTCTTTCATTCCTACATCGGGAGCTTTGAGACGAAATTTATTTTCTGGTTTCTCGTCGCAACAATCGTCTTCCTGGGGCGGAAACCGGATGAAGCGAAGCAGGCTGCCCGGCCCGGGTTTCTTTTCACCAAACGGCAGAAAGCGGCTGCCCTCGTTTTCCTGGCGCTCTTCGGCTGCGTGCATTTATGGAATTCGACGCACTCGCTTTCCCTGGCCAGCCAGACCGCCAGATACGGCCTGAAACAGAATTTCGGGTTCTACCGCGCGGAAACAGCCGGCGACGGAAGGGAATTCAGGTGGACGAGAGAATACGGCGGGATGGCGATAAAAATCGAGAAGCCTCTGGTCCAGATTCCCCTTTTGGCCGCTCACCCGGACATCCAGAAGAATCCTGTCAAGGTCGAAATCTATCTGGTCAAAGATTTCTTTAAAAAGAAAAGACTGTTGGCCGGGTTGACGCTGAGTCAGAGCGCCTGGAAAACATACGAATGTTCTCTTCCAGATGAGGCCGGCCAGGAGGTCATCCTCCTTTTCAAGGTCAGCAGGACCTGGAATCCCCTGAAAACGACCGGCGCTCACGACCCGCGAAACCTGGGCGTGGCTGTTGGAGAAATCACGTTTCACGACGCCTTTTGATATTCCGGCCAAGATAATGACGGGA
>Ga0172364_10003383_pt1 | contig 12741 bp, 13 predicted proteins | sample LakKivSesite10cm_FD_114545 | JGI IMG/M metagenome (GOLD analysis project Ga0172364, IMG submission 114545) | Sediment microbial communities from Lake Kivu, Rwanda - Sediment site 10cm | ecosystem: Environmental > Aquatic > Freshwater > Lake > Sediment | place: Rwanda: Western Province, Lake... | reverse complement strand
TTTTTCTGTATAACTTTTAGCATTTTATTTGTTTCTTCAGTGTTTAAATAGTTGAAGTTGTTGGCTTCGGCTATTCCGAATTCCAAAATTACCGTGCATTTGGGCACGGACGGGTTGGCGATTTCTTCTAAATTGAAGTTTTCGTTATTTATTTTTTGGAACGTTTGTATTAGTGCTTGTTGTAGTCTCTTGTTTGAAATTGAAGCGGCAAAAGATGCTGTTTTGTGAACAGTTTTGGGAAAATTTTCGTATAATCCAAGCATTATAGGGGTTCCGCCTAGACTTTTTTGAGTTTTTTTATTTTTTCGAGGTTTTCCAGCAGTTCTGAAAGTGCTGTGCCTAGTTTTTGTAGTTCTTCTATGCTTGTTTCGTGTTGCATTTTGTTTTGTATTTCTTGAACCTTCGCCAGAAGTGTCGCCTCAAGGGTGTCTAAAACTATGTGACTTGTTATTTTTGCTGTTTCTTCTCCTTCCTTCACTACTATGACTTTCTTTTCGCATTTTGCGCACCAGAGGTCACCACTTTTTAACTTGAAAAGTGGGGAGGAACAAGCCGGGCAAGCTAAATCCGTCAAAGTCGAGCCTTGTCGCAGTAAGTCAGCCATTCGTTTAATGTGCTTTTCTTCAGCTTTTTCTTGTGGCAAGTTTTAAAACCTCAAAGTAAAATAGTATAAGAGCCTATAATAAGTTGATTATAATGCAACTGTGTGAGGTGGCAAATGTGGTTAGAAAGAAGAAAATGGCGGAGTATGAAGAGAAGATAAAACAGGCACTTGTTGTGCTTGGCGGGGTTTCTGAAGACAATACGACGCCTAGGAACATTAGGAGAGCGGCGAAAGATTCTATGGAAGCTTTGCAGTCGGGTGAGTTTACGCCTGCTGTTAGGGCTTCGAATGTTATTTCGATTTTGGATGAGATTTTGCAGGATCCGAATATGCCGCCTTATACGCGGGTGAAATTGTGGAATGTGATGAGCCTTATAGAAGCAATAAAAGACTGAGTACAGCAATAGAAGACTGTTTCTTGTTTTTGCTTGCGTTTTCTGGAGAGTTTGGCTCTATCTATGTCGGTTACGTGTTCAAAGCGAACCTCAAGCAACATTTAGGCTTCTTCTAGACTGTGAGCGACTGTTACGTGGAATTCTCCGTCTACGTTTTGGGATAGCGACTTTTCGATGTTGATGTAAATCAAGGTTGGCTTTCTGCCTGTAGTATAGCGTGACTATTGCCGTTTGTTTAGTCACGCAAAAATGTTGAATGGCGCCGAAACAACATTTACCGTCTCTAAAAATGGTGCCAAAATATGTTTGACGGATAGTTATGAATTGTTGAGAAGGTGCGTGGGTTTGGGTGAGGAAGCGGTTGGGATAAATAGATGCGAAGAACCGAATAGCAGAACAAATCAAAAGCATTAGCGTAAACTTACGTTGACAATACGTAAAGAAACAGCCAAAATTAACAACTCCACCCAGCATCAATAGAAACGGGAGACTGCAAAAAAGAAAAAAGGGGAGTCTGCGGTGGACATCACCACTTCAGTTTGTTAGAAGCGATAAAAGATTGGTAGATTAGTGGTTTTGTGTGTGCGTGCAAAGCCGCTAGGCCCCTCTATTAGGATCCAAATATGACATAGAGATTGCTATGTTAGAATGTGTGTGCTTTTCTAATGATTTTTGCCATGTACGCCGTAAAATAGCTTCATACATGGCGCTGTAGGTTACTATGGGGGTCAAAACAGAAACTGCGTCTAAACACGATAGATCCATTCGGACGAAGGCATCGGGGAAGGGATTTCAGCACCAGTTTACTAGTAAAAACACCCGAATATATGTTTGGCGAGAGTTTGAAGCTATCCCACACTACCATAGAGCCCCAGTTAGTCAACCTTTCGGCTTAGTAAGGTCGAAGGATCACGTTTGACCCATTCAAATTGCGATGTTCCCATCAACTCTCGCAATCCAACTCTTTTTTTTCTCAGATATACATATGCATGTACTGTATCAAACTATAAGTAATGCTCCATGAATAAGTAGTCGTGACATTAAAGGAAATCAGATGGGAAAATGAATGTCAATTAGAGTAGTCGAAGTGGATCTAAAACAAAGTGGCCGACCAAGAGAAGCACGTATTGCGCTGGCCCAGATTATGGTTCTCCCAAAGGACAAAATGCGCCCAGATATCTTCTTGAGGCCAGCGGAGAAAAAGGAAAAGCGTCACCTTATAGAGGCACAAAGTGAACGTATAAGAAAACACATTGAACTTGCTCTGAAAGACAAGCCTAATTTTGTCATTCTTCCTGAGCTCTCGATACCTTGGGAAATGCAGCGCGAGCTGCATAAGATTGCAGTCGAGAGAAGAGTTTTTATTGTTGGTGGCTTGACCTACTCGCCCAGTTATCATAACAACTGTGCTGTTTTCCCGCCATTCCAAGATTCAGAGATATCAATTCAATGTAAGATAAATCCGGCATACATAGCTGGAGAGGACAAGAATGTAAAACCCGGAAAACGAGAGGTCTTTCTATTCAAGAATACAGGGTTTGGCAGCTTCGCAACTGTTGTCTGCTATGACTTTACCAGTCTGGACATTAGTAAGGATTTGCGAGACCACGGCGTGAACATTCTTTTTTTGCCCACAGTCAACCACAAGGTTCATCTTTTCGATGCCATTGCTATTGGAAATTCCTTCACAATGTATACTTACATATGTATCTGTAATGCTGCTGGTTACGGATTGGGCAATTCTGGCGTCTATGGTCCTGTGTGGAAGACAAAGGCTGGTCGGCTATCAGATGAACAGATAATCACTCAAGTCAAGGGAAATGAAGAAACTATATTGAAAGCAGAGCTAGACATATCTGGACTGATGGAATCCATCGAGAACGCAAAAAAGAAAGATAGCGTACTGAGTGGATTCATCTCACCTCCAGCAGACCTACAAGCTCCTGAATTTGCGATGCAGGCAAGCGTTAAAGGAATTGTTGCAGGTTTGAGACAAAGCAAGCCTAAAGTGCTCGTTATCGGTGACGTAATGTTGGATCATGTGATATATGGGCATAAGGCTAAATTTAAGGAGGTTTTGAAACATGGATTGGATGAAGTTTATCTTCAGGAAAGTGTGGTGCCGTCTGGAAACGCTCAAATACGGCCACAAGGTAGTAGCCCTGAAACATTCTCGCCAGGAGGTGCTGCTTGGCTTGCAATGGCTCTTTCTGAAGTCTCAGAAGTTAGCTTACTGGGCCTCTTAGGATCAAAGCCCACTTCAGTGCTGCAATCCACTAGATTATCTGGTAGTGAACCGGATTTCGAAGGAAAGAGGCTTATTGAGGCTCTAGTTAATAGAGTGAAGTTCAGTTTTTTAGCAACTAGTGAATCACCTACAATCTGCAAGAACTATTTCTTCTTTGAAATCAGAGGTGAACCAGGCAGATACAAAGGAATTCGCATGGATCGAGAGGATAGTGAAGTTATGAAGAAAGAGGTGAATAGTGGACTTGAAAACAGAATAATCGAGAGCTTCAAACATTTACTTAAAGAACAACAGCCAGATGCTATTGTTATTGATGATTACGAGAAAGGAATTATTACGCAAAATGTTGCCGAAGAGATCGGCAAAACGGTTGCCGAACAGGGCATTCGATTGTTTATCGACCCAAAGTACGACTGGAGCAAGTTTAAGAATATTAAGGCGCAAGCTATTTTGCCTAATATGAAGGAAGCGCTCTTTGGACTGAAAGTAGGTGAGCAAGATATTCAGAAGTTCCTAGATAAAAAGGAAGCGTTTATGGATTACAACGAATTCAGAAATGAAGTGGTGAAGTACAATCTAGCAAGTCTGCTTAACGATGGATTCGACGAAGTAGTAGTAAAGGCTGACCAGCATGGTTCAATCGTGTTGGCTAGGGAAACTGATAGCAAAGTGGCGCAATTTTTCATTAGCCCATTTTTGCAGGCACGCTACATCACAGGAGTCTGTTGCGGAGGAGTCTTTGACAGCTTCTATATATCAAGTCGGATTATGGGGCATGCGCCGCTCAAATCTGCGGTGCTCGCGAATTTTGCAGCAGGTCTTAGAACTAAGCATCAACTAGGAAGACCAATACCGCTGGAAGAGGTTGATGTTGAGTTGAATTACAGTCTCTCATATTTCCGAGGAGCATTTATGAACAAGGAGTAAATATGACCTAATAGCATTAATATTGATGCGTGCGATATGAAGTAACTAAAGAAAGGAGTGTGTCTAAAATGGAAGAGCTAGAAACAGCGATCAGCGCTATTAAAGAAGCTGGAAATATAGTGATGAAGCACTATGGTAAAGCAACTGCCTCTTCTAAGGCTGACAAGAGCTTGGTCACGAGAGCAGATACAGAGTCAGAGAACCTAATCAAGTCCATCTTGCAGAAGCAATTTCCTAATTATCAAATCTTAGGCGAAGAAACGGGTTTCACCGGAAAAAAGTCTGACTACTTATGGGTTGTTGACCCATTGGACGGCACTACAAACTACACTTTTCGAAATCCGTTTTTCGACATTTCAATTGCTTTGACGCATAAGGGCGACCCAATTCTAGGCGCAGTGTTTTTCCCACCTCAGGGCGAACTCTTCTACGCCAAAAGAGGAAATGGTGCTTACCTTAACAACTCCAGAATCAACGTTTCAGATAAAAGAGAGATCGATGGCTCAGTCATTACGTTTTGTCATGGAAATGACCAAAATAGTGTTAAGAGAATGATCAGCGCCTTTTCAAAGCTCAAGATGATAAACCAAAAGGTAAGACAGCTCGGAGCTGCTGCTTTGGAGCTTTGCTTTGTTGCTAGTGGGCGCGTTGACGCCTTCTTTATGACTGGAATGAACCCTTGGGATGTAGCAGCTGGAACTGTGATATTACGGGAAGCTGGAGGTAAAGCCACCGATTTTGAGGGTAAGCCTTTCAACATGAACTCTCGCGACATTCTTGGATCTAACGGCAAGATTCACGAGAGCCTACTCGAAATTCTGAAGAATGTCTGACTAACCAAATGCTTCAAATACAGAATAATATTGTCTTTCAAAGACAAGTTGTTGAGACAACCCATTCATTCAATAGAACAACATGTCTTTGGACTATCTAGCGAATCCATAACATCGAGAATGATACGAGAGGCTTATGAATGCTCCGAAATCGCTGCCAAACACGGTAACCCTTTTGCCAGGCTTGAGATGATGAAAAGAGACAGATTCAGAAGATATTAAGAAATTCTATACTCAAAAAACATGCATCATCCGAATTCTGACATATAAAAGGTCGCAGTATTAAGAAAAGTGTCCAAAGAATGACCTGAGAAGACAGTTAAGTTTTTAAATAGTTATAAAGTAATGTAACTGATATGTACTATAATTATTGTAATAGGTGTCTTGTGAAGTTGCATTTTCTTGAACATCGACCAATTTTAGCTTCTATGGGCTTAACTATAATGCCCGACTCTGAAAAAGTATATGTCTTGGTTAGCAAAAGGTGAAAGGAGCGTTCGAAATTCGTTGGAATATGCACAATTTTTTGAAGCGTATAAGTCGTTAATTCCACGTGCTTATGAGTCCTTGCTTGGTCTACGATCCTCTAAAACAGTAGCTGCCAAATCAATTCACCAATTGAAAATCGATCCTCGGGCTCGGAAAGATCCAACCTGTGTCAAAAGTTACGTTGAAGAGCTTAATGCAACTTTAGACAGTTATTTGAATGATCCAAGCGAGTTCAAGTTTCTCACCGATACGTACCAGAAGTTCATATTGGTTAAAATTCGGAATTTAAGTGAGGTTGGAGTCGATTGGGAAGCCTGCGCTCGTTGGTCTTCAGTTTACCTAATTTTACGTAAGTTCATTCTTGATTCAAGTGAAACTCTCCAAAGTTACTTGCCAAAGAATTCTACTATGACGAATGGAGGCGAACCATCCGACTCTTTAGTATCTGTCTTGAGAGGGTTTTTCAGTTCAAACGTCATTTTGGAACCACTTGTTATGAAAACTATGGTAGATTGGGATAGAGCACATCTTTTAGCATTGGAGGATCGAATTGACGATTTTCAATCAGAAATACAGTATACTGATATCTATGATGCTGTGAGGTATTTAAGAACCAACGGCTTCCTTAAGTCAAAAGGTTACGAGTTCTATGAGAAACTGCTCGGAAAGGAAACCATAAATCTCATAAGAGAGTTTGTGTCAATCAAGTAGATTATTTCTCACGATGGAAAGCAAAGTGCAAGGATGAAACAATACATTCGAGCACCATTAGCGCGGCCACCTCGAAAAGGGTTGGCCCAGGATGTCGTTTCTTAGGATCGAAATGCAGTAGCTGATCAGGTCCATATGCGTAGCGGCCAAGTTTTAGATCAAAAGGAGTCAACCCTTCAATGATCAAGTTCACATCGGCTGATCCTATCAGCTGGGATTTTCTGTTAGAAGTTATTACAACAAGCTTAGCACCTCTCTCCTTGTATATTGCCGCTATTTCTGCAGTTGGAGAAGTAAATCCGCGTCCACTAAGGCAAATAGCAATAGAATCCGAACCACCGCCCACAAAATCGAAAGGTCCTTCTTCACTCACAACTTTCACCTGTCCACGGGCAAAACCGATTTGTTTCAATCTTATAGAGAACATGCGCAAGATATCTGCGTCTCGACCGACTCCAAGAAGGATTATTTCCTGCTGAGCTGACTTCGCCTTTATTAGTAGTTTTATAATGCGTTCGATATTTTTGCGAGTTAGAACAGCCTCTTTCTTCTCGAATTTTGCTACGGTATTATCAAGATGTTCGCTCATTTTTTTCCATGCTTCAAGAAAAGTGTTGATGTCACTAGAGTCTGACACAATCACCATCTCCTTTCAGTTTCTTTCTTTTGAATATAATAAAGCCGAAACTCTTGACCCCGCTGAGTTTATAACGAACTAATACCCATCCGGTATCTGTGGTTATCATCACAACATGTCTTTCTTTATAAGTCATCTCTTTGACTGTAATGGCTTGCGATATTATTGGACCATCATTTTTTAGATTGTAAAAGAGCTTTGGCCCCAATTTTGACTTGAGCCAGTATTCCTTTTCTAACCAATTATCGTCACGGATTTCAAAGTCATATTTTTCCTTGATTTCTTCATAAACATCCATTGGCTTAATAATTATTAGATCGAAGAGAGCACTGTAAACTTCAATATGGTCAACGCCTCCACCTTCAGTGAGCTTCACAACACGTTTTGAAATTTCGAGAAGTCTGCGTCTTTGTTCTTCATGCTTGTATCGATAAGTTTTTTCAAGAATTTTCTCCATTCTATCCTCAGAAATCTTCATATTTCTTGCATGTTCACAAGTTTCTTTGACTATAGTATATTTCACTCCCAGTTTAGTTTTAAATTCTTTTTCAACTAGACTTAATAGAATTCTTTTTTTGCTTCGATTAATTTCTTCTAGAATGTGGTTGGAGCATATTTCATCCTGCGATATGACCAAAAAAGCGCTTGTGTCCGGAATACAGATACTTATAAGTAGACCCCCCTTTGATATTAGTGCTCATATTGAAACAAGATTAGTTTTTATTTGAAATTTAAACTTTGGGGTGCAACCTCATGCGAGTCAAGAAACTACTAAAATCACCTCTCTTGCAAATAGCCCTTGATACCCCTAGCACCGTCTTTGTTTCAGAAGTCTTGCGGCAGATACCCACCAGTGATAGGATAATAATTGAAACAGGAACCCCTTTGATAAAGAAGTATGGGCTCAAAATCATTCGGCATATCCGTAGAGAAATTAAAGACGCTTTCGTTATTGCTGACTTAAAAACGTTAGATGTCGGCAAACTTGAGGCCAGACTCGCCTACGAGGAGTCCGCAGATGGAGCTGTCGTATCAGGATTGGCTCCAAGGCAGACAATAGAAGAATTTTTGAGGGAATGCAAGAATCTCCACATGTATGGCGTTGTTGACATGATAGCCGTCCATGATCCAATTAAAGTAATAAAGTCAATAGACATACTTCCAGATATCGTCATTCTACATAGAGGTATAGATGAAGAACTCCAAAAGACTTTGAGTCTACCGTTGATTAAAAGAATCAAAAAGAAAGCAGATGAACACTTGTTAGTTGCGATTGCTGGAGGTGTAGACCTCTTTGGCGCAAAAAAGGCATTACGATACGGTGCAGACATAATTGTCGTCGGACGTTACGTCACTGAATCTAAAAATCCGAGGAATGCAACTACGGAACTTCTCTCATTAATTGAGCGTCGCAACTATTAACAACTGATTTGATGATAATATTTCTTTACATTCTTTTCTTGAGATATTCCAAAATGAAAAGGTTCTCTGCTATGCGTAGCCAAGTTACCAAGAATTACATTTCTCTTTTTTCACATAGTAAATAGAGAAATATTAAGTATAAAAATATGGGCGGGATCGAAAGGGAATCCACCAAACCATAGCTTAGTTGCTAAGCTGGTTATGGTGAAACCGCACAGTCTGCAGAGACTGTCCGGCAATTCCAGTTCGTCATCCCGTCCACAAATATGACTACTTTGCAGTGTATTTATACCTAACGGAACTTGTTTGCCAATTTGCTTTCTAACCAGTACTGAAGTACTTCTTTAACATCTGACATTCTACTTACGGCCACCAGAAACATTCTATTCCGCTCGAGAAAATATTCAATTATATTATACGATATCCCTTGTTTCTTGAAGGGACATTGTGCCTTTGCTATGCAATTCCAAGACGTTTCTCCTTTACATCCACATATAGAAAAATTTCGTTCAAAATCTGGTATCAAATCTGAGCAATAATCACTGGGTGGAATTGTATCACGTACGAATACAAGACCAAGCGTTTCTTTTCGCAATCTAGAACACCAATCTGTTTCTACGTAATGCCCAGCAGAAACTGAGTAGACTATTACGGCTCTACGACATTGCTTTATCATTTCCTGTAGAAAATCACCCATGCGTCTACCTAAGTCCGGTGTGGCATCTTGGGAAATGATGATCTGATTTATTTTCCGATAATTGAATCTTCCTGTGAAAACAGTAAAGCCAAGCTCAGCTAGGATTGCGCTCGTATAATCCATATAGGGCCATGTATCAAAGGCCCCTAACACCGTAATCCATTTCTCTCTTTTACCTAAGGCTATTTGTCTGAATTTCTTAAGATTTGAATAAGCGAGTTTCTTCATTTGTCCGTAATTTGATGATGCCTCAAACAGATCTTTCGTTATCCCAAGAATTTGAAGCATCCTTACTCCATTTTCCGCTATTTCACATCTCCCACGTCGCCACGAATCGCTTTTGATGAGTGTACCTTTCTCTAAGAAAGATAAATGTTGGTCTAGGGCGCCTTTATGAAGACTAAGTAATTTTGCTAGTTCCATAGTAGATATCGGAGACTTATGTAGTAGGATAATCATGATTTTGATTCTTAGTTTGTTATTGATTGCACCATAACTTCTAAAAATTATTTCCGATTCGTTCAACGTGGTCATAGCCTTATCTTGAATTTTTCTGTTTAAACATTTAATTATACAGATATAAAGTGTACTCTATCTGATATATTCATGAGCATAAGTACAGCAAAAAAATCAGAATGTAACACACAGAACTGCTGTACAATACAATAAATTTTTGTGCTGGAATAAACCCGGAATATCAATTAACTTTTCAACGTGCACGTTGTTGATGTCTCACTAACTTCATTACTCCAAAGATGAGTACTCCCACTACGGAGGATTCTCTGTATCACTTGAAACTTGGATGATGCGTGTTATAAACGCTTGCGGAAGTAACCCATGAACACTCGCGAAAGCTTGGCCACCCAAATTCACAATAGTTGTTCTTTAATTCTACCTAGGTCTGGAGGGGAATCAATTCAGCTGAAGATACTAATCTTCCAGAATTAACTAATCCGCATAAAAACCTAAGCAGGTTTCAAAACTGTTAACCTTTTATTTTAACGTCTTTATGATGGTTCAGTTTAAATAAGTAGACAACTAATTTAGTATTAAGTGCTAGAAATGGGTGAAAAAGACAAAGAAGATCCTTTGTGGTGGGCTGAAAGAGTTTCTGAGGCTGGAATCGTAATCGGTGGAGGTGCGGCATTAGAGCATAGACTCCATTATGGTCGTTGGTATGATGAGGATAAGCCATTCTGTCACGGGGCTATTGGAATTAGAGTATGCGCTGTCTCTGCAATCGTTCGCATTGGTTGTGCTTTCCTACGTGCCGTCCGACCGAGATGCCCATATTGTAACGTATCGTTAACGTATGTATCTTCAGAACAAAAATTCTATTGCAATAACTGTCAACACTACATTTGACATACGTTTTATGTGCAGTAAAATATATTGTATAAACCTTGCGTCCTAGGAACTTATTGAGGTTTCAGCAATCCAGCACAGATATTTCTGCCGTCACTCAGTGAAAAACCGAGAGAACTTATCTTATAAATCGCTGTGTTCATTGGAAAGCAATTATAATCATAATAGCAACTTTGGTTCATAATTTTGGATGGTGAGGAACCTTTGCAAGAAGTGCATGATAACAGGTTTGTGCGAACCAAGAGATTGCGCACATCATGTGTAGGTAAACTGCACTGAGGAAGAGGAAACAACAACGAGAGTCGTGGGTTTAAAAAGGTATATAGACTTTTGCCATTGATTTCGACCTTTCGACTACCATGATGAGGAATTTTAAGGATGTCCGCTTCGATATATCTAAAATATTTAGAATAAAGATAGGCCCAATCCTCTAAGTCCCCAGGAAATAGCATCACCAATGCCCCAAAACGATTGTTTAGGGAACAGGGTGGCGAAAGACAAGTTATGCGGACAACGATGCTAACGTTATTTAATAATCCTCTGCTTGCGAGATCAAAGTTTTTGACGAAAGTTTCTTCAGGATAATCCTTAAAATCCTTGACATATTTACTAATCCAGTTCAGCTCTTCGAGGTCTACCTCTTTTGGCCCTGCTATTTCTGTTTCTATATCCTGAGGCTTATTACCTTTTTCGCGCATTTCTTCCAAGAACTTTTTGTAAGTTTTTCCCTTGCCAGTTTCCAAGATGCCCTTTACATTTGCGGGATCTTCAAGGAAGCCTTCAAAATGATACGGTGGCCACAAAACTTCTAGGAAAAATGGACCCACTACATCTTTGTACCCTTCATAGACGGAAACACACCTTACATTTTTCCCTTTAGCGGTCCGAATAGATTCATGCGCAGCGACAAAGCACCTAAGAAAGTGTGCTTTTTCCATATTGAAGCCTATAGATTTCTCTATGAACTGTTTGAAGGGATTTACGTTCATAATCCACAATTCTTTAACGTCAACATCATTTAAGACGCTATTCAACCCGCCGATGTGATCTCTATCAATATGAGAAGCAATCATTAAATCTAGTTCTGTAACACCTATACTTTTCAGGTAATCACTTACGACCGCATTCTTTAGACCACAATCTATGAGAATGTTGTTCTTTTTGAAGTGATCGGTGTATCGAATGAGTGTTGAATCACCATTCGTTGATGTAGCCTTTTCTGAAATTTGGTGAATTTCAACCAAAGGAAACATATCGCTCAATCAACACCTACGAAATTGTACTATTATTGCGTCTATAAAAAACCTTTTAGTACCTACTCTTCCTCTTCAGCTTTGATCATTAAGCTGCACGTGCAAGGAGGAACTGACCCTGCAGACGCTTACAAGGACATAATTTTCGTTGAGGTTGTGCCTAAAGGCTTGAAGTTTCCTGAAGAGTTTTTCATAGCGAGAGGCATCGGCAAGATGAAAGAACTTGAACGCTATATGAAGGAAGGCTTAGACCTCTACTCTGAGGAAGAGTCTTTAGGAATGTCAGGCGATGAGGATTGGGAGAAAGAAATATTGGCGAAGCTTCCTGCACCCTTCAACAAGTTAGGCGGTTGCGTCTATCTTAAATGGAAATATCCTGATGACATAGCCTTCGATGAGGCAGGAAAGATTCTGTGGGAGTTTTATCAGCACACATTCACAGCCGAGGAACTTGAAGCTAAGACGGTTGGAGAGCTGAAGATAATCGCTGCCGCCTTCAATGCCTGTGGTGTGAACAAGAATCTTGCTTTTAATTCACTCTCGTGAAGTTCCTAGAGTTGCTGCCATTCCACGTATTATTAGAGGTTGCCTAGCTTTCTCAAAACATCTAGCGCTTCAGCGCGCGATTGCACCCACTCATCCGGCCGTGGTCAGCCAATCATTTTGGCGGGTCACGTCAAGCCCAGTAATTATGGCCTTCGCAAAAATAACATCATAAGTTTGGGAACACGGTCAGCATGGTTTAGGAGCGTTTGCATAAAGGCAATACAGCACTTTGGAAAAACATATATGCAACCAGTAGGCTAACTTATCCTAGCCAGAAACCTCTGCCAATTTTGGAGAAGGTAAGAATGACTTCCAGGTTTTATTTGAACATCCTTGTCGTTTATTCTACCAGATTTGGTGTTATTGGAGAGACACAAATTTGAACCAAAAACCAGGTAAGATGAGTGAAATAGACAAGATCCAATACGATGCACTTTACGAGGATTATCACAAGATAGATGATCTCTTAGAAACTCATGCCAACATTATGATATTGCTAGTCAGTGGAATACTTGCTTTTCTGTTCACACTCAAGTCAATTGTAGCCATTTCGGCGGTTTCAATAGTTGGCTTCTTTGTGAGTTTGGAGTTTTTTCTACACACCTACAGGTTTA
>Ga0172364_10003380_pt1 | contig 12745 bp, 11 predicted proteins | sample LakKivSesite10cm_FD_114545 | JGI IMG/M metagenome (GOLD analysis project Ga0172364, IMG submission 114545) | Sediment microbial communities from Lake Kivu, Rwanda - Sediment site 10cm | ecosystem: Environmental > Aquatic > Freshwater > Lake > Sediment | place: Rwanda: Western Province, Lake... | reverse complement strand
TGGATGAAGGCGGCCTGCAACTGGAGGGCGTTGCCGCGCACGGGCGGGCTGGTGCTGGCGACGTGCTTGACGATGTGGATGTTGGCGCTGGCCAGGTTCTGCACCCCGCACAGCTCGAGGGCGTCATCGAGAACCGTGGCCATGTTCAAGATGCGGAAGTCCTCTCCGCTCTGGCGCTGGGAAAGGCGCAGAAGATTGGCCACGATGCCCTGGATACGCAAGGCCTGGTCCTCGATGTCCTGGACCATCGGGCGCGCCGGATGATCCGCGGGCAAGTCGGCCAGGGCGAGCTGGGCCAGACCCAACACGCCGGTGAGCGGATTGTTGATTTCGTGGGCGACGCCCGCTCCCAGCGAGCCGATGGCGGCCAGGGAGCGCGAGCGCAGCAGGAGATCCTGGGCTTCGCGCAACTCTCTCGTCTTGGCCGCGACGCGCCTTCCCAGGTTCCGGTTCCACTCCTTGATCTGTTTGGTCTGTTGGGTGATCTCGCTGCGAGCGGCGTCGAGCGAGCTGGCCATGGCGTTGAAGGACCTTGCGAGATCGCCCAGCTCGTCGTCGGAGGGAACATCGAGACGCGTGTCGAGCTTGCCCACGGTGATGCTCTGGGAGCCGCTCAGAAGCGCCCCCACACGGCTTGACAGCGAGCGGGCCAGGGCGGCACCGACCAAGGCCGCGACCAGGGCGGCCACCCCAACCCAGTACGCCGTGGTCCAGCCCAGCCTGCGTGCGGGCCGCAACGCCACGTCCAGCCGGCGTTCGACCACCACGCCGAGGTTGAAAAGCGCCGCCGGCACATAGGCGCCGATCACGGGGTGGCCGCCGCTTTGGTACTCGGCCACGAACCAGTTGTCCGGCAAACGGTATTCCGGACCGCTCGCGAACTCCTTGGCTACGAACGAGGCGGGACTTATCGAGCGGCCGGAGGCGATGATGCGTGCCTGTCCGTCAAGCAGTTGGATGTCGCGGTCATTGGTCGACAAGGAGGCGAGGTGGTCGATGATTCGTTGGAGGGACACGGCCGCGGCGATGATGCGGGTTCCGTCTTCGCCGGGACCGTCGTGGCGAACCACGAGGATCACGTGAGGTGTGCGCGCCTCGCCCAGGACCAGGATGGGACCGATTGCGGAGCCTTCGCGCAGGGTCTGCTCCACGGGCACCTGGGCCGGCAGCTTGGCCGCATCCGCGGGTGAGAGGATTTCGTGCGCGCCGTACAGATCGTTGCGTGGAAGCACGGATTGAAAGGCGGAAGGAACCAAGACTCTGCCCTGCTTGTCGAGCAAGGCCACCAGGGTGAAGTCGTCGCTTTGGTGATAGACGAGCTGAAGGAACTTGCGCAGGGCTTCGTCCGACGTCAGGTCGCCGCGCACCTGGGTCAGGTCGAGAATCCGGGTTTCCACCGCCATGGTGGCGCGCAGGTTGCCGAGCTGACTTGTGACGTATTCCGAGATCTGCCTTGCCAGCAGCACCTCGTGGCCTTCGATGGCCTCGCGCAAGGCGGCTTGACTGACCCGGATGGACGAGTATCCCGCGATGGCGAGGGGCACGGCGGCCACGCCGATGGAAAGCAGGGCGAACTTGGGTAGAAGCTTCACGGTGCACTCCAGGTGAAGCCGTCCGGAAGTCGGGTGAAGCCGGAAGCCCAGTCGGCGGCCCAGACCGTGGTGGTGCCGTTGCCGGGGGGCGCGTATCCGTGGATGAGGGTGTTGTTTCTGATCTCCAGGTCCACGAGGGGCACGGCCTCCTGCAAGGTCGGGCCGAAGAAGATGCGGGTGGCCGGGCCGAAATCGCTGCCGTAGATCGTCACCGGGGTACCACCCGCCGGATCGCCGGTTTGTGGCTCAATCACGTCGATGATGGGCGGGGCGACATATTCGAAGAAGGTGCTGTTGGGGCCGAGCGGCGTGGCTACCTTCAGGGTCGCACGTCCCGCCGGGTGCGGTGGTGTGTAGCCGCACAGGGTCTCCTGGTCCACGATGATGCCTCCATCCGGAAGGAGAGGTTGGTCGTCCAGGGTGGCGTAGGTTCCGGGCAGAAATCCTGTGCCCTTGATGATCACCTCGGTGCCCCCGGCCAGACCGCCGCTGGCAGGAGTGACGGAGACGATGGTCGGGGCAGGTCTCAGATCGAAGGACAGCTTGTAGGTTCTGGTTCCCCGGTTGGGCGTGTCTTCGGTCGCGTTGGCAAGGATTTCAAGCAAGCGGATCTGGGGCTTGCCTGCGCCCGGGGACGGGGTGATGGTGAATTTGAAGGCGCAGTCGATCTCGGATGCGCCTCGAGGAACCTCGCACTTCGCCCCGGACTTCGGCGCGTCGTCCTCGGTGTAGTACCAACTTGCGTCGTAGAGCCTCCCCGGGGGCTCGGTCTTGGCGTGGAAGCTGCCGCGTACCAGCATGCCGGGTGCGAAGAGAGCGTCCTGCGCGGGGCTCGTGAAAGTGATCTCGGGAACAAGCGGGTCCCGGCCGAGCTCCTGGAATCCACGGGGAAGCACGGCGGTTTCGCCTCGCGGATCGGTCAGCTCCACGTCGAGCAACCCAACCGGCAGACGGTCGGCCGCCTGGTTGCTGAGGGTGGCCGTGATGCGGCTCGTTGATTGCCAGCCAAGACGGGTGAGATCCTGCCATTGCTCGCCTGCGCCGATGCGCGCCGAGAAACCGTCCGACACGGCGATGCGGCGACCCGATCCGGGATCGAGGATGGTGGCGGGCAAAAAGCCGTCTCCGATGAGAGTCAGTCGGACCTCCCCGTCGGCTTGGCCGGTATCGGCGTAGGCATGGTTGGGGTCCACCGCGATCAGAGTCGGGCGCGGGTTGTCACAGGCGAGAAGGCCGGCGTCCGTCAACAGGCAGGCCCAGAGCCCGAGGGTACCAGCGCGCTTTGCGCGCGTGCGCTTTGCGCGTGTGGGCTTCGCCCGGCGGCACCCACCTTGGGAGAGCGAAAACCCCCCTCCTGGGCTCCTTCTTGGACAAGACGCCATCGCGCCCCATCTTAACCCGACAGGAAGGATCTTCCTCTCCTAACAACCATTGACTCTTCACCCTCGGCCTGGAAGATCTCCCCCAATGCCAGAGTATACAACTCTTCGCGACATGGTCAGTCACCGGGTAACCTTCGAGTTCGACTCGGGGGCGAAAATCGTGGGCTACATCGCCGCCTGTGCCCCGACCGAGGGTCCGGTGGAATACGCCGTGCTCTCCAAGGCGCAGATCCTGGATTCCCGGGATCGGGTGGTGGCCTGCTTCGAGGAGCTGCCCATCGTGCCCAACAGCCTCATCGGCTTCTCCGTGACCGAGGGAGCGCTCTAGTCACGTGAGCTCGGGCGACCCCAAGGCCGAGCGTCGCCTGCACGCCTTCGTGCAGGGGCGGGTGCAAGGGGTGGGCTACCGGGTGAGCACCCTTGACGAGGCCAGGCGGCTCGGCCTGGCAGGATGGGTACGCAATCGCTTCGATGGCAGCGTGGAGGTCCTGGCCGAGGGAAGCGACGCCAAGCTCGCCCTTCTGCTCAGCTTCCTGCGTCAAGGCCCCTGGGGCGCCGTGGTGACCTCGGTCGATGAAAGCTGGGCCGAGGCCCAGGGTGCACCCATGCCCTTCCAGGTCAAGCGGACCGAGTAGACTGCCCCCCCCTCCCATGGCGCGGGGTTGGCACGCAGTCCAAGAGGGCTGCAGGCTGCAGGCTTCAGCTTGTTGTGCCGAGAGCGGCGTTGAGCTTGCTCACGATGCGAAGGGCGTCATGCGCCTCGACGGGGATGATGGCTTGTGCCGCAGCACTTCAGCTTGGAGACTGGAGACTGGAGACTGAAGCCTCATGACGCGGACGCTGAGGAAACCTTCGCGTGCAGCGAAGAAATCGCGCCGTAGTAGATCAGCGCAAGGCGCGGTCGTTCCGCTCCAGCTCGGTGATGTGCCGTTGTACTTCGGCGCGATTGGGGGCGTTGGGGGCAACGCGAAGGTAGCTGCGGTAGAAGTCGACCGCCTGCTTGTCTTCCCCGAGCTTGCGGTAGCACTGCGCGATGTTGAAGAGGAACGGCGGATCCTGGACCGCCATATACGCGGCTTCGTATTCGGTCAGGGCTTCGCGGAAGCGGTTGAGGTTGTAGAAGCTGGTTCCGCGCACGTAGTGAGCCTTGGCCGCCGTCGCGGCCGGGTTCCGAAATGGGACTGCGGGCCTACTCGGCCGGGTTGTGGCCACTTCGTGGCGAGCGGTCTTCCTGTCGGCGAGCCCGGCGAGGGCGGGTGAGCGCAAGAGAGCCACCACCGCCTTGTGGGCCATCACGGCGGCGAATTCCGAGTCACGGTGAAGCTCGTCGTCGGTGGAGATCTGCGCCACCGTGGCGCCCGCGTGCTCCGCGCTCAAGCTTACGTGGCCGCGCAAGAAATACACCGCGCTCCTCACCCGGGTTTCGATGCGCACCACGAAGTCATTCGGCTCGTTGCCGGACGGAACCAGGATGATTCCTGCCGCCCCCAGTTCGGCCTCGACTGCGGCTCTGATGCGTTCGCCAAGTCCGGGTTCGCCGTCGCCCTCGACCACGATGGCGACGGCGCCGGCGACGTGCGCACGCAAACCGCGCATTGCAGCCGGGAAGTCCGGCGCAGCCGCGGGAGCGGCCGGGGCGCCAGAAGCGATCACACCCCCGCAACCCAGACAGCACGCGATCATGGCGAGCCGGAACGGACGCGGGGTGGTTCGCCGCATGGATCTAGCATCGGCAGAATCCGGCGGCTCTGGAGTCGACAGGCGGCTTGCTGTATAACCCCCGGCCATGTCTCTCGACCCGAAGTTGCTCGAGATCATTGCCTGCCCCAAGTGCAAAGGCCGGCTGGAGGTTCGGCCTGATGAAAGCGCGCTCACCTGCCGTGCCTGCCGTCTGGTCTATCCCGTGGTCGACGATATTCCCGATTTGATCGTCGAGGACGCACTGCCCCTTGAGGGCTGAAGACACAGGAATTTGCCGCGCGTCGCGAGGTTCTCTACCATTGCCCGTATGCAGCTCGATCGTCGGCGCGCCCATCGCGATCGCCGCCAAGGATGGCGGGTTTCAGTGGTATGCGCAATTCGCAACACGGTCGGGGGCCGCCCGCACCTGGGCCAGTCCGAGGACATAGGCCCGGGCGGAATCACCGTGCGACGTCCGCGCGACCTGCCGGTGGCTCCGCAAACTCCGATCTCCCTCACCTTCGACCTGCCCGGGACGGGCACCACCCTGGCCCTCGACGGGATGGTGGTGAGCGACCGCCGCCGTGGATCTTTTCGCCGCACCGGCATTCGCTTTCTCGGAGCCTCCCCGGAACAGATCGCGCTGTTGGGCCAGCTCAGATCTCCTCGATGAGGATCTCACGCTTGCGGCTGGTCCGGTGGGCAAGGGGCGCGGCGATCAGTCGGGACACCCCCCACGCCGAAACGAACTGCCCCTCGCGCCCGAGTCCGGGCAGGTTTTCGTAGCTGGCCAGAAACACGTTCTTGAGGCCGGTGGCATGAGGTGCGCCGGCGAGCCCGAGGACACGCTGCAGGTCGCAGCTTAGGGCCGGGGTCATGGCGGTGGCGGGAACCGGGGGCAGATGGCCAGGTTTCACCGCGTCGAGGTGCGCCGCGGGACCCAGCTCGGGCGAAAGACCGTCATGGGGCGAGGCCACCACGAGAAGATGGCGGTCATGGAAGGGCATGATGCGTGAAAGCTCCTCGCGCAGGCGTGCCCGCACCACCGACAGGTAGCCGAGACTCTCGCTGGCCGAGGCCGAGACGAGGCACTCGACCCAGACCGGGATCTGATTCGGCTGCCGCGGCGGCGGCAAGCCCACCGTGATGCTCATGGCGTTTTCTTCCAGGTTGGGCTTGGCGGGATCCTTCACCGCGATCACGCGCGGTCCCATGCCTTCGGGCAAGGCCTCGGGCCGAAGCAGCATGCACAGGGTGTAGCGGAAACAGGCCGGCCGGATCGACGAGGTGGTTTCGCGCAGACGGCGCGGGGCCTCCCGGCCGGCCAAAACCGCGAGCGACGCGGCCGAAGCGGCCCAGACGAGCTTGCCGAAGCCGACGGTCTCGTTGCGCGGCCGGACCCGCAGGCCGTTGAGATTTCCACGCCGCCACACCAGTTCTGTGGGGACGACGTGTTCGCGCACCTCGCCCGAGAAGGTCTCGATCTTGTCGAGGAAGAGGGCGCGCAGATCCGCCTCGGTGGCGAGACGGTGGAAGCCTCGGCGGGCGATATCGTAGGCGCGTGCCTGCACCAGGCTGCCGAGGTCGGCGGGTGAGAAGCCGCTCGCCAGCGCCCCCAGCGCGGCCAAGCCGGCGCGCATAGGATGGGTGGGCGCCAGCGGGGCCAAAAGGTCGGTCCGGGGAGAGGGAAGCTGGGCCTGCACGCGACTGACATCGCGGCGCTCCCAGAATCCCTGCGGGGGCAAGGTCATGTCCGAGCCGAGGAGGGGATCCAAGATGGCGCTGGTCGCGCGCAGGCGCAGAAGCAGGGGCTCGAGCGTGGCGCGCTCATCGGGAAACTCACGCGAAAGCTCGGCGACGATGGCTTCGACGCCCGACCCGAACTCGAGGCGGTGGTTGGGGAAGATGAATTGGAGGGAAGGCAGGGCTTGGGGCGCGCGGCGGCGGATGATCTGGGCGTGGCCGAGCTCGCGCAGGACGCGCGCCACGGGCTCGGAGTCCGGCGGTGGCAGGGTTCCCGGCTCGCGTGCCAGGGTGTAGGGGCCGGCCTGGAAGGTGGGAGTAACCCGGTCGTGGCCGCACAGGAGCACGCGCAGCCCGCGCCGGCCGAGCAAGCTCGCGGTGATGATGCCCGTGAGATCCGGGCCGCAAACCACGACGTCGAAGTAGTTGGTGTCCACGCAGGGCCCCGAGTCTCCGGGAAGCAGGTGGAACGAGTCAACTGGCAATTCATGGCGGTCTTGCGAGCACGGTTGACAGCGGGGCTCGGGCGGTCGAAATTGGCGGCTCCTGCAAAAGCAGACCGCATCATGGCCTGGTACAAACGAAGCAAGAAAGTCGTCGAAGAGCCGCCCCCGGAGAAGCGCAGCATTCCGGCCGGGGTTTTCACCAAATGCCCCGCCTGCAACGAGGTATTGCCTACCGCGGATCTGCACCGGAATCTCGACGTGTGTCCGTCCTGCGACCACCACTTCGCCATGCCCACCCGCGAGCGCATCGCCACCATCATGGACGAGGGCAGCGCGGTCGAATTCGACCATGGCATCGAAAGCATCGATCCGCTCGGCTTCCGTGATTCCAAGCGCTACAGCGACCGCCTGAAGTCGTCGCGCAAATCAAGCGGTGAGACGGAGGCCCTCATCGCGCTGGCGGGCCGGATTCAAGGGATCTATGTCGAGGCCGGGTTCTTCGTGTTCGAGTTCATGGGCGGCTCGATGGGTTCGGTGGTGGGTGAGAAGGTGACGCGGGTGTTCGAACGCGCCCTTGAGCGGCGCGTGCCTGCGCTCATCTTCGCCAGCTCGGGCGGGGCGCGCATGCAGGAGGGCATTCTCTCGCTCATGCAGATGGCCAAGACCAGCGCCGCCATCGCCCGCTTGCGAGAGGCGCGGATTCCCTACCTTTCCATCCTGCTTCACCCCACCACGGGGGGCGTGGCAGCCAGCTTCTCCATGCTCGGCGATCTGCACATCGCGGAGCCCAGGGCGCTCATCGGCTTTGCCGGCCCGCGCGTCATCCAGAACACGATTCGCCAGAGCCTGCCCCCCGGATTCCAGCGCTCCGAGTTCCTGCAGGATCACGGGTTTGTCGACATCATCGTGTCGCGCAAAGAGCTCAAGTCGACCATCGCCCAGTGCCTGCGCTGGCTGGGAACGCGACCGGGGGCGGGTCAGAACTGACCCCGTCCCATGCGAGAGGAAGAGACGAGCGCGAAACGACAAGCGGGCGAAGCCTACCGGGGCTTCCTCGCTCGCTTGGCCGAGGTGCGCGGACAGGGCGTTTCCCTGGGGCTCGATCGGATTCGTCTCGTGCTCGAACGCCTGGGCTCCCCCGAGCGACGCGTGCCGGCCGTGCACATCGCCGGGACCAACGGTAAGGGCTCGTGCGCGGCGATCTGTGATTCCATCTTGCGCCGGGCGGGCTTTCGCACCGGGCTCTTCACCTCGCCCCACCTGACCCGGTTCACCGAGCGCATCCGCATCGACGGTGTGGAAATCGACGGCGACCGCCTGGCCGCGCTCGACCAGGCTGTGGTCGCCACCCGGGTTCCTCTGACTTTTTTCGAGGTGTCGACGGTGCTGGCTTTCCTCGCCTTTGCCGAGGCGGGGGTCGACGTGGCCGTGTTCGAGACCGGCCTCGGCGGCCGGCTCGATGCCACCACCGCTTGCCAGCCCCTGGCCTGCGGCATCACCAGCATCGCCCTCGACCACGAGGCCATCCTGGGCCACACCCTTGCGCAAATCGCCTACGAGAAGGCATGCATCGCCAAGCCTTCGGTACCCCTTCTGCTCGGGCCGCTTTCGCCCGAGGCGGACAATACCATCGCCGAGGTCGCGCGGCGGGTGGGGGCCAAGGTCAGGCGGCCGGGGAGCGACTACCCGCCTGCGCCGGCGCCTCCCGCCTTGGCCGGGGCGCACCAATTGGCCAATGCCGCCCTCGCGGTCGCGCTCTGCCGCGAGGCGGCCCAGGCCCTCGGCCGTCGGCTCGACGATGCCGCAGTTCTGGCGGGGCTTGCCGACGTGCGCTGGCCGGGCAGGCTGGAGCGCATCACCGGCGACGTCTTGCTCGACTGCGCCCACAACGTGGAGGGCGCCCAGGCCCTCGCCGCGGCTTTGCCTCCGGCTGGCCGCCGCGTGCTCGTCACCTCCATCGTGCGCGACAAGAACGCGGCTGCCATGCTGGCCTTGCTCGCGCCCGAGTTCGACCGCGTGGTTGTCACGCGCTCGCCCAGCGAACGGGCCGCGGAGCCGGCGCAATTGGCAAGACTGGTCGGCCAAACCCGGGCCGGCAACCGGGATGTCCGGTGCGTCGAAGATCCGCGGGTCGCGCTGGCCGAGGCGCGCGCCTATGCGATGGAGGCGCCTGATGGCCTGGTGGTTGTGGCGGGTTCGATCTTTCTCGTAGGCGCACTGCGCGACCAGATCGCCGGCGTTTCACAACGCACCGCGGACGCCTCGGATCCGCTGCCATAATCGGACCCCGGGCATTTGCCAGCAGCCGGAAACGGGGCTTATGATAATGCTCGGGGTAAAGCCAACGTGCGTGTGACGACTCGTTTCCTGGGAGCGGTCCTTCCGGCGCTGGTGCTGTCCATTCCCGCGCTGGCCCAGTCGGTCGGTCTCGAACCGACCGCGCAGCCAGTTCCAGCCTCTTCCGACGCTCAGAAATACGACGGCGTGGTGCCGGGCCCGGACGCCAGGAACCCCTTGCCCCAGGCCCCTGCCGGCGGCCCCTACCTGGTGTGGACCGGATTCCAGATGACCGACACCGGCTCGCGCGTGTTCCTTCAGACCACCGAGGCTGTGCCGTTCGACGTCAGGCAAGGTGCGACAGGAAAGGCAAGCAAGTCCGGGCTGGCGATCGTCCTGCGCGGCTGCCGCATCCACATGGCGAACAACCGCCGCAAGATCGATACGCGCTACTTCGCCACGCCGGTTTCCTCGGTTTCCGTCCGGCAAAAAGGACGTGATGTGGAGATTCGCATCGCTGTTCGCCAGGAGGTGAGCGTCACCCCGCGCGGCGAGGTAGGGCCGGTCGGGACGCAGTTCGTGGTGGTCGACTTTCCGCCGGGCAAGGCCGAGGCCGATCCAGATGCCATGCGGCCCCAAGCAGGCAGGGCCGCGTTCTCCGACGGGGAGTACGTGCGGGCCGAGGGCGGCGAGGGAGAACCCGGGTCGGGGGTGGCGAAAAAGGGGTCGAAATACGCGCGCTAGTGTCTTTCGTGTCGACAAGGAGATCATAGCCCCATGAAGCGAGCATCGGTGTTGCGTGTCTCGTGCGCGATGATCGGCACGTCGCTCTCGTTCTTCGGCTGCTCGCCGGACACCAATCCGACGATACCCCTCGGAGGTCCGGCTTCCGAGGCGGGTGCTCCGAGCGAGCACTTCATGCCGCCCCTGCCCGATGGCGGGGGAAGTCCGACCCCGGCGGCAGACGCAGCCAAGGACGCGGCCGCCGGCAAGGATGCTGGCGCTGCGGTCGTCGATGCCGTGCCGCCCCCGCTGGTAAAGGTGACAATCCTCGGATTGACCTCGAGCGGCGGTTGGGACGGTGGCGCGGGAGCCACGAGCGCCGACGGCGGTGCCCTTTTGCCGACGGCGGACGGTGGTGCCGGCGCCGAGATCGTGGTCGCCAAGTCGAGCCGCCTCGCACCCACGGTTCGGGTCGAGGTCGTATCGCGCGGGGGCGATCCCATGGCCGATCTTCTTGCCTCGGTGAAGGCAGGTTTGATCATGACCACCGGTTCGACCATGGTGGCCTCCGCCACGCTCAACCAGACCCAATACGGCATCGGCCCGGGACCCGAGAGCAGGTCCTATCTGTTCTCCGATACCCCTTTGGACGTGAGCAAGGTGGCACCGGACGTCTACGACTTGCAGGTCGTGGCCACCACGTCGGGTGGGGCATCCGGCACCGCGTCGGTGCGGATCTACTTGGATGGAGGCCCGACCGTCACCTTCCTGCGGCCGGCGGACAGGTCCTACGTCAAGGATTCGATTATGGTGACCGCCGCGGTGACCGAGCGACGTTCCGAGATTGCTTCGGTGGGTTTCTCGATCGGGCAGTACCCGATCGAGCCGAGCGCGGTTGCAAGCGCGGGCGGACAGTATACGGTCACCATCGATTTCGCGAGCTACACCCCGCCCTTGGACGGCGAACAGATGGTCACGGTCACGGCCACGAACAGCGCGGGCGTCACCACGATCGCCACGCGCCGGTTCACCATCGACCGTGTCGGACCGGAGATCAGCGCCACCAAGCCGGCGGTGGGAGATCTGATCGGGAAGGTCATCATCATCGAGGCGAAGGTGGATGACCCGGCCGGGGTGATGGGCAGCTCGGTGGTCGCCGTGGTCGCCCACGGCGATATCCATTTCGAGGTCCCGCTGGTCAAGGGTGCGGACGGGACCTATCGCCAGCTTTTCGACACCACCCAACTTCCGGTCTATGCCATCTTCCCCACCATTTCGTTCCGGGCCCAAGACGTGCTCGGCAATCAGGCGTCGGTCGGCTACCTCGTCTCGCTCGACAACACACCGCCGGTGATGGATCTGGATCCGCCCGAGACCTTCCGCCTTTACAAGAAGGACGGCACGTGCAGTTGGCCCTTCGACCCGGTGGGGCCGGATGCCATCGACGATGGCTCCATCGTCTCCCAGCAGCTCTTCGACATCCGCGCGCGCATCGAGGACAGGGGCAACACCCCCATCACCGGAATCCCCGATTTCGTTCCGATAGCCGCCGTAGATCCTGATTCCGTCCACGTGCTCATCCTGGACGACACATCGCTGCCCTTGGTCGTGGATACCTCGGACCCGCCGGACGGCATCTGTGATGACATCAATCCCGAGGTCATTCCCTCGGTGTCGCCCAAGTCCGCCAAGGAGGCGCAGCTCATCCGTATGGTGACCTTGTCCGCCAACGCCGGCGCGGGTGATTTCACACCTCAGCCGGGAGTGGCCTGTTCGGGAAACGACAGCAAAGCACCGGATCCGATCTGCGCAACGACCTACAGTCCCCTCAAGGGCAAGGGCCTTACCTACTATCTCGGCTACTCGGGGGGCCTGCTGCCGGCGATCTACACCCTCGAGCCAATCGTCAGCAACAAGCTCGAGTGCGCCGGCCGCCAGTTTGATGCGTCGAACAACCTGAGCGACGGCTGGGCCTGCGTTGCGGTCGAGGCGAGCGACAAGATGGGCAACAAGCAGGTGTCGCGGCCCATACGCATCTGCGTGGCGGCCATGCCCGACAGCACGGCATGCTCCACCGCCGCCCTGGGCGGGGCGGATATCGCCAGCGTGACCTTGCCGTCCTCGATTCTCGGCCGGGTGGTTGTGGGCACCCAGACGCCGCTCCTCGGCAGCGGAGGCGCGGCGCTCAAGGAAGGAGACAGCATCGTCCTCACCAAGGTTTCGCCTCTTCCCTTCGCGAGCATCAACGGAACCCACACCATCCGGCCCCAGGGCACCGGCGGGACGACGTTCGTGCTTACCGATCTGTCTCTCTCCCCGGCCCAATTGTGGGTCGACAAGATGGACGGCAGTGCGCCTACCCTCAAGGGAAAGGTCGGCCTGGTCGCGCAGAAGAACGCCGAGCTGCAGGTGGTCACAGACCAAGCCGGTACCGCGCTCGACCCGGATTTCACCGGCAAGGTGATCGTGCTTTCTTCGGGCATGACTCCGGGAAGCGGCGCTCAGCGGTGGAGCGTGAACAGCATCCTGCCCGCGGGCTTCAAGTTGACCGGATCGCAGCTTGCGCAACTTACCGGCTCGGTGATCGCCGCGTCGAGGTTGCCCGACTGTACGGGAACCACGATCAAGCAGGCATCGGGAGCGGCCCCGGTCGTGGATGCCACCAAGCCGTGCCGGCCGTGGCTCTCTTACCCCGACTTCGAAGGCTACGTGCTCAACTGAGCTACCTGTCCTTCGCCAGCCCTGCGTCCGGGATCTTGGTTTTCCGTCGGTGGCGGCAGTAAGGACCCGCTCGAAGATATCTGTGCGAATTTGGACGGCCGATCCATCCCGGCTGGCTTCGTTGCTCGTCGTCGCAATACGTCGAGTATTCCTCCTCCTCGCGCCTCGCCAGCCGGGCGCC
>Ga0172364_10003377_pt1 | contig 12752 bp, 9 predicted proteins | sample LakKivSesite10cm_FD_114545 | JGI IMG/M metagenome (GOLD analysis project Ga0172364, IMG submission 114545) | Sediment microbial communities from Lake Kivu, Rwanda - Sediment site 10cm | ecosystem: Environmental > Aquatic > Freshwater > Lake > Sediment | place: Rwanda: Western Province, Lake Kivu... | reverse complement strand
TCCTGCATTGGCACACTTGGCAGAACGAGAACGGGAAATTATGAAGTTTATACCTGAGCCATACTGGCAGATTTTCATAAACTTAGATATTGAAAAGCAACCATTTCAAGCAGTGCACGAAAAAGAAAAATTTGAAAAAGAAGATGAAGCAAAAGCAATATTCAAGAAAATAAAAGATAAGGATGCCAAGGTTATTGATATTAAGAAAACTGAACAAACAGTTAATCCGCCAACACCATTTGATTTGACAAGCCTCCAAATTGAGGCATGGCGATGCTTTAGAATTTCTCCAAAGCAAACTTTGCAAATTGCCCAGGAGCTTTATACTGCAGCATTTATATCATATCCAAGAACATCTTCGCAAAAATTACCAGACAGCATTAATTACAAAAAAATACTCTCAGACTTGATAAAAAATCCAAAGTATTCTAATCTTTGCGCAAAATTACTAAAAAAGTCAAACTTAAAACCAAACGAGGGAAAGAAAGACGATCCAGCACACCCTGCAATTTATCCAACAGGAGAAATAGCTGAAAATTTAAACAAACAACAACAATCGATTTACGATTTAATTGTCAAGAGATTTGTCGCAGTTTTCGGAGAAGACGCCAAAAGAGAAACAACAAAAGTAACTTTTGATGTTGAAGGCGAGCTATTTATTCTAAAAGGAACTAGGACGACAAAACAAGGCTGGCAGGAAGATTATGCGCCTTATGTTAAGAAAGAGGAAGTTGAATTACCAAGCACACCGAAAGGAACAAAATATCAACAAAAATCACAACTTGACAAAAAGGAAACAACACCGCCAAAAAGATATACTCCTGCTTCAATCATCAAGGAGCTTGAAAAAGAAAATCTTGGAACAAAGTCTACTCGGGCAGCGATAATTGATACGCTCTACCAAAGAGGATACATTAAAGATACAAACATAAAAGTTACTGAACTTGGATTAAAGATAGTTGATATTTTTGGAAAATATGCGCCTGAAATCCTTTCAAAAGAATTAACTCGGCAGTTTGAGTCTGATATGGAGAAGATTAGAGAGGGCGAGCTCAAGCCAGATAAAATACTTGCTGCAGCTAAAAAATTAATCACAGACATATGCAGTTTATTTGCCAAGAACAGAGAATTAATTGGTAAGGATCTTGCAGAAGCAATCCACGCAGCAGCAAAAAGCAAGAATGAATTAATGGTTTGCCCAAAATGCAATGTAGGAAAAATAAATATAATATTTTCAAAGAAAACTGGCAAGAGATTTTTGGCATGTAACAAGTATCCAGACTGCAAAAATACTTGGCCATTGCCTCAGAAAGGGCTTATCAAAATTTTAGAGGATAAGTGTAAGGAATGCAACACACCACACATGCAGATCATATCAAAAGGTAAGAGGCCTTGGAGATTCTGCCCAAATCCAAATTGTCCAACTAAGGCAATGCAACCTCAAGCGCAGCCTAAAACAGACTAAATTTCTTTTCTTTAATTTCAAATAAACCCTTATCTTCTATCTTGAAAAAAGCTTTTTTGTTTTCAGGAATGCTTCGATGCTTATCTATTGAAGCAATTCTAACACTATCATTTAGCAAATCTAATTTTATTATTGCTTTACTCCAGTACTTTAACAAATCTCCGCCAACCATGTGGAAGTTATTTTTGTTGTTGAAGTCAGCATAAACTTGATTTGTCACAAGAACTGCTATACTATTATTTCTCGCCAGTCCAGAAAGAGTTGAAAGTTGTCTAGCTAATTCCTTGTTTACTGTAGCAACCTCACCATTACAGCCCATTTCCAATCGATAAAGCATTACAATTGAATCAACAACAATCAAAGCAACATCCTCTTTTTTTATTAGTTCTCTGATCTTTGTAAAGCATTTTTGCTGGTCATCAAAAGTTGTGGGAGAAATTAGTATAATATTATTTAATATTTTTTCATCTGGCTCAATCTGCTTAACTCTTTCAATTGAAAAGCCGCCTTCAGTGTCCACATAAATTACCTTTTTGTTTGACTTGGCAACAGTTACGCTTGCTAGCATAGATATGTTTGACTTTCCAGATCCTGCAGGACCATATAAGGTTGAGATAATTCCGTTTTCAAATCCGCCATTTAGCAGATCATCAATTACTTGCGAACCTGAAGAAATTTTAGTTGTCATAGTCTATAGAAATACCTAAAAGTTTTTAAACTTTGACAGCCCTGTCTTATATTATGGTCAGCGAAAAAAAGAAGGCATATATGTATAAGTATAATCAGACACCAGAAGTCAAATTAAAGAAAGCTGAATATATGCGAAAAGTAAGAGCTGAAAAAGATCAAGTAGCTGCCAGAAATTTAGTTCACGAGCTTTTAGAGTTTGGATATGAAGATCTTGCGTATGAATACGCTCTTGAAAGGGCACCAGAAACATTAATTACAGCACAATCAAGGATTAAGCAAAAAGCTTCCACTCGAAAGCCATTTTAAATTTTGTTGTCTAAAATATTTCTATGATTAAGAAGGAAGACTCAGTTTCAGAGGTTAAATTAAAGGTTGCAGAAGCTCAGCAAGATGATGTTAACCGCGGAATTGTAAGAATTGATTCTAAAATTATGAAGGAGTTAGATCTCCAGCCAGGCTCAATAATTGAGCTTGAAGGCGAAAAGAAAACTGTTGCAGTTGCTGGAAGAGCATTTCCAGCAGATCTTGGACTTGCAATTATAAGAATGGATGGTTTGCTTAGAAAAAATGCAGGAACATCTATTGGCGAATATGTCAAGCTAAGGAAGATAAAAATTAAGCCAGCAAAGCAAGTTACAATTGCTCCAGCTCAGCAGGGAATAATGATTCAAGCGCATCCATCAACATTCAAGCGCGCTCTTCTAAATCGTGCAGTTGCTAAAGGCGATTTGATTGCACTTGGCGGAGCAAGCAGAAGGAGACCAAGCTTCAATGGCGATCCATTTAGTGATATTTTTAGCATGATGAATGAAGAAATTGGTTTTGGCGGAATGTTTTCAGGATTAAAGTTTGTAGTTACAAGCACAAATCCAAAAGAGCCAGTTGTCATTGTTGAAGATACTGAAATAGTACTGATGCCTGAGGCAGTTGAAGTTTCAGAAGAAAGAGTTCCAGATGTAGCTTACGAGGACATTGGCGGATTAAATGAAGAAATTAAAAAAGTCAGAGAAATGATTGAACTGCCATTAAAGCATCCAGAAATATTTGAACAGCTTGGAATACAGCCACCAAAAGGAGTTTTACTTTTTGGACCGCCTGGAACTGGAAAGACTTTGCTTGCCAAGGCAGTTGCAAATGAGTCAAATGCAACATTTATCTCATTAAATGGGCCAGAAATAATGTCAAAGTTTGTCGGAGAAGCAGAAAAGAAGCTAAGACAAATATTTGAGAGAGCTGAAAAAGAAGCGCCAGCAATTATTTTCATAGATGAAATTGATGCAATTGCACCTAAGAGAGAGGAAAGCTATGGTGAGGTTGAAAGAAGAGTTGTTGCACAATTGCTTGCATCAATGGACGGAATGAAGGGAAGAGGAAAAGTTATTGTTATTGCAGCAACAAACAGACCAGACGCACTTGATCCAGCATTAAGGCGAGGCGGAAGGTTTGACAGAGAAATTGAAATTGGAGTTCCAAACAAAGAAGGAAGATTGGATGTTCTTAAGATTCACACAAGAAATATGCCATTGGATAAAGATGTTGAAATTAAAGAATTGGCAGATACAACGCACGGATTTGTTGGAGCAGATCTTGAAAGCTTATGCAAAGAGGCAGCGATGTCTGTCTTGAGGCGCGTATTACCTGAATTTAATATTAATGATGAGGAAATTATTCCTAAGGATGTATTGAGCAAACTCATTGTAACATCCAAGGATTTTAAGGAAGCCCTAAAGCTAGTCAGGCCATCTTCAATGAGAGAAGTTCTTATTGAAAATCCAAAAGTTAAGTGGAATGATATTGGCGGATTAGATCAGGCAAAGCAGGAATTAAAAGAAGCTGTTGAATGGCCTCTTAAAAATCCAGAAGCATTTAAGCGAATGGGCATAAGGCCACCACGAGGAGTATTGCTTTATGGTCCTTCTGGATGCGGAAAGACATTATTGGCCAAGGCAGTTGCAACAGAGTCAGAAGCTAATTTTATTTCAATCAAAGGCCCAGAAATATTATCTAAGTGGGTTGGAGAATCTGAAAAAGCAATTAGGGAAATTTTCAAGAAAGCAAGGCAAGTTTCCCCAGCAATAATATTCTTTGATGAAGTTGACGCTCTTGCACCAGCAAGAGGCTCAGATTCAAGTGGTGGAAAAGTAAGCGATAAGATTGTAAATCAAATCTTAACTGAGATGGATGGCTTGGAAAGTCTTAATGAAGTTGTTGTTATTGCAGCAACAAATCGGCCAGAGCTAATGGATTCAGCATTACTCAGGCCAGGAAGATTTGACAGACACATACTTACAATTGTTCCAGATGAAAAGACAAGGCTCGAGATATTGAAGATACATACAAAGTTAATGCCATTAGCAAAAGATGTTAATGTTAATGAGTTGGTAAAGCAAATTGACGGATACTCTGGCGCAGATATTGAAGCAGTTTGCAGAGAAGCAGCTATGCTTTCATTGAGAGAGAACATTAATTCAAAAGAAGTTCAGCTAAAGCACTTTAAGTCTGCTCTAAAAACAGTAAAGCCTTCATTGTCAAAGCAAGATGTAGAGAAGTACGAGCAAATTGTTGAGACAAAGAAGAAAGGATCACCACAAACGCCAACTTACTTTGGCTAAATCTTAGTTAATACAACTGGCTTTTCTTTTACTATTACTGTATGTTCTGCCTGAGCAACTTTCCCGCCAGACTTTTCAACTAGTTGGCCATATTCTTTTAGTATTTTTTTGGAAAGAAGCTCCTTTATAGCAATATTTGTCTTGATTGCTCCAAATTTTTTAATTAGCCATCGCTTTGCAAATGGCAGTGTCTGATATTCTGTCTTAATGTAATCTAAAATTTCTCTTCCGCTTCTAACTGCTCCAGAACCAATTAACCTGTAAATCTCAGAAGGCTTTCCCTCTTCAACCATTCCAACACCAGTAGTTGAAAATGGTTCAATTGCAAAAACCTGGCCTTCACTTATTTGAGTGTCATCTTCATTATCATAATTTGGTATTGTTGTTCCAGCGTGAAGCTCGTATTTTGCAACCATATGTCCGCTAAGGTTTCTGATTGGATTAAAAGAATGTTTTTCAATTGATGCGCAAATTACTTTTCCAATTTCGCTAACTTTGGTTTTGGGCTTTGCCTTTGCCAATGCAGCGTCAAGAGCCTCATTTGCAGTAATAATTAATTTTTCATTTTCATCTGACTTGCCTATTGAAACAGAATAAGCAGTATCAACAATATATCCATTAACATGAACTCCAAAGTCAACTTTGATTAAATCGCCTTTTTCCAGTTTTGTTTTTTCAGCAACAGCAGGTATTTGGTGCGCTGCAACATCATTTAATGAAAGGTTTACTGGAAAAGCTGGCTTTCCGCCAAGTGAAATTATTCTAGCTTCTATTTTTTCAGCAATATCCAATAGTAATGCGCCCTCAACAACTAACTTTTCAGAGAATTTTCTAATATCTCTTGCTATGTCTCCAGCTTTTTCATAGTTCTTGAGTTCGTTTGCATCCATGATAGTCTCTCGCAAGTTTTTAGGATTTTAATAGTTTGCTAATGTTGTTTGGCCAGCAGAAAGTTTTTCCTGGCTGTAGCCAAATATTTCAAATATTTTGAAAACTGCACGCATAATTTGGTTGTTAATATAATATTCAATGTCATAATCTTTTGGTTTTGCACCTTCAGCAAGTATAACTTTGTCAGCAAGCTTTCCTTTTCCTTCGCTTATAATATAATTTACAACAAATCCCCGTCCAACATTATATCCCTTTGAAGAATAAATTTCTCCAGCAATCACGTGCGGGCCTTTTGAAGAGTATTCATTAAGGTTTTTTGTCAATTTTACTTGAATAATCATATCTGAGATGTCAACTTTTCTTGATTTTACATTTGAGATAACTTCATTTACATATTTTGCAGCAGCATCAACATTTTTGTCCTTTAATAAAATTTCAAGTACTCGTCTTTGAGTATCCTTTGCAATTTTTGACCAGTCTCCCCTGATTGCCTCAACACCTTTTAGCACAAGCTCGCCATTTTCAGTTAGCAAAGCGTATCGTTTTTTAGCGCCACCAGCTTCACCTTTCTTTTCCAAGAAAAGGCCAGAAGGATAAAATGATTCATATTCAAGTTCCATTGGTTTTCTTAGGACAGAATTTACTATCTTTAGGAATCTTAATGCCTCTTCCTTGCTTTTGTTTTCAAGCACTATGAATACTGAATCAGTGTCAGCATATAGAACCTTGAATCCTGCCTTTTGAAACTCCTTGATTGTCATTTGAATATACTTTCTTCCAAGAGCAGTTATTGCTTTTGCGCATTCAAGACAATACCACTTGCTGTTCGGGAACCCCATATAGCCATATGTGCTGTTTGCAATTGTCTTAAGCGCATACTGCCTTGCCTTAAGCTCAGGATAAGACTTGTCTGTCTTGCTGGTTTTGTTAAGTATGTCTTTTATTCTTCCTCTTCTCTCAATAAGTTCTTTGATGAGATTTGAAATAAATCCCTGCTTTTTGTCGCAGAACCAAAAGCCCAGCTCTTCAATATTATTTTTCTTTAGATTTTTGCAGCATTCACAGTTTAATGTTTCAGGGCTGATGTTGTGAGATGCGATTATGCTCGGATAAAGCGACCTAAAGTCAAACACGCAAATATTTGAATAAAGTCCCGGAGTAGGCGAGATTACATATCCGCCAGTATAAGTTACTGCCTGCCTCTTCATTAATTCAGCATAATTTGGCCGCTTTGGAATAATTTGATTTGCGCCGTAAGCATTTTTTATCAGGAACCATTCAACAAGCATTCCATAATTCATTTTGTTGATATCGTAAAGCGGAAGATTTAGCAGTTTGACTAGCTGCAATTGAGTTGGAAGCAATTCTTTGTAAATCTCGTAAGCTAAAAGTGAATCTTGAAGGTTGTATCTGCTTAAGTTTGCAAGCTCTTCATCAATTCCAATTTCCCAAACATCAGTTATCTTTCTTGGATTTTGAAATCCGTCAATCTTGGACTTTCCAATGAGCTCCTTGGCAACAGCATTAAGTGTGAGCTGGCTTGTTCTGAGGTCCATCGTTCTAATTATAAACTGCAAAATGTCAATATGGATTGTTCCAAATGTTCTTGAAGATCCCCTTTTAACTTCAACATCCGAACTATCAGAATTTAGTGCGAGCTTAATCCCGTATTTTTTCATTCTGTCTCTTAAAAATGGAAGGTCAAATTCACTTGAATTAAAGCCGACGAGAATGTGCGGCCTTAAGCTTTTGATAGTATTATTAAATTCCTCAAGCAGCTGGTACTCGCCGTCCACAAACATAATGTGTTTTTCTGGATTGCTGAATTTTTTCCAAGTAATTACTTTCTTAAAATTATTTGAGCCGTAAAATGAAAGCATGATTACTGGATCTTCTTTAGAGTCTGGGAAGCTTCCTCTGCTAGTTGTTTCAATGTCAAAGCCAATTATGTTTGGATTTTCAATAAAGTCTTGGTTTTCTCCAGATATTTTCTCTGTTGAAATAACAATTTTTGAGTTTAACTCAGGCCTGCTTTGCTGGATTCCAATTGCCTTGCAAAGCGTGAAAGGCGTTAAATCATTATCAATTAAAAATCTTCGAATGGTTGGTATGTCATACTCAGCAGTAAACTCAACTCCAGGCAATTTTTTTATTATCGCGTTTAATAAAGCAATATCTGCAGAGTTGTTTACAAATATTTGAAATGCTGACAATGTTTTATTTCCATAAATCTTTTCCTTCATTTTGATGTCAACAGCCATTATTTCTTGTGACTCATGTTCAGCCTTGACATTACATAGGTTTTCAAATAATTCATCTAAATCAAAATCTGGCTTTGCAACAGCATAAAAATACGGCAAGAAAGATTTTACAATTATTGTAATTGGCTCGCCTTCACGAGTAGTTCCAAATACGCGTATTTCCTTTGTTTGATCATCATAACTAATGTCAATTAGATAAAAATGAACAAGCAAGCTTCCTTGTTCTGGTTTTTTAGCCATGATTATTCTTTCTTAACTTTAAGTGTCGAGAAAAATCTTTCAAGTTCTCTAATGATGTGGTCAGAATCTAGCTTTAATTTATTGACTGTAACTAATAATCTTTCTTCATCCTTTACTATTTCTTCTATCGTGTCGTATGGCTTTGTGGCTCTTTGAAAGTCTGCAATACCAACTGAACCATATGGAGAGTTTCCCATCTCCCTAGCTATTCTCTTAAGTGTAGTTCCAAGCCAAATATTCATAGCATCCTTAACTTCTGAACGAATTTGCTTTTGGTTGCCAATGGCTTCACGCATAATTTTGACTACTCTTGCTCGTGGAAAAGGCAATTGTTCATCGTCTTCGCCATTCATTTCATCTTTAGTTGTTTGATCTTGAGTTTGTTCTTCGTCTACCATTTTGGCACCCGATTACGTCTATATAATAGACACTAGCAAGCTTTTTATTACTTACTATTTAAGGATAATTAATGGATATTGAGGAGATAAGGGCTGATTTTCCAGTACTGGAAAGGAAGATAAATAACAAGCCAATTGTTTATTTTGATAATGCTTGTATGACTTTAAAGCCCAAGCAAGTCATAGATGCAATTAATGATTTTTACCTTAAAAGCACGGGCTGCGGCGGAAGAAGCGCGCATAAATTAGGAGCAGAAGTTAGCGAAAGAGTAGAAGAAACTAGAAAGAGTGTCTCAAAATTCATAAACTCAAAGCCAAATGAAGTGATTTTTACACGAAATACAACTGAGAGCATAAATTTGGTTGCAAATTCATTTAATTTTAAGCAGGGAGACGTAATCTTAACCTCGGACAGAGAACACAACTCAAACTTAGTGCCTTGGCAAGTTGTTGCCAACAAGAAAAAATTAACGCACAAAGTAGTATTTTCAAATCCAGATATGACTTTTAATCTTGAAGCATTTAAAAAAGAATTAAATCCAAAAGTAAGACTCGTTTCAGTAGTTCATACTTCTAATCTTGATGGTTATACTTTGCCAGTCAAAGAAATAATTAAGCTTGCGCATGGCAATGGAAGCTTGGTTCTTGTTGATGCTGCACAGTCCGCAGGACACCAGCAAGTAGATGTTAAGTCACTTGATGCTGATTTTGTTGTAATGAGCGGACATAAGATGCTTGGCCCGTCTGGAACTGGAATTTTATATGGAAAGCAAAAGTTACTCTCAGAATTAGAGCCATTTATTGTTGGTGGAGACACAGTCGAGAGCACAACTTATGAATCTCATAAATTTTTAGATTCTCCAAAAAAGTTTGAAGCTGGTTTGCAGGACTACGCTGGAATTTTCGGGCTTGGAGCAGCAGTTAATTACCTTAAAGATATTGGTTTTGACGCAATTCATAGACATGAACAAAAATTAAACAAGCAAATATCTGGATTTTTGGAAAAATTGCCTGGCTGTAAAATAATTGGTCCAGATGTATCTCAGAGAAGCGGAATAACTTCATTTAATATTGATGGATTAAAGTATCACGATATTGCATTAATGCTTAATAATTTGTCAAATGTTATGGTAAGATCTGGCCAACACTGCTTGCACTCTTGGTTTAATGCTCATAAATTATCTGGTTCAGTAAGAGCATCTGTATACTTGTATAATACAGAAGCAGAGGTAGAAACCTTTATTAGTGCTATGAAACAGATTTCTATGTTAAGGTAAACTATGGTAGCATGCATAATTGCAATGGTTATTTTTGGAATCTTGGGGTTATTCTCAGCTAAATACAGACCATTTGCAAAAGAAGCATTTAGCTGCACATTTAGATTAATGACTTTAAGGCCTTGTAATACAAATCTTGACGAAAGAATTAAGTCATCAATTACTGCAAGAGTAATGCCAAAGTTCCCTAAATTTGCAAAATTTATCTTTAAGTACTTTAATGCAATCTCAGCAATCTTTGTAATCTTATTTTTCGTAAGCTTAGCATACTCAGGATATGCAGCATACAATATTGCAGTTCATGGAACTTGCAATCCAGAACATCCAGATCAATGTATGTTGACAACACCACAAGGAGTTTGCTCTGAAACATGCCAGCAAGACTGCAAGTGCGACCAGGAAACTTGCAATAGTCCAGACTATGTTGCATGTGGTGGCGACTGTGATTGCGAGCAAAACCTCTGTAATAAATCCGCTTCTGCAGCAGCATAAGAATTATAAACAATTAGGTTAATCTTTTTATTATATTAAATGCGTACAAGCAGCGAGAAGCGCTGCAGGTAGCGCAGAATTGTTCCAATTCTGCTGACCTGCGTTCGCTCATTGCACTCGCTCACGCAGGAGTAGCCGAATCCGGCAAGGCGTACGACTGCAGATCGTAAGACTGTGGGTTCAAATCCCACCTCCTGCTTTGAATATGAATGAACTTCAAGGAATGTGCGTATATTGTAATAAGCCAGCAAAATATACTTGCAGCTTGTGTGGTGCTTTAGTGTGCCAAATGCATTACAATTCTAAGAAAGGTGTTTGCACTGCTTGTATGTCAGGAAAGAAATTATTGCGTTGATTTTGTAACATTAACATTTTTGACTAGCACAGAAGGTGTAAATGTTGGAGTGCCAACTTCCCAGCTTACAATCTGCTGCTGATTTTTTGCAATTCCAGAAATATTATTTAACAAATTGAGCATGTTGTCGCTTATTCTAATGTCCTTAATTGACTTTGTGATTTTTCCATCTTCAATTAAGAAGATTCCGTCTCTTGGAATTGTTGAAAAGTCTCCAGTTGAGTAATTTTGGAATCGAGTGTACCATAAATTTGTGACAAGCAAGCCATGTTTTATGCTTTTAATCAATTCATCTTGTGTTAATTTTCCTGGCGCAAGCACGATATTTGTTGGATTTGGGGAAATCAAGCCAGCGTTTGCTGTTGTTTTTGTATTATATCTTGCTGCTGTTGAAGAATTATGCAAGTATGTCTTTAGAACTCCGTCTTTTATCACAGTATTATTTTGTGTTGGAACTCCTTCAGCATCGCAGATTCCGCTCCCAAGTCCGCCATTAATATATCCGTGATCATTAAGGTTAACAATATTGTTTGCAACTTGCTTGTTTAGCTTATTTGCAAAAAATGAAAATCCAGCTTCAACAGAAAAAATTGATGCTGAGTCCATTGTATGCTCCAAGAAGCCTGCAAATGCCAATGGTTCAAATACAATATCGTATTTTCCAGCAATACCTAATTGAGGGTTTAGTGCTGATTTTGCGATCTCACCAGCATGAGTTCCAGCTTCTGTTGGATTAAAGTCTTTCAATGTTGTGCTGCAGCTTACACCGTGCCCAGAAGCATCTTTTTCAGCAAAAGCACGTATTGAAAATGCAATTGAAGCCCCAAAATCTTTTGCAAATACATTATTGGACGTGCCAAGAATACTATTTGCCACTTCTGTCGTGATTGTTCCAGCAGTTCTATTTGCTCCTGCTGAAAGTGCGCTGTTAATTCCAGTTTCAAGAATATCAACAGTCTTATCCCCAATGTTTACTAGTTTTTTGTCCGGAGATTCAGCCTTTTTGTATTTGAAAGGCCCTTGTGCGATGCAAACATAATTTGGATTAGGCTGAGAAATATTCGCAAACTTTATCAGCTTTGTAATTGTGTTGTCAATGTTTTTTGTTGACAAGTCTTGAATTAAAGTTTCAACTACTTTTTTATCCTTTACTAAAAATATGCTGCATGCGCTGTCAACAGAATTTTTGATTGTAACAATCTTATTGTGGACAAATTTTATCTGAGAGCTCGTACTTTCTCCAAGATTTACAACTACGTCGTCTGCGCCCTTTTCCTTGGACTTCTTAAGTATGTACTCAATTAAGCCTTCATCCATTATCCACCTAACTTTATGTTCCTAAGTCTTATTGTTGGTCCGCCCATTGTTACAGGTATTCCCTGCATTGGCTCTCCTTTTCCACAGCTCCCGCCAACAAATCCAACTTTTTTTGAAAGACCATCAATTGAAGAATAAAATGTTGGAGTAGTGACCTCAAGTACTGGCCTTTTGACAGGCTCACAAATCTTTCCGTTCTTGATAAGATATGCTTCGCTTCCAATGTATCGTTGATTAAATCTCTTATCGTCAATATTCCATTCTGTGAAATTTTTCATATAAACTCCAAGCTTAACATCTTCAATTAATTCTTCTTCAGATAATTTGCCTGGAAGCATAAATGTGTTTGACATTCTTACAATCGGCTCAACAGAATATTCAGCAGCTCTTGCAGAACCATTGCTCTTGAGGTTCATTTTTGCAGCAGTTGATCTGTTGTGCAGGAATTCATTTATCTTTCCATCCTTAATCAAAAATTTTCTTCTGGCTTTTACACCCTCATCATCAAATCTGTAATATCCTCCGCTATTTTCTAATTGCGGATCATCAACAACATTAACAATGCCAGATCCAATTTGTTCACCAAGCATTTTTTCAGTAACAAAAGACTCGCCGGCCTGTGCACCTTCTCTTCCAAAAATTCTGTCAGCTTCATAAGGATGGCCAGTACTCTCGTGTACTGCTATTCCTACAACTTCTGGCGCAGCAATAACATCAATAACACCTTTTGGCGCCTTTATGCCATTTACAATAT
>Ga0172364_10003373_pt1 | contig 12758 bp, 8 predicted proteins | sample LakKivSesite10cm_FD_114545 | JGI IMG/M metagenome (GOLD analysis project Ga0172364, IMG submission 114545) | Sediment microbial communities from Lake Kivu, Rwanda - Sediment site 10cm | ecosystem: Environmental > Aquatic > Freshwater > Lake > Sediment | place: Rwanda: Western Province, Lake Kivu... | reverse complement strand
CTACGTTTAGTAGACCCTCTGTTTTTCCCTCCTTGCGCCCCAGCATATAACGTTTTTCTACCACAGAGTTCTCGTCCTCGGAAATATCCTTTTTCAATCTCTATTAACCCCATTAATTCAGAAAATTATATAATATAGAATTATATATATTTTGTTATATTGTGGAGATATCGGAGATATCCCATGGGAGAAAAAATCTGTCCTTATAATGCAATAAGAAAAACAGATTTTAAAACTGTTATCATAAATTGTAGAAACTGTGATATGGGAAACTCCACGATATTTGATGAAACTTGCAGATCAAACATTTTTAAAATAATTCAAACTGAGCCTGGAGTAAATAGTATCATATTGAATCATGCTTTTGTTAAGGTCTTCCGTGGAGAAGAATTAGAAATCCTTAAGGATCTTACTCGTTTCATCGAAAGCACAGAGGTATACAGCGATATAAAACTCCCTAGTAAAATTTTTGACAAATGTGCGGCATGCGTTTCTAATAGACAGGAAAAAATACAATCAATAATTGATATATCTCATACCGACCCGATTCTTGCTTTAATGAGACTTGAAGAGATACTAAAAAAGAGATCATCGGATGAAAAATGTAATAAAGAATGCGATGAAACATACTATAACATCATATCGGAGCTGTTTTCAAAAGCAGAGTTTAAACAGCGCATAGCCGAAAAAAATATCGATAGTGACTTCTTCTATACTAATTATATACGACCCTATGTTAGACCTGGGTTCATAGACTCGTATATACAGCTTGAACCACCCGCAGATGCTATTTTTCTGGAATCCTATGAGGTACAGCGTAAAGGTGGGCGACCTATAAACATATCACTATATTTCCTTGGAACTCGGCCTGAGAAGCTTTATTTTGTTGTTCCTCCTGAGTATGATCTATCGCGTGGGGAGATATATCTTTTGGAGAAGGTTAGATCATCTCTCTCACGTCATAGGCCAAAGGATGCTTCTTTTATGGACGCGGAGACTTCTAGGGAGTATTTCCAGCGTTTAGGTAAACAGGTGATAGCTAGATTCGTAAAAGAATATCATCTTGATATCAACGCTGATAGAATCGAGTATCTTGCTGATATTTTCGCTCGTTATACGGCTGGTTTCGGTATTCTTGAGGATATCCTCTTGGATTCTAGGATCCAGGATATTTATGTGAACGCGCCGGTGACTAATAACCCGTTGCATCTTGTACTTGAGGGTGAGGAGTATACATCCAATGTCTATCTTTCTGTTGGTGACATCGATGCCCTTGCGTCTCGTTTTAGGACTCTGAGTGGTAGAGCGTTTTCAGAGGCTTCACCCGTGTTGGATATGGATCTTGAGAGCTATCGTACCCGTGTAGCTGCTATTTCTAATCCTCTTACTCCGCGTGGTATCGCTTTTGCATTGAGGAAGCATCGTCAGAAACCATGGACTCTGGCGCACTTTATCGATAATAAGATGATGTCGCCACTGGCTGCGGGTTTTCTCAGCTTTCTAGTTGATGGTCAGGCATCATTGCTTATCGCCGGTAGCCGAGGATCTGGTAAGACCTCCCTGCTCAGTGCTTTAATACTTGAGATACCGCAACGTTTTAGAATTCTCACTATCGAGGATACAGCCGAGATACCCGTGGATCATCTTCAAAAAATCGGCTATAAAATACAGTCGCTTATAACCAAGTCTATCTCCTCTGGCTCTGGATCCAGTGAGGTTGATCCCACTGATGCACTTAGGACTGCTCTTCGTCTGGGTGAATCGGTTTTGGTCCTAGGAGAGGTCCGAGGTGTTGAAGCCAAGGTTTTATTTGAAGCGATGAGGGTAGGTGCAGCTGGTAACCTGATCATGGGTACTATACATGGATCTGCTGCTAGAGATGTATATGAGAGAGTAATCTATGATATTGGGGTACCAGCGACATCATTCAAGGCAGTGGACTCGATTGTAATAACAGCTCCTATAAGAGCAGAGGGAGGAATAGAACGTAAGCGGAGAGTTACCCAGATATCGGAGATTACAAAGACAGGTTGGAGTACCAACCCTGATCCTGATAGCGTATTTCAGGATATAATGATCTACAATACAGCAAAAGACGAATTGGCATCGACAAACCTGCTTGATATGGGGCAGTCTCAGGTGATAGGGAGCGTCGCTAGAAAATGGGGGATCACCGTAGAAAAAGCCCTTCAAAACATAAAACTTAGAACAGAAATCAAACAAACAATAGTAGACTATAGCAATGAGAATAAGGAGTTACTTGAGGCGCCTGTGATAAGGGATGCCAATAATGCGTTTTGGATGTTGATAGAAGAGAGTAAAATACGAAACAGGGAAGTAGACTATGAAGAGGTACAGAAGAAATGGATGAAATGGTTTAACAACTATGTTGGAAGAACAGCCATATGAGTAAAGAAGAGCACTGGTTTGAAAGAGGAACACGATTTGCCAAAAAATATTTTTCAGGGATGGTAAAGAATAACGAGAAAACACAAAAAAAGATGAAGAAATACTTTACAGCAGAATATATAGATAATCTTAGTTTCGCGGGACTCGATGTCGAACCCTTTGATATAATGGTTTTTGCCTATGCTAGTGCCTTCATAACTTTTATCGCTGTTTTTATGATCGATTTAATTGTTATATTATCCTATGCCTCTGATATCGGAGAGATCGATGGTTTAACGATACTCCTTATGATAGCTATCTCGATTTTCCTCCCGCTCACCATAATGAACCTAGTTGCCGGTTATCCTAGAACCTATGCTAAATATGTGAAGATTCATTCTCTTGGTGATACGCCAGAGGTACTAAGCTATCTTGTGATGTACCTTAAATTAGTACCTAACCTTGAGAATAGTGTAAAATTCGCAGCTTCAGAGTCGTCAACATCTCTCGCAAAAGATCTACGTAAAATGCTCTGGGACATGGAGATAAGGATCTATAACGGTGTTAACGATGCATTAACAAGTTTTGCTAACTACTGGGGTAAATGGAGTGATCATTTTAAAAGAGCGTTGCATCTTATAAGAAGCTCTATCCAGGAACCCGAAGAGGCACAGCGGGTGATCACACTCAACAGGGCTCTTGATGTGGGGCTTGATGGCACAAGGGAGATGATGAATCAATTTGCCGCTAAACTCCACCAACCTACAATGGTCATCTACTCCATAGGAATTATGATACCTCTTGCCATCATCGCTATGCTCCCTGCTGCAGGGTTGATAGGTATGAAAATCACTATCTTCCATGTTTTCATTTTGTATGATATCATCCTTCCACTGATTGTCTTGCTATATACGCGTAATATTCTTCTTAAACGACCTGCGACTTTTAATCCACCTGTGATACCCAGTGATCATCCTGACCTAATAAATATTGATAAACATAGAAGATTAATTATAGCCTTGATTGTTGGTATACTCATTGCTCTACCAGGTGTTTTTTTCATTGTAGTTCAAATGTTTTCGTCTCTGACTTCGTCAAATTTTGTACTAAATTTTATAGTTAGTTCCAATGGATTAAACTCTTATCTTCCAGTTACCTTGTTTATCATATGGGGGGTAGCTGCAACGGTTACCCTCTACAGCTTAAGCGTCTATCGTCCCTATAAAAAAGTGAGAGATGACGTTAAGCAGATAGAAAAAGAGTTTAGCGATGCGTTGTATATTCTCGGTAAGAGAATCTCTGAGGAGAAATCACCTGAAGAGAGCTTTATGTATACAGCGAACACCATGAGTGGTGCGAAGATAGCTGAGGTTTTCAGTCAGACTGGTTACAACCTTACTGCGATGCATACCAGTATCAGAGACGCATTATTTAGCTCCGAATATGGATCCTTAAAATATGTTTACTCTGATCGCATCAAAGCGATTATGCGTCTTTTTGTAGAGGGTATCCAGAAGAGTCAGAGGGCGGTTAGCATATCTATTATTCGTATAGCTGATCATCTTAAAGAATTACAACAGGTTGAAAACAAGATAAAAGATACTCTGTATTCTCTTACGTCTACGCTACGATCGACCGCTGCTGTTTTTGCTCCATTGATAGCTGGTGTTACACTCGCGATCACTAAACTGATATCGAATATTATTCACTCTATGAGTGGTAAAATCCCTGCTGAAAAAGTTGTGGAGGGATCCTCAACTATTTTTGCAGGTGTCACAGAATCATTCGCGTTGGAAAACGTCCGTCCGGAGTATTTTATCCTAGTGATAGGCATATATATCATCGAACTTGTTTTTCTTCTAACCAGGTTTACAAATGGGATTGATGAGGGCGATGATAAAGCGGCGTTTATGTATTCTCTGGGCAGAATAATACCAACAGCGGTTACGGTTCTTACGATTACGATCATTATCGGTCAGATGCTGTTTTCTTCCATTGTCAGAACAGTTTAAGTTTTTCTATTTAATACAAAAATATCTACACTTTTGTTTTTAGAAGTTTAAAGAACGATTTTATGATAATTTAATTTAACTATGGTTTTATAAAGAGATAAGTCATTTAGAATATGAGGCGATGGGAAATGAATAAGCAACTCATAGCTGTTGGGATAATATTAGTTTTGTTGGTTGTTGGGTTCAGTGGCTGTACACAAAAAGGTACAAATGTAGATACAGCGGAAATGAGTAAGTTTGTAGGGGTATGGAAAGCAAGTGAATACGATATTCACATATTTTCCCGGGATGGAACCTGTAAGTATCTCAATGTTCTAGGTAGATATGGCTTAGAGAATGGGCAAGTAACCGTCAATCTAGACAACGGACAGAAATATATGTATTATTATCATTTCTCTGATAACAATACGGTACTTACTCTTACACATGTTGATAGAGGATACACTACGATTTACACAAAACAACAATAAAAAAACAGACAATCAGGCTACCATCGTCCTCTTTTCTGATAGGTCCTGATAAAGTTCTCTATGCTTCGGTCATATGTTCTTTCTATATCATCTGGGAAGAAACATGCAGGGATTTCTCCTCGTTTTCGGTGATAGCTAATGCATTCACAGCACATGCCTTTTTTATCACAAGGATAACTGCAGATACATGTTGATTTGTTTTCTTTTATTTTGCATTCTGCCATGCTATATCTCTCCTATTTTATCAATTTTTTAAATTCTTCCTCATTAATTATTTTCAATCCCAGTTTTTTTGCTTTCTCATATTTTGAACCAGGCTCTTCTCCAACTACTACATAGTCAATATCCTTACCGACTGAAGAGGCAACAATGCCTCCTTTCTGTTTAACAAGTTCAGATGCATCAGGACGTGACAATGATTGCAAGCCACCAGTGAACACAAACTTTTTTCCTTTCAACGGCAAATCTTCTAGTTTTCTCAATTCCTTTGTTTTAATACCGATACCCTTGAGTTTCTCGATAAGCTCCATGTTTTCCTCAGAGGCAAAAAATGTAGCGATAGCTTCCGCTGTTTTTTCGCCAAGACCAAAGATTTCATTTAGTTCTTCAACGCTTGCTTTTGCAAGTTCATCGATAGAATTATATCTTGAGGCAAGAATCTGAGCAGCGTATTTTCCAACATGTCTTATTCCTAGCGCATAGATCAAACGAGATAGACTCTGATGTTTACTCCTCCCGATAGAATCAAGAAGGTTCTGCGCAGATTTGTCTTTGAATCCTTCTATTGTAAGAATATCTTCCCTCCTGAGATGATATAAATCAGCGATGTTAGCGATAAGTCCTTTCTCAATGAGTTTATCAATTGTTGATTCCCCGAGATGCTCAATATCCATAGCATCACGAGACGCATAGTATTTTACACGCCATTTCAACCGAGCAGGACACAGACGATTGGGACATCGAACCGCAACCTCATCTTCGGTACGAGCAATCTCTGATCCGCACACCGGGCATTTTCTAGGGATGCCTCTTGCTTTTTCCTTGCCTGCTCTTTTTTCTTTTATACTCTTGACGACCTGTGGTATTACATCCCCGCTACGTTCCACAAGCACCATATCTCCAATTCGAATATCTTTTCGTTTCAGCTCATCAAAATTATGTAAGGTAGCCCGTGAAACAGTCACACCACCAACCTGAACTGGCTCTAAAACAGCTACGGGGGTTAACGTCCCAGTTCTTCCCACCTGGATCACAATGTCCTGTAGCTTCGTGGTTGCTTGTTTTGCTGTAAATTTAAATGCGATTGCCCACCGTGGATGCTTAATTGTTGCCCCTAATTGCTTCTGCTGGGCAAACGAATTAACTTTAATGACTGCACCATCAATCTCATAATCAAGCGTCTCACGCTTCTTTTCAAGATTCACACAAAATTTGATTGCTTCTTCTATGTTTTTCACTTTCTTGATCAATGGGTTTACTCGGAACCCAGCTTCTCGTAACGTCTCCAAGGCTTTTTCATGGGTCTGTAACTCTTTATCAGAGTAGGAGATATAATAGAGAAATGCATCGAGTGGTCGTACTGCAACGATACGCGGATCAAGCTGCCGTAGTGATCCTGCTGCCGCGTTTCGAGGGTTGGCAAACACTTGTTCCCCTTTCTTTTCTTGTTCTTTGTTGAATTTTTTAAACGCCTCGATAGGAAGATATGCCTCACCACGTACCTCTACGTTTTTTAATACAGATCTTCGAAGTCTTAGAGGGATACTATAGATGGTCTTCAGATTTGAAGTGATGTCATCCCCCTTTACACCATCTCCTCGTGTCGCCCCTCGCACCAAGACGCCATTCTCATAGAGGAGAGCAATACCAACCCCATCTATTTTCGGTTCAGCAACATACTCCACATCGCCCACGTTCTTTTTGACGCGCTCATCAAACTCTCTTAATTCATCATAATTATACGCGTTATCTAGAGAAAGCATCGCCACCTTGTGCTCAACAGTTTTAAAACCCTCGATCGGCTCCCCGCCAACACGTTGTGTAGGAGAATCAGATGTAACAAGATTAGGATACTCAGCCTCTAACTGTTCAAGTTTTTTCAACAACTGGTCGTACTCATAATCAGAAATAACCGGGTTGTTCTCCACATAATATTTATGGTTATGATAGTTTATCTCCTCCCGAAGTCGTTCTATCTCCTTCTTTGCCTCACTCTTGTTCATTGTTTTAATCACGTCCAAGACTTTTTTTGATCTCTCTGAGAGAATATGTATTTAGGATATCTTTTTTTTCTAGCCATCCACGCCGAGCAGTTGCAACACCAAACCGCATAAACGATAGATGGTTAACATTATGTGCATCTGTCCCGATAACAAATCTTACACCTTTTTCTTTGGCGAGTTTAGCATGCATATCATCTAGATCAAGACGATCAGGGAAGGAGTTGATCTCTAGAAATACACTAGTTGATCTAGCGACGTCGATGATCTGTTCTATATCCACCTCAAATGGGTCTCGTCTTCCTATAAGTCTACCGGTTGGATGGGCTAGGAAATCCACATTTTCGTTTTCCATGCCAGCTATAATCCTCCTGGTCATATCATTCTTGTTCATTTTAAAACCAGTATGAATACCTATACATACAAAATCAAATTTTTTGAGGATTTTATCACTATAATCTAAAGACCCATTGGGTTTAATATCACACTCAGTACCACATAAAACCCTAAAATCTGAATATTTTTTGTTTATCCTCTTGATCTCATCTATCTTCTTAATAACTCTCTCCTCAGATAGCCCCTGTGCGATCTTCAACGACTGAGAATGATCAGTTATACCAACATACTCATATCCCCTTTTTCGGGCGTATTCTGCTATTGTCTCTATTGGGTCAGATCCATCACTCCACAGAGAGTGAACATGAAGATCACCCCTGATATCATCGTAGTCTACAATTCGTGGTAGTTTATCTTCCACTGCGGCTTCTATCTCACCACGGTTCTCACGTAACTCAGGCTCAATATATGACAAACCCAGCTTGTTGTATACATCCTCCTCACCTCTACCAGCGATATACTTATCAGTTTCTTTATCAAAAAGACCATACTCGTTAAGTTTAAACCCTTTCTTGATGGCTATACTACGCATTTTTACATTATGTTCCTTGGATCCAGTGAAATACTGAAGCGCAGCACCGTAGCTATCTGGTTTAACAACACGAAGATCAACCTGAAGACCATCATTTAGAAGAACGCTGGTCTTCGTACTACCCTTCATTAATACACGCTGAACATTAACATAGTTTACAAAATAATCCATAACCTCATCAGGATAATCTGAGGATGCGAGTATATCTAGATCACCAATTGTCTCCTTCATCCGCCTCAGACTACCCGCGATACTAACCAAGTCTATCTTATCACATTTTTTAAGATACTCAAGATAATTATTCCCATCATCATAGGCCACATTAAGCAAAACCCGCCCACTGGTTTTCTCCCTAAGCTGTATACCTCGGAGAATATTTCTCTCAGTTATCTCACCGAAACCCTCAAGCGCTCTTACCCGCTCTTCGGCACACGCTTTTTTTAGTTCCTCGATCGTTGTTATCCCAAGATTCTTATACAAGGCAGAGACTTTCTTAGGACCTAGACCAGGTATATCCAATAGCGCAAGAAGACCCTCAGGAATCTCCTTTTTCAACCTTTCAAGATACTCTAACCCGCCTGTCTCTATTATCTCCTTTATCTTCTTAGCTAGAGCCGCTCCAACCCCAGGGATAGACTGAAGTCTGCCCTCCTTAGAAATGTTTTCTATATCCTCACCCAACACCTCAATCGTCTGTGCAGCCATCCTATACGCCCTTGTTTTAAAAAATATCTCACCTTTTATGTCTAACAAGTCTGCGATTTGATATAATATATCTGCCACAAACTGATTCTTCATAGTATTTCTCTCAACTCTATTTTTCCAAATAGATTACTATTTTTACCTCATCCCCATCTTTTAGGTCCAATTTTTTTCTTAGATAATTTGGAGATATGAATTCCAATATGTTAGAGTAATGACTACGCGATGGCAAAACAATCGCACTATTAACATCATTTATCTTTGCACGAAAACATCTTACACCACCAAACGTACGATTCTTAGTTTTAAACTCATCTATAGTTATCGCACTATAGTCTTTTAACAAGCGTAACTTGTTTCTCTCTACATACTCGATCTCAACATTTAGTGTCCCAGGATATGGAACAAAACCCAACTTTTCTTTGAACTGATCAACATATCTGCTCTGCTCAGTATAGTATCTGCCTTCTCCAATTCCAGATACAACCCGGCCCGTAAAATGAACCCGATTCGGTAGCTCAAAAACCTGTTGATATTCCAGATATTCCCTTTGCAAGGTTTCTTCCCCCGAACCGGTTATTTGAATAAGTTGTTTTTTAATCCCCAGCTCTCTTGTTATAAATCCATTTTTATCTAACTCTAAAAGATATCTAGATGCAGTCTGTTGACTAGTCTCCAGCTGTCTCGCTAGCTCTAGAGAAGAAATCTCTATCTTATTTTTAATCGCTCCCAGTAATGCGAGCTCTTTTAGAGTTTGTAACAAATATGGTTTCATAGGATATCCTTTTCCATGGTCCCCCTAAATGTTTGCCGCTAGTTTTTCTCCCTCTCTTGTGAGAAAATATTTATTTCCTTTTTTCTCCAATATGCCGCCGTTTATGAAATCATCTGCGACTTTTCTAGCTACGGAAAGTATGATGCGGTGTTTTTTTGCTATTCTCTCGATGTCTGTCTCTCCGGCTACGAGTTCATCAAAGATTGCTCTCCGGTATTTGTTTGAAAGTATGTATCCTTCGTCCATGATTTATACCAACATCTTAATTTATAGGTATCACATAAAGTTTTTCAATTGTTATGTTCCAAAAAGTCCCTATAATATTCAATGCAGAAAAATTGTTAGATGCATCGTTCAAAAAAGCTGCTAAGATACAAATCTATGATAGAAGTACTTTGTATAAGAATAAAAAAACTATTATCGCTAGAACAGATTCATTTGCAACAAACATTGTTTCTAATCTGGAGAAATATGTAAAAGAATTTCCTTCCATTGAAAATCTTCCATCGTTTTATCAGGAGCTTATAGACATCAGAGTAGATGTTAACAAGTTGAAAAAATCTCTTGGTGCTGTTGATTGGGCTAGAAAAACCTGTAAGATGATATATTCAAAGCAGGCTAAATCGTTAAAAAAATCTAAAGACGTTGATTTTTTGAAACAAAAACAAAATGAGATCTACGGCAGAATATCCTCTGTTGTAAAACAGGTTGATAAAGAGTTGAGTCTGCTCTCTGAAGCACAGCGTATAATGAAGAAATTCCCAGAGATACAAGATATCCCTACGATTGTTATAGCGGGTTATCCAAATGTGGGAAAATCATCTCTGCTGAGATGTCTGTCATCCGCGAAACCAGAGGTCGCTCAGTATCCTTTTACAACAAAGGAGATATATCTAGGACATATTGAAAAAACAGAGAGGTATATAACAAAACGCTTCCAGGTGATTGATACGCCGGGTCTGTTGGATAGGCCAGATGCTCAGAGAAATGATATGGAGACGCAGGCTATTGCAGCACTTAGGCATCTTGCTGATTTGATATTATTTATCTTAGATGCTTCTGAGACATGTGGTTATTCTCTGAAAGATCAGAAACATTTGTTAACTCAGATTAAAAAATTATTTGGTAATATTCCTATTCTTATAGTTGAAAACAAGGTAGATATAAAAAGAACAGATTCTGATAATCTAAAAATATCATGCGAAACAAGAGAAGGTATAGACCTTCTTTTGGATGAGATTTTTTCGTATTTCGAATCAGATAAACAAAAAATTGAATAAAAAAAGAGGAGGAGGGGGGTTAGATTTTTTTCTTTCTCATTTTAGTTAGACTAACAACTGAGACTAGTATCAGGATAATTGCTAGAGAGATCATAAGGAGTAGGGGTATCATTGGGAATAGGGTTACACTGATGGATTCTACTGGTGATTCACCGAGCATGCCTGATGCATCCCAGATTTTTGTCTTGAACTCGTAGTATCCATTACCTTCCGTGGCGGTGAACTCCCATGCGAAGGGTGAAGTTTTTAGATTATCTCCATATTGTTCCCAGTCATTCCAATTTTCGCCATCTGATGAATACCTATAGTATAATTCCACTTTTGTTATGTTGCTATCGCCGGGGATGTTAGCTGTGATGGTGAATACGTTGCCCCAGTGCCATTCTTGGAAGTTAGATAGATCTAGATAAGATTTTGAGGTGGTGAGATCCTTTATTATTTTTAATGATTCATTGTATGCGGGAGTTACATATTGATTTCCGCAGAAATCAGTCAATTTGAAATATAGGTAGTATTCCTCTTTTTCTGCCATGTAGTCCCAGTCGTCTTTGGTCAGTTTCCATTCTCCGGTGTAGCTTTTGCTATCGATATCGTCTTTGATTGTTGTCCAGTTGTTGAGCCCATGGAAATTTAACCTATATTCGACTTTTTCTAGCTTATAATCGTCTTTGAATGTAACGGCATTTTCATCTGAGAAATCTGGTATATCATTAAATCGATATTTTTCTTCGAAATCTGGTTTATCTGGTTTGTTCATATCAAAAATAAACGATATCTGTGCTTGATTAGGTTGGTCTTCTACATTCTCTGCGTTGTCTGTGGCAACAGTGCAGAACTCATAGTTACCACTCGTGTTATCTTCAAATGCCCATATATATGGGGATGAATGTGAACCATACTCCATCCAATCACTGGTGCCCTTTAATCTATAGAGGAGAGCTACGTTTTTTATACCGCTTTTATTTACATTCTCAACACCGGGATCACTTGCATTAGCTGTTATTATAACAGACGAGTCATAATAAGTTAAAAAGCTGTTGATATTTTCTATACTAGAACTTGGTTTGAATGTATCTTTTTTTAGATCCTTTGCAATAGTTGCCTCATTCCCAGCTAGGTCTTTTATAGAGATCGTTATGCTTTTTAGATCAGCGATATGCTCACTTATATCCAAGCTTGAAATATCTGCTGTTAAGGTCTCATTTCTTCTTGTTCCATCTGTTCCACTGCAGGATGCACTGATCCAATCAGTTGTTGTATCTTTTTTTTCATCTGATATATATCTTATATGATATCTTGCAGAGCCTATATCTAGACCAGGTCTTGCATCATAGACGTTAATTCCACATGTTGGCGTGTTAGTATTGATCCAGCCACTTAAACCAGATGTAAAAACAGGTGGATTTTTTTCTTCTGTCCATGAAACACTCCAGCTCTTCAAAGTTGGATCCTGTGATTTGTTTTTTCTTGAAAACTCTGCTCTTAACCGTATAGTATTGCTGTTTACCTTCGCAGAATCAGAGATATCACCACCATTTTTAACATTGTTTAATAGAACATTGTAATCCTCATCGAGAATACTAAATGTAATAGAGCTACCTGTTGTATTGGTATAATCGACATAGAACTTATTCCACCAGTTACCAGTTGGAACATGTATGGGGGTAGATATTACTCTGGCTTTTTGGTTAGTTATATAGTCACCTATGCTGTAGATTCTACCGCTAAAGTTGATTGGCTCATCCGTCAAACTAACATATATAACACCATCAGCAACAATAGGGGAAGCCAATATGCCTGTAGGAGGCGATAATAGGTCTTTACCCTTACAATCAAACGACCATAATTCTTTGCCATCGCTTTCTTTGAGGGCGTATACGATTCCATTTGCTGCTGCCACATAAACCCTATCATCTGTTACAACGGGGGATGTACATGAATACGTTGGTATCACACTGTAGAATGCAGAGGGCAGATCAACACT
>Ga0172364_10003372_pt1 | contig 12759 bp, 14 predicted proteins | sample LakKivSesite10cm_FD_114545 | JGI IMG/M metagenome (GOLD analysis project Ga0172364, IMG submission 114545) | Sediment microbial communities from Lake Kivu, Rwanda - Sediment site 10cm | ecosystem: Environmental > Aquatic > Freshwater > Lake > Sediment | place: Rwanda: Western Province, Lake... | reverse complement strand
CAGATATAGAACTTGTTCAAGCTGGTGCCCTATTACATGATATTGGACGATCTCAGACACATAGTATTTTTCATGCAGTAAAAGGAGCAAGGATTGCTAAAAAACTTGGCCTTCCTGAGAGTATTATAAATATTATTGAAAGACATGTTGGCGCTGGTATTTCTAAGGAGGAGGCAAAAAAACTTGGTCTTCCTGAGAAGGATTATATTCCTATTACTCTTGAAGAAAAAATTGTTTGCCATGCTGATAGCTTGATTGCTGATAGTAAAAGACAAAAAATTGAAAACCAGGTAGAGAAAGCTTTAATGGATGGTCACAATGAGTATGCTATTCGTCTTGTAAGCCTGCATAAAGAACTTAGTGATATCTGCGGTATAGATATTAATCTAATATAGTTATTTTACCAGAAAAGATAAATAGGGTTTTTAGTATCTTGAAAAAAACCTAATGTTTTTTGCAGGGGTAGCCAAGCCTGGTCAACGGCGCAAGATTGAGGGTCTTGTCCTTAGTGGTCCTCGAGTTCGAATCTCGACCCCTGCACTATTCTTTTAATAAAACTAAATTTTAGCAATATTTAATAATAATAAACTATTTTATGTAACATGTGAGGTGTTGGATTTGAATAAAAAAATGTCGATAATCATAATATTATGTATTGTATTTGTTGGTGTTGTAATAGATTCTGCCCTCTTTTTATATAAAAATAAGAAATCAAATGATCAGGATACTGGAAATAGTAACAACAATAATAATAACAATAGTATCGTAGAACCCAAATATGATGTAAATATTTCTATATCTTCTGATAAAACAGAATACACATCTGGTGAAATAATTACGTTAAAACTTACTATTACTAATAATATGAGTATTTCTTTCCCGTATGAAAATTACAGTTTTGGGATATGGTATGTAAATAAAAGTGAGTATGATACTGCTTCAACTGTATATCCAAATTTTATGCCTCTGGCTCAATCTGTCATTGATTTACTAACTGTTAAGCCAGGTGAAAAATATACTTCTAATATATTTTATAATTCAACTAGTATTCCTTCTGGAGAGTATTATATTCAATTTTTTGTTCAAAAAGCAGATTCTTACGGTGGTGTTTATTTAATAGATACTGTGAAGTGTGCTATAATTATTATCTAGTAAAGTCTTATGTTATTGTATTTTTTATTTTGATATTTGTGTTATTTGGTCAATTTTATTGTTTTTACACGTAATCTTTAAATATAATTTATTTACTTATAAATAATAGATGGATGCATTTGTGTGATATTTGGTCAGATATGATAAAATTTGTTGTTATTTTGTCATTTTGACATTATATCACAAAAAATATATTAACTAAAACATAGAGAATATATCATTGTAGTGAGGAGTGAGAAATATGAAAATACTATTAAGAATGAAGAAGCTGACTTTGATAATTGTTATTTTTACTATGGTTTTTGTAGCTTTAAGTATGCTGTTTTTTGCTAATTCAGCTAAAGCAGAAGATGATTGTTATTGGGCATGTGATGAGCTTCCTCCTCCTGATCCCGCTCATTGTTTTTGGCATCCAGCTGGCTGTCTTCCAAAGCCGCCATTCCCACCCGTTGGAAATAGACCTCCAGTAGCAGTAGATGATGGACCTGCAGGAATTGGTGCCCTTATTGGAGGAACTGGGCTTTCAGGACTTAGTATGACTACTAAAGGATTTGATACGCTTGATAAACTTCCTGGATATGATGGAGATGATGATGACCCATACACTGTTGAAGTAAACTCTGAGAATAACCCACTACCTGTTCTTGCTAATGATTATGATCCTGATAAAGATCCGATTTCTATTGTTGGAGTCTCCTTCTTAAGCGGCGGACGTACAGGTGATATTACTACTGGAATGATAGCAAATGTACTTTATTATACTCCAGAACCTGGTTTCACTGGTTATGATATGTTTACTTATACTATTCAAGATTCCTATGGACAGACTGATTCTGCAACAGTAGTTGTATATGTTTTTGATACAGGTAATCCTCCAGTAGCAGAAACTGATCGTTTAACTGTTACTGATCGCTCTCAAACTTATATTATAGATGTTATGATAAATGATTATGATATTGATGGAGATAGACCTATACTCTGTCCTTTTGAATGTGCAAGTGAAGCAGGCGAGTGTTATAGCGCCCAATATGGTTTGCCACAAGCTATTTTCGACGATCCTAGATATCCTGATGGTGTTGTCTATTATACTCCTACTGTACCTCAAGGTTTCGTCGGTGTAGATCAATTTAAGTATAAAATAACAGATATGCATGGTCACACTACTAAAGGTTGGGTTATTGTTACTTACCCTGCACCATCAAATACCGCTCCAAAAGCAAATGATGATAATGACTATATGGTTTATAAAGATAAAACGCTAACTGTAATAGCTCCTGGTGTGCTTCTAGGTGATACTGATGATGATGGTGATAGTCTTACTGCAATATTAGTAAGTGGACCATCCGCTGGTGGAATGCTTTCTTTAAACTCTGATGGATCATTTACCTATACACCAAAAACTGGCTTCACGGGCATGGATAGATTTACATACAAGGCAAATGACGGCACAGAAGATTCAAATGAAGCCCAGGTAAATATTGAAGTTCGTGAACCTCCAGCTGGTCAGGTATTGCAACCTATTTTAGAGACTCAAGTTTCATCTTGTTATAGTGAAATTCAATATAACTTTAGAATCGAATTAACGCTTCAAGGTTCACCTACAATCAACTCGATAGTTTATCACATCGACTGGGGAGACAGAGTGGAAGTTCTTCCTCCTACGACTGATTTGATATTAACTTGGCGTCACGTCTGGGTTACAGCAGGTATTAACGATGTAAAGGTATATGCTGATGTTAATTGTATACCTGGACCAGTTATGACTGATTGGTCTAAACCTTTACCAGTTATTATTCAACATAAATCTGAAGTACCTATTTAGTAATACTAATATACTAGAATATATAGCAAAACAGCACAGTAAATATATAAAATTACCAGGTTTTTAAACCTGGTATCTAAAATTTTTTTTATAAAACTTTTTTTTAAGATTTTGACTTTTTTACATTTTGACATTATGTCACAGTTATCTTATATATGATGCAACAGAGAAATAATATTAGAAGAAATTAGTTAAAACATAGAGATAGTATAAAATAATAAAATCCTACAGAGAACTCTGTGTTTATATAATTTGATTTAAGGGGGAGATAATGTATTTTATTTTAGTAAATAAACAAATTTTTAATGATCTCTTCCTATTAACATTTAATAAAAAGACTTATAAAGAATCAAATATTATTTTCTATTACGTAGCGCTGAAAAACTTGAAAGAAGGTGATGGGAGTTAAGGATGTGTTATAAGCTCAAACAGCATGAGAATGCTGTAAGCTCAATTATCGGCTGGTTCCTAGTTTTAATAATACTTTCTACTGCCACAGCTGCTATTATTTTTAGCACTATACAACCTATCAACGAAATAAAAACAAAATCTGTGACTGATGTTGTAGCTGATGCTTTTGAAGGTTTTGATATAAATATTGCTAACTCTTTATCATCCACATCTGTTCCAAAAAAATTAGAAATATCAGTTGATAAAGGTACACTTGAGGTCGATCCTATCGGTGATAGGATTGCTATTATGTATACTTATAGTGATGAATTTGATTTTACTTTTATTACTTCTGATGTTTTAGAACATATTAATTTAGAAGATGATGTGGAAGTTATTGATATTTCTTTAGGATCTCTAATAACTTGGGCACATCCTACTTGGACAGACACTCTTCATGTAGATTATTATCCAGATCTTTCTACTGGTATAGATAATGATATTGATGTTCAAAAATTTAACTCAGATACTTGTCTTCTTATACAACTAAGAGACCCTGAGTACCCTTTAGATACTTCAGACGATCCTGATAATCATGCTGATGATGATCCTGCTCATGAAAAAGTACCTTTTGGTTGCATATGGATATTTGACCTAGGGAGAATAACTTATGATTCTTATAATCCAACAGGTGAAGAATTAGGATCCTTAACAGGTGGACAAAGCTCTAAAGTTATTTATGAAAACCGAGGTGTATTAAGAGATAGTCCTAACTCAAGATATGTGCAGTTGGCAAAAAATATTATCAATAATGAAGACAGCATAATTCAACTCAACCTAGGATTAATAAGAGGGAATCCTATTTCAGTTAGTGGTGGTGGAGTGTATCAATTAGATTTTCAATTATTAAACTACGATGTTCTAACCCAGGTAAATACTATCGTTTATAACTTAAAAATACAGATTTCTGGAAAATATCAGCAGGAATGGTACGATTATCTTAAGGCCAATCTTATAACGTATAATACGTTTGAGCCTGAATCAGCTACTACATTACTTTTTAACAGTGGACAACAAACAAATCTGGTTTTATCAGATTTCGTTGTAAAGATAAATAACATAAATATTAAATAAATCAATGAGAAAAAGGTGGTAATAAAACTGTTAAAATTTCATAAAAAAAACTATGCTGTTAGCACGGTTATATCAGTTTTACTTGTTATAGGTTTAGTTGTATCTTCTATGGCTATAATCATATTTTGGGCTATGCCGCTTTTAGAAGAAAAAGCAATGAAAAATGAGATGCAAAGTATAATTTATAGTTTTGAGATGGTAGATAATAATATTGAAAATATGCTTATTGAGGGATCTGGTGCAAAACGAATTGTTGGTCTTATATGCCCAAATGATAAGGGTTCACTTTCTATGAGTTCTTACACAGATAAATTTATTGTGATGTATTCATATGATACTACTTATGGTTTTTATACAACTGAATTAAATGATGAAGACAATTATTTTAATATTATTACGACTGGTACAGGATTTAATAGAGCAGATATATATTTTCTTGACCCAGAAAATGAGTTAACTCCTTATGCTAATTCCTATGGTTTTGTCCATCCTAAAAGTTATATAAGAGAAGTGACAGTAAACCCGAGTACAAATCCTATTAATGCAGGCAATGATTTAATAGGAAATCTTATGATAAATTTATTTGATACTAGTTTTTCTAGCAATGAACCTAAAGGTAGAATCTGGGTTTTTGATCTGGGATCTATAACCTACCAAGCATATTATGGTGCTGGGACTCAAAAAACAGTTTATCAAAACGGAGCAATATTTTCAACAGGTTTTGATGACAAAGGAATTTTAAATGAGCCTGCTTTGATTACAACCTCTAATGCAGTAGCTCTTAGAATAATACAGATAAAAGCCTCAAGTGGTTTTGGAGGTCGTGGTACCCCAAGACTGGGTCTAGATTTGAAAAATAATATCAAAAGAGAAGAGCCTATTGCCCCCTCTGGCGATGAGCAAGATAGTGTTTATAACCTTAAATTTCAGATATTTGGAGAAAATCGACAAAGTTGGCTTGATTATTTCACAAAAATAGATGGTTTTGACCATTTTATCCCTGATTCTAACACAGTATATTACGTTACTACTAATCCTATAAGTTTTATCCTTGATTGTTCCTTTATAGAAATAAATATTGGTTAGACTTGGAGGAATTAAAAAAATCATGTTTAAACTAATCAAAAACAACAAAGCAGTTTCTCAAGTGCTTAGTTTTGTGTTAAGCCTTGGTTTAACTGCTACCGTAGTTGTAGCAGCTGGTTTTCTAACTACTTATTATGTAGATAAAAATCTTAAATCTGCAGCACAGGCCGAGGCTGAAAACCTTGCAAACCAGGTAGTTAACTTATTAATTAATGCTTATCTAATAAAAGAACAGTACCCAAATGCAGATTATTCAACAAGTATGGATATTCCTTTAAAGCTTGTGAATCATTTTTATTACACTATAACTGTTAACGACAATGGTGTTCATGTTAACTCTAAAGATAATAGTGTACAAGTTACAAAAACATATTTTTATCCACTGAATACTAACGTTGTAGACTCATCTGTAGATGGTTCTGAGGGTGGCTTAACTGTTAATATCGCATTAATTGGAGGAGTTGGACCGGGCAGAGAAATCAGTGTGGAAGGTGGTTTATAATATGAGAAAAATGAATGATTCAGCGCAATGGCAACTGATTGAAGTAGTCCTTGTCGCAGGCATACTTTTTGCTGCTACGTATCTTGTAAGAAGCTCAAATATAACAGTTTATAAAAGCATTGAAGAAGAAAACCCACTTAAAGCCCAGGGTTATGATGCTCTTGAGAGTTTAGCTTCACAAACAAGAGGAGTACCTGGAGGCTATCGTACTTTATTAGAGTATTATGTTATAGAAAACCCTGGAACAAATCCTGGTGATGATTTTAAAGCCGCTATTAAAGAGTTTTTTCCATCTTCCGATGTAAATTTTAAAATTGAAAGAGTTGATATAACCTATTTAAAAAACCATCAAAACGCAGTTCCAGCAGATTATGTTACTCCCTTAGTAGATTCTGTATATTGGGTTGATGAAAAATCCTGCACTGTAACTAGAGTAGTAGAGCATAATAGTAATGTGTATAAAGTTGTTTTATACCTTTGGTATAACACGTGAGGATGATTAGATTTATGAAAAAAACTAGTTTAAAAAATGATCAAGGGCAACTACTGTTGATAGGCGGAGTTATTATTACTTTTTTAATACTGGCTATGTCAGCGATTTCTATTAGTGTATCAAATATTAACAAACCGGTTAGTAAAACAGATTTCATAAGGCAGGATTATGCAAACATCCGGGAGGAATTTGGCCGGGCATTATATGATAAATTAAAAGACAAACGTCTAGATGTAACCCCAGCGGATGATGCATCCTCTCATCCAATATGTAGAACTCATTTTGAATACCAAAAAGAGATGTTTATTTATACTGCTAAATTAGATGGTTATTATTTCAACGCAGTTTATTTTAGTACTGATTATTCCGGTGGATTATTTATAGGGTTAACAGCAGATCTTACTTTTAGTAATGAAAAAGAATCTGTCTCCGAGAGGGTAACATATGTGTTTTTCCCCTAAAAAACAAAGTTTTAGAAGATTATACAGTGATAACTATGCTGTTAGTCATCAGCTAGTCAGTATCGCAAGTCTATCTATTTTTATATTGGTTGTCCTTGCTGCTGTTATAAACTCGGTACCTATATCACCAGACACAAATGCGATATCAGATATAACTGATAAAAAAACTATGGCTTTACAGATATCAACAATATTAACTGATTCATCGACTGTGGGAGTTAAGATGTACCCGGGCTCATCACAACCACGTTTATTAAGTCTGACTAAAATTAATGCATTAAATTATAATAATTTTAAAATGACTCTTGGATTGCCAAGTTATATAGATTTTGATATCGTTATAGATTTTGTAAAATCTGGTATTGCTATTGATCCTATAGTAATTAATCCATCATTTTCAAGTGATAATCTGTTGATAACTAGATCTGTATACGTCCTTATATACGATGATAATGACGATTACACCTGGGATTATGAATATGCGATATTACAGGTAAAAATAGCTTAAAAATATTATAACAGCCATTTTTTTAAACAATATTTGAAATCTAATCTCACTTTTGTTATTTATAATCTAATATATCATCTCTTTTTATTATATCTTTTAAAGTATCAAAGTTAAACTGTGTCCCAGAACAACCATTTTTTAACAAAGGAATTCCCTGTGCAGGTATGTTAAACTGCTTTAGCATATCCAATGATAGTTTTAACTCATCAGTACAAGCAACCCCAACTATACCCTCATAGGCATTATTATGAATTATCTTTCTAACACAAGAAGCCCCAGGTAGAACATACACATCATAACCTTCTTTTTCTGCAAGTTTTGTAGCCTTATTTATCAAACAATCATCAGAGCAATGATTACATTTATACGTAGAAGTATTAACATCAAAATCTGCTTTGCATCTAGAATCCATATATTTTCTGCAACAGTGTGGGAGAAACAATGCTCTCTTGTTTGTTTTTAAAAAATTCTCTCTATCTATACTATTTTTTATATCAATATGAATGATATCCTCGATAACAGTTATTGAGTCACCAATTGGTAAACCTGTTATTTTATTTACATTGAATTTTTTTACAAGAGTCCTTGCCGTTTCCCCGATTTTATGAGGAAGTTTTTCTTTTTCAGTAAACTCAGCAATATCCTTAAACAAAGCTTGTGATAATTTTGATAAATCAAATGTAAACTTATATGACAATATATCATCTCATAATCTTTTTTTATGGTGTTAAACGTGTTCTATCCCTTGGAAACAGGATACATTCACGAATATTTTGAATATCAAGTAGCTCCATCAGGAATCGTTCGATTCCAAAACCAAAACCACCATGAGGCGGCATACCATAGCGAAAACCTTTGAGATAAGCATCGAAATCATCAGGGTTTAAATCGCATTCTTTCATTCTTTGTTTAAGAAGTTCTACATCATGTATACGTTGACTACCAGATGCAACCTCCACACCTTTGCATTCTAGATCAAAACCTCTTGAGTATTTATCTCCTTCAGGCATCGTATAAAAAGGTTTAGCTTCAATTGGGTATTTTGTTATAAAATAAAACTCCTTACCATCTTTTTTCATAATATCACCAAGGAGTTTTTCTTCCTCAGAACCAAGATCGTCTCCCCATTTTATCTTGCTGCCTTTTTTGTTTAATTTTTTAATAACCTCATCATATGCTACCCTAGTAAATGGTAGTTTTGGAACAGCAATTTTTTTACCAAGAACCTCCAACTCATCTTTGCATTCACTTGCTTTTTTCCACATATTATGAACAAGGCCTTCCAGGACTTTCATAACATCTTCTTCACTACTTATAAATGCCATCTCAAGATCAACTGCTGTTGACTCATTAAGATGCCTACGAGTATTGTGCTCTTCTGCTCTGAAATACCAGGCTATCTCATAAACCCGATCAAGACCTGTGGCCATCATCATCTGTTTATACAATTGAGGAGATTGAGCAAGAAAAGCTTCTTTTTCAAAATATTTTAGTTTAAAAACATCAGTCCCTCCCTCAGAGGAGCTAGCAATAATCTTAGGAGTATGAACCTCAATAAAACCCAAGGATCTTAGGTACTCATGAACAGCAGCAATAACCGTGTTTCTTATCTTAAATATTGCTTGAATCTCAGGTTTACGAAGATCAATGAAACGATTATCAAGTCTTGTTTCAAGCTCTGATTCAATCTTATCAACAACACCCAATGGTAGAGGTGTTTCAGCAGAGGATAAAACATTTATACTCTCGGGTATAACCTCATAACCATTTCTTGCTTTATCACTTTTTTTACAGATTCCTTTAACACTTATTACTGACTCACGAGGAATATTTACAAGTTTTTCAAAAAGCTCAGCAGTATTCTTCTTAAAAACTGTAATTTGAAGGGTTCCTTTTCTATCACGAAGAATAATAAAAGCCAAAGAACCAATATTACGTATGTCCTCAACCCAGCCAGCAACAGTTATAATCTTATCATGCTCTTTTTCTGTAACATCTTTTGAATAATGACTTCTTAATAGTTCCATAAACACACCCATATAATTATAATGAATTTAGTCTTTTTGACATAAAAAACAAAACATCATTAAGCTTTTTCTTATTATCCCATGAATCTATTATCTCCTCAAGATTTTTTTTATTTTTTAGTTTTCTCACCCAAACCTCAATATTTGGAATAGCACGAATAACATTATCAACAACCGTTACATCAGCATATCTTGCAGTCCTAGACAATGGATTAAGATCAATTGCTATAACAGTTTTACCCATTTTTTTAAGAGCCTGACATCTATCACCATCCTCCAGAGGAACAAGAACAACATCAGCAGAAAAAATACCATCACTATCACATAAACCCCGGTCATGCTCTAACCCAGGGATACGCGCATCAGCTTTACATCCATATACTTTTTTAGCACCCAATCTTTTCATCTCACTAGTAAGTTTTTTCATACGCACATCGGTTCTATGAAAAAGATTAACCTCAATTTTTGCAGGAACAGCTTCTGCTAAACTGACGCACTGTTTTCCAGCAAGAGCAACAACATTACCATTAACACTAATAACAGGGTTTTTAGCATTAAGTAAAACTGCTGCAGCAACCCTCTCAGACTCATCAGCAATAGGAATAGTTTTCTCATCAATCAGATAATCAAAAGCCTCACCACGACCATGAGCAATCAGACCAGTCTCATGAACCAGGCCTTTTTTCATCGCATCTGAAATCTTCTCACGTGTCATAAGTGAAATATAACGTGGGTGACTCTTTGGTATTTTACTCATAAATTAACACAAAACAGTAAGCATAGTCTGATTTAAAACTTATTTATAAACCAAAAAAGAAGAATACTCTAGGAATCTAAAGAAACCTATATTTTTAACCATACATACTAGGTTGTGGTGCTTGACTGGCAGAAACCATAGGTTTTGCCTGTTTATGGAACTTCTGAAGCTGCCGTTCAATACGCTCTGATTCCTCATACAATGGTGTAACATTTACTTCAATACCCATAATCAAAGCCATAACATTTATAGCCGCAGCAGCAGCTCTTGCATCCGGATAATTAGGATGCGCCTCCGCAAGGATAGAAATAACCTCAAAATTATTCTGCTTACCAAGATTAAGCAAAACACCTGAGACACCAGCTATTATACCATTTTTAAACTGTGCAATATTCTTTGATAAAAGCATAGCCCGAGCATTCTCAGTTGAACCAATCGCATAAGCATCAACAATTTTCTCTGCTTTATCCTCTTTACCTTCAACAACCATGCCCTCAGGAGAAATCAGGAATTTACATTTCTTTTTAGTAGCCCAACACATTATAGCCTCAGAAATAGAATTAATCAGATTAGGTTTTGGTTTAAACTCTGAGACGAAAACAACGATTTTTTTACCATTTCCCTGATTTCCAGCATAAATACGAACAGGTGAAAGAGGTTCACCAGTATGAACAACAGACAATGCTGGGAACTGCGAGGAGTTCACACATCCAATCTGTTTTAAATTTAGAGCATCAATAAGATAATTAGCAGCAATAGTACTAACTAATCCTATAGAAGGAAAACCTGCTATAACCGTTGCATTAGTAAGATCAACTTCTTCAAAATCAACTATCTCTACATCATCCGGCAAATCTGCATCACCATCCATCTATCCTTAATACATATTCTAGCATTTAAAACTAATTGATAAAGACCTGTTAATTTCTTCATCCTTTTACAACTCCAAGAGGTACTAGTTTTACCACTTTTTTTGAAATACCAGCCCCATGGACTATATCAACAACATTTTTTATATTTTTATAGGCACCAGGTGCTTCCTCAGCAGCCACTTTTATACTTGCTGGATGAACATAAATACCCTTATTTTTAAGATCACTTACAATTTGTTCACCACGCCAGTTTTTAAGAGCTTGATGCCGAGACATAACACGACCTGCGCCATGACAAGTACTACTAAAAGTTTCTTTAGACTCTTCTGTACCATGTAAAAGATAGCTTTCAGTACCCATATCACCAGGGATAAGAACAGGCTGAACAATAACAAGATATTTTAATGGAATCTCAGGTCTGCCAGGTCCAAAAGCACGAGTTGCAACCTTACGATGAACACAAACCCTCATCTTTTTACCATCAACCTCATGCTCCTCCATTTTTGCAATATTATGACAAACATCATACACAATATGCATACCCATGCTCTCAGCCGAGTCTTTCAAAACTTTTTCAAAAGACTCACGGATCCAATGAACAATAAGCTGCCTGTTTGCCCATGCAAAATTCGCGGCACAAGCCATACCTCTAAGATAAGATTGTCCCTCCTTGGAATTTATAGGTGCACAAGCAAGCTGCCGATCAGGAAGCTGGATATTATATTTTTTAACAGCACTTTCAAGAACACGAAGATGATCAGTACAAACCTGATGACCAAAACCACGAGAACCAGTATGAATCATCACACAAATCTGCCCAATACTGTTTACTCCAAAAACCTTTGCAGCATCATTATCATATATCTCTTCAACTTTTTGAATCTCAAGAAAATGATTACCAGCACCAAGAGAGCCTACCTGTGAAAGACCACGTTGCACAGCACCATTGGAAACACATGATATATCCGCAAAATCCAGACAGCCTTTCTCCTCAAGAAAACCTGGGTCTTCATCCCAACCATAACCCTTCTCAACAGTAAATTTAGCACCATTTTTCATAATTTCTTCAAGTTCTTTTTTACTAAACCTGATTTTAGCCTCTGAACCCAGCCCTGATGGAACATTTTCAAAAATTTCATCCACAAGATTTTTAATTATATTTTTATCAAAATCTTTAGCATTTAAATTAGTTCGAACAAGTCTAACACCACAATTTATGTCGTAGCCTACTCCCCCTGGTGAGATGATGCCTTTTTCTGCATCAAATGCTGCGACACCACCAATAGGAAACCCATAACCCCAATGTATATCAGGCATAGCCATTGATTTTCCAACAATCCCTGGCAACATAGCAACATTAGCAGTCTGCTCAGGTGCATTATCAGCACGAATGGAAGGAATCATTTTTTCATCTGCATAAATCAAGGCAGAGGTCTGCATTTTTAAGCTATTTCTCTCACCTTTATAAGTTGAAGGAATTTCATAACGAAAACCGTTAATCTTGTTTAAAGGACCATTCCAGCTCATATTTTTTCATCCACAAAATAAATCTAAT
>Ga0172364_10003368_pt1 | contig 12770 bp, 10 predicted proteins | sample LakKivSesite10cm_FD_114545 | JGI IMG/M metagenome (GOLD analysis project Ga0172364, IMG submission 114545) | Sediment microbial communities from Lake Kivu, Rwanda - Sediment site 10cm | ecosystem: Environmental > Aquatic > Freshwater > Lake > Sediment | place: Rwanda: Western Province, Lake... | reverse complement strand
GACGAGGTCTACGGTGAGGTGCTGCACGGGCGCTCCAAAGAGAGTGACCCTCTCTACCCGCGCAGTCCCTACGCCGCCAGCAAGGCCGGCGCAGAACACCTGGTGCACGCCTACCACGTGACCTACGGCATTCCCACCACCGTGACCCGCGGGGCCAACAACATCGGCCCCTATCAATATCCAGAGAAGGCCGTGCCCCTGTTCATCACCAATGCCATTGATGACCTCCCTCTGCCGCTCTACGGCGATGGCCGGCAGATGCGCGACTACCAGTACGTGCTGGACCATTGCGAAGCCATTGATGTTGTGTTGCACAAAGGGCAGCCTGGCGAGATCTACAATGTGGGTTCGGGCGTAGAAACGTACAACATCAACATGGCGCGCCTGATCCTCAAGTTGCTGGGCAAGCCGGAAAGCCTGATCCAGCATGTCACCGACCGCCCCGGTCACGACCGACGTTACTCGCTGAACTGCAACAAGCTGAAGGCCCTGGGGTGGCGCTCCGCTCACACCTTTGAGCAGGCGTTGGAAAAAACCGTCCGGTGGTACGTAGACAACGAGTGGTGGTGGCGCAAGATCAAGTCTGGCGAACACTACCGTGAGTACTACCAGCGCAACTACGGGCAGCGCGAGGTGCTAACTCGAATCGTTTGACAAATCCACGCATCTATGCTAGTATAGCCGCGTTCTCAAACCGAATAGTGTAGCTCACTCTTATCTAGAGGGGTGGAGGGACCGGCCCGGTGAAACCCCGGCAACCAAGGTAGTCAGGTGGTCTTTGGTCTGGTAGTTTTTAGCCAGATGGCCTGGAAGCCAAAAAACAAACCACAAGACCAGGGACCATGAGACCAGCCGACCAACTATGGTGCCAATTCCGGCAGACCTCAGTTTCCTTTATGAGGGAAGTAGTGCGGTCTGAAAGATGAGAGGGAAGCTCATACCTTCTCTCCCATCGGGAGAGTATTTTTTTGTCCGCAACAGGCTTCGACAAAGCTCAACCCGGGGTTTAAACATACTCAACTCTAACAGGAGGCCAGGTGCGTACTGTCGAATGGCACGATCGCAAGGTCCGACTTATTGATCAGCAACGGCTGCCACAGGAGTTCGTCGTCCTGGAGTACACGAACTACCGCGGCGTTGCTGAGGCCATTAACAAGATGAAGATCAGAGGAGCGCCAGCCATTGGCGCTGCTGCCGCCTTCGGCCTGGCGTTGGCCGTAGTGCATAGCGCGTCCACTTCGCGCCCGCAAGTGCTCGCCGAGTTTGGCCGTGCAGCAGACGTCCTCGCTCAGACACGGCCTACAGCCATCAACCTCTTCTGGGCTATTCAACGCATGAGCGAGATAGCCAACAGTCCGCGCTGGAAAACAGCGGAACAGGTAATCAATGCCGTTGTGCAGGAGGCGCAGCGCATCGCCGACGAGGATGTCGAGGTCAACAAGCGCATCGGGGCACATGGCGCAGTACTGATTCAAGACGGTGACCACATCCTGACCCACTGCAACGCTGGCGCTTTGGCTACCGTGGATTATGGCACAGCCCTCGGCGTGGTGCGCGCCGCCCACGACCAAGGGAAGCGCATCCACGTCTGGGTAGACGAGACGCGACCGTTTCTACAAGGAGCGCGACTGACTGCTTGGGAGTTGCTGCAGGCAGGCATCCCCGCCACGCTGATCACCGACAACATGGCTGGCCACTTCATGTCGCGGGGCAAGGTAGACATCGTGCTGGTAGGTGCGGACCGCATCGCCGCCAATGGTGACGTGGCGAACAAAATCGGCACATACTCGCTGGCAGTCCTGGCTAAGGAAAACGGCATTCCCTTCTACTCGGTAGCTCCAACCTCAACTGTAGACCTGAGTATTGCCAACGGCGCAGACATCCCGATTGAACAGCGTGACCCGCGTGAGGTAACGCATATTCAGGGCATGCTGATCACCGCAGAGGGTGTACAGGCTGCTCACCCGGCTTTTGACGTTACACCTCACCGCTACATCACGGGGATTGTAACTGAAACAGGGATCATTTACCCACCGTTTGCCTTGGGTCTGAAGAAGGCTAAGCAATCATAGGCTAAAGAAAGGAAGTAAGCATGCCTGAAAAGTTCAATCCCGCATGGTTACCGACGGCCTTGGGCAGTTTACCATTGTCTGATCCGGGGCAGGCATGGGCTTGGACGTTAAAGTACCTGCCACAGATACCCGTTTGGCCGCAGTTGCCTAAACGCTCTTATCCGGAGAATATGTATGCGCAGTTTGCAGAGGGCTTTCCGGGGATCGTGGTTGACCTCGAGACAGAACGCACCTACGTGGACCGCACGCAGGATCTGGATCGGGACCTAGAGCGTCTATACCTAGCCTATTTGCAGAATGACCTGGAATACGGTGTGCTGAGTGCCGAGTATGCCGCAGGACTACACTACCTGCTCAATGCAGAGGGCACCCTGAACACAACCCCGGTGGCAATTAAAGGGCAGGTGACCGGCCCCATTAGTTGGGGCCTGACGGTCACGGATCAGAATCGCCGCCCCCTGCTCTATGACGAGATTATAGCCGATGCGATCGCCAAGCATCTACGGCTCAAGGCTGCCTGGCAGGAACAACGACTGAAGGCCATAGCGCCACAAACGATCATTTTCGTAGATGAACCCTACATGAGCTCTTTTGGATCAGGCTTTGTCTCTCTGAGCCGTGACCAGGTCATGACCCTGCTTGAAGAAGTTTTTGCTGGAATTACAGGATTAAAGGGCGTGCACTGCTGTGCCAATACCGACTGGTCGGTTCTCCTGGACACCTCAGTGGACATCCTCAACCTGGATGCCTATGACTATGCCGAATCGCTTTCACTCTATCCTGACGCTGTCGCCGCCTTCCTTGAGCGTGGTGGGATTATTGCCTGGGGCATCGTGCCGTCCAGCCCATCTGTAGAGGGTGAAACAGTTGACAGCCTGGTAGATCGCCTGCACAAGGCACTGGATCTGCTGGTTCAAAAGGGCCTTTCTTTCGACAAGCTGTTGGCTGCCGGCCTAGTCACGCCCTCTTGCGGCACTGGCCCTCTGGATGCACAAACTGCTGAGCGGGTTCTGGAGCTGACCGCCGAAGTGTCAGCGCAGATGCGCGCGCGGTATATCACAGCATAAGGAGGTCACTTTGAGCATATTGGTCGTCGGTTCGGTGGCTCTCGATTCGATTCAGACGCCTTTTGGTAGAGTGAAGGATGCTCTTGGCGGTTCAGCCACCTACTTTTCGGCTGCTGCGTGGTTGTACGACAAAGTGAACCTGGTTGCCGTTGTCGGCACAGACTTTCTACAGGAGCACATTGATTTCTTCAGAGAACGTGGCATTAACCTTGCCGGGCTACAGATAGCTGAGGGCAAAACCTTCCGCTGGTCTGGTCGCTACAGCTACGATATGAACGTGGTCGAGACGCTGGACACACAATTGAATGTCTTTGCTACTTTCCATCCACAACTGCCTGATCAATACCGGGATGCGGAGTACATATTCCTGGCCAATATTGACCCGGCGCTGCAACTGGAGGTGCTGTCACAAATCCGACGGCCCAAATTGACTGTGCTCGACACCATGAACTATTGGATTAACTACCGCAAGGAGATACTCAGTCAGGCCATCTCCGCGGTGGACATTGTGTTGATGAACGAAGCAGAGGCTCGACAGTATGCCAATACCTTCAGCCTGATCCGGGCCGCACGCAAGATCCTTAGCCAGGGACCCAAAGTGCTAGTCGTCAAAAAAGGAGAATACGGGGCGGTCATGTTCGCCAACGGAGATATACCAACTGGCTCCTTCTTCTTTGCGCCAGCCTATCCACTGGAAAAGTTCAAGGACCCAACAGGAGCAGGGGATTCTTTTGCCGGCGGATTTGTCGGCTACCTGGCTCAGCAGGGCGGAATAACGAAGGATGCTATCAGGCGCGCCATTATTCATGGCAGTGTGGTAGCCTCCTTCGCCGTTGAGGATTTCGGTGTAGAGCGTCTGCGGGCCATAACCATGGAGGACATACTGGCGCGTTACCGTGAGTTCAAGGACTTTACCAACTTTGAACCCACCTGTCCGTGGTCTGACAACTGCGAACATCTGAACACTAAAAAGCAAACTAACCACCAAGGCAATGAAGAGGATAAAGGTGCACTAGCTAGCAGATCAGCCAGGATAGACAAACATGGCATCAGGCAAGTAGTTCTATAATTCTTGGTGTCTTTGTGTCCTCGTGGTAGATGAAGGACACAGTAAACAAACACACTTGCGCATACGATGTGCAGTGGCACTTTAAGCTAACAAATAAGGGAGGTCAAGAATGAGAAATATCATTGTGGAAAGCTTGTATAAGACCCCGGTAGAGGAGCAAGCCGTCGAGTTGGTTGAGCGCAAAGGCGTCGGCCACCCCGACTCGATTTGTGATGCCATCATGGAGGAGGTGTCCATCGCCCTTTGCAGGGAATACATAAACACCTTCGGCCGCGTGGTGCACCACAACATTGACAAGGGGCTGTTGGTAGCTGGCAAAACATCACCACGGCTGGGTGGTGGCAGAGTAGACGAACCCATGCGCCTGGTCTTCGGCGACCGGGCCATTTATGAGATCAATGGCAAGAGAGTGCCAGTCGGCGAAATCGCGATTGCTACAGCGCAGGCCTGGCTGCGCAAGAACCTGCGTTTTGTGGACCCCACCGCCCACATTATCTTCCAGAACGAGATCAAACCTGGTTCACCAGAGCTCACCGATATCTTTGACCGTGAGGTCATTGGCGCTAACGACACATCAGCGGCTGTAGGCTACGCCCCGCTTACGGAAACTGAGCACATCGTGTTGGCTACAGAACGTTATCTCAATTCGCCAGACTTTAAGAAGACCTTTCCTGAATCTGGCGAGGACATCAAGGTCATGGGTTATCGTCGCTACCGTGAACTGATCCTCACCGTGGCCATGGCCTTTGTGGATCGCTTCGTATCCAGCGAAAAAGCCTACTTTGCGCGCAAGGCAGAGATCAAAGCAGCGATCGAGAACTTTGTAGCCAGTGAAAAGCGTAACTTCGACAAGGTCACGATTGACCTCAACACTCTGGATGTCGAGGGCCGCGGCGAGGATGGTATGTATCTGACAGTTCTTGGTACTTCCGCCGAGGGTGGGGACTGCGGTCAGGTGGGACGCGGCAACAAGGTAAATGGCGTGATTGCCCTGAACCGGCCGATGAGCACCGAGGCGGCAGCAGGCAAGAACCCCATCAGCCATGTGGGCAAAATCTACACCTTTCTCACCCATTATGTTGCTGACGATATATATAAGAACGTGCCAGGCGTTGCCGAAGTCTATGTTTGGCTCTGCAGCCAGATTGGTCAGCCAATTGACAGGCCACTCATTGCCTCGGCACAATTGGTGCTCAAGCCGCATGTGAACCTGACAGACGTACAAGGGCCGGTCGAAGAAGTGATCGAGCATGAACTCGCGGATATCTACAACTTTACCAAACGCCTGACGCGGGGTGAATTCTGCGTGTGGTAGACAGTGTCTTCAGAACCCCGTTTTCCCCCAGAAAACGGGGTTCTGAAAGCACTCAAAAATCCTGTAAGGAGCCAAAATGGTCAAGAAAGAATACGACGTCAAGGACATCTCGCTAGCCGCGAAGGGGTATTCCCGCATCCAGTGGGCTGAGCAAGAGATGCCTGTGTTGCGTCTGATCCGGGAACGTTTTGCCCGAGAACGGCCGCTACACGGCGTTCGGATTGCCGCCTGTCTGCACGTCACAACTGAGACCGCGAATCTAATGCATACCCTACAGGCAGGAGGCGCCGATCTGGTACTTTGTGCTTCCAATCCGCTGTCCACTCAGGACGATGTAGCTGCGTCCCTGATCTCTAACTTTGAGGTGCCAACTTTCGCTATCAAAGGCGAGGATAATAAAACATACTATGAGCATATCAAAGCGGCATTGACGCACAGGCCACACATCACTATGGACGATGGTGCCGACTTGGTCTCCACGCTACACAAAGAGCGCACTGACCTGCTTGAGGACATCATCGGTGGTACAGAGGAGACCACTACCGGTGTGATCCGTTTGCGTGCCATGGCCAAGAACGGCGCACTGCGCTATCCCATCATAGCTGTCAACGATGCCCTCACCAAGCACCTTTTCGATAACCGTTACGGTACAGGGCAATCCACTATTGATGGCATCATCCGCGCCACAAATGTTCTGCTGGCCGGCAAGACGTTCGTCGTTGCTGGCTATGGTTGGTGCAGCAGAGGCATTGCCCTGCGTGCTCGTGGCCTGGGCGCCCAGGTAGTGGTCACCGAAGTGAATCCCTTGCGGGCACTGGAGGCAGTCATGGATGGCTTTCGTGTAATGCCCATGCTCGAAGCGGCGAGAATTGGCGACATCTTTGTGACCTCAACCGGCAACATCAATGTAATTGACCGCCAGCACATTGAAGTGATGCGGGACGGGGCTATACTGGCTAACTCTGGGCATTTTAACGTTGAGGTGAACATATCGGCGCTAGAGTCACTGGCTGTGGAGAAGCACCGCGTGCGCGATTTCGTAGACCAGTACACGCTGGCTGATGGGCGCAAGATTTCCCTATTGGGAGAGGGGCGCTTGATCAATTTGGCAGCAGCGGAAGGCCATCCGGCCAGTGTAATGGACATGAGCTTCGCCAACCAGTCTTTGTGTGTGGAGTTTATAGTCAAAAATGCCGCCACTTTGCAAAAGCGCGTCTACAGTGTGCCTGAGGAGATAGACAAAGAGGTTGCCGGCCTGAAATTGCGGGCTATGGGGATGAGGATTGATACTCTCACCCCCGAGCAGCAGCAGTACCTGGAGTCCTGGGAAGAGGGGACATAGGCGGTTAGCGTCACAGATCGTACACTGACGTACACACTACAAACCAATCGCAAAGCCGCCCGACAGCAAATTTCGTCGGGTGGTTTTACTTTCCGGCGAAGCTAGGCTATAATTGGCAACCGTGTGGCAATCCTTCGGACTGAGGCCCTTGAGCTTCGCCGTCGAGGGCTCACCTCTGAGGGGCTCAGGTGAGCCCTCAACGTCATCCACAGGAGGCTGGCTCTGAGAGCATTAATCACTGGCATTGGTGGGTTTGCTGGCAGCCATCTCGCAGAGTACCTGCTCGAACACACTGACCTGGAGGTGTGGGGGCTGGATCTGGTGGAGGGTCATGCCGCGCAGTGGCGCTCTCGTGTTACCCTGCACATCGGCGATACACTCATGAACCTGCCAGCGCTCAAAGATTTGTTTGCTACAGCGCAGCCGACGTACATCTTTCATCTCGCAGCCCAGGCTTTTGTGCCTGCCTCCTGGGCCGACCCCTGGAGCACATTGGAGAATAACATCCGCGGGCAGTTGAATGTACTGCTAGCTGCAGTCGCTCTGGGCACTTACCCACGAGTTCTGGTGGTAGGTTCAGCCGATGAGTACGGCGTCGTGGCTGCTGAGGAATTACCCATACGCGAGAGCAATCCCCTGCGGCCCAACAGCCCATACGCGGTGAGCAAAGTGGCCCAGGACATGCTCGGTTACCAGTACTATGCCAGTCATAAACTTCCCGTCGTACGCGTACGCCCTTTCAATCACATCGGCCCGGGGCAAAGTCCTGCCTTCGTCACTTCAGATTTCGCTAAGCAAATCGCTGAGGCAGAAGCTGGATTGCGTGAGCCAGTTGTACAAGTGGGCAACCTGGAGGCCCGTCGTGACGTCAGCGATGTGCATGACATCGTCCATGGTTATTACCTGGCCCTTACCAAGGGCGAACCTGGCGAAGTTTACAATCTTGGTGCAGAACGCTCGTATGCCATCCACGAGTTGCTGGACGGCCTGATCGCTCTTAGTAAGGTCCCATTGACCGTGAGATTGGATCCAGCGCGTCTACGTCCCTCGGACGTACCAGAGATTGTCGCCGACTGCACCAAATTCCGCTCGTGCACCGGCTGGCGGGCCGAAATCCCACTCAGGCACACTCTAAGAGACATACTGGACTATTGGCGAAAGAGCGTTTGCAGTAAAGAGTAGTAAGTTATGAGTAGTAGACATTACTCATAACTCTGGCAGAAAGAATTCATTGCACCAAAGGGTGGTTAGATTGAAAAAGAAAAAAGCATTGATCACAGGGGTAACAGGTCAGGATGGATCGTATCTATCCGAGTTTCTACTGGAACAGGGGTATGAAGTCATCGGGATGGTACGGCGCACAAGCACAGTCAATTTCCAGCGCATTCAACACATCCAGGACAGGCTGACCCTGGTGCAGGGTGACCTGCTGGATCAAAGCTCCCTGGTTGACATTATCCGTGAATACCGGCCCCGAGAAGTGTACAATCTCGCTGCGCAGTCCTTCGTCCCCACCTCGTGGAAGCAGCCAGTCTTGACCGGCGAGTTCACCGCGCTGGGCGTAACGCGAGTGCTGGAGGCCATCCGAATGGTGGATCCTACCATCCGCTTCTATCAGGCTAGCTCCAGTGAAATCTTTGGCAAGGTACGAGAGGTGCCACAGAACGAAAAGACACCACTCTATCCGCGTAGTCCATATGGGGTGGCTAAAGTCTACGGCCATTGGATCACTGTGAACTACCGTGAGAGTTACGGTATCTTTGCTTGTTCAGGCATACTTTTTAACCACGAATCACCGCGCCGGGGCTTGGAATTCGTGACCCGTAAAGTCACCTACGGAGCAGCAAAGATCAAGTTGGGTCTGGCAAAGGAACTGTGTCTGGGGAATCTCGACGCCCAACGCGATTGGGGCTTCGCCGGTGATTATGTGAAAGCCATGTGGCTGATGCTGCAACAGAACCAGCCCGATGACTACGTTGTGGCCACAGGCAAGACCCACTCGGTGCGCGATCTATGTGCAGAGGCTTTTTCCTACCTGGGACTGAACTGGCAGGATTACGTCGTTGTGGATCCAGCGCTGATACGGCCGGCTGAGATTGACCAACTCGTGGGGGACGCCAGCAAAGCGCGTCGGGTACTCGGCTGGCAACCCTCTATCTCATTTGAGGAGCTGATACGCATGATGGTAGACGCAGATCTCGCCCTGCTGCGTAGGGAGAATGGGCTCTAGGCGCAAGGAGGCCTACCAGAAATGACGAAGATCAAATTTGGCACAGACGGCTGGCGGGCGATCATCGCTGAGGATTATACCTTCGAAAACGTACGCATATGTGCGCAAGCCATGGCCAAATACCTGATAGACACCAGGGCCGCAGACAATGGCGTGGTCATTGGCTATGATACACGCTTTGCGTCTGAGGATTTTGCCGCAGCCACCGCAGAGGTGATCGCTGGCAATGGCATCCAAGCCTACCTCTGTGATCGTGCTGCTCCGACCCCTACCATCTCCTATGCCATTCTGGAAAAGAAAGCTGGCGGCGCTGTGGTTATCACCTCCAGCCATAACCCGGCAGTGTGGAATGGCTTCAAAGTCAAACCAGAATATGCCGGCAGTGCCTCCCCAGAGGTTATCGCTGTCCTGGAGAAGAACATCGCCGACATTCAGGCTGGACAAGACCGGGTAAAGCGAATAACCCTGGATGAGGCGCAGCGGGACCATCTGATTGTTAAGTTTAACCCAGCGCCCGCTTACCTGAAACACGTCGCTTCCCTGGTGGATGTAGAGGGGATCAAAGCAGCGGGGATTACCGTGGTAGTAGATGCTATGTTTGGAGCTGGCATGGGATACTTCCCGGCTATCCTGGCCGGCGGCAACACGCGGGTTATCGAAATCAACAACGTGCGCAACCCACTTTTTCCGGGCATGCATAACCCCGAACCCATCGCGCATAACCTGGCCGCTCTGGCAGCAGGAATTGTCCAGTATCAAGCCGATGTTGGCCTGGCCACTGACGGCGACGCGGATCGCATTGGCCTGATGGATGAAAACGGCAAGTTTATCAACCAATTGCAGGTCTATGCTCTGCTGCTACTCTACCTCCTGGAGGTGCAAGGCAAACGTGGCCCCATTGTCAAGACGGTCACTACTACAGCCATGGCTAACAAACTCGCGAAATTGTACAACATTCCGGTGTATGAGACGGCAGTTGGGTTCAAGTACGTAGGGCCAAAGATGATGGAGACCGGCGCCATCATGGGTGGCGAAGAAAGTGGTGGCTTTGGCTTTGCTGGCCACATCCCCGAACGTGACGGTGTACTGGCAGGGCTGTTCCTGCTCGATCTAATGATCAAACTCCATAAATCGCCTTCTCAGCTTATCGAGTATGTGTATTCCCTGGTTGGCCCGCACTATTACGACCGGATTGACATTCAGTTGCCAGCAGCGCAACACGAAGCAGCGATAGCACGCATAAAAGGCAGCAAACCAGAGCAGATTGCAGGGCTAAAAGTGACCCATATTGACACTTTAGATGGTTTTCGTTACATGTTGGAGGATGGCGGCTGGTTGCTGATCCGCTTCTCAGGGACAGAGCCGCTTGTTCGCATCTATACCGAAACTACGGACAGTGGAAAACTACCGGCAATACTGGCTGATGGAAGAAAGCTTGTTGGCTTGTGATGCTCGTTGACACTCATGCTCACCTTGATTCTGCCGATTTCAAACACGACTTGCAGGAAGTAATCTCACGGTCATCAGCGGCAGGCGTTCATGCAATTGTGACCGTGGGGAGCGATCTGGAATCGAGTCGTCAGGCGGTAGCCCTGGCGCAACAACACCCGTGCATCTATGCGGCAGTCGGCATACATCCACACGAGGCGGCTCAGGTTGGGCCAGATGGCCTCACGGAACTGGTGCGCCTGAGTGAACACCGAGCAGTGGTGGCTATTGGCGAAATCGGTCTGGACTTTTACCGCCATCTGTCGCCAGCCGATAAGCAAAGAGAAGTTTTCGTCGCCCAGTTGGAATTGGCCCAGCGAATCAACAAACCGGTAATTATTCATGACCGGCAGGCTCATACAGAAACCATGTCCATTCTGCGCGAAAAGGCGCAGAACTTGAGGGGTGTACTGCACTGCTTTTCCGGTGATCGGGACATGGCGACGCAGGCCATGCAGATGGGATTCTACATCTCCTTTGCTGGGCCGGTAACGTTCCTAAACGCGCGAAGGCTGCAAGAGTTAGTGCGTGAGCTGCCGCTTGATCACATGCTGATAGAAACGGATTGCCCTTACCTGGCCCCGCATCCCCACCGCGGCCAACGCAACGAGCCAGCCTACGTGCGCTTGGTCGCTGCCAAGATTGCCACGCTGAAAGCAATACCACTCGAACGGGTGGCCGAGGTCACGACAGCAAACGCAAAGCAGTTGTTCGGATTTCCGACCAGATCCTGAGGTTAATCGTGCTCGACCTATCTATCGTGATTGTCAGTTGGAACGTTAGGACGCTATTAGAACGCTGTCTGTCTTCACTCCCTCATTCCCACCTCACCCCCAGCCCCTCTCCACAAGTGGAGAGGGGTGCAGGGGTGAGGTGTGAGATCATCGTCGTGGATAATGCCTCCACCGATGGTAGCCCGGACATGGTGCGTCAGGCCTTCCCCGATGTCAGGCTGATCGCGAGCGATTCTAACCTGGGCTTTGCTAGAGCCAACAACGTGGGGGGCGCTCACAGCAGCGGACGCTACATCTTGCTGCTTAATCCCGACACCGAGATGATTGGCGACGCCCTACAAATAATGGTGTCCTACATGGATAGCCATGCTGACGTGGGAGCACTTGGCCCCAGGCTGCACTTTCCAGACGGATGCATCCAGCCCTCGCGGCGTCGCTTCCCTACACTGCTTACGGCGTTTCTGGAGAGCACTGTACTGCAACAGTGGTTTCCTCGGAACCGCGTACTGCATCGCTATTATGTCCAGGATCGAAGCGATGAGGAGGAGCAGGACGTAGACTGGGTTATCGGTGCATGCCTGCTTATCCGCCGCCAAGCCTGGGAGCAGGTTGGCCCCCTGGACGAAAGTTTTTTCATGTATTCCGAAGAACTCGACTGGTGTCACCGCGCGAAGACAGCGGGCTGGCGAGTGGTTTATATCCCTTGGGCAACAGTCGTGCACTACGAAGGCCAGAGCAGCATTCAGGTTGTGCCCGCACGGCACATCTACTTCCAGAGCAGTAAGGTGCTCTACTTCCGCAAGCACCATGGTACACTGCCTGGTGAGGCATTACGACTCTTCCTCCTTGCAACCTATGTCTATCTGTTGTGTCTGGAAAGCTTAAAGTGGCTGGTAGGGCATAAGCGGCCTCTGCGCCGTGAGCGCATAGTCGCTTATTTGCGCGTGTTGCGTTCTGGCTTGCGTATGGGAGGCGGGGCTTAGCCTCGGACGATGCGCAGATGAGGGTCTGTTTCGTCAGCGGCGAATACCCGCCCATGCAAGGTGGAATGTGAGATTGCACGCACGAACTGGGGCGCGCACTTATTGACCTGGGGCATCAGGTTGTTGTAGTGACCTCGAACAAGGTCACATCTCCGCCACAAGCCCTCAAGATCTCAGGGCAGGAGCCAACTGTGCGTCCAGTCGTTAGCACATGGAACTGGCCAAGCTGGGGGCACGTCTTACACACAGTGCACACTTTCCAGAGCGACGTACTGCACATCCAGTACCAGACCGCAGCGTACGCCATGCATCCCGCGATCAACTTCTTGCCATTGCGTCTCCGTTTGAACAAGCAACGGCCACGCATAGTGGTCACCTTCCATGACTTGCGTGTGCCATACTTATTTCCCAAGGCCGGCGTGATGCGCCTGTGGGTTAACTGGCTGCTGGCGCGCTGCAGTGACGCAGCT
>Ga0172364_10003367_pt1 | contig 12773 bp, 14 predicted proteins | sample LakKivSesite10cm_FD_114545 | JGI IMG/M metagenome (GOLD analysis project Ga0172364, IMG submission 114545) | Sediment microbial communities from Lake Kivu, Rwanda - Sediment site 10cm | ecosystem: Environmental > Aquatic > Freshwater > Lake > Sediment | place: Rwanda: Western Province, Lake... | reverse complement strand
GTTGGACCTATTTGGGATAAAAACAGGGAGAGGTCACTTTGAAATTTGAAAAAACAATTACCTGTTTATGGGCTATACAGAATGAAAATTATACAAAATAGAATTTAGTCGGACAATAGTGATTTTTTTTCATAAGTCTGTAAGCCAGGATGAGTGTGGTCGCCGTTCTCATGATCAGTTGTACCAGGAAAAATGAAAAGATCAGGATACCATCCTTATTATACTGTCTTGCCGATTGTACATTTCCCCTGATGATCTCCGAGAAGCTTTTTGACAGGCCATGGCTGGGACTTGTACTGCCGGTAATTTCCTCATAAAAGGACGGTATGGGGTACCTGTCAGCAGAAGCAGAAAAAATGCCGGAATAGATGAAGATCAACAAGATTATTCCGGCAAGGATAGAGTTAACCAGTATATATGGATTTCTGATGCTGATTACTTTTCAGATTCGGTTTTTTGTGCTTCTTTAAGCACAGTATCATATTTCTGCTTCAAGGCTTCAAACCTGGCTCTCTGCTCTTCGGTAAGCTTTGGTGCTATTGAGCTTATCTTTTCCGCCAGTGCTGATGCTTTTTCGGCCACCTTTGCAGATTCTTCCACGGCTGATGTCACACCTTTCTGTGCCTCATCGACAAGAGTGCTGTAGTTCTGGATCAGACTCTTGTAGGTAGTCATCACCATATCAAATTGCTCGTCAGTTATCTTACCGCTCCAGTCAAAATGATCCCATTCATCTTCCCATTCAAGGTCATCAAGGACATCTTCGAGGTTCTTATCCATTTTTTCCATATCCTTACCCACATCCTCTACTGATCCATGGATGTCATGCTCAACTTTTTTACTTATTTTCTCTATGACCCCTTCCTTCCAGAACCTGTTGTCTTTGTTAATTGCTGAGGGGATCAGTAATCCCCACATAAGGGCGATCATCATGGCTATTATGGATACCACCAATCCTGCCACCGGCATACCTTTTGACCCTATCATCCGTGATGCCTGTGACAGACCTACAGCGCTCAGGATGATGCCTACGGCAGCCAGCGGTACGGCCAGTGGAAAAGTACAGGGTATGATGGCGAGGGGTATGGCAGTGATCCCCAGCACCAATCCTGCGATGCCAATTCCCTGCCCGGCATTTGATCTTTGTTCTTGCACTTTTGTTGAATATTAGGATTTATCAAAGTTATTAAAAACGGAGAACATATAATCAAGCTTTTTCTTATGTAACATTCTCTGCGTTAAAATCAGTACATAGAGATACTGATCAAAAGACGATAAAATCCTCAATATTGTTGCATTGAAATCAATAGATACAACAGGGAAACTTTATCGTATTGCCGACTGCCCAGGATGCATGTGATACAGATCCACAGGATGGTTATGCTGCAGGAAACACTTGCTTCCGGCCGGGAAAGAGATTTAATGACTGAATATCTGCACCATGTCAGCCTCGAGGGTCACCTGGGGAGTTTCGGTGATACGGCCCAGCTCCTTTCCCTGCACGTAAAAAATGATTACAGGCACGCGGTCTATCTGCAAATTTTGCAGGCTGTCTGTATCTGTTTTTTTCGACCTGTCCACACAGATCATATTGATCGCGTTCGATTCGAATCCCAGCTCATCAACGATTTTGATGAACCGTGGTATCTCTCTCTGGCTGTCGGAGCACCAGGTGCCGAGGACAACAGTTATTTCGCAGATCTGGAACAGATCCTGGTTCAGGTTGTTCAGTACCACATGATCGACCTGGTACTTTTCGTACTCAGGTTTGAACCATTCACCGAATGAACCTTCTGACAGTCCGTCACGGTTACAATAACCGATAAGCATGTCTGTCCCGGTTTTCGGATCGGTCGTGACCCTGTTCATATCCTGTGCCGGGAGTCTGAACAGTGTCAAAGCAATCATCACAAGCAAAGCAACTGATTTATTCATTTGTTTTTGTTTCAAGCATCACTTCAAGTATTTTTATTGCGGCCAGGGAGATGGATGTACCCGGCCCGAAAATCCCCACGACCCCTGCCTTATAGAGGAAGTCATAATCCTGCTGCGGTATGACACCACCGGCAATGACCATTATGTCATCCCTTTTGTTGTTTATCAGTTCACGTATTACCTGTGGGATCAGTGTCTTATGTCCGCCGGCGAGGCTTGATATACCCAGTATATGCACATCGTTCTCGATAGCCTGGCGGGCTGCTTCGGCGGGTGTCTGGAACAGGGGCCCGATATCCACGTCGAATCCTATGTCGGCATAACCCGTTGCCACCACTTTTGCACCACGGTCATGACCATCCTGACCCATTTTAGCGATCATGATCCTTGGCTGTCGTCCTTCGCGGGCGGCAAAATCAGCAACCAGCCTGCGGGCGTGTTTATAGTTTTCATCACCGGCGGATTCTGAGGAATAGATGCCCGTCACTGAACGGATGACTGCTTTGTATCTTCCGAATACATGCTCGAGTGCCATGGATATCTCACCCAGCGTTGCTCTTTTGGCAGCCGCGTCCACAGAAAGTTCCAGCAGGTTACCGTTACCTGTGCGGGCAGCTTCTGTCAGTCTTGCAAGCGAGGCATCGACATCTGCCTGGTTGCGTTCAGACCTCAGTTTCTGAAGCCTGTTGATCTGCGACATTCGCACAGCGGTGTTGTCTACTTCAAGTATATCCATAAGTTCTTCCCTGTCGGTGAGGTATTTATTCACCCCCACGATAACATCCTTTCCTGCGTCGATCCTGGCCTGTTTCCTGGCAGAAGCCTCCTCTATCCTTGTTTTTGGCATCCCTGTTTCTATGGCCTTTGACATACCGCCCATCTCTTCAATTTCCCTGATAGTCTGCCAGGCACTGTGAACAAGCTGGTGGGTAAGATACTCCACGTAATACGATCCTGCCCAGGGATCAATTGACCGTGTGATATGTGTCTCTTCCTGCAGGAATATCTGTGTATTCCTTGCTATCCTTGCAGAAAAATCTGTGGGAAGAGCGATGGCTTCATCGAGGGCATTGGTATGGAGGCTCTGGGTATGGCCAAGCACTGCGGCGGCAGCCTCGATACAGGTGCGTGACACATTGTTGAAAGGATCCTGTTCGGTAAGGCTCCAGCCCGATGTCTGGGAGTGTGTCCGCAAGGCAAGTGATTTAGGATTTTTCGGATCGAATCCTGAGACGATCAGTGACCATAAAAGCCTTGCAGCGCGCAGTTTGGCAATCTCCATAAAATGGTTCATCCCGATGCCCCAGAAGAAAGATATCCGTGGGGCAAAAGTATCAATATCCAGTCCTGCATTCACTCCTGTCCTGAGGTACTCCAATCCATCCGCCAAGGTAAATGCCAGCTCCAGGTCCGCTGTGGCACCCGCCTCCTGCATATGATATCCGGAAATGCTGATGGAATTAAAGCGGGGCATTTTTTCCGAGGTGAACCTTAAAATATCTGCAATGATCCTCATGGATGCTGCAGGGGGATAGATATATGTGTTCCTTACCATAAACTCTTTCAGGATATCATTCTGGATGGTACCACTGAGGAGGTGAAGAGGGACTCCCTGTTCCAGTCCTGTGACTATAAAGAATGCCATCACAGGCAGGACAGCACCATTCATAGTCATGGACACCGACATCCTGTCAAGAGGTATCTGATCGAAGAGGATTTTCATATCCAAGACAGAGTCGACGGCAACACCTGCTTTTCCTACATCACCGACCACACGTTCATGATCAGAGTCATAACCCCTGTGTGTGGCAAGGTCGAATGCCACGGACAATCCTTTTTGTCCGGCTGCCAGGTTGCGCCGGTAGAAAGCGTTCGATTCTTCAGCAGTGGAGAAGCCTGCATATTGCCTTATGGTCCATGGCTTTGTGACATACATGGAGGAATACGGACCTCTCAGAAAAGGCGGTATACCTGCCGCATAATCAAGATGTTCCATCCCTTCCAGATCCCGGCAGGTGTAATAAGGTTTTACATTAATATGTTCATGGGTTTCCCAGCAGGTGCCGTCATACACATCCGGTCTGCCTGCTGTGGCTGTAAGCGGTTTATTTACCGCACGTAGATTCGTTTTACTGAAATCCGGTCTCATTCTTTCAAGCGATATTAGGCTTTTAGGTTTTTAGACTGTTAGACTGATAGATTTGATTCATTGTCCTTAATACATTCTTCTTTTTTTTCTCTGGTTATGTCTAAATACCTCTGGTTCATGAGAATCCAAAATATTCATATAGGATAGTCTCCTTATTCCTGATCCCCTTCAGCCTATCTACCTAATAGTCTATCAACCTAACAGTCTATTTTTACATTCCCAGTAATTCCTGGAATTTCTTCAGTTCTTGAAGTAGATCTGACCGCACGTGAATGAAATGTTCAATACCTATGCTCCGCAAGGATTCCAAATGATCCTTCGGATAGCCGGCGATGACCACAACAATTTTATCCCTGAGCTGATCAATAATCTGCCGGGCAATAGCCGGGTATTCATCATCTGAGCTGCAGAGCACCACTATCGAAGGCTTCTTCTCAGACACAGCTTTCAAGGCCTCTGCAACAGTATCAAAACCAGTATGGTCAAGAACGGTAAACCCACCGCAGGTGAAAAAATTGACTGCAAAAGATGCCCGTGCCCTTCTCATGGTGACATCTCCAAGAGGAAGAATAAAAACAATGGCATCCGCAGCCGAACGTTCTGTCCTCAGCCGCAGGGCCTCTATCTGTGCGGCACCTCTGTTATGGTGGATCAGGGATCCATTATCTGCCTGATCTGTCTTTATCCATTTTTTATAAATCGCAGGATCGATCATACTGTCAATACGTTCGCAGGGATAAGGGTACTGGTTAGTCCCTACCAGTATCTCTTTCCTGGCTGAGATATTCCTGGACTTTTCTCCTGCAGCAGCTTTTATTTTTTCCTGTAAGATATTCTGTCCGGCAGCTTTCAGGAATCCGCCTGAAGATTCGATCTCAAGAAACATTTCCCATGCATGATGGGCCAGTGAGTCAGTCAGTATTTCAATATAATAGGATCCGGCTCCCGGGTCGATTACCTTATCCAGGTATGATTCTTCTTTCAGGATGATCTGTATGTTGCGTGCTATACGTTCAGAAAATTCATTACTGTTTCTGAAGCAAGCATCCCATGGCATCACCTCGAGGGAATCTGTCCCACCGATCACTGCTGCCATTGCTTCGCTTGTCCCACGCAGGATATTGTTATGGGGATCAAAGGCGGTCTGGTTCCACATGGATGTGCTTGAATGAATAAAAATATTGCCTGTAAACGGTTCGGATACAGGGAAATGATCGATCATCCTTGCCCACAGGATCCTTGCCGCCCGCAGTTTTGCTATTTCCATAAAATAGCTTGCCCCGATGGCAACATGAAGCTGCATATGTTGTACCGCTATGTCTGCCGGTATACCCGCCTCGCGGAAATAAGTAAGGTATTCTGCGCCTGCAGCAAGGCTGATGCCCAGCTCCTGGACGGCAGTAGCTCCTGAATTATGCAGGTGGTCGGCCCTGATGGTGATAATCCTGAACCCTGGCAGAGCTTTGAGTGTATGATCCAGTAGAGGGGGCAATGACCTGAGCAGATCATCCCGGTAATTCTTCCTGATGTCTTTAACCAGCAGATCCGTAAGCAGGTCTGTATCCATGCTGCCGGTAATTTTTACGGGATCAGCTTTTTGCTGTTCAGCATAAAGGACAAGAGAATCAATTAACCGGCTGTTTTCCGGGACAGAACAAAAATTCAGGGGAACAGTCTCAACCGGTATCCCTGATAACAGGACAGGCAGGTCAATATCCGGAGTATCAAGGATAAATCCGAGAGATGTCACTCCGGCTGCCAACAGACGGGTGGCTTTTACATTTGCTTCCCTGGCATGTGTAGCGGGGATATCCTGCCTTATCTTCCATGCGTTTGAATAAGTCCTGGCACCCCTCACGAAGGGATATTCGCCGGGCAGGACACTGAGGTAATCAAGCTCTTTCAGATCTTCCTGCCTGTAATAGGGCCGCAGCTTTATGCCATCGGCTGTGACCCATTTGAGCTTGTCCGTACCGGTGATGCCAAGATCTTCCCTGATCTTATCTTCCCAGTCTTTTGCTGAGACTGGCGGAAATTTTCCGAAGAGCTTTTCAGGCTTTTCCATACGGGGACTGTTAACTGGCAAGAGCAGAAGATGGATAATTCAGACAACCTATCGGGGCTTGATCATTTTTTTCGGGTCGACCCATTTATCGAAATCTTCGTTACTGACATATCCCAGTGCCAGAGCTGCTTCCCTGAGGCTGGTATTTTCAGTGTATGCTTTTTTCGCTATCTCCGCAGCTTTTTCATAACCTATATGAGGATTTAATGCGGTGACAAGCATCAGTGAATTCTCCACATTTTTTTTGATCGCTGCCTTGTCCGGCTCTATCCCCCGGGCACAGTTACTATCAAAAGAGACACATGCATCACCGAGCAGGCGGGCAGAATGGAGGAGGTTGGTGATCATTACCGGTTTGAAGACGTTCAGCTCAAAATGACCGTTCATGCCACCGATGCTGACAGCCACATCGTTACCGATCACCTGTGCACAGACCATGGTCAGTGCTTCAACCTGTGTCGGGTTGACCTTGCCGGGCATGATGGATGAGCCCGGCTCATTGGCAGGGATACGTATCTCGCCTATGCCGCTGCGCGGACCTGAAGACAATACGCGTATATCATTAGCTATTTTCATCAGACTGACAGCCAGGCGTTTAAGCGCACCTGAAGCTTCAACCACAGCATCATGGGCAGCCAGAGACTCGAACTTGTTTGGAGCAGTAACAAATGGAAGGCCTGTCAGGGTGGCGATCTTTTCCGCAACAAGGGCATCATAACCAACAGGAGCATTTATACCGGTACCTACAGCTGTGCCTCCAAGGGCTATCTCAGCCAGGTGAGGCAGGGTATTTTCAATCGCCGTGATCCCATGATCGATCTGTGAGACATATCCTGAAAATTCCTGTCCCAGTGTCAGGGGTGTGGCATCCATCCAGTGTGTACGCCCGATCTTCACTATATCCATGAACTCTTTTGCTTTGCTGTCGAGTGTCTGGCGCAGTTGCCTGACACCGGGAAGGGTCGTACCCGTTATCATCTGGTACGCCGCAATATGCATGGCTGTGGGGAAAGTGTCGTTGGAGGATTGTGATTTATTGACATCATCATTTGGATGTACGAGCCGGTTTCCTTCACCAAGCTTGTTCCCCATAAGCACATGGGCACGGTTGGCGATAACCTCGTTAATATTCATATTCGACTGTGTACCCGATCCTGTCTGCCACACAACAAGGGGAAACTGATCATCAAGCTTACCGGCAAGGATCTCATCACAAACTTTAATGATAAGGTCCGCTTTCTGGGCAGGTAGGATCCCCAGCTCCAGGTTCGCCATGGCAGCTGCTTTTTTCAGCCAGGCAAATGCATAGATGATCTCAACAGGCATCAGCTGGCCGCCGATCCTGAAGTTTTCCAGCGAACGTTGTGTCTGTGCTCCCCAGTATTTATCGGCAGGGACCTTGACAGGGCCCATGGTGTCTTTTTCAATCCTGAAATCCATAATTAGATAATATTGGATAATTGATTTTTATTAATAAAAATTTGATGTTTTTCTGCAAGAACCAGATGCAATTAATTCGCATTAATACCTAGCTGGAAGCATAGGGCCTCTATGATCTTTTCCTGTATAATTCTTGAAGAAATTTGGCCATATCTTTTTGATAATCGTTTTTTATCGATTGTACGAATCTGATGGCACAAGGCAATAGATTCTTTCTCAAGGCCGTACTTTGCAGCAGGCAATAAAACTTCGTTAGGATATATTGATCTTCCGGATTTTCTGGAAGTAATGGGGATTATATTTACGATATTCAACAAATCATTTATATCGTCCTCACTGATAATGATCACAGGTCTGGACTTGCCTTGTTCTGACCCAATTACTGGTTCAAGATCGGCTCTCCAGATACTCCATTTGATGATCTTCATAATACCTCATTATCTGATGCACCAAAGTCCGATAAAATTTCGTTCACATCGTCAAGAAAAAGAGGATCATGAGCGGCAGTTCTTAATTTTTCAATTTTATTAGTGCGATTTTCATCGTTAATATCTTCAATGATCACCTTAACTTTTTTCCTGGATTTAAATTGCTCAGGAAGCTTTATTATCAATTGATTATTGTTTTGAATCTCATATGTTTTTTCGAAAGTCATCTGTTATTAGTTTATGTAAAAATATAAATATTTATTTTATCAGGAATTCACTTATTTAATGACAGGTTCTCAGATTGTTAAGTATCATACAAATTTATGTTGATACTTTGTACTTGTCGCGTCGATGGGAAAAATTAAATGCCACAGAGGAGAGATTGTTAGTCTTATTTAAGTGGTTCCGTAATACAACTCTTTAAAATTATACCTGTGATATCATCAATCCCGGCATTTGCACTATTATTTTGACGGAATGTTCAGGAACAAATGCGTGACATAGATCAGTCCCTCCTTATCTTTTGCTATTCCCGGGCCCGACTGGGTATATTCACCGACCAGGACCTTTCTCATCTCAGCATCATGGATCCAGTAATTGACAATGGTATCAGCCGGAACATCACCGAAGCAGGATAGGATAGCATTGGTATTGGTTCCACCGATCTTGTCGATTATGGTCTGGAACCTGTCTGTCAGGCCCTGTGTGGGATCATTGCCCAGCTTTCCGCTGGCCCATTCGGCGCTGTGCTGCTGGGCTTCTTTAACCATAACGAACTGTAGAACGAGCTCATTGAGCCCCTGAGATTTACGATATGCATTTACCAGGTTATGCAGCTGTTGCTCGTAAGCTGAAACATGGGTAAAATCATCATCCTTTTCGCAGGAAGGAACAGCAAAAACGGATAGTACAATCATCAGTACAGCCAGGGTGCGGATAATTTGTCTCATCGTGATGGTGTTTTTTTCAAAATTATAATAAAATAACGAAATATTCAGGAGACAACAGAAGCATTAATCTATGATTTAGAACAGTTGTGCGTTGGACAAGATCACTCTCCCCCGAAACGCATCAGGTATTCCTTGATGAACTGGTTCAGGTTACCGTCAAGGATCTCCTGAACATTGGATGTTTCATAGTCTGTACGCAGGTCCTTGACCATCTTATATGGATGGAGCACATAGCTCCTGATCTGAGAGCCCCACTCGATCTTTTTTTTCTTGCCTTCCAGCTCAGCCTGTGCTTCCTTCTTTTTCCTCAGCTCCAGCTCATACAGGTGTGACCGCAGGATACGCATGGCATTTTCCTTATTTTTAACCTGTGACCTGGATTCCTGGTTCTCAATAACAATTCCGGTTGGCAGATGGCGCAGTCTTACAGCTGTCTCCACCTTATTTACATGTTGTCCTCCGGCACCGCTGGAGCGGAATGTCTCCCAGGTGATATCTGCCGGGCTGATCTCAATCTCAATGCTTTCATCAACTATCGGGGAAACAAATACCGAAGCAAAAGAGGTATGTCTCCGGTTGTTGGAGTCGAACGGTGAGAGTCTTACCAGGCGATGGACACCATTCTCACTCTTCAGGTAACCATAGCAGTAATCACCGGTTATCTCAAGGGTGACGGTTTTAATACCTGCTTCTTCGCCGGGAAGATAATCTATCTCATGTACCTTGTAGCCGTTGCGCTCTCCCCAGCGTATGTACATACGCATCAGCATTGCCGCCCAGTCCTGGCTTTCTGTGCCTCCTGCACCGGGATTGATCTTCAGCAGGGCACCCAGAGCATCTTCCTCGTTGCGGAGCATATTCCTGAATTCAAGGGCTTCGATTAATTCAAGGGTTTTGTTGTACTGATCCTCCACCTCTTTCTCGATAGCTTCTCCCTGCTGATAAAACTCCAGCAGGACATCCAGGTCATCCGTATGTGCCTTAATCTCCTGGTAGGCATTGGTCCATGATTTCAGCCGTGAGATCTCCCTGAGCCTGTTTTCAGCTTCCTGCGGATTGTTCCAGAAACCTTCAGAACGGGTTATTTCTTCTTCTTTCTGTATCTGTTCAAGTTTGCCTTCTATGTCAAAGATGCCTCCTCAGCGATTGCTCCCGCTTAACAAGTTCTTTTATATGCTCTGAACTGATCATTGATAGATTAATTGAGGTTTTTGCCGGGCAAAGGTAACAATAATTTATATCAGTTTTTTAAGAACCTCCCTGGTGATATCATATTCAAAACCCCGTTGCATGGCAAACCTGGTGAGTTGCTTCACCATGGCAGCTTTATCCTGATGCCTGAGGGTTCTCATTTTCTTTTGTAATTCATCAAGCAGCAGCTCCCGGTATTCCTCATCATTTATCTCACTGAGAGCATTTTCTATAAGAGTTCCCGGAATATGTTTCTGTTTCAGCATATACTGGAGTTTGATACGCCCCCATTTGTTTATCCGGAATTTTTCCCTGGTGAACATGACTGCGTACCTCTGCTGATCAATAAACCCTTCCTCTTCCAGCTTGCTGATGATATAGGGTATATCTTCAGAAGGCAGTCCCCATCTGCCAAGCTTTTCGCTGATGTCCTGCCTGCACTGCTCCTGCCTGGCACATACATTCCTTGCCTGGTTCAGCGCTGTGATCCTGTCAATTTTTTCGCTCATCTGGATGATGGTTTTTAATGGCAGCTATCATCCTGTCCTTATCATTGATATCAGTTTTCAGTTGGACAGTATGAAAGCCGGAATTTTGTAATAACTGTTTCATTTCTCTCCCTGCCTGCTCGTGTATCTCAAAATAGATCCTTCCGCCTGGTTTCAATATCCTGGCAGATTGCCTGAGGATAGCCTTATAATAGACCAGCGGGTTATCATCCGGCACAAACAATGCAGCATGGGGTTCATGTGAAAGGATATGACGATCCATCATGTGCTTTTCCGATTCCCAAATATAAGGTGGATTTGAGACAAGGATGTCGGCATAAATATTATCTGCGGAAAGGTCCATGGAGAGAATATCATTCCTGATGAAATGAATCTTCAGGTGGTGACTGAGTGCATTTTCCCTTGCCACTTCCAGTGCCCCTGGTGAAATGTCTGTTGCATAGATAACTGTTTCAGGGAAGTGCTTTTTCAATGCCAGGGCGATACACCCGCTGCCTGTCCCAATATCAGCAAGCATCCGTACGGGTTCATGCTCACGTTCCATGATCCAGTAAACCAGCTCCTCGGTTTCAGGCCTGGGGATAAGAACCTGGTGTGAGACATTGAGCTTCAGTCCGCAGAAATAAGTATGCCCCAGTATGTACTGGACAGGCAGTCCTTCCTTCAGCTGCTGTATAATACCGGTAAGCTTCTCTGACTGATGTTTATCGAGGATATGCGACTGATCGAGCATGATCTCATGCCTCTGCTTGTTAAGGATATCTTCAAGGATGATGTAGGTAAGGCTGTAAATCTCTCTTTCGGGATAAATACCCGCGAGCTCTTTTTTTATATATTCGCAGGCAGTACGTATCTGTACCCTCTTGATATCCATATTTCAAAGGTAAGAAAGAAAACCGGATGGATGCAGTAAGGTATATGAGGAGATGTCTTGAGCTGGCGGGCAAAGGTGTGGGGCATGTTGCGCCTAACCCGATGGTGGGAGCGGTGATCGTTCGCCAGGATAAAATAATCGGCGAAGGGTACCACAGGGTATTTGGTGATCCGCATGCGGAAGTCAATGCCATTAATGCCGCCGGTGACCAGCGGTTGCTTAAAGATGCTACTCTGTTCGTGAATCTTGAACCCTGCTCCCATTATGGGAAAACACCTCCCTGCTCAAAACTGATCATCGAAAAAGGCATAAGGCATGTTGTTATCGGTGCGGCAGATCCGAATAAACTTGTTGATGGCGGAGGTATTGATATGCTGAGGAAGGCAGGGTGCCATGTGGAAACGGATATATTACAGGATGATTGCATCAGGCTGAACAGGTTTTACTATACCTACCATACCAGGAAAAGACCATACATAATCCTTAAATGGGCCCAGACAGCTGACGGTTTTATTTCACCTTCCCCTGAACAAACAGTTACCGGAACTGTAAGGTGGATTACAGGAGAGGTGGAACGCATGCTGGTACACAAATGGCGCAGTGAAGTGCAATCAATTATGGCAGGTACCGGCACCCTGCTCACCGATAATCCCAGGCTGACGGTAAGAGACTGGCCGGGGAAAAACCCGGTAAGGATCATTCCTGACCGTCGTGGCCGTCTTCCCCGTACCCTGAATGTGTTCAATGAAGAAGCCGATACCATTGTGTTCAGCACCAGTACAGGTGAGGAAGGGGAGCACATCAAATATGTCGGGCTCAGCTCAGAACAGGCACCCCTGTCGGAAATCATAGGACATCTTTTTAATACAGGGATACAATCCCTGCTTGTGGAAGGCGGGGCCGCACTTCTTGAAAGCTTTATCACTGAGGGATTATGGGATGAGGCACGTGTGTTCACCGGGCCTATCACATACGTATCGGGACTTAAAGCTCCCTCCCTGCCTTGTAATCCAGATGAATCACTTGTTGTATCGGACAGCAGGCTTGATATCTATCTCAGGAGATAATTGTTCGTTTCTTCTGCTGCAGACTTCATATATTTTGATGACTTACGCTTCCTTGAACCTGGAACATGGAACTCTTTCTTCCGATTCACGACTCACGACTCACGATTCACGATTCATTGAACCTGGAACTTCGAACTCTTCTCCTTGTTTTATATATGTTTTAAT
>Ga0172364_10003366_pt1 | contig 12774 bp, 13 predicted proteins | sample LakKivSesite10cm_FD_114545 | JGI IMG/M metagenome (GOLD analysis project Ga0172364, IMG submission 114545) | Sediment microbial communities from Lake Kivu, Rwanda - Sediment site 10cm | ecosystem: Environmental > Aquatic > Freshwater > Lake > Sediment | place: Rwanda: Western Province, Lake... | reverse complement strand
TTTTTGGAATTATGGCTGTAGGCTTTGTTTGGATTCTGCGTTTTACGATCAAGCAACTTTTTGCGAAAGATTTAGAAAAATTTAAATATAATTTAGAGAAAGAAACCATTAGTTATAAAACTAAATTTGAAAAATTACATACAGAGAGAGCGTTGGTTATAAAAGAGATTTACAAGAAGATAGTTATTACTCAACGCGCTTTTATATCTCTTACGCATCCATTTCAACCAGCTGGATCACCGAGTGAAGAAGAAAGAGCTAAAGATGCGGCACAAAAAGCCAACGAACTTACTTTTTATTTTGAGGAAAACCGTATTTATTTTGAAGAAGATCTTGCTATAGAACTAAATGAATTTATGAAAAAATTGAGAGAAATTTGGTACGAATTTAATCAGTTTGAATATGAGCGAGGAAATAAACCTTATAGAAAAATTGAAGCATGGAACAAGGCATGGGACAAAGCAGAAAAAGATATTCCCGAGATTAAAAAGAAAATAGAAAAGAGATTTAGAACAATAATAGGCATCGAATAAGAATTAATAAAAAATAAATTTATATGTTCGCCAATAAACTTATACGTTTAATTATAGGATTTGTAGGAGCGATTTTTCTTCCAGTTCAAATGATAACTACTTTTGTTTTGGGTATTCTTGTAAATCTGACATTTGGTTTATTGCTTATACCGTTTACTGTTATTTGGGTGGTTTTGTTTCTTGGCCCACTTCTTGGACTCTCTTATACTTATGAGCGAGTTGCAGTCATAAGACCACTTGTTTCAATTATAGGGATTCCGTTAGCAGTGATAGGTAACGAATACGTAGCCCTGCTTCCTTCAATGGGTGAAAAGGATAGCCGATACGTAAAAATGATTTTATGTCAAACATTCCCTTATACGTGGCGATTTAATCAGTATCACAACCACAAATTAACGATAAACGAAGATGATATTTTGAACAAAATCCTTCGAGAAGTTTCGGGAGCTAAGCCTCTCGGCGAATATCTAAGTAATTTTAATCAATATAAAGAAAATAAATCTATCTAACTATTCTAAGTTTCGGTTTTGAGTTTTAAAAATTTAAAATTAATTTAAAATTCAAAATTTGAAATTTAAAATTAAAAAATCTATGGCGAAAATTATTGGTATTGATTTAGGAACGTCGAATTCGGCGGCGAGTTATATGGAAGCGGGTAAGCCGAAAATGATCCCTTCAGCAGAAGGGACAACTTTGGTTGGCGGAAAAGCATTTCCGTCTTATGTGGCATTTACCAAGGAGGGAGAATTATTGGTGGGTGAGCCGGCCCGTCGTCAGGCAGTGGTAAATCCCGAGGGAACAGTTACGGCGGCAAAAAGAAAAATGGGCACTGATTATATTTATAAAGTTCATGGCAAAGAATACAAACCTGAACAGATTTCTGCTTTTATTTTGCAAAAAGTCAAAAAAGACGCGGAAATGTATTTGGGTCAGAAAGTAGAAAAAGCAGTGATTACTGTGCCAGCTTATTTCAACGATGCTCAACGTCAGGCAACCAAAGACGCTGGTTCAATCGCTGGCTTGGAAGTAATCAGATTAGTGAATGAGCCGACTGCCGCTTGCTTGGCTTATGGTTTGGATAAAATAAAATCCAAAGACCAGCAAGTTTTGATTTTTGATTTTGGCGCTGGAACTCTGGACGTAACGATAATGAATTTTGGCCAGGGGGTTTTTGAAGTGCGTTCAACTTCGGGTGATACGCAATTGGGCGGAACCGATATGGATGAAGTGATTATTGATTACATTATTTCCGAATTCAAGAAAAAGGAAGGCGTTGATTTGAAAAACGACAAAATGGCAATGCAAAGAGTCAAAGAAGGAGGGGAGAAAGCAAAAATCGAACTTTCTTCGGTTTTGGAAACAGAAATTAATTTGCCTTTCATTACCGCAACTTCCGAAGGATCGAAGCATATGATTATGAAAATTACTCGGGCAAAATTGGAAGAATTGGTTGAGCCGATTATCAAGAAATGTCAGAAACCCTTGGAACAGGCATTGGAAGATGCCAAACTTCAACCCAGAGAAATTGAGAAAGTAATTTTGGTTGGTGGACCAACGCGAATGCCGATGGTTCAGAAATTCATTGAAAATATTTTTGGTTCAAAAATTGAAAGGGGAGTTGACCCAATGGAATGTGTGGCCATGGGCGCAGCAATTCAGGGCGCGATTTTGGCTGGCGAGGAAGAAGTGAAAGAAATTTTGCTTCTGGATGTTACACCTTTAACTTTGGGAATCGAAACTCTGGGCGCAGTAATGACTCCTTTGATTACCAGAAATACCACTATTCCGACTTCTAAATCCCAGATATTTTCTACCGCTGCTGACAATCAACCTTCAGTAGAAATTCACGTTTTGCAGGGTGAAAGACCAATGGCAGCCGATAATCGAACTTTGGGCAGATTTATGCTTGATGGAATTCCTCCGGCTCCGCGTGGCATTCCCCAGATTGAAGTAACTTTTGACCTTGATGCCAATGGAATTTTAAATGTGAAAGCCAGAGATAAAGCCACCAATAAAGAGCAATCAATCAGGATTGAGAGCGCATCGGGCCTACCCAAAGACGAGATTGATAAAATGAAGCGCGAAGCAGATACCCACGCTGAGGAAGATAGAAAAAAGAGGGAAGTGATTGATGCCAGAAATATGGCTGATACTTTGGTTTATACCACGGAAAAGACAATCAAAGAATTTGGTGGTAAGATTAAAGAAGAGGACAAAAAAGAAATTGAAGAAAAAATTGCAGCATTGAAAAAAGTTAAAGACAGCGGAACTTTAGAAGAAATTAAAAAAGATTCAGACGAATTGTCTCAAGCTATTCAGAAAGTTGGTACCGAACTCTATAAAGCACAACAGGAAGCCCAGAAAAAAGATGAAGGTCCGGATTTAAAAACCGGCGAAGGGGATAAGAAATAAATTAACCTTGATGCCTAAATTGTATAAAGAAATAATTCTCGGTTTTGCCGTGATATTGTTCGGTGTTTTTTGTTGGTACTTTTTAAGGTACGTTTTTTATATTGGCAATTTGACTACGGGTTGTTGGATAGCTGGTGGCATTCTTTTTATCTTATGGGGAATTGTTTTGTGCTTGGCAATGCTTTTAATTAGAGATAAAAGGATTTTATTTGGCTCGTTTTTAATTACTATACTTTTATTCGGTTTATTTTTTAATAACGAGCCATTTTACTATCTAGTTTGCTTGATTATTCTTTTTGTGGCTTTTGTTTCAGCTAATGACAGAATTAGAAGAGAAGAAAATGTTCAGGTCAATTTAAATTTCTGGCGGATTTGGAAAAGGGGACTGCCGATTTTTATGACCGCCTTGATTTTACTTATTTCCGTGGTTTATTATTTTTCGCCCCATATGGAAAAATTTCAACATAAACAAATCACTGTTCCTCGGAAATTTTTTAATACTATTATTGCACCATTAGAGGGTGTTATCATTTCACGTCTCGAAGGACAGATTAAAGACTTAGATGTAGAAGCTTCCAAAATTTTAACCCCTCAGCAAATAGCAGATTTAAAACAAAAATATGGCATTGAAATTCAAAAAAATGAAACGATTAAGGATTTCCTCTACGCTCTGATAAATTATCAGTTAAATAACGTAAGCGATCCCTATAAACAGTTCATCCCCATTGGTTTGGCAATCGCAATGTTTCTTGGTCTAAAATTTATCAGTTTATTTTATGTGGCTTTTGTAATTTTATTCAGCTGGCTTGTATTAAGAATATTAATACTTTTGAAATTTGCCAGAATTGAGACAGAGACCAGAGAAGTAGAGACCATAAAATTATGAGCAAAGATTACTATAAAATATTAGGCGTTGATAAAGGCGCCTCAAAAGAAGAGATTAAGCGGGCTTATCGAGAGCTCGCTCAAAAGTATCATCCCGATAAAAAAGGCGGGGATGAAAAAAGGTTTAAGGAAATTAACGAAGCATATCAAGTGCTTTCGGATGACAATAAACGTCAGCAATATGACCAATTTGGCACGACTTTTGAGGGATTCTCCGCCCGAGGCGGACCAGCCTGGGGCTGGCAGGATTTTTCTGGGCAGGGATTTAATTTTGATGATTTATTTTCCTTTTTCGGTCAGGGCTTTGAAGGACAAAGAGGGTTTTATAGTCAAAGAATCAATTTGGAGGATTTGCTTTCTAATATGTTCGGAGATATTTTTGCTGGAGCTGGTTTTACCAGAAGAAAATCCAGAGGCAAGAATATGACGCTAGATATGGAAATTGATTTCAAGGATGCTCTCCGAGGCATTGAAAGAGATGTAAATTTCGATGACCACGGGATTAAACTGAAAATAAAAGTAAAAGTTCCTAAAAATTTATCCAAAGAAGAAGAAAAGTTGATTAAGAGACTGAAAGAAGAATAGACCGCTCGGATTTATTTGTACGAAGACACACGTCGGCGCCCCAGCGAGGCGCCGCGTTCTTTCTCGCCCTCGCTCGTCCCGCAATGCGGGACACCATGCCCGCTCGGGCTTTGAGAGGTCTTCTTAACAAATAAATCTTCGCTAAGAGCAAAAAAGTACGTTTACTCAAAATCTAATTTATTGTATACTGAAATTGTTATGTCGCAATTAGCCGTAATGAATTTGAATATTACAAGTTGGGAATTAGTGATTTTATTGTTTTTGATTGGCGGAGGATTTTTATTGGGATTACTATTGGGTCGAAACAGAATTTTTCTTCTATTGCTCGGCAGCTATATTTCTTTTGCGTTGATGTCGGTTATTCCATTTAAAAAACTTTTTCCTAATTTTTTCGAGAATGAAGAAAATTTTGTGGTTACGATTGTAAGCTATTTGGTTTTGATTGGTATAGTTTATTTTCTTCTTTCCCGTTCGTTGAGAAAATCGCTTCGGAAAGCAGCGAATAAGTCGATATTTCAAGTATTTTTTCTCAGCGTATTCTTTATTGGTGTTGTGTTGAGTGTGGTGTTTCTGTTTTTCCCCAAGGATTTAATTAAGGCTTTTAGCCCAATAATATTAAAAATTTTTAATACCTCAACAGCACGTATTTTGTGGTTAGTTATTCCTTTAATTTTTATAGGAATTTTTAAAGGTCGGGAAGTGGCAATAAAAAAATAATTTTAATTTTATGAAACTGAATAAAAGAGCATTCGCTTTGACTAATGCTATTCTCTGGGCTTTGATAGTTTTTGTGGCTACGATTTATGTACTGATAAAGGGTGGTGGGAACACTCTGGTTTTGCTCCAACAGTTTTTCTGGGGATATAATATCAGTTTTGGTGGCGCAATTTTAGGTTTAATTTATGGGTTTGTTTGGGGCTTTATTTATGGCTGGATTTTTGCTTGGTTGTATAACCTGATTGGCAAGGAAAAAACGGAGGGAGGACAGTAGGAATTTACTATAATCCCTCTCCAACCACGCAGTCGCCGAGAGGTGAATTACTTTTTTATATCCAGGCGCTGCTATTGCTCGCTAAGTCATATTTTGGCTGTGATAAAACACGGTTCTTGGTGGATTTAGCTGTGCAATGGTTTCCGAGGAATATAGTAAATTCCTTTCTAAATATAGATGGAAAAGAAAAAAGTTATTGTTGCGATGAGCGGGGGCGTGGATAGTTCGACTGCCACCGCTCTTTTAAAAGAAAGAGGCTATGACGTAGTTGGCGTTTTTATTTTGATGCACGAAAATGGTAATCCCAAAGATGCGAGGAGGGTCGCTCAGAAATTAAAAATTCCATTTAAGATTTTAAATGTGAAAAGAGAGTTTAAGAAAAAAGTGATTGATTATTTGGTTAGGGAATATAAAAAGGGCAATACACCGAATCCTTGTATTGAATGCAATAAACATATAAAGTTTAAGTTTTTATTTCAGGAAATGAATAAATTAAAAGCCGATTTTATTGCCACCGGCCATTATGCAAGAAATAAAAATGGGAAACTTTTAATTGCCAGAGATAAACAAAAAGATCAGTCGTATTTTTTGTGGCAGTTGAATCAGAAGCAAATAGCCAAGATAATTTTTCCAATAGGGGATTATACAAAAGAAGAAATTAGGCAAATGGCGAAAAAATTTAAGTTGCCTGTCTTTGAGAAAAAAGACAGCCAAGAGATTTGTTTTATTGATACTTGTATTGAGGATTTTTTGAGAAAATATATTAAGCCTCAAAAGGGACCGATTATTACGACTGAAGGCAGAAAAATAGGCGAACACGAAGGGCTCGAATTTTATACTATTGGGCAAAGAAAAGGAATTAAAGTCGGCGGTATCGGACCCTTTTATGTTGTTCAAAAAGATTTTAAAAATAATGCTTTGATTGTTTCCAATTCCCAAAAAGATTTATTACAAAAAGAAATGATAGTGAAAAAAATAAATTGGATTTCGGGTAAATTATTTAGCGGGAAGTGCAGGGTAAAAATTCGCTCCATGGCGCAAATCGTTTCTTGTAGGATTTTCAAAATTCAAAATTCAAAATTCAAAATTAAATTTTTAAAGCCGCAGAGAGCAATTACCTCTGGCCAAAGCGCGGTATTATATAAAAATAATCAAATTTTAGGAGGTGGAATAATATGTTAGAAATTTTCAAAAAACGACATTCGGTAAGAAGTTTTCAGGACAAAGAAGTGGAAGATGAGAAATTGAAAGAGATTTTAGAAGCGGCGAATTCTGCGCCGTCTGCCGGGAATTTAGAAGCCAGAGAAATTGTAGTAATAAAAGATTTAGAAATAAAAAAAGCCGTGGCAGAGGCGGCTTTTGAGCAATATTTTATTGCTGAGGCGTCAATTGTTTTGATTTTCTTTGCTTTGCCAGAAAAATCAGGAAAGAAATATGGAGAACGCGGGAGAAATCTTTATTCGATTCAGGATGCCACAATTTCTGCTTCTTTTGCCTGGCTTCAGGCAGTTGATTTAGGTCTATCCTGCTGTTGGGTCGGCGCATTTGATGATGAAGAGGTAAAAGAAATTTTAAAAGTTTCCCAGGATTTTCACCCCGTCGCCATTTTACCCATCGGCTATTCAGCAGAGTAATATTTTGGTTTATAATAAATTTATATGACCACGCGCGAACTGAAGGAAAAATATTTGAAGTTTTTTGAGCAAAAGGGACATAGGGTGATTCCTGGAGCGTCTTTGATTCCGGAAAACGACCCCACGGCTTTATTTATTTCAGCTGGGATGCATCCTTTGGTACCATATCTTTTGGGAGAAAAACATCCTATGGGGAAAAGATTGGTTAATGTCCAAAAATCAATCAGAACCAGCGATATTGATGAAGTTGGAGATGATGTGCATTTAACTTTTTTTGAAATGCTGGGGAACTGGTCACTCGGCGATTATTGGAAAAAAGAAGCCATTGAAATGAGCTGGGAATTTTTAACCGACAAAAAATGGCTGGGACTGGATAAAGATAAAATATCTATTACTTGTTTTGAGGGCGACTCCGAAGTGAAAAAAGACGAGGAATCAGCGAAAATTTGGGAATCAATGGGAATTCCGAAAAACAGAATTAAGTTTTTGGGAAGAAAGGATAATTGGTGGGGGCCGGCTGGAAAAACTGGTCCTTGTGGTCCAGACACGGAAATGTTTTATGATCCACGCCCGACTTCGCAAGACGAAGTCGTTGCGGGCGGGGGAGTAGAAATCTGGAATGATGTTTTTATGGAATACAATAAAAAAATCCAAAATCCAAATGCCAAAATCCAAACATTTGAATATGGGCCATTAAAACAGAAAAATGTTGATACTGGGATGGGCGTGGAAAGAACAGTTGCAGTTTTGAATGGCAAGAAAAGTGTTTTTGATGTTGAGCCATTGAAATCAATTCTTGGAGCAGTTAAAAAATTGGCGACAAATTATGATGAGCGGCCAGCGCGAATCATTACCGACCATTTGCGGGCTGCAACCTTTATTCTGGGTGATGAAAAGGGGATTGTGCCGTCCAACGTTGAGCAAGGTTATGTTTTGCGTAGATTGATTCGTCGAGCAATCCGCTACGGTAAAAAAATCGGTATTGAAAAACCATTTACTCACGAAATTGCTAAACTAGTTATTGAGTTGATGGGTGATGAGTATCCGGAATTGGAGAAAAATAAAGATTTTGTAATTGAACAATTAGTGCAAGAGGAAGAAAGATTTAATAAGACGCTGGAAAAGGGTTTAAAAGAGTTTGAAGAAGGTACGGATCCTTTTATTCTTTTTACAACTTATGGTTTTCCCATTGAAATGACTGAAGAATTAGCTAAGGAGAAAGGCATAAAAATTGACAGGAAAAAGTTTGAACAAGAATTTAAAAAACACCAGGAACTTTCTCGTACTGCGATTGCTGGGAGATTTAAATCCGGATTGGCAGATCATTCAGAGCAGGTGACGAAATTACATACTGCTACCCATCTATTATTGGCTGCTTTGAGAAAAGTTTTGGGAAACCACGTTTATCAAAAAGGTTCCAATATTACAGCTGAGAGATTGCGCTTGGATTTTTCTCATTCGGAAAAATTAACCCCAGAACAGATTAAAAAAGTTGAAGATATTGTTAATGAGCAAATTAAAAAAGATTTACCAGTTTCTTGTTGCGAAGTTTCCTTAGAAGAGGCGAAAAAGATGATGGCAATGGGAGTTTTTGAATCAAAGTATGGAGATAAAGTCAAAGTTTATACAGTAGGAGATAAAGAAAATCCTTTTTCTTGCGAAATTTGTGCTGGACCACATATCAAATCAACAGCTGAACTTGGTCATTTCAAAATTTTGAAAGAAGAAGCAAGTTCGGCCGGAATTAGAAGAATTAGGGCAATTTTGGAATAAAAAATTTTTTTGTTATAATTTAATCAATGGGATTTTTTAAGAAAGATTTTAAAAATAAAAAAAATCTTGTAGTTTTAGATATTGGTAGCCAATTTATAAAGGCCTTGTGGTTAGAGGTCGACAAAGAAGAGAATAAGGGAACTCTATTAAGTTGGACTAAAGAAAATTTTATTGATGATTTTGAAAAACTTTGCGCCAATTGTCAGAAAGCAATAAAAAAATTAGAGAAAAAAACTGGTCGTAAAGCCGAAGAACTTTTTCTGGGAATAGGCGGAGACATATTAAGAGGAACAAGCACCAGTTTTTGTTATAAAAGAGAAGAACGTCGTCAAAAGATTGATTTAACCGAATTGAAATATTTTGTTCAGAAGACCCAGTGGAAGGCATTTGAAAAAATAAGAAAAGAATTTTCTTTACAAACCGGGCTTCCTGAAACAGAAGTGAGATTGGTTAACGCCCATATTATTGATATTAAAGTAGATAATGTTCACCTTGCCAACCCTTTGGGTTTCCAGGGACAAAATGTTTGTTTAAGTATTTTTAACAATTACACCTCGCTTAAATTGTTGGAAGATTTAGTAAGATTAGCCTCTTGGCTGGGACTGGGTTTGGTGGGTATTAGTTCTCCTGCTTATGCCTTATTTCATTGTCTGGAATTGGGCCCATCTTTTAAAGAAGATATTTTAATTATTGATTTAGGTGGAAAAATTACTGAAGCCACTTTAATCAAAAAACAAGGAGAATTATTGGAAACAAGAAATTTCAATTTAGGGGGTTATTTATTTACTAAGACAATTGCTGAGTTTCTGGATTTGGGTTCCGATGAAGCAGAAATGGTGAAAGTTAAATATAGTAAGGACGAAGTAAGTCCTGAAGCCAAGAAAAGATTAGACAGATTATTCAGCGCCAATCTTACTTCCTGGGTTGGGGGAGTAAAAGTTGTTTTAGATGAACTTTTTAAGAATTGTAAATCTTTTCCCTCCCAAATTTTTCTTTGCGGAGGAGGGAGTAATTTGCCACCCATAAAAGATGTTTTAAAAAGAAAAGGAAATTTTAAGGTAAGCCCCATTTTTTCCCGAGAATTTAGTAAAATAAAAAATAAAACAAAATTTGAGGAAATTCCTTCATTGGCTTTAGCTGCTTTAGCCTTAGAATCGCCAGAAGCAAGCGAATTTTCAGCCATTTTAAAAAGAGCAGTGAGGTTGATTCAGGGATAAATTATGGAAAATTTTTATTTAGAGCAAAACGAAGAATTATTTTCAATAATTGACCGAATAAGAAAAAGCCGAGACAGGCGGATTACTTTAGTAATTCCAGCTGGTTCGTCTGTCTTGAGGAGCATCATTAATCTTAAGATTCTGAAAGAAGAAGCAATTTCAATAGGCAAGGATGTTTCTATAGTCACGGCTGATAATTTGATTAAGAAATTGGCCCAGCAAGTGAATCTGATAGTTTTAGACAGAATTCAAGAAGAAACGCAATTAGTTAATAAATCAAGTGAGGAGAAAAGACAAATAGAATTTGAGAGAAAGTTAGGATCGAGAAAGAGAATCATTTCTGATATTATTAGACCAGCTGAACCAGTTAGACCAGTTCCCAAAGAGCCGGTTTTTACTCCTGAGCCAGAAATAGAGAGAGTTGAGGAAATGCCTAAACCCAAAGATTTTGGAGAAGAATTTAGGGATTTGGGAGAAAAAGAAGAGCAATTCGATGAACTGTTTAGAAAGCAGGAAAAAAAGAAAGAAGAAGAAATACTTTATCAGCCAGAACCAATAAAAGAAAAACCTTCTTTCAGATTTTTTACCGCCAAGCGGATTATAGGTTTATTAATCTTCTTAATTTTGGTTGGCGGGGGATTTGCTTTATATTTTATTTTACCCAGAGCTCAAATTATTATTAATCCCAAAAAAGAAGATATTCGCTTAGAAACAGAAATTACAGCCGATAAAAGCATTAATTCGATTGATTTTAAAAATAACAAGATTCCAGGCCAAGTTTTTCAGATAGAAACAGAAGATTCGAGAAAGTTTCCAACTACTGGCGAAAAAGAAGTTGAAGAAAAAGCCAAAGGGACAATAATGGTTTACAATCAATATAGTTCAAGCGAACAAACTCTGGTTAAAACAACAAGATTTCTTTCTGAAAATGGTAAAATTTTTAGATTAACTGAAACAGTGGTAATTCCAGGAGCAAGCATAGAAGAAGGGAAAATTATCCCCAGCAGCAAAGAGGTGACCGTGGAAGCAGATGAACCAGGCGAAGCTTATAATATTGGTCCTTCTAAATTTACTATTCCTGGTTTTGAGGGCACAGCCAAATATGCGGGATTTTATGGTCAATCAACTGAGGCAATGGCTGGAGGGGCAAAAGGAAAGATGAAGGTCGCCACCAAGCAGGATATAGAAGGAGCGACCCAGATTGTTTCGGCTGAACTTAAAAATAAAGTTAAGGATGAGTTCAATAAAAAAATTCCGAGCGATTTGAAGATTTTAGACAATAGTCAGGTTTTAGAGGTCATAGCCTCAGATTCTACTTTAGAAGCCGATGAGCCGGGTAAGGAATTTACTATTACCGTAAAAGCAAGGGCCTGGGGATTAGCTTTTAAGGAAGAAGATGCCCTTTCTTTGATAAAAGAGAATATTAAAGAGAAAATTTCTCAAGATAAAATTTTAATTCCCTCAAGTCTAAAAATTGATTATAAAAATGTAAAAACCGATTCAGCTCAAGGCAAGACTAATTTTACCGCCCAGATAGAAGGCAAGGCAGCCTGGAATATTGATGAAAATAAGCTCAAAAAAGATTTGGCGGGTAAGGATGAAGTGGAGGTAAGAAGATATCTTTCTTCTTTGGTAGAGATTGAAACCGCCAAAGTCATATTTTGGCCATTTTGGGTTAAAAAAATCCCGACAAATAAGAACAAGATTAAGATAACAATTAATTTAGATTAGTCCTTGACGTTTCATATATCTTAAGATATACTTCAAAAACATGAAAAAAGAAGCAATTAGGAAAGAAGGCGTGGTTATTGAGGGATTGCCGAGTGCTAATTTTAAAGTTAAATTAGATGACGGTCAGGAGGTTCTTGCTCATATTTCTGGGAAAATGAGAATCAACTTTATTAAGATTTTACCCGGGGACAGAGTAACCGTAGAGTTAAGTCCCTATGACAATACAAAAGGAAGGATTGTTTATAGAGAAAAATAAATATTATGAAGGTTAGAACGTCGGTAAAAAGAATTTGCAATAAATGTAAAATAGTTCGACGTAAAGGTCGGATTTATGTTATTTGTTCAAATCCGAAACATAAACAACGTCAAGGATAAATTTTATTATGGTTAGAATTGCGGGAGTCAATATCCCCGATAAAAAAAGAATAGAAATTGCTTTAACCTATATTTATGGCATAGGCCATTCTTTGAGTAAAAAAATTTTAAATGATAGCGGGATCAATCCCGATATCAGAACCGAGAAACTTTCTGAGGAACAAATTAATAAATTAAGGCAAGCTCTTGAGGGAAAGAGTTTTAAAGTAGAAGGAGATTTAAGGAGAGAAAAAATGATGAATATTAAACGTTTAAAAGAGATAGGTTGCTATCGGGGAATCCGTCATATTAAGGGTTTGCCGGTCCGGGGTCAACAGACCAGAACCAATACCCGAACTGTCAGAGGAAATGTCAGAAAAACAATGGGTAGTGGTCGTAGAAAATTAGAGAAAACCTAAATCTATGGGAAAGAAAAAAGTTATTAAAGAAACAACCGAAGAAATTTTGAAAGAAGGCGAAGTTAGAGAGGCCACGATTAAGAAAAAAAAGGAAGTTAAGGCTAAAAATTTAGAAGTAGCTAATGCTTATATTCAAGCAACTTATAATAATACTATCGTGACAATTACTGATTTGAATGGCGAAGTAGTGGCTTCAGAAAGCGCTGGAGCAGTTGGTTTTAAGGGACCGAAAAAAGCCAC
>Ga0172364_10003365_pt1 | contig 12774 bp, 11 predicted proteins | sample LakKivSesite10cm_FD_114545 | JGI IMG/M metagenome (GOLD analysis project Ga0172364, IMG submission 114545) | Sediment microbial communities from Lake Kivu, Rwanda - Sediment site 10cm | ecosystem: Environmental > Aquatic > Freshwater > Lake > Sediment | place: Rwanda: Western Province, Lake... | reverse complement strand
ACTGTAACTTTCCGATTTCCTATAGCTATGTGACCGTGGGTTATCAGTTGACGAGATTGATAAATTGTTTTGGCTAAGCCTTTACGAAACACTACAGTTTGAAGCCTTCTTTCAAGAACATCTTCAACAGTTAAGTCTAAGACATCGTCTAAAACTGCAGTTTCATGAAGAAAACCAAGTTTCTTTAGACGAATTAAAAGTTCATCTTCCATTTTTTTGCGATCTTCTTGAGATTTACCTATAAGTGAGCGTGCGATGCCTCTGAATCTTGAAAGCATCGTTTCATGACGCCATAACTCACGTTTATTTCGTAAACCATACTGACCTAAAAATTTAAGTTCAGTAGCCAAAACGTCGCTTCGCCATGGAAAACGCGGTGTTTCATATTTTTTCCTCTGCTTTTTAGGATCGCCCACGATTACTTACCTCCCTCGCCTCCTCCACCAGCTGCAGGTCTGATAAACGCTTTCTTTTTGACTCCTAAAGCTTTTCCAGATCGTCCAGTGGTCTTGGTTCTTTGTCCTCGAACTTTCAACCCGTAAGAGTGGCGGTATCCTCGCCATGATCTGATTTCTTTCATTTTGGCAATATCCGTTTTTGTTCTCAAAATGAGGTCTGCGCTGATTAGGTGACAGCTCTCTCCGCTCTCAAGGTCTTTTCTTCTGTTCATAAGCCAGTCTGGCAATCCAAACTTTGCTGGATTTTGCATTATTTCTTCTATTTTTTCAACTTCTGCTTCGGTTAGATATCCTGCTCTGACGTCTGGATCAACGCCAGCTTTTTTTAGGATTGCGTATGCAAGGTTTATGCCTATTCCTTTGATTTTTCTTAACGCAAGAGGAGCTTTTAGAGTGCCATCTACGTCAGTGTCTATTATTCGGAGTATGTGTCGAAATTCGCTGGACATATTTGCCATCTATCAGAGTTAAAGCTAACTACGAAAATAAACCGTATTTTATTTAAACCTTCTCTTTAATTACCATCTATTTTCTTTTCGTAAACTATATCTATTGAGCTGGGAATTTTGAAATTGTGTTTTTTAAGAACTGTAATCATTAGATTCGTCTTAGGAGCGAAACCGTAAATCAGTTTAATTCCAGAATCGAAACAAAAATTTTTAAGAAATTGGATCATGCTAAAAACTGCATTGTAGCTTCCATCGATATAAGCTGTTTGTATGCTGTTTTCGCGCCATTCGCTTGCAGTTGTATCATCAATCAACATCAAGCCGTCTATTTCGTTAGTCTCATTTCTATGTAATATTGCTTTTCGTTCAGAAATAAACCGCTCAAGATCATGTTTCTCTAAAGAGAACCATTGAAACAACACTGTATACAATCCTGCTGTTTCGCGATAAATTTTCGAAGTTTGCAGATAGCTCCACAATTTTTCCACATCAATTTTTTCTGCCCACCGGGAATTTTCACCATTTTCTCTTGTTGTATTTTCTGTTTTTGCTTCAATAAATTCTGCTACAAGTTTAAATCCAGTCTTTCGAAGCACGGCTTGAGCCGCAATATTATCTGAATCAGTCACTAACCGTGCTATTTTTGCTCCTTTCTTTTTTGCGTATTTTAAACATGTCTTGGTTATGGCCGTGGCAATTCCAAGTTGTCTGTAATTTGGGTCGGTTCTAGCTGCTCTTAGCCAAACTTCGTGAGGTTTGTCTATGCTTATATGCGACATTCCAACTGGTTTTTTGTTGATGGTGGCGACAAACAGTCTGGCGTTTTCCATTGCAAGCCATTTATCCCAGACTTTTTGTATGTAATCGCCCCAACTCCATGTTTTCTCGCAAAATTTGAAAACAACTTCTCTATCGGTTAAGCGTGCTTTGCGTACATATATTCGAGGTCCTTTAGATTGTTTTTTCATGACTAACGTTAAAATGCCTAGACACTTTTATGGGTTTTTCAACCAAATTCAAAGAAACCAGCTCAAAAATTGAAATCAAAGAAAAAGAATTGAATTTCGATGTTACATCAAGTGGGCATTATCGTCTTCTCGTGCACTTCATTTATGACTTGCGCCATTGCAAGGTAGAACGCGCTGAACCCGCATACGATACCTTCAATGCCGATTATTCGTGTAAACCAGTCGATCATTTCTGAAGAAATTGATGGGTTATAAGCGAGTATTGCAGACTTTGCAGATAGTAAGAAGAAAAGTGTTGCAAGACTTATGAAGACGAATTGTAGGACTCGGTTGCTCTTTAAAGTGCCGAAGAACATGAGTAAAGTGAAGAGCCCCCATACTAGGAAATAGGCTGCCATTGCTTCGTCTGATGGTGATTGAAGTCCAATAAAGAAGTAGTATTTTGGCAATAGTGATAGGAGTACGAAAGACCACCAGAACAAACCGTAAGAAGTGAATGCCACGGTTCCGAAGGTGTTGCCTTTCTTGTATTCCATTATGCCGGCAATTACTTGTGCTAATCCTCCGTAGGCTAATCCCATCCCAAGAATCATTGCGTCGACTGGTCCAAGTTGAGCATTGTGAACAAAATTTAGGAGAATTGTTGTCATTCCGAAGCCTAGTAAGCCCAGAGGTGCTGGATTTGCTGATTTTTCACTCATTTCTTTTCAGTCTTCCATTTTCTGTTATCAGACGGTTTTTCATATAGTATTAGATTTAAATTTTTCCCGTGCTATTTGTTATGTTTTACGTCTTTTGCTTGCAATATATTTGCCCGTTTCTAATGATACGAAAGTTATTGCGGTGAAGAGAATTGCATACGCCCAGTCTATGAGTTCAGGTGCGTTAACATAGAAAACATTCTGCAACGGTGTATACAGTACTAGAAGTTGGAGAGCAAGAGATGAGAGCATAGCAACCCAGAGAAACTTGTTCTTGAAGACACCTACTTTGAAGACAGTGTATTTCAGTGAGCGGGCAGATAAAGCGTTGGCTAACTCCATCAAGATCATGGCGGTAAGCAATTGTGTTCTAGCTTCTCTTAATGCGCTTTCGCCTAGCCATGGCTGGTGCATGAAGTAACCGTATAATAATAGTGTTGACATTATGATTGGCACCACCGTCAAATACAACTTGACATCTAATGTAAACACACTTTCATTGGGATCTCTCGGTTTTCTTTCCATCAAATCAGGATCGCCAGGATCAATTCCCAAAGCTATAGCCGGCAGTCCATCCGTCGTCAAGTTGACCCAGAGAAGTTGGACGGCTACAAGAGCAACAGCTGCTGAAGTTTCGGGAGAAGTGCCTGTTTCGTATGCTCCACCAGCTAGATATGGAACCATCATAATTGCTACTGTCATCACGATGATTTCCATAACATTGCAGCGCAGAAGATATGTTAAATATTTCTTAATATTATCGTAGATTTCGCGTCCTTCTTTTACGGCTTTTACAATCGAAGCAAAATTGTCATCTGTTAAAATCATATCTGATGATTCTTTAGTAACTTCCGTGCCTGTAATTCCCATGGCAACGCCAATATCAGACAATTTCAATGCTGGAGCATCGTTCACTCCATCACCAGTCATTGCAACAACTTGACCCTTGGCTTTCCAAGCTTTGACAATTCTCATTTTATGTTCTGGTGAAACACGAGCGTAAATTACTATGTTTTCCACAAATTCTTCTAACTGATCAGCAGTAATTTTATCCATTTCTTCACCAGTAAGCACTTTGCCTTCCAGCTCATTTTCACCAAGCAGGTTGAGTTCCTTTGCAACAGCAACAGCGGTCAGTTTATGATCGCCAGTAACCATAACGACTTTAATACCGGCATTCTTACAGAGGTAGATTGCATCTTTAACTTCATCACGTGGCGGATCAATCATCCCCATTATTCCAACGAAAACCAAATCCTTCTCAATTTTTTCGTCGAAAGTGGTAACTGATTCTGGCAATTCTTTGAAGGCAAATCCCAAGTTTCTTAACGCTTGAAGTGCCATCGCCTCATTTATTTTCAGTATTTTTATCCGATCTTCTTCAGTTATTTTGCGCACTTTGCCATTTGCAAAGATTTTTGTACATCTGCCCAACACTATTTCTGGTGCACCTTTTATGAAGGCTATTTTGTTTTTACCAGAAACAATGTGCACTGTTGTCATGCACTTCCTCTCGGAAGAAAATGGAATTTCACCTATGCGTGGAGTCTCTTTTTCCAATTCTTCCTTCCATAAACCTGCCTTGGCTGCAGCTACGACTAACGCGCCTTCTGTGGGGTCTCCTTTAATTATCCATCTCTCAGTTTGAGTCTCTTTTTCCAACTTAGCATCATTGCATAAAGTTGCAATTTTCAGAAGATTTTGAAGTTCTTCGCTTGAAGGGTCAATCTTCTTATCCTCAAGTAAGAATTCGCCTTCGGGTTCATAGCCTACGCCTGAAACTTTAATTGTTTGACCGTTCGCGTAGATTCTTTGAACAGTCATTTCACCTTTCGTCATGGTCCCAGTTTTGTCGGCGCAGATTACGCTTGTGCATCCTAAAGTTTCAACTGCTGGCAATCTTCTAACGATAGTGTTCACCTTGGCCATGCGGTACATGCCAATAGCTAGCGCACCAGTCACTATTGCTGGCAATGCTTCGGGAACTGCAGCAACTGCTAGGCTTACTCCCCATAAAATCATTGCGAGAATATCGCGTCCTTCGATTATGCCGATGGTTGCTACGATAAGGCACACTGCAATTGATAAAATTCCAATCCATTTGCCCACAGAAGCCATTCTTTTCTCAAGTGGTGTTTCTTCCTCTTCAGTCACTTGAACCATCTTAGCTATTTTGCCAAACTCCGTGTTCATTCCAGTTGAGGTCACAACAGCTTTTCCACGTCCATAAACAATAACGGTACCAGTGAAAACCGTATTTCGCCTCTCAGCAAGTCCAGTTCCTTCAGGTAAAGCTGTAGTTACTTTATTTACAGGCGAAGATTCTCCAGTGAGAGGCGCTTCATCAACCTTTACGTTGTAGGCTTCGGTAAGGCGTGCGTCTGCAGGCACTTTGTCGCCTGCATACAAAAGTACAATATCGCCTGGAACAATGTTGTTTGCATCAACTTTAACTTCTTTTCCATCACGCAAAACCATGGCTGTGGGTGCAGTCATTTTCTTCAAGGCTTCTAAAGCCTTTTCAGATCTGTACTCTTCAACAAACCCAAGCACCGCACAAGCTATTACTATGGCTAAAATGACAATTGCATCAGTAACTTCACCTAAATAAATCGAAAGCCCTGTTGCAACCAACAGAATTATAATAAGTATATCTTTGAATTGTTCAATGAAAAGTTTTATCGGAGAAATTCCTTTTTCCTTCTTAAGCTCGTTAGGTCCATACTGTTGCAGACGTTTTTGAACTTCATCTTGACTTAATCCTGTTTCTTTCGTGTTCAAAACTTTAAATGTTTCTTCTGTTTCCATCGCATGCCAAGGTTTAGACATTTACCGTCGCTCCGAACCAAACACTTTAGACTTCTATCTTGTTAAAAGACATCAGTTATAATCTTTTCTAAAACAGAGAACCTGCAGATAAATAAGTTTATAAGATGTTCTGTAAATCACTCTAAAGAACATACAAAAAATCGAATAAAATCGACGAAGGAGAAGTGATGTAAATTGATTGATCCTTGGTTCATAGCTCCAATATCTGCATTGATCTCAATAATTGTAGGCTTGTACTTCTATCGGTATGTGAAGAAACAAGACAGTGGAACTGAGAAAATGCAAGAGATTTCATCAGCAATAACAGAAGGCGCATATGCGTTCATAAAACGAGAATACAGAACCTTGGCAATGTTTGTCGGAGTAGTATCAGTCTTGATGTTTATTTTCTTGCCATTTCCGCCCATTTGGAGCTCAGAAGCAGATCTGCTAAAACATTTATCAATAACTCTAGCATACCTTTTCGGTTCATTCTGCTCTGCTCTCGCTGGCTATCTAGGACTAACAGTTGCAACAAAAGCCAACGCAAAGGCAGCTAACGCCGCTAGAAACGGATTAAACAAAGCGTTTCCAATAGGTTTTCGTGGCGGAGCAGTCATGGGTTTTGCAGTTGTCGGAGCTGGCTTACTTGGCATAAGCATAGTTTACTGGGCTACTGGAGATCCACACATTGTTTTAGGCTTCAGCTTCGGTGCAAGCGCATTAGCTCTATTCGCCAAGGCAGGTGGAGGAATCTACACAAAAACAGCTGACATCAGCGCTGATTTGGTTGGCAAAGTCGAACTTGAAATACCAGAAGATGATCCTCGAAACCCCGCAGTAATAGCAGATAACGTAGGCGACAACGTAGGTGACGTGGCAGGTATGGGCGCAGACCTTTTCGACTCTTACGTAGCAAGCATAGTAGCAGTGCTGATTCTTGGGCAAGTTCTTAACATGCTTCCAGGATCCGCTGGTGTATATTTGCAGATGCCATTGGTTTTCGCTGGCATAGGCATATTAGCAGCTATCTTAGGAGCGTTAACTGTTAGAGTTGGCAAACAAGGAGACCCAGGAAACGCTCTTAACATGGGCACGTACGTCACTTGCATAATATTCATAATTTTAACAGGTTTAGCCACATACTTTCTGAATTATGAGTGGCGATTATGGGGCGCGGCAGTCGTCGGATTAATTGCTGGAGTGATAATTGGAATGACTTCGGACTATTTCACTTCTGACGATAAAGCTCCAGTGCTGAAAACCGCACAAGCTTCAACCACTGGAACGGCAACAAACATAATCACTGGCTTTTCATATGGTTTGCACAGTGTGTTTCCACCGCTTATAGGAATAGGCGTAGCTTCCACAATTGCCTACTTCTTATGTGAACCGCTTGGAATAGACTATGCATTGTATGGTATAGGCATGGCTGCCCTCGGAATGCTTTCAATAGTAGGCCTCATAATCTCAAACGACGCTTACGGACCAATAGTTGACAATTCAAGAGGAATAGCTGAGCAGGCGGGCTTAGGCGAAGAAGTAATCCGCATAACAGATGAACTTGATTCTGCCGGAAATACCGCAAAAGCAATCACAAAAGGATTCGCCATAGGCGCAGCGGGACTAACCGTAATTGCGCTTCTAGCAGCATTCAAACAAACAGCAGAACAAGCAGGCGGAACAATCACTTTTGACTTGATGAACCCACTTGTTTTAATGGGTGCTTTCATAGGCATTGCCATGCCAGCCGTGTTTTCAGCAATGGTCATGCTTGGAGTAGGCAGAAACGCAGAAAGAATGATTGCGGAAATTCGAAGGCAATTCAAAGAAATACCCGGATTAAAAGAAGGAAAACCAAACGCAAAGCCAGATTACGCTAAATGTGTTGACATAGCCACCGTAGGCGCGTTAAAAGAGTTGATGCCCCCAAGCATACTAACGATTGCAGTAACGTTGGTTGTTGGTTTCGTCGGCGGCATACAAGCTTTAGGCGGATACTTGGCGGGAAGCATCTTTTCTGGGTTACTCTTCGCTCTGTTAATGGCTAATGCTGGAGGCTTATGGGATAACGCCAAGAAACTTATCGAGTCTGGTGTTCATGGCGGAAAAGGTTCAGAAGCCCACAAAGCAGCAGTAGTAGGCGACACAGTTGGTGATCCATTCAAAGACACTGCTGGACCGTCGCTTAACACGATGATAACTGTAATGTCTCTAGTCGCATCGCTCTTCGCCATCCTAATAGTCAACAACAACCTGCTAAAATTGCTAGGCTACAGTTAACCTACCCTACAATCTTTTTTTGTAACAAACACACATCAAACTAGACTACTGCATCACAACACTTATACTGACGCCGGGGATGGGACTCGAACCCATGCGGCCTCGAAAGGCCACAGGCTCTCAAGGCCTGCGCGTTATCCACTCCGCCACCCCGGCCTGTTTTGAAAGTCATTAGGTTCGTCTTATCCTAAAATGTTTTGTTCATTTTTTGCATTAACCTAAACGAATAGTGAAGCAATAAAGATTTTGAGAAGTCAGAGAAAACGAAAGCTCTAAATATCTTTTAGTCGAGCTTCTCTTCAGAAAATGCGAGGGCCGGTAGTCTAGCTCGGTTAGGACATCCGCTTGACGTGCGGAAGGTCACCGGTTCAAATCCGGTCCGGCCCATCTAAATCATCCCCTGTTAGGAAATAGGGTTGCTTCCGAGAAATTTCCATATTTCACTTGATTTGAAGACGCTAAAAGTGGCGTTTGGCAAGTTTTTTCCAATTTTTGGAATTAATCCTACGGCATCTGTTCCAAGTTTACATTCAAGTGCCCATTCAAACAATACCAAAGACTCCGTGCCGATAATGTCACGGCTGCAAGAAGCTGTTTTTAACGCTTGCTTAATTTGAAAAGAAGATGCACCTAAAACGATTAATCTATCCAACAGAGAACGCATCCAATCTCCGTATAGTTTTATCTGCTCATCCGATAATGTTGCTTCTAAACGCTTTTTTTCTTTGTCTACATTAGAGATTTTGATTTTCATCGGCAAATTTTCTGAAAAGCCGAATAATTCAGCGATTTTCTTAAGCGCCATCTTTCTTCCATCAACCAGACAAGCTTGCAAAAATTGAAGTGGAACTGCGGCGTTAACAACTGCGGGAACGTTGACTCCGACATCTACTTCTAATTTATCTGCGTTTTTGATAGCGTTTACGTATCCTTTTAGTGCTGTAAATCGCTCTATCTGGTCTAAGTTTATTGGGCAAATTCCAAATTTGTCCGATAAATAGTGAACTGCCACTTTTTCGTCTTCGCCAGCTAATTTTACTTGAACCCAGCCACAAGTTGAAGCGCTAAAAGCTTGTGCTTCAACTTTCAAACCTTCAAACGAGTTTGCTAAAAAAGTGTTAACAAATTTTACCTGCGAAGAGTTCCGAATTTTTGTAGCAATAGTCACCGTAGACAATCGCAGTCGCCAATCAATTCGGTCATTTCTCTATCAAGTTTTCGTATTCTAGCTACGGCAGAAGGAGGCAGTTCTTCGGAAAAATGCCTTATGGTTTTCTCGATTGACACTTGTCTTGTTCCTTCAATGAGTTTATCTGCGTAGGCAACAATTTTTTCCTCTAACGTTTGCGGATAGTAGATGTCTTTAGGCCACCCAAGTTTTTTTGCCTCTCTCGGGGTTATTCCGCCGCCTACATGTCTCTTTATTATGGAAATCAATGATTCAGGCAGTCCAAATGACTTTGCAATCTCAGCGCCAACAACTGCATGATGAACACTATGCGTATTGGAACGTCCAATATCGTGAAGGAGAGCCCCAATTTCTACAAGTTCTAAGTTAACGTTTAATCCTTTTTCTTTACAAGCTACGGCGATTTCTACAGCTAATTCTGCAACGGTTTCACAATGTCTTATCACGTTTTCTCTGCATCCGCTGCTGCGAAGATACTCAAGCACTTGCTCTCTTGAAGGAAGCTTCTCACTCACCCAATTCCTTCCTTATTTGCTCAACTTTATCAGTTAAAACTTCCACTAATTTCTTGTTATCATAATGCATTAACGATTTGCCACATGTAGGACAACGAAAAACAAGCTCCACTGCTTCTTCAAAAGGAACACGCTTACAGCCCGGAGTACAACAATAATAGAAATCATGGTTTTTCTCATACTCCAGTCTAATGTCAAGTTTTTCCAGCACTCGTCGCTTTTGGCTCAGTATAAAGCCTTCTAACTGGTCGGGTTGCAGTTTCCAATGAAATATGAACCACCCAGTTTTTGGATCGCGAGTTCTTCTTAAACTCACAAGAGAATGATCATAGAGCTTATAAAGGATTTTCCGAACAAAATTTAACCTAATTCCTGTTTTGTTGGCTATTTCATCGTCTGTTATTTCGTCAGAGTTCTTTAGAATCTCAATTAGCTTTACAGCATCTTCTTCGCCTAATGCTTCAGCAACCTTTATTAGTGTTGCATCGTCCACAGATGATAACATAACGACCCTTTTGCTCAACTAGTAAACACTTAATCCTCATGTTATATATTTGTGGACTTTGATTTAAATCTCTTTATGCAATCAGAGCCAGAGCCATCATGATTTCTGAACTTTCTTTCCTCTTTTTTGCGGAATTATCTTTATCCTTGCACCATCAAAATCTCTTGCAAGTTCTTCTCCATCAAATAAATGATCTAGAAAAACAGCTAGGCTTGCACATTCGGAGTGGGGTTGGTTTCCAATAGCTAAATTGAAGTCGGAAATTTCTTTAGAAAAAAAATCTTTAGGAACCTTTTGACTCCCCACAAGCACTAAAATGTCTCTATCAACAGATTTAATTCTCTGCAACACATCGCTTATTTCGATGTTCTCTCCATACACCGTTAAATGAACAACAATTGCACCTTTTGCTTTCCATTTTTTGATTGTCTCTTTCCATGGCTTGCCCATCTCAAAGGAGAAAGTCCCTCCCCAGTTTTTTGTGACTTTTTCTATTGTCTCCTTGATTTTTTCGTCCACAATGTCTGAAAGAATGAAACCAGATGCTCCTAGCGCTCTTGCTGTTAAAGCAACATGGGTCGTTAGTCTAATATCCCTTTGAGGTCTATGTCCCCATCTCAAAATGGTGACTAACATTTCTTAATTCGCCCCTTTCGTTTTTAGGATTTTTCAAATCTTCCATCAAATTCTTCTACGCGGCTTCTGACTTTTTCAGCGAATGATGGGGTTGACTCAAAGACTATTTTGGCGTGGTCTCCATAATATTCTATTGTTTGTACGTCTGCTCTTTGATGAAGCCAAGAGAGAAAAGGCATTATCTCGTTTGTCATCGGTATTGTGAATGTTGCTTGAACATAAATTCCAAGTGTTCTCAATATTTCTTGTTTTAACATTTCAATGTTAGTTCTATGCAACGCGGATATTGGGATGGATTTTGGCGCTTTTTCTTTTAGTATTTCAAGTCTTTGATGAACTTCTTCAAGTGAAAGTAAATCGGTTTTGTTTAGAACTGTTATAGTTGGTATGCCAGATGCGCCTATCTGTTCTATTGTCTCCAAAGAGACATCAAGTTTTCTTTCAATCAAACTTATTGGTTCACTCATATCTACGACTAATAGTATCAAGTCAGAATAGATTGTTTCTTCAAGAGTTGAATGGAAAGATTCAATCAATGTCAGTGGTAAACGATCTATGAAACCAACAGTGTCTGTTAAAAGAAATTTTCTCTTTGAAAATTTTACAAGTCTAGTTGTCGTTGACAATGTAGTAAACAATGATGTGTCCACTGGAACTTCTTCGTCTGTGAGAGCCTTGAACAAAGAGCTCTTGCCTGCGTTTGTGTATCCTGCTAAGGAAATTGAGGAAAACCCAAGTTCAGCTCTTCTTTCGCGATGTAAAATTCTCTTTTCTCTAATTTTTCTTAGTTTCTTTTGAATAGTATGTATCTGCTTCTTAACAGCTTCATAGTAAACGTCAACTTCATATGCGCCTAAACCCATCAATCCTGGTTGTTCACCCTTCTTTGCATGGCGCACTCGTTCTTTGGCGTGGGCTAACTCGTATTTTAGTTTTGCAAGTTGGATTTGGAATTGCGCTTCGGTTGTTGTGGCTCTTCTGGTGAAGATTTCTAGAATTAGCTGAAAACGGTCGATAGCTTCAACTCCAGTGGCTTTTGCTAGATTGTAAGCTTGAACTGATTTCAATGGATTATCAAAAATTACTTTTTTGGCTTTTGTTGTTTTTACGAGTTCGGCGAGTTCTATTACTTTGCCAGCACCTATCTGATAGCGAGGGTCTGGACTTCTGACTTGCTCTATTTCGCCAACGACAGCATACCCAGCAGATTCAGCTAAGCTTCTCAGTTCCTTTAAGCTCGAGTTTTCGAAGAATTTTCTTCGTTGAACTGTTATGATGTTCGTTCTGTTGGTTCCTCCATTTGCTTTCTATTTAGTTGAACTAAATCGCCAAGGGTCAATTCTCGACTTGATTCTTTAGGAAGTTTTGGTTGCGGTATCTTTTCTTCTTGAACAGGAACCAACAGCTTAATTTTTAGGGTGTATTCTAATTTTGTAGCAAGTTTGTTGTCAGGTTTTATCTTTCTCGTCTCAACTTTTCTAAGAAGCGACACTTTTTCGTTTATTTTCTTGCCCAACTCCTCATGAGATAAGCCGAGTTTTTCTCTTCCCCCTCTTATTTTCTGGTCAAAGTCCTCTACAAGTTCCATCGAAGTGTCTATTGACTTCTCTTGTGCTTTTTGTGTTTTGGATGCAAGACTCACTTTGGGCTTAGAAATTATTTTTTTTGGTTTTACTTCTTCTTTCACTATTGTTCCATGTTTTGAACATTCAATGCATACTGTTAATTTTGCACCTTCAATTAACGCCCTGTAGGGTTTACCGTAAATTTTGCGTCCGCAAACTTCGCATCGCAATTGATTATCCGCCCCTAAACTGTCTTTATTATTCTGGTTATGTTTATAGTTGTCGAATCGTTATGTGCAAAGTGATGGTGTTTAAAGTTGGATAATTCCTTAAAGCGTGTTAGAAGCATAGCAGACTTTCAGTTTGGAAAAGATGTAGGTGCTAAACTATTTCCTAAAAATGTTGAAATAGCCTATTCCAAGAGAACAGGTAGAATCCGCTATGTTTTTCTGGAGGGAAAGAGGCTTGCGACTCTTCGTCCAACAGACGGATTATTTTCACTAAGTATTGCAGGGGCTAAGCGAGTAGCCAAAAACGCTGTGTCTGCAAAGTGTTTTGTAACTGTTAAAAATGTTGTTTCAAAGTTTATAGCGGAAGGCGGCGATGTTTTTGCCGTACATGTGATAAACGCCAACAAAGAAGTTCATTCTAAAGATGAAGTTATCGTGGTAGATGAGCGAAATGAAGTTTTAGCTGT
>Ga0172364_10003364_pt1 | contig 12776 bp, 8 predicted proteins | sample LakKivSesite10cm_FD_114545 | JGI IMG/M metagenome (GOLD analysis project Ga0172364, IMG submission 114545) | Sediment microbial communities from Lake Kivu, Rwanda - Sediment site 10cm | ecosystem: Environmental > Aquatic > Freshwater > Lake > Sediment | place: Rwanda: Western Province, Lake Kivu... | reverse complement strand
CCGGAAAAGGATTTTATTTTATTGACGGGAATGGTTACAATCTGCCCTCCTGAAGAAATTACGTTTAGACCCAAATAGTTTCCTTCGATATCAAACAAAGAACTGCCAGCCAAATTAGCTTCCTCTGAAATATTGGTTTTGATTAATTCTTGGTCAAAATTTTTAACAATTCCTTCATTAACTGATTTTTTAATTCCGTTTTCTTCAAAAACCAGCCCAAGCAAAAAAACTCTCTCTCCTAATTTCAGCTTTTCCAAATCAAAAAAACCTACCGTTGGTAAATTGGTTTTCTCGATTTTTATTAAAGCCAAATTTCCTTTGAGGTCTCTTTTTAGAATTTGAAAAGCCACTGCTTCTCCTTCGACAAAGAAGAAAGAATTTCCGCCAGAAGGAACCAAATCGGCCAAAGTTATTACTAAACCATCTGCGGTTAAAATCAAGCCCGAACCTTCTATGATTTTGCCAGTCTTGGTTTTGGTCCTTATTGCCACCGCTACTTTATCCGCCTTTTCTATTGCTTCCTTCAAAGCTGTATTTTCCTGGATAACAACTTCTTTGGTTTCTGTCAGGTAAATTGGAGTTTTCTCCAAATTGTATTGATAAAAAAGTGGCCTCTCGACAAAATAAGGCCACAAAATTTGGTCAGCGAAAATTCCACCGATTACTCCCAAGAAAAAGAAAAAAATGATTTTTAAAATATTTTTCAGCATTTAGATCAAGACTTTTTCTTTTTTCCTCTCTCTTTTTGATTTTATCAAATCTCTAAGGGTTCGAAAAACAATTTTTCCATTTTCAAAATCGGCTATCACTCTTTCTCCAGATTTTACTTCGCCAGAAACAATCTTTAAAGAAAGTGGATCAAGTATTTCTCGTTGGATTAGTCTTTTTAACGGCCTAGCTCCCAGATTAGGATCAAAACCTTTCTCAGCGATATGATTTTTGGCTGTATCGGTTATTTTAATGTCGATAAATTTTTGCCCTAATCTATTAGCCACCTTTTCTAATTCCAAATCAACAATCTTTTTAATTTCTTCTTTATCCAAATAATTGAAAATGATAATTTCATCAATTCGGTTTAAAAATTCCGGCCTAAAGCTTTCTTTCAAAGCTGCTAAAACCTTTTCTCTCAAGCTAATGTTTTGTTTTTTTTCATCTTCGCCAGCCAAAAAGCCTAAAGAAAATTCTTTAGCGATAATATCTGAACCGACGTTTGAGGTCATAATTAAAATGGTATTTTTAAAAGAAGCTGTTCTGCCTTTGGCATCGGTTAGTCTGCCGTCTTCCAAAATCTGAAGCAAGATATTGAAAACCTCAGGATGAGCTTTTTCGATTTCGTCCAGCAAAACAACGCTATAGGGCCTCCTTCTTATTTTCTCGGTTAATTGACCACCCTCTTCGTAGCCAACGTAACCAGGGGGACTGCCTATCATTTTAGAGACCGAATATTTTTCCATATACTCTGACATATCGAGCCTAATCAAAGCATTCTCGTCATTAAATAAAAATTCAGCCAAAGCTTTTGCTGTTTCGGTTTTCCCTACTCCGGTCGGTCCCAAAAACATAAAAGAACCCAAGGGCCTGTTTTCTTCAGAAATACCAGCCCTGGCTCTCCTAATGGCATTAGAAATAGCCGAAATAGCTTCTTCTTGATCAACAATTCTTTTATGCAAAACATCTTCCATTTTCTCTAATTTTTTGGCTTCGGCTTCCAGTAATCTGGTGACGGGAATGCCGGTCCAGCGAGAAACTACTTTGGCCACATCTTCTTCGGTAACTTCGTCTTTCAGCAAAGGACGTTTTTTTTGAATAGTGATTAATTTATGCTCAGCTGCTTTTAATTCTTTAAGCAAGGCCGGAATCTTGCCATATTTTAATTCTGCTACTTTTTGAAGGTTGGCTTCGGAAATTCCTTTTTCAGCTTCAAATTTGGCACTTTCGATTTCTCTTTTTAAATCTTTAATTTTCGAAATTATTTCTTTTTCGTTCTTCCATTTTGAACCAACTGTTTTTTCTTTTTCCTTTAAATCGGCCAATTGTCGGGAGATAACTTTTTGTCTCTTTTGGGAGTTTTTTTCTTTTTTGATGGCCTCCATTTCAATTTCTAATTTTTTGATTTCTTTGTTTAAAACATCGAGGGCTACCGGTTCTGATTCAATTTCCAATCTCAAAGCTGACATGGCTTCATCCATTAAATCAACAGCTTTGTCTGGCAAAAAACGATCAGTGATATAACGAGCCGCCAATTGAGCACAAGTCACTAGAGCTGAATCTTTGATTTTTACGCCGTGATGTAATTCGTATTTTTCTTTTATTCCTCTCAAAATAGCTATGGTGTCTTCGATAGAAGGTTCGGTCACATAAATTGGCTGAAATCTTCTTTCGAGGGCTGGATCTCTTTCAATATATTTTTGATAATCTTTTAAAGTAGTAGCACCAATTGCTCTTAGCTCTCCTCTGGCCAAGGCTGGCTTTAATAAATTGGAAGCATCAATCGCTCCTTCGGCTGCGCCAGCTCCCACTAAGGTATGAAGTTCATCAATAAAAAGCAGATATTTACCACTGGAACGCTGAAGCTCTTTCAAAAGAGCTTTTATCCGATCTTCGAATTCACCACGATATTTGGTGCCGGCAATTAAAGAACCTAAATCCAGACTGATAATTTCTTTTTCTTTGAGGCTTTCTGGCATTTGACCAGAAACAATCCGTTGAGCCAAACCTTCAATAATGGCTGTTTTTCCAACTCCGGCTTCACCGATTAAAGCTGGATTGTTTTTGGTTCTCCGGGAAAGGATTTCCATTAACCGACGGATTTCAGCTTCTCGACCAATGACTGGATCCAATTTTCCTTTTCTGGCCAAAGAGGTTAAGTTTCTGGTATATTTTTCAATCACTTGATATTTGGTTTCCGGCTCGGGGTCAGTAATTTTTTGACCGCCTCTAATTTTGGCTAATTCTTTGGAAAAGGTATTATAATCCAATTTCCCGAACTCCAAAGCGCTCACCCCACCACCTTGACCGGATTGTAAAAAATTAGCCTTTCCTAAAATTTCTTTGGCTTTTGTTCCACTGTCTAAAAGAGCCAAAAACAAATGCTCAACCGAAATAAACTCATCTCCCATTTTAATTGACTCCTGACGAGCCCTGTCTAAAATCTTGGCCATGTCTTGAGTCAAATAAAACTGACCGAAACTCTGTGGGGTAATAATAGCCTGAATTTCATTTAAGGCAGATTTTATTTTCTTTTTCAGATTTTCGATATCTAAACCCATTCTTTCCAGTAAATTTAAAACGATACTTTCTTCCTGGCTCAGCAAAGCAAAAAGTAAATGCAGGGCATCTATCTGTTGCTGTCCTTTTTCTCTGGCTAATTCTTGAGCGTTTAATATTGCCTCTTGGGCTTTATGAGTAAATTGACCTCCATTCATAAATTTTTGCTCCTTTTGGGCCAGAAGAGACTCTGGAAGGCCTTGGGAAGCAGATTATTATTGTTTAGTGTCAATATTTATGTATCACTAATTTTCAAAAAAATCAAATTAACAAAAATCCGACCAACTCGGTCAGTCTTTTATTTTTTACCGATTTTTTATGTTAAATAATAAAAAACTGTTTCGAAAATTCCATTTTTATTCCTCTTTTTCGGACAAGGTTGCTTCAAAAGTATTTTCTTTTCCGTCTCTTAAGACTTTGAGAGTGATTTTATCTCCAGGATTATATTTGGAAATAATTTTGGTTAAAGAGTTTTCAGTATTAATTTTTTCTCCATTAAACTCTAAGATGATATCATTTTCTTTCAAGCCGGCTTTTTCCGCTGGCGAACCAAGAGAAATGGCTGCTTCTCCTTGTGGTCCTTTGGCTATCAAGGCACCATAACCCACCGGCAGATTTTTTTCTTTTTGAATTGATTCGTTGATTAGAATATATCTTACTCCCAAAAAAGGATAAACAATTTTTCCCAAAGACTTTATTTGTTCTAGGGCTTTTTTGGCTTTGTTGATTGGAATGGCAAATCCGATATTCTGCGCTTCTTGAACCATAGCAAAATTCACACCAATCACTTCGCTTTTTAAATTTAGCAAAGGTCCGCCTGAATTTCCTTGGTTGATGGCGGCATCGGTCTGAATGACATCTTCTACGGTGTTAACCGTTCCACCGCCCGAAGCAGTAATTGTTCTTCCTAAGCCAGAAATAACCCCCACCGAAACTGTATTTCTAAATTCTCCCAAGGCATTGCCGATAGTAATAACCGTCTGCCCAATCTGTACCTTATCTGAATCTCCAAGTTTTATGGTTGGAAAGTCTTTATCAATCGGTTTTTCTTGAACTTCTAGCAAGGCTAAATCTCTGACCGAATCTCTATCCAAAACCTTGGCTGGATATTTTTTTCCGTCATTGGTCAAAATAGTGTATTCAGCTTCTTGATCAGCAACGACATGAACATTGGTTAAAAGCATCCCTTCTTTGGTGATAAAAAATCCTGTACCGCCACCGATTTCTTTTTTCTCAACACCTTTTTGCCGGAATTGAGGAATTTGAAATTCAAAAAAAGGAGCTCCAAATTCTTCAAAGGGCGAAATGTAATACTCTTCTAAAACGGGCAGATTTTTAGTTACTATGATACTGACCACTGCCGGTGAAGCCTCTTTAACAGCGTTGATAACAGCTTCTTCCTGACTAGTTTGGGGAAGATAAACAATTTCTTTTTCTTGTTCTGATTCTTCTGTTTGAGATAATTCCGGAATTTTAATATTTAGCTTTTCAAGATAATTTTGAAGGCGAGAATAAAAATAATCTCCAGAAATTGTCCCTGTAGCGAAACCGGAAAAAATGGCTAAAAAGATTACTAAAACAAAAACCAGAAAGGCTTTTTTTTCTTTTGGGGCTTTCAGTTTTGGAAATTCAATTTTGGGTAGATTTTCTTCAGTCATATTTTTAAATTATATTTTTTATTTGTATTATTTTTATATTAATTTTTATTTTTGTCTAAATCATCAAAGCGATATTTAAAAATATCTGATTTTATCGGACCAAAAATTATCATCCAAATTCCAGCAAAAAGATATTTTAAATAAGTTCTTAGCCTTCCCTCTTTCTCAAAACGCCGAGTAGAAGTTAAAACCGGAGGTGTCTCAATAAAACCGAAGCGGCCTTCTTTGGAAGCTCTTCGGGCATAATCATGGTCTTCGGCAATTTTTATTTCTTCATCAAATCCGGAAATTTTTTGGTGAATCTCTTTCTTAACTAAAATGGCATTGGTGGCATGGGGCAAAAAATTCTGAGTCAGTCTGGTGTAATAATTATAAACTCCGTAAGCTAATTTATCAAACCAATTACCAGCGGGAAAAATGGGAAAAGTGGCTACTGCCAACTTTCTCTTTTCGAAATCGCTAACCAGCTTTTCTAAAAAATTCTCAGCTAAATAGATATTGTCGGCGTCCATAAATAAAAATGTTTCGGCCTGAGCGGCTTTGGCGCCTTCGTTTCTGCCTTTGGCCGGCAAACCTCCTTTAACTATTTTGCAACCGAAGCCTTCAGCTATCTCTACTGTTTTATCTTTTGAACCGGCATCGGCAATAATGATTTCATATTCTTTGAAAGTCTGCTTTCTGATTTGAGAGAGTAAAATGGGCAGAAGTTTCTCTTCGTTGAGAGTCGGAATAATAATACTGAGCATATTCTTAATTTAATAAATTTTTTGCCTCTTGCCAAATTTCCGGCCTCCCCTGCTTTTCTTTCATCCAATACCACCACTCGGCGCCCCAAAAATAGAATTCTTCCAAACCAGTTTTTTGGGCAAAATCAATATTGTATTTAAACTGTTCGAGATTCATCGTTTTTTCCTGTTCTGCCAACGGCGAATCATAGAGTAAAGCGGGACCCCAGGGTTCGGCTTGAAGTTCAACGCAAATTACTCTTTTTTGAAAAAGTTTTTTTATCAATTGGGCTTTTAGCCAGTAAAATTTTGGCGGAAAAGGATAATTAATATAAAAACCGAATTTTTTTAGAGAATCGGGTAAAAAGGACATTTTTTCTTTCTCCCAAGAGAAACTAAACCAAACTTTTTTATACATGGTCGTGCCGGCTATGTCGCCTAATCTGGCCGCTCTAATCCAAAGAGAACCTTCGCCGCTGTCAGAAACTATTATTTTTCTTTGTTTTTGGTCAAGCGATTTTACCAAACTAATTTCTTTTTTTAAGAAATCAATGTCGGTCCAAGGGCATTTGCCAAAAGGAAAAAATGGTTCGTTTTCCACTTGCCAATATTCAATATTTTCAAAATCGCGATATCTCAAAACTAAAGCTTTAACCATTTCCAAAATTTCTGTCTGCTGTTTTTCTTTGTCAAAATTTTTTGCCCAGTCGGGAATATGGCATTCCGGCCAGCGGCCGGTTTTCATCCCCAAAACCAGCAAAATTTTAGTTTCTTTTTTTTGTGCTTCGATTATCTGCCAATCCAAATCATCAAAATAGAATTTATCTTTTTCCGGTTCCAAAAGATCCCAGTGGGCCGATAATTTTATTTTTTTTACTTTTAAATCTTCGAGCAGAGCCAGATAATTTTCTTTCCAATCCAATCCCAAATTGGCGGAATGTTTTTGAGAAAAATTCACGCCCCAAACAATATCTTGAGTGGATTCCGACTTAGCAATAAAAAAATAACTCACAAAAATCAAAAATAAGACTAAAATGAAAAATAAAATTTTTTTCATTATTGTTTTAATTATAACACATACAATAAGCGCTATCCCGAAAGTAATCAGATTATAAAAACCTTGACGAAAAAGATAAATTAGTTATATAATAAATCATCTCTTTAACAGCTGAATAATGACTTTCAAGATTAGAAGGAGGTAAAAGAAGTGAAAATATTAAGAAAGAGTTTTCGGTTTCAGGTTTTTGTTTCTTTTTTAGTGATGGCTTTGCTGGTTTTGGGAGTAACCGCAACTAGCTATTCTGCAGCTAAATCGTCTGAACCAGAAATTACTGAAAATTATACCACCTACACGGACGAAATGAAACTTTTCAGTATTTCTTATCCCTCGGATTGGAAAACAATTCGGATTCTTAATCCATTTCCAGTCTCAGAAACTGAAAAAGCCATAAAAAACATTACTAAGAAGCTTAGCTTAGTTCTTCCAGCGGAAAAAACCGGTATAATTTTTGGTGCCGGAATACCAGTAACAGGGGGATATGCACCCAATGTAATACTTGGAGATGCACCGATGCCGATGCCTGGAGTATTTACAAACGACCAAGTAACTGAAGCAGAAATACGAGGGATAAAAATGTTTACTGAGTATTTTAAGGAATTCTCTAGGGTAAAAATAATTATTGACGGAAGAGAAGCAACAATTATTGATTATGAAGCAGCTTTACCGGGAACAAACAAAGTTCATTGTTTGCAAATGATTATGATTGTAGATGAAAAAATTTGGGGCGTAATCTGTACTTCGTTTACGGAAGACTTTGCTAGGCGGAAAAAGGACTTTCAGATTATAGTTAGAAGTCTTCGAATATTAAAGTAAACAAAAAAGGCGCCAAAACAAACTTGGCGCCTTTTTATTTTTTGATTATTAGCGATTAAATTCTTGAATTAGCCGCTGGATATTAATTGTTCCCATTTTTTCTCCTTCAACAAATCCTTGAAAAGCCGCTTCGGCCAGATAGCCTTTTTCCAGCCAATCGAAAAACCATTGCGATAAATAATCCGGGTCTTCTTGTAAAATTCCAAAACCAGATTTCAGAAGCCATCTCATATTAAATTCTTCTTGAGAACCAATTGGCGACGAAATAATTATCGGCATGCCCAAGGCAGAATAAAAAGAGAGTTCGCTTGGCTTTGTCCACAAAACATCGGTTTTTCTCAGGGCTAAATTAAATTTTTCAAAATAACTTTTAATATCTTTTTCAAAAATAATTTCGATTCCGCCAAAAGAATTTTTGGCTTTTTCTTGGCCAACCAAACATTCATTCAAGCCCAGATTTTGAATATGCTGGCAAAAATAATCTTTAATTTTTTCTCTGATTCCGGCTGATAAAATTAATTTAATTTTGCCTTCTTTTATTTGGTTGGCTAAGTTTTTCAAAATTTTAATTCCAATTTCTTTTTGAGCACCGGCTCCGCCGACTGAAAACAGGATGGTTAGCGGCCGGCTTGATTTTTCGGGAAGCTGGCCCAAATTTTCTTCAATCAAGGTCCGATATTTTTCAAAATATCTTTTTTTGGGGTCTAAATTCAAAAGACGTTCTTTTAAATCATCTTTTAAAACTTCTTGATTTTGAGAGCCGATGTTTCCCAGCGGCAAAGGATAGCCAGTCAAAAAAATATTTTCCGCTTTGACTCCATAAAGTCTTAGTCTTTCCGATACTCTTTCGGTTGGAGCAAAATATTTTATTTTGCTTTCTTTGGGTTTCAAAGCCACCCAGGTCCGCGAAATATCAGCGTCGCAAACAATGCAAAAAATATCACCGGGATAATTAAAAAATTCTGCCATAAAAGCCGGAGTGAAAAAGGTGGAAAGAAGAGGCAAGGGTTTGGACTTTAATTTTTCAATCAAATCTCTCCCCCAGCCTTTCTTAAAAAGAGAATACATATTCCGAAGAGTAAAGTTTGATGCCGATAAATCTCTTTCTGGATAAAAGCTGGAAATTCTTTGAAATTTGTCGAAAAGAGAAAAAATAGACCGGCCAACAAAAGGTATGGAGTAAAAACTGGAAATAAATTCATAAAATTTTCTGGTGCTTTCCCAAATTTGGCAATCTTTCTTGGGAATACCTTGATAGTTATTGGCGTTAATAATTTCTCCTTCGGCCAAATCTTTCAAAGGAAAAGCGGTCCTCTGATGACCGTAACCCATATTAACTGTAATTAGCCAAATTTTATTCTCCATACATTTATTATATTAATAATTTGTCAATTTAAAAAATTTAATTTTTGCCTATTTTCTAAACGCCAGACAACAAAAGCTATTATCAAATAAGAGATAAAAAGCCAGGGCCAAGATATTTTTATCTGGTTGGCCGCCCAGGGTTTAGCGAAAAATTCAATTGTTTTGGTTAAATAGGTTAATAAAAAATAACAAGGAAAAGAAAAAATCCAAGCCAAAGATTGCGAAATAATACCAATTACAATCAACAAAAATCCAAAAATCATAATATAAGAAACGACTGGCAAAACCAAAATATTGGTCAAAAGCGAAATTTTGGAAAAAGTGCCGAAGTTATAAAGTAAAATTGGTAGGGTGAAAATCTGAGCCGCCAAAGTCATAGCGATAATTGATTTCAAAGGAAAAATTTTAAATTCGGGTAAAAATTTTAAAAAATCCTGCAAGGGTTCGGTCAAATAAATAATGCCTAAAATTGCCAAAAAAGATAATTGAAAACCGACATCCAGCTTCAAAAGAAAGGGGTTTTGAAAAAGCATTAAGGCAGCAGCGAAAACAATTGTTCTTAAAGAAGAGGCCAATCTACCCATTTTTTGAGCCAAAAGAAAAAGAATCGCCATAATAGCGGCCCTGACGGCTGATGGTTGAAGACCGATTAAAAACAAAAAAATTATTAAAAAAACTAAAATAAAATAAAAAGCTTGGCTCCGGCTAAAGCCGAGAGAGATAGCCAAGACTGTCAAAATGCTGGCCAAAATTGTAATGTTCATTCCGGAAATAGCAGTGATATGACTTAAGCCAGTAATATTTAGATTTTCTTTCCACTCTTGAGACATCTGTCCTTTATCTCCTAAAATTATTCCAATTAAAATTGTGCTCTGAGGAGGAGAGAGATTTTGGTAGACTGATTTTCTAAGTTTTTCTTTTAAAGATAAAATTTGAGAATAAAGAAAATTCCCTTGATTTTTTTGCAAGATTTCTATTTCGGGCCAATAAATAACGGCCAAAATTCCATCTTTGAGCAAATAATTTTTGTAATTGAAATCTTCAAACTGGGGAGGACTTTTTAAAAAACCTTCGATTTTTATTTTGTCTCCGTATTGGTAATCAGAATATTTTTCCAAAAGAGCCAAAATTTTAGCTCCTGAAATTTCTTTTTCTTTTGGATAAATTATTTTTTGAACCTTAATCGTTAGCTGGGTGCTTTTTTCTCCAGTTTCCGGTTCGTCAGAAACAATTCCTTCGATTAAAACTTTATCATTTTTCTCAATAAAATCTTGAATGGGATTTTCTTTAATTTTCAATTCGGCTTGTTGGAAACGCCAAATACCTGAAACCAGAAATAAGAGGGAAAAAACAATAATTCTCAGTTTTTCATTTTTGAAAGAAAGAAGAGCCAAAAAAATTAGAAAAATTAAAAGTAATTGCAGTTTGGCTACCGAAAAAACAAAAAAAGAACTCAAAAAAATGCCTCCGATAAAAAAGAGGCAAAAATATAGGAAAAATTTTGAGGCGGTCATTATTTTAATTCAGCGAAGTTGACAGATTTCAAAAAAAGGAGCAACGGCTTTTTGGATTTCTAAAAGATACTCTTGGGTATAGGGTTTTGTTTTTTCGAATTTAGGGCTGATATTTTTCCCTGGCCGGAAGCCTTGTAAGTAATATTTTTTAGCCGGCGATATCGTTCTGGCAATTTGCAAAATATCTTCTTTTTGGTGAATAGTCGGCACCACGGTTGTTCTAAACTCATAATCCAATCCTGAGTTTTTAATTATTTTAATACTCTCTTTGATTTTGACTAAATCTGTTTTAACCCCAGTGGCTTTTTGGTATTTTTTTTCTTCGAGAGGAGCTTTGATATCCATCGCCACATAATCAATCAAATTTTCTCCGATCAGTTTTTTGAGCATTTTAGGATTTGAACCATTGGTATCAAGCTTTATTAAATATTTTCTTTCTTTGATTTTCTTGATTAATTCCGGCAGGTCTTTGTTGATGGTTGGCTCGCCGCCGCACAAAACCACTCCTTCTAATAAATTTTTTCTTTCTTTCAAAAAATCAAAAAATTCCTCTTCGGGAATTTTTGGTTGTTTTTTAATTTTTTCAGGCAAAACCAGCTCTCGAGCATAACACCAAGGACAATGAAAGTTGCAACCGGAAAGAAAAAGCGTACAAGCCAAATGTCCAGGATAATCAATCAGGGTAAATTTTTGTAAACCGCCTATTTGCATTGAATTATTTTAATGCTTCTACGGTTTTAGGTAATCTAAATTCTTTTCTTTCTTTAAACTCTTGAACCTTACCGGCATTCCATTGTTGAACAGGTCTTAAATAGCCCACAATTCTTGAGTAAACCTCGCAAGGTTGCTTAATCGTACAGCGTGGACACTCAAAATGTTCTCCGGCCAAATAACCATGATTGGGACAAATAGAAAAAGTGGGCGTTAAAGTAATATAGGGTAATTTAAATTTCTCAAAAACTTTCTTGACTATGAGTTTGGCTGATTGAATATCAGAAATTTTTTCTCCAACAAAAAGATGCATAACTGTCCCTCCAGTATATTTTGTCTGCAAATCATCTTGAAGGCGTAGGGCTTCAAAAATATCATCGGTATATTTTACCGGCAACATTGTGGAGTTAGTATAATAAGGCACATTTTTTGTGCCGGCCGTTCTGATGTCGGGATATTGGGCTTTATCTTTTTGGGCTAATCTATAGGCAGTGCTTTCAGCCGGCGTTGCTTCCAAATTATAAAGATTTCCGGTTTCTTTTTGATACTTAACTAATTTTTCTCTAATGAAAAGCAAGATTTCGTTAGCCATTTTTCTTCCGCGCCTAGAACCGATGTTTTCGCCCAAAAAATTAAGCAGGGCTTCATTCATTCCCACCAAGCCAATAGTTGAAAAATGGTTTCCGAAATATTGACCTCGCATTTTTTTCACGCCGCCTAAATAAAATTTTGAATAGGGATACAGCCCTTTTTCCATAAAATCTTCCAAAGCCTTTCTCTTAATCTCTAAAGAATCTTTAGCCAGCTCCATTATCTCGCTGAGTTTATCGAAAAATTCTTTATTTGTTTTAGAAGTATAACCAATCCTGGGAAGGTTCAAGGTAACAACACCAATGCTACCGGTTAAAGGATTAGAACCAAAAAGTCCGCCACCTCTGACATAGAGTTCTCTATTATCTAGACGAAGCCGGCAACACATACTTCTAACGTCTTCTGGCTTCATTTCGGAATTAACAAAATTGGAAAAATAATTTACGCCGTACTTGGCAGTTGCTTCCCATAAAGGATCTAGATTAGGATCTTCCCAGTTAAAATCTCTGGTAATATTGACGGTGGGAATCGGAAAGGTAAACGGTCTTCCTTTGGCATCGCCTTCCATCATTGTTTCATAAAAAGCCTTATTAAAGATGTTCATTTCTTCTTGAAATTCTGAATAGGTTTCTTTTTGGGGCTGACCGCCAATAATCACTGATTGTTTAGCCAGAGTTGGAGAAGGTTTAATGTCTAAAGAAACATTGGTGAAAGGAGTTTGAAATCCAACACGAGTAGGAATGGCCATATTAAACATAAACTCCTGCATGGCTTGTTTTACTTGGATATAACTCAAATTATCGTATCTAATGAAAGGAGCTAATAAAGTATCGATTGAAGAAATTGCTTGAGCGCCCGCCGATTCTCCCTGCAAAGTATAGAAAAAATTTACTAATTGGCCTAAGGCGCTTCTTAAATGTTTTGCCGGTTTTGATTCTACCTTGCCAGCAAAACCGCCAAATCCTCTGACCAACAAATCATATAGATCCCAACCAAAACAAGAGGTGGCTAAAGTATCTAAGTTAAAAATATGGAAATCACCGCTTTGGACTGCTTCACTAATTTCTGTGGG
>Ga0172364_10003363_pt1 | contig 12777 bp, 12 predicted proteins | sample LakKivSesite10cm_FD_114545 | JGI IMG/M metagenome (GOLD analysis project Ga0172364, IMG submission 114545) | Sediment microbial communities from Lake Kivu, Rwanda - Sediment site 10cm | ecosystem: Environmental > Aquatic > Freshwater > Lake > Sediment | place: Rwanda: Western Province, Lake... | reverse complement strand
CCGACGGCGGAGTCGAGTCCACCAAGTTCCCGTACCCCAACCCTGAGGAGAACCCCGAGTTCAGCTTCATCGCCGCCGCTGGGGGCATCGCCAGCAGCGTCAACGAGATGGCCGAGTACCTGAAGGCGCAGATCGACGCCGGTAAAAGCGGTGGCGGGCTTATAGGCGAGGACAGCTTCAGCCGAATCCAGACGCTGCACATCAAGCGGCCTGACGGCTGCTTCGGTGAGCACGGGTACGGTTACGGCCTCGACGTGACCCCCAGCTTCCTGGGCCACAAGATGCTTGGGCACGGCGGGAGCATACTTGTGTCCACGGCCCACATGGCGTTCATCCCGGACATGGGTGCCGGCGTCGTCATGATGGGCAACAGCGCAAGCCTGCCATACGAGGAGATGACCGGGTCCATCTTCGCCACCATGATGGGCCGCGAGCCATCCGAGGCTGTCCCGTCCATCGCTGTTAAGAAGAGGATGAGCGAGCTGGCCGGCGTCTACGAGACCTACATGGGCATAGAGAAGGTCAGTGTGGTCAGGAAGGGTGGGATGCTGTACCTGGAGCAGAAGGACCTGTTCACGGACGCCCTGGTGCCGCTGATACCGGAGGACCCGATAATGGAGTCAGCCACGTTCTACACGCTCACCGACGGCGTCAAGGCGCCGATAGAGTTCGTGGAGCGGGGGGACGGGGGCATCGACCTGTTCATTGAGAGGTACTGCTACCACAGGAAGCAGGCGTAGCCTGCACCCCCAGCTCACCCGTTTTAACTGATCCATGTTAACAATTGGGTTCGTTAACGCTTGTAAACCATATGTCAACAGATTGTTGCTTCGCCGTCTATCCCTGTCTACGGAATACCTTCATATCAGCCAGGGTCAAGTTATCCCTGAGCAATGTTCAAGGTAAACAGGGACGTGATCATAGCGGTTGCTGTGGCCACGCTGATGGTCTCCTCGACGGCTGCGTGGTACTTCAACATAATCGTGGAGCCGAAGACCACCGAGGTCGTCACGATAACGGAGACTCCGTTCGTGGTTCTCCAGAGCAGCTTCGTCTACCTGGGTAAATCTTCAGTTGAGCTAACACTGGAGCTCCAGAACGGCGCCGCAGTGCCCCAGAGCACCGATATAGAGATACAGGCGCTCGACGCCGCAGGGGAGATCATACTCGATGCCGGAGTCCAGCTCATACAGTACTCGGAGGCGTTGAACATAGCGCCCGGAGGAACATATTTCGAGACTTTCCTTTTCGAGAAGAAGAGCATCAGGGACGAGCTGAGCGTCTTCCTCATCATACTGAGTGGGGAACCCGACGTGATGAGCGTATTCGCGAGTGGCGGAGGCACGTCGATCCCGTCAAACGCCCTCATCGGCTACAGTGGTGGAGGGCTGGGCGGACCTGTCGTCCCGAAGTACAGGTTCTACGATGTCGGGTGGAGCGACGAGCAGATGGTGCCAGACACGGCGGACTCGAACGTTAGGCTCGTCAGAACCGTGTATAACCCGGCCTCCGGGGAGACCGAAAAGGCGACGATAGCCGTGATGAGCGAAATGGAGACCCTGTACATCTACACTTACGATGGTTTCAGCTGGAACTTCGCGACAATAGGTAAACCGTGGACCACGCGGCCCAACGACGCCGCAAGGCCATTTGACGTCGAGTACGAGAAGACCTCCGGTAGAGCCATACTCGTCTACGAGAACAACGGTGTGGACGCCTCAAAGGACCTGACCTACAGGATCTATGACGGGTCAACCATGATCCAAGAGGGCTACATTGATGACCCGGCCGGCAAGAAGGACTATTACTGGGTAACATTAGCTCATAGCCCTACGCCGGGATCAAACGAGGTGGCGTTGCTGGGAGTTACAAGCGACGGGTACGTGAGCTGCTGGATATGGAACGGCTCAGCGTGGACCAGCTTCTACAGGTTGTCAACGTCTGGTACAAACGTGGCCTACGAGGCCGGGTCGCTGGCGTATGAGCAGAGCACAGGCGAGCTACTTGTAGTCGTAGCGAAGCTGCAGACCATAGCCACGGCGACCTACGATGGGGCGTGGCACACTGGAAGCAACATCAACTTCGGGAGCAACAACATATATTGGGTTGTTCTGAAGCCGGACCCCGCCTCCGACGACGTGATGCTCATGGGGATCGATTCGGGCACCGACCTTTACACCACCCTGTGGGGTGGAGCCGGTTGGGCCTCATCACAGCTTATGGACAACAGACTGTACACGACCACTACCCGCTGCTTCGACGGAGACTGGATGCCGTCAGGGTCAAACTTCTTGTTAGTGGTAGGCGACTACAGGGTGAACGCTCTGAGTTACAAGAAATGGTCTTCTGGGAGCTGGACCCCCTCCGGTTTGAACGCCTGGGAGATATACACCGGCGGCACCAATAGACAGTGGTGGATTCAGGTCAGAGGCAACGCTAAGAACGAGTACCCGTATATACTCGTGGGCTCCCTCGACAGGTCGAAGTACATATATGTTACTTCGTGGGATGGCTCAACTCTTATGGAACAATCGTTGATGACGACGCAGGGCCTGACAACGTACGAGTCGTTCGAAATAGCCTTCTCTTATCCTCCATAGTTATTAACACCGACTCCCGTTAGCCTTGTAGTGGTTTAGCTATGAGTGACTTTGAAAGAGAGATGCTTGAGGAGCTTAAGGCGATTCGGGAGGCCGTGACCCCCAAACCGTCTGCTCCTACGCCGCCTGCCCCGGAGCCTAAGGGCTTCATCGACGAGTTCACGGTGTTCCTGAACAAGTATGGCGTCGTTGGGCTTGCCATCGCATTCATCATGGGCGGAGCCGTAGGCCAACTGGTCTCGGCCCTGGTCAGTGACCTCATCATGCCCTTCATCACCTTCTTCATCCCCGGGGGCGCCTGGGAGGAGGCTACCTTGACGCTCGGCCCCATCGTGTTGGCCGTGGGCCACTTCGTGGGTGCGGTCTTGGACTTTGTGGTTATCGCTTTCGTGATTTTCTGGCTCATGAGGATGGTGCAGAGGAGCAGCCTGAAGTAGCCCTACTTTATTTTTACTTGGTTTATGCGTGGTTGTGTTTATTTAATCGGGTTTGATTCTTCTGACAGATTCGATAGGTACTGGAGGAGTGAGCCTCTGACCTTCGTGGAGCTGAGCTTGAATATTTCTCACCACATCCATCCCGTCCAGAACCACGCCGAAGGCCGCGAACCCCTGCAGGTCAGGGTTCCTCACCCCGCCGTAGTCAAGCTCAGGCTGGTCCCCGATGCAGATGAAGAAGCTGGAGGCCGCGGACCCCGGCTTGAATCGGGCTATGGACACGGCGCCGTTGAGGTGCCTCAGACCCGCCGCCTCGGTGGTCTCGTGCTCGATGGGCGGATACCTCTTCTCCTCGGGGACCATGCCTCCCTGGATCACCTCGATCTTCACCTTGTCGTCAGGCTGGTTCTCCAGCGTAACGGTCCTGAAGAACGTGGTGCCGTCGTAGAGCCCGGCGTCCACATAGCGCAGGAAGTTACCCGCCGTGACGGGTGCCGCCTGCTGGAAGACCTCCACCCTTATGTCCCCCAAGCTCGTCTTTATGCGAACCACGGGATTTCTCGGCGCCATACCGTTTAGATAACCTCTCGGCTGATAAGAGTGCGCCTGGAGCCCACGCATACTATACTCACCTTATCCCTGAAAAGAGTCAATAAACTGGGACAGACAATAGTGATCCATGTCCCACGCCTTCGACGAGGTCGCCGAGACCTACGACGCGGTGCGGCCGGGGTACCCGGAGGAACTCTTCGACGACGTAGCCCGGCTGGCTCATCTGGGGCCCGGCTCGCGTGTCCTGGAGGTGGGCTGCGGGACGGGGCAGGCCACCCTCGGCTTCGCCCGTAGGGGCCTAAGGGTTCACTGCGTTGAGCCGGGCGGCAGCCTGCTTGAGGTGGCCAGGCGTAGGCTCAGAGGCTACCCCGTGGAGTTCAGCCTGTCCAGGTTCGAGGACTGGCCCTTAAAGGAGGCTTACTTCGACCTGGCGGCCTCCGGGACGGCGTGGCACTGGGTTGACCCTGAGGTTGGTTACCGTAAGCTATCCGCGGCCCTCAAGCCTCGGGGCTTCATCGCCCTCTTTTGGAACCTTCACCCGACCCCGTACACAGGGTTCTTTGAGGCGGTGCAGGAGGTCTACAGGAGACAGGTGCCCGAGTGGTCCGACCCTGACACGAAGCCTACGACGGACCAGAGGATCAGCGAAATTAAGGAACAGATAAGGTCCTCCGGCTTCTTCGAGGAACCCACTGTGAGGCGGTACGTCTGGCAGAGGACTTACAGCAGCGACGACTACGTCAAGCTGATGGACACGTACTCGGACCACCACGCGCTGCCCGAGGAGACGCGGAGGCGCCTCTACCTCGACGTGAAGAGGCTGGCAGACAAGAGGTTCGGGAGCCACGTGGAGAGGCCCTACCTCACGGCCTTATTCGTGGCCCAGAAGAAGACCTGAACTCCTATATCGCGCCCTTCTCCCGAAGTATCCTTATCTCGTCTTCGCTGTACCCAGCCAGCTCCTTGAGGACGCTTTCAGTGTGCTGGCCGAGGGTGGGTGGAGGACTCCCCATGACGCAGGGCGTGCCGCTCATCTTCAGCACGGGTCCCACCTGCTTTATCTTCCCGGCCTTCGGGTGATCCACCTCCCTGAGCATCCCCCTCTCGAGGACCTGGGGGTCGCTGAACAGCTCGTCCAGCAAGTAGACAGGGGCGCACGGGAAGCCCACGTCGTTCAGGACCTTCAGCCACTCGTCCCTGGGCCTCTTCATGAACTCCGCCTCCAGCAGGGGTATCAGTGCGCCCCTGTTGGTGACCCTGAGGCCGTTGCTGGTGAACCTGGGGTCCGTCTTCACCGCTCCAAGGCCCATGGCGTCGCACATCATCTCCCAGAGCCTGTCGTTACCACACGCCACGAGGATGTGCTTCCCATCGCCTGCCTCAAAGCCCTGGTATGGCACTATGCTGGGGTGCGCCGAGCCCAGCCTCGGAGGGTTCTCGCCGGTCGCGAAGTAATTGCCGCCCGCGTAGGTCATCCAGCTCACGCAGCCATCCAGCATGGACACGTCTATATACTGGCCCACGCCTGTGGCGTCCCGGGCCCGCAGCGCCGCCAGGATGCCTATCACTCCATACATGCCTGCCCCTATGTCTGTGACGGCCATGCCGACGCGGACTGGGGGCCTGCCAGGCTCACCCGTGAGCCCCATGAGGCCCCCCATTCCCTGAACGATGAGGTCGTAGCCCGGCCACTGGTTGTAGGGACCGGTCTGGCCGAAGCTGCTGATGCTGCAGTATATGAGCCTCGGGTTGATCTTCTTCAGCGTTTCGTAATCGATGCCCAGGCGCTTGGTCACACCCGGCCTGTAGTTCTCCAGGAACACGTCGCACACGGCGGCCAGCCTGTGGAGGGCCTCCCGGGCCGAGTCCTCCTTCAGGTTCAGGGTGACGCTCTTCTTGCCCCTGTTCACCGACATGAAGTAGCTGCTCTCGCCGTTTATGTAGGGCGGGAATGCCCTCGTGTCGTCCCCGCTACCGGGTATCTCGACCTTGATGATCTCGGCCCCCAGGTCCGACAGGGTCATGCTGCAGAAGGGCCCCGCCAGCACCCTGGTGAGGTCTAGGACCCTGACGCCCTTCAGGGGTGGTTCGCCTACCTTGACAGCCATGGAGTACTATGACCCACGACTGCGACATTAGTTTTGCCGTGGAGGAGCCGCGCCGTCTGTAGCTTTAAATCTGTGGCGCCTAGATATGCGGAAAGGCGAGGGTGTTGAGTGAGGGACTCCGTGAATACTACATAATGATAGTCGGCGGGACCCTCACCATGCTTGCGGGGGGCTTCGTCTGGCCAATCTTCGCCCCCTTTGTCAGGGACGAGTTCACGGCCCCCATCCAGCTAGTTGGCCTTGCAGTTTCTGGCTACTTCCTCCTCAGGATGCTGGGCGAGTTCCCGATAGGAGTACTAAGCGACAAGGTTGGCCCCAAGGCACCACTTATGGCGGGGAGGGCCCTGGCCCTCGTGGGCTCCTTCATCTGCTTCAGGACCACTAACATATGGGCTCTGATCTTGGCCAGGGTCATCTGGGGCATGGGTGACGCCAGCTACTTCTGCATAGGCATGAGCTACGTGAGCCGTATATTCACAAACGAGAGAAGGGGCAGGGCACTGGGATTCTTCCAAGCCGTGGAGCTCATAGGCAGCTTCCTAGGCCAGACGGCGGGAGGCTTCGTGGCGGCCAACTTTGGTCCCAGGATGAACTTCCTTGTGTGCACTGGTCTTAGCCTGACCACACTTCTCCTGGTGACCCTCATCAAGGGCACCGCGGCTAAGGTCAAGCCCGGTGGCACCAGAATCAGCTTAATACCATCCAAGGAAATCCTGAAGAAGGTTCTCAATGGCACTGTGGTGGCGGCTTGTGTAATCAATCTCGGATGCATGATCATTAACAATGGCCTCATGGGAACGGTGCTCCCGATATACGCCACGGGGGAGCTCATGATCCCGATCACGAACTACGCCCTCATGGTCTCCGGGAGCACAGTGGGCAGCGTAACGGGGAACCTAGCAGGCGGCTTCCTCTCGGACAAAATGGGGAGAAGAAGGATTCTCGCAGCCGGACTCGCCGTTGGCGCCGCGGCGGTGTTCATGTTAACCCTGTTCACTACGTTTCTCCCCCTGCTGGGCGTCATGTTCCTGCAGGGGGTGTTCTGGGGGATAGTCTACAGCGTGATCCCGGCCTTCATCGCGGACGCGGTCCCCGACCAGGTGAGGGGCACAGGCATAGGCACGTACCGCACATTCATGGATATGGGCGGTCTGGTGGGCCCCATAATCATGAGCAACCTGGTGAACTACCTCGGGTACCCTCAGGGGTACCTGTACAGCTTCTACGTGGGCTCAGCCATATTGCTGGGGTGCCTGGCCCTCATCGTGGGCCTCAAGGAGAGGCGCTGACCCCTTCATATCTTTATATGGGTCGGTTCCCAAGAGTCCAACATGTCTGAAAGTATCGGTAAGAAGCTCCAGACAGCAGACTGGAAGAGCGAGAAGCATGTGCCCGTCATCGAGTGCCCCGACAAGGTCAAGATGGGTGAATGGGCCAAGGTCACGGTCACGGTGGGCAAGGATATACCCCACCCCAACACCACGGAGCACCACATCCGCTGGATCAGGGCCTACTTTGTGCCCGACGGAGAGAAGTTCGCCATGGACCTGGGCAACTTCGAGTTCAACGCCCACGGGGAGAGTGTGAAGGGAACCAACCAGGGGCCTGCGTACACCCACAGCGCCGTCACGTTCCACTTCAAGACCAGCTCCAAGGGCACACTGAACGTCGTCAGCTTCTGTAACATCCACGGCCTCTGGGAGTCCACGAAGAAGATAGAGCTCGCCTAACATTTTCACCTATTTCTCTCATTTTTATAACCTAAATTGGGCCTCGTATTACACTTGATGGTAGCGAGTACCAGCAGGTGTTCAACTTCTACGTGAGCCTCATGGTCTGCGGCGTCCTCCTTCTGCACCTAGCCCTGAACCTGGGGCTCTTCAGCGGCATGACTAGATACATCATGAACAGAGGCTAGAAAGCGTCATTAACCAATCCGCGGAACATATCCAGCATGTTCCACAAGCCACCCAGGGAGCCCATGAGTAACCTGATCCGGCTCGAAAACAAATCCGCTGTCATAACCGGCTCAGCCAGCGGCATCGGGGCGGCCATGGCTTACAGGTTCGCGGAGGCCGGAGCCGACCTCCACCTAGTGGACGTTAACCCGTCAAGGCTTGAAGCGGTGAAGGCTGAGGTGGAGAGGCTCGGCGTGAATGTGAGCCTGCATGTGGTCGACCTCGCGGACAAGTCCCAGATAGACGGGCTATGGTCTGAGCTGGGCGACACAGATGTGCTGGTGAATAACGCCGGCATCTACCCCTCCAAGGACTTCCTCGATCTGGACCAGGAGTTCATGCGCAGAGTCATGGACGTGAACCTGAGCCAGACCCTGTGGATGAGCCAGCACTTCATCAGGCGCAACATGGGGAGAGGCGGAGTCATCGTCAACGTGTCGTCCATCGAGGCCATACTGCCCTTCAAGGACGGGATGACCCACTACGCGGTGTCCAAGTCGGGGGTCATCGCCCTCACGCGGGGCCTCGCCAGGGACTACGGCAAACACGGGTTCAGGGTGAACGCCCTCATCCCGGGGGGCGTGATTACGCCGGGCACCATCAGCGTAGCCAAGGAGATCACAAAGCTCAAACTGGACCTGATAAAGACGGGCTACGACTTCAAGTCCCGGCTGCCCATGGGCCGCGCCGGGTCACCGGACGAGGTTGCCAGGGTGGCCGTCGTGCTGGCCTCGGATGTGTCCAGCTACATGACTGGGGCACTCATCCCCGTGGACGGAGGCTTCCTGTCCAGCTAGAACCTGTGAACATATTCCTCATAGTTGGACACCAGGTCGCCGCCCAGCGGCATATGTAGGTACACTGCGTATCTGTTGCCGTAATTGGGTAGCTTGCATGAGAACAGGGTCAACGTCCCGCCCGTCCACATGTACCCCTCCGGGCAGCTCTGGTGGGACCTCACCATCTTGGAGACGCCCATCTTTCCCAGAACTCGTTCAGCCACATCCGGGCCGAACAGGAGGCCCAGCCCCCTTGGGCTTGGGTAAACGCCCTCATCTTCCATCGGGTCGTTCCACAGGGCCTCGACAAGGTTGCTCTTCGCGGGGTGCTCCGCGTGGGCGTAGGCCAGGTCGTCAAGACAAGAGGCTGCTGTTGGGACCCCTCCGTGGACGAAGAGGGTGCTCCCGGGTATAACAGTCGCTGTGTACAGTTCATCGCAGAGAGCCCTAAACTCCCGGTATACCTCCAAGGCGTCTGAGCCGTACTCTTTCCTCAGGACCACTGGGAAGTCGTGTGGCTGAAACGTCACGTCCCTGGGCCCCTCGTGGTTGCCCCTGAGGAGCACAACCCTGTGAGGGTAGCTCCCGAGGAGCCTCATCAGTCTGTAAAGCACCTCTACCTGCCCCGGCCCCCTGTCCACATAGTCCCCGAGGAAGAGGATGTAAAGAGCATCACCCTCCATGGCCCGCTCCTCGAACCTGGTCTCATCCAGTACGTGCTCCAGCGAGTCCATGTCCCCGTGGAGGTCACCCACCACGATGAGCTCGCCGTCGGCTGGGAGCGTCACCAGCCTCCCCTTGACGTTCAACCGCTGTGTCTGCTGGAGCCTTATCGTGTTGACCGCTGAATTCAGGGCGTCGAGGAGCTCGTAACAGTCGGGTTTCACGTATGTTAAAGTGAGGTGGGTGTTAGAAAGGGTTAACGGCTACGCGCGGTTCCTTTCCACGTAGTCCTCCACGTCACGAAGCAGCTCCCCGCAGTCGAAGAGCGCGCCGCCCTTCACGGTCCACCTGACGCCTCCGCCGTGGGACACCGTGACGCCGTCCTCGGCGTACCTGTCCACCCCTGTGCCGTACATGACCTTGAAGTTGTCCAGGGGGTTACCGTCGACGATACACAGGTCGGCGGGGGCACCCTTCATGACCCCCATTGCCCGCGCCTCGTCGCCCAAGGCCGCGTGGGCGTTGGTGGTGGCTATCTTGACCACGTCTATCGGGTGGATGCCGGCCTCCTGAAGAAGCTCCAGCTCCCTGATGAGGGCGAACCCGAATACCTGGTAGATGAACGCCGTGTCGCTGCCCGCCGTCAGCACTCCGCCGTTCTCAAAGAAGTAGCGGACGTACTTCATCCATATCTGGTACTTCTCCCTCCACGCCACCTCGTCGCTGGTCTTCCAGTCGAAGAAGTGGGTGGCGTGGCTCCCCGGGCTGGGGCTGAACGCCTCCCAGAGCTGCCTAACGGTGTACAGCTTGTGCCAGGGCATGTTCTTGGCCCTCTCGTAATCCCTGTGGGCCTCGTAGACCACCATGGTCGGGTCCCAGACCGTGCCGTTATCGATCAGCGTGTCCAGGACCTGCGTCACCTGGTCCTCGTACTCGTCTGCCTCGTGCCAGATGTACCCGTCGTACCTGAACCTGTCCACCTCGTTGCTGTAGTTGTAGCCGGGGGGGAAGCTCTGTGTCCCCGGGAGAGCGGCCTGGGGTATACCGTAGGTGTGCTCTATGCTCATCAGGTCCTCCCCGGCCAGCGACGCGTCCAGTGCGTTGAGCTCGCTGTTCTGGGCGATGTGTATGGCTATCCCGGAGGGCAGCTCAGCCGCCCTGACCTCCTCGGCCATCGCCTCAAGGATCTCGGCGGTCACGTGGGGCCGCGGGATGATCTTCACCCCGTCCACGCCCATCTCCTTGAACCTGCGGACGGCCTCCCTCGCCTCCTCGGGCGTCGTGACCTCCGCGGGCCAGCTTCCCAGAACCTTCAGGTGGGGCGCCGTGATCCTGTTCCCCTCGCTCAGCCTCCTGTGCTCCAGGAGCTTCTCGTCTGTGCCGAAGCCGCACGTGCGTACGGTGGTGATGCCGTGGGCCAGGAAGAGGTTGTAGGCGTACTGGGCGCCCTCTGGGCCGCACTTTTCGTCGTCTATGTTGATGTGAACGTGCATGTCGACAAGGCCGGGGAGCACGTACATACGTTTGGCGTCTATGACGCGGTCGCCCTCCGGCCGCTTGGGCTTGTACCTGTTGAGGCTGATGGCGTCCACGTTGACGATGTCGGCTATCACGCCGTCCTCGATGAGCATATCCACGGGGCCGTATGGCGGCGTCCCCCTCCCGTTCAACAGCATGGCGTCCCTGACCACGAGACGCCCGTATACTACTCCCTTAGAACTAGGCATGGTTCAAAGTGTGTCCATGAATCTAAAACGTTTACCGCACTATGGATAGTGTTATCTAACACTACACTATAAAATGTTGGGTAGGTTCAGTTGCAGCTAGACGCGTTCAAGATAACCCAGAGGGGCGGCCTCGACAACGTGGAGATATACGTAGCCGTGTTCAGGGCCATCGACATCATCGACAGGACAGTCATAGACAGGTGGACCGTCAAGAACCCGGGCGGCTACCAGAGGCAGCCGTCGGAGCACCGGCTCAGCTTCAACAGGGGCTCCATCGTTCGGTACCTGGTCAAGGAGCTCGGCTGCTTTCCCACCTCGGTGCTGATCAATATCCGCGGCGACGTGGAATACGAGAAGGTCTCCGACATGGGGTGGCTCAGCTACGGCACCCTGGACACCGGGGACAACAGGCTCTGGGTCATCGACGGCCAGCACAGGCTGGAGGCGCTGAAGAGGGCCATAGAGCGCAACAGGGACTTCGAGGACTACCCGGTCATCGCCAGCGTCCTGCGGCTCCCCGAGAGGTTCGACGAGATGATGCTCTTCTACATCGTCAACAGGCGGCAACGGAGCGTTCCCACGGACCTAGTTTACCGGCACCTGCAGCGCATGATGTGGCAGAAGGGGGTCCAGTGGGTCCAGGAGATGGAGGGCCAGAGAGGCGTCCGCATAGGCTTCGCCACGGAGGTCGTGGACCTGCTGCAGAACGAGCCGGCGAGTCCGTGGCACGGCAGGATACACGTGGTTAGTGAACCGAACAAGGAGGAGTACATCGTCAGCGACAGTCTCTTCATCAAGACACTGGCCGACGTGCTACGTGAGAAGGTGTATGAGGGCGTCAGCACCAGCGAGTTCTCGGAGCTCATGATAAACTACTGGAACGCAGTCAACCAGCTCTACCCGGAGTGCTTCACCTCCCCAACCGACTACGCGCTGCTCGGCACGCCCGGCGTACCGGTGATGCACATGCTGTTCCCGGTGGTACACGCAAGGTGCCTCGTCCAGAAGGACGTGTCAGAGGCGGCGATGGAGAAGCAACTGGAGAAGCTTCTACAGGAGACGCCGAGTCACAGCAACCCTGACCTCAGGAAACCCGTGGACTCGGAGTTCTGGTCCAAGGTGCACGGGCCGCTGATCGCCATGTCTAAGAGCGGCGAGAACATCAAGCGCCTCTACTTCGACATGCTTGAGAAGATGCGGCTCGCGGAGGAGTCTAACACCTCTCCAGCCTGACCCTGTCTCCCGGCCTCACATTCTTGAAGACCCTTGGGTCGCCCACGACTCTGCCGAAGACGTTGACGGGGCTTGCCGGCCTTATCTCGTCCCCCCTGCTTGCGGGTGTTCTCCCGAAGAAAATGCAGAATGCGTGGCCTGGGGGCCAGTACCCGAGGTCGCCGAGCTCCACGACCTCGCGTGGCTTCTCCGGGCCAAGGACCACGGGTACACTGAAGTATATCTCGTCACCCCAGGTGTTAGCCTTTGCCTCGAGGGGTAGCGCCCCGTGTATCGCCTTAGCCGTCTCGGACCCGTTTAGAGCCGCCTCCACGCTCCCGGAGGCGTCCGTTATTATCCTGATTTTCAACATCCTCACGTTCACCACTGGGACCCATTCTTAAGGTTTTTACCATAGATAGCATTCTAGTGGTAGATTAACGATATGAAGAGGACGACGCGCCATCTCGGAGCCCTGTTTCTTATGGTGATCGCTGTCTTCACCGCGGGAGCCGTAAACGGGGCATGGGCTCTCAATGGCGTGGTCAAAGATGATCACGGCCTCCCTGTACCCGGGGACATGATCCGGGTATACAGTAATGGAAAGGAGATCGCGGCCACCTCATCGGGCTCCGACGGGACGTTCACGGTGGAGGCGCAGGTGGATGCGCTGGAGTTGGTTGTGCTCAGTGATCTGGTTGAGACAGAGGGCGCAGACTACGTGCCCTTCGTGATGAACGT
>Ga0172364_10003362_pt1 | contig 12778 bp, 11 predicted proteins | sample LakKivSesite10cm_FD_114545 | JGI IMG/M metagenome (GOLD analysis project Ga0172364, IMG submission 114545) | Sediment microbial communities from Lake Kivu, Rwanda - Sediment site 10cm | ecosystem: Environmental > Aquatic > Freshwater > Lake > Sediment | place: Rwanda: Western Province, Lake... | reverse complement strand
CTCTGCACACCCCCAGAATCTGTGAGGATTTTCTCAGCATGTTTCTCGAGCTTGATGAAGTCAAAGTAGCTTAGGGGCTTCGTCATCACGATATTGCTACATGATGCGACTTTCTTGTAGAGCCCATAGTCCCTCAGCGCCTTTGTGGTTCGCGGGTGGGCGGGAAACACGATCTTCTCTCCCGCCGTCGTCATAGCCCTCACGATACTGGAAAGTCTTGCACTGTCTTCTGTGTTCTCAGCCCTGTGAACTGTGGCCAAGATGAAGCCACTGGATGTGAGGCCGAGTCTTTGAAGCACGCGCGATTCCCTCTCGGCAACCTCTATGCTTTCCTTCAGGACCTCGTCCATCACATCTCCGGTCAGACAGATTCTCCCGGAACAATGCTCCCTGCGCAGGTTCACGACAGCGGCTTGTGATGGAGCAAAGAGGTATTCCGAGACATGGTCGGTCACGACTCTATTCACCTCTTCTGGCATTCGCATGTCAAAGCTCCTCAGTCCGGATTCAGCGTGTGCTACAGGAAGATGGAGCTTAACCGCAGCCAGAGCTCCCGCAAGTGTGGAGTTGGTATCGCCGTACACCAATACAATTCCAGGCTTCTCACGGACTAACACCTCCTCGAGCCTAGAGATCATTTCTCCAGTCTGGCGTCCGTGTCCGCCGGACCCAACTCCCAGGTCGTAGTCTGGATCGGGTAGCCTGAGGTTGTGGAAGAAGACCTTGGACATCTCATAGTCATAGTGTTGTCCTGTGTGAACAATGACATGCCTGAAGTGTTCAGCGAGAGATCTGTAGACGGGTGCGAGTTTAACGAAGTTCGGTCTTGCTCCTACGACTGACAGAACTTCCTCCTTGCTTCTTGGACCGCCATTGCCCGCCAGCTTGAACTTCATTTCTCTTTCCTGACCCGACAACTAGAGTTCGGCAAGTCCGATGGCGTCACGTTGTCCGAAGCCATCCGGCTTCATGGGGAATGTTGGGGCCGTGGTCGTTCAAGGTTGAGGCCAAGGACGAGCACAGCATATTTATCTTTTGCAGATGAATGGAGACGAGTCGGGGCTGCGAGCGGATTCGCGAGACTCTCGGACCAAATGTCAATCTAGGCCGGGACGGCTACCTATTTGACTCTTGGAACTGACTCTGGATCTATCCGCAAGTGTGTTCCCCTCATGCGTTTGTTCTAGTCACAGATAAGACTCCGATGTTCGGGCGCAGGGCATGAGTAGTCAAGAGAACGTTGGTCGGCACAGCTGTCTTTCGCGTTGGAATGGGTTCACTTAGGGCCGCAACCCAAACGAGCCCGCGCCCATCTCGAAGAAGGAGGACGCTCACTTCCATGTTCTCTGACCTTGTGGGCGAGCCCAGACTTGAGGAGTCACTGCCCATTCCCGCGCCTATCGCCCCAGGGAACACGCTCCTCCAAAGAAGCTGAGGCAATTCGTGGAGAAAGCATGGTCGTTCGGCTTCGATAAAGTGTCAGTATCTGCTGAGGTGGTACAGAAGGTCAAGCATGCAGTGAATCGACCCCCCTTTGCCTTTCCCAGGCGACTAGGATTGGAGAGATAGGATCGTCGCCGAACCTAAGTCTTAAATCAGCTGAATCTCTTCTGCTGTGATTCCTATGGAAACCAAGATGAGAGTCCTTCATGATTTCGATTCACCCTTCCTTTCAGGCAGATATGCGCTCAAGAGAGGGTTGAAGCTGATTGTCTTCGCCCTCTCAAAGAAGTTGCCATTTCTCAGGCCAATTGCAAAGGACGTGTACACGGAATGTTATGAGTACTGCCTGACCTTGGCGAGGTTGGACAAGTTGGCTGGGGTGAAAGGCATCTTTGGCCTTCGGAAGGATGTGGAGAGAGAGTTCCCCGAATTGAGAGGTCAGCTCCAAGAGATGGGTTTCGTTGTGCATCGGCACACCCACCTCAGCAAGACGGAGGTCACTTGGGATCCGCCGCTAGATGTTGGGTCGGAGTACTGGTTTTTTGATCGGGACTACGCCAAAGGCGCATTGGAAATCAGCGAGAACACCGAATGGGCGGTCTTCCATGCTGACTACCCATACTTAGTCAGTGACTATCTGAGGTTCTTGCAGGAGTCCAAGTCCAGAGGGCTCCTCTGACCTCCGTCTATTGGTTCACTCTGGAGAGACAAAAGCGTCAATGCTAGCGATGTTCGTCCTGCACAAAAGTTCATAACGAGGTGAATGGCGGCCAGCAATACATCATGGACGATGAGCGAGATGTAAGGAGTGCCGGAATCGTCTCTTTCTTGGCCTCCTTGGTATCATTAGGGACGGGCCTAGTCTTCTCCGTAGTTGTAACTAGGAGGCTGGCTGTTGATGAGTACGGCATCTGGCAGTTCTACTCGGTCGTGGTCACATACCTAGTACTTCCGGGTTCTATCGTCAACTTCTGGTTGACGCGATATCTGGGGCGGGGCAAGCGGGCTCTGAACACCGGGTTGGTGCTGAACCTGCTGCTGAGCACCGTGACGAGCCTGTTGCTGATCGGTGCGTCGTTCGCGTTCAGTCCGCTTGTCGAAATCGGACCGTATGAGCTTGCCGCTCTCCTCCTGTACCTGATTATGCTCTATCTCTCCGGCTCGATTGACGCTGCTAGCATCGGTGCCGCGCCGATCCTCCAAGGCACCGGTATGTTCGTGCAGGAATTTGTGAAAGTCATCGTCGGAGCGTTCTTGGTTGTGTGGCTGCGCATGGGGCTTCTCGGCGCAGTACTGTCAATAGACATTGCGCTCCTCGTCAAGTGCCTCGTGATATACGCGAGAATGCCAAAGAACCTCAAGGGGCCAGTGGACATTCCATCCGGTCTCCTGTGGTTGAAGAACTGGTGGGTACCCGCCGTGGCTGTCCTGCCGAGTCTCATTGTTCCGTTGGATCTGGTCGTCTTGACTTGGGTCACCAATTCCACGACGACTGCTTACTTAGGACTTGCGAAGACCATCGCTGCCATCGCTAGCTACCCAAGTCTATTGGCGACCCCCCTGTACTCAAGCCTGTTGGGTGGAGGCGGACGCAGGCAGGTTGAGGATTCAATGAGATTAGTGATGGTATTTGCATTTCCTATGGCAGCAGGAATAGTGAGCCTAGCCCTGCCGATACTGTGTCTCTTCGGGCAAAGCTATGCCCCTGTAGTTACCTCACTACAACTCCTCTCAGCAGCCGCCTTCTTCAACGTCATTTCCGGTCTCGCGATGTCCATCCTCCAGGGCACTGAAAGGGTGGACGTGAAAGAGAGACCATTGACAGCAGAGTTGGTGAGATCCAATCTCACGATACCTAGAGTGGTGGAGATCATCGCGCATGGCTCCTACATTCTCGTCTCCCTCTTGGTCCTCGTATATGTTTGGAGTCAGGAGCCCTCGGCCGAGCTAGCAGTCACTACCATATCTCTCATAAACCTGGTCGTGGCACTCCTCCTTTCAGCGACACTGTGGACCCTTTCTAGGAGGGCCCACTGGTTTGCCGTGCCTTGGGGAGATATTGCAAAGTGTGTTTTTGCGACGGCAGTGATGTGCGCCGTGGTCTTCATCCTCTATCCAATCGGGGCAATCAGTGCTAGAATAGGTGATGTATTGGCCGGTCTCCTGCCCGTGATAGGCGTCGGTGTCCTCGTCTATTTTGGAGTGTTGTTGGCAATTCACGGAAGGTTCAGAGAAGACCTGACCGAACTGTACAGATCATGGAAGGGTAGGAAGAGAGTGAATGCTTGAGTCTTCTCTGATGTGATAGGAGTCATCAGATGGCATTGATTCGCATGAGCAAGGGCAGTTGCTTACGACTGATGGGTAAGGGCTTAAATTTGCGAGCCTCAGAATCCGAGTCCCAAAGGGAGATGTCATGGAGCGCCTTCTCGGGACACTAAAGGAGAACCACGAATTGTGGGACTTGTTCACCAGAAAAGAGGAGTACAGTCCTACCTTTCTGGACGGACATGGCAGATTCCCATACTACATGAGCAAGCACAAGAACATCTTTGTACCCGAAGTGTCAAGGTTCCTGCTCGAAAACGGCCTGAGAGTCGAGTACCCGGAAGGCAGAAGGTTTGCAGTCTGTCTTACCCATGATATTGACTTTGTCTACCTCCCCCGGCTGCGGATCGCAGCCAATGCTATCAGATCGTTCTCGCGTGGCAACGTCATCGGTGGGTTCAAAACGTTGCTGAGCAATTCCGTCAAGAGATGGAATCCCTTTTGGAATTTCCATAGTATCTTGGCGCTGGAAGAAAGCTACGGTGCAAAGTCCACCTTCTACTTCCTATCAGCGTCAGAGAGGAGTATGGACTTCAACTTCGCTTTGGCCGATGTAGAAGGCGACATAAGAGACATCGTCGCACGAGGGTGGGAGGTCGGTTTGCACGGGGGGTACCATTCGTGCTTCGACATCCACAGAATCAATGAGGAGAAGAGCAGACTGGAGGGCGTCGCCGGCAGGGATGTAGTTGGATGCAGGAACCATTACCTGAGGTTCAAGGTCCCCGATTCTTGGGAACTGCTGAGCGAGGCAGGCTTCAAGTATGACACTACGCTAGGCTACGCCGGCTGTGCAGGGTTTCGGAACGGAATGTGCCATCCCTTCAAGCCCGTGAACCTGAATACAGGCAAAGAGATCGACATACTGGAGATCCCCCTTACTGTGATGGATGGCACACTGTTCGAGAGCATGGCTCTGGACGGCGAGCGCGCTTGGGAGATCACCAAACTCATGGTGGACGTCGCGGAGAAGCACAAAGGCGTAGTCACTGTCCTGTGGCACAACAACTACCTAGTCGGAGACTCCCTGAAGATGTACGAGAAGCTCCTGAAGTACTGCAAGGAGAAGTCGGCATGGTTGACTAGCGGGGAGGAGATATATCAATGGTGGAGGGAACTCGGGCATGGGTAGCAGATCGCGGGCCATCGAAGTCAGGGAACTCCAAGGAGACGAATATGGGCTCTGGGATAGATTGGCGGAGGACTCCCCACAAGGAACTGTATTCCACAGGGGTTCTTGGCTCAGGACATGCAGTGAGGCCTTGGGTAGGAAGTTGTCGATCTATGGTTGCTTCGACAAGGACCGACTACGAGGCGGCTGTTCATTGTTCACGTACAAGCTAAAGGGCACCTTCAGAGCGGCAACCTCCACCCCGCTTCTGACCCCATACGGAGGAGTTCTAGTGACGCAATCACCGAGTACGAGAGTGAGAGAACAAGAGGAGGAGTATTCCGACATCTTGAAATCATTGATCGATGAGTTGGAACGTCAGCCATTCGACCTCATTCGCATGGTCAACTCGCCAAGCCTCGTCGACATAAGGCCGTTCTCTCAGAGAGGATGGCTGAGCAAAACCTACTACTCATACTACTATGACCTAGGTCCAGAGATAGAAGACAGCATTTCCAAGGAGGTGAGAAACACCGCACGGAAAGCAGTGAAACTGGGCGTATCAGTGGAGAGAACATGCGATCTCCCAGGGTTCTACAGACTATTCAAGATGACGTACGAACGGCAAGGTATGAAACCGCCTGCCACGGAGGCGTACTTCGAACGATTGCTCAATGTCTTGAGGTCCGAGAAGGTGGGGGACATGTGGCTGGCGACAACAGCGACGGGAGAGTTAGCTGCGGCGGAGATATTCGCTTGGGACAGCAAGAGGTCATATCGCTGGTCGGCTGCGTCTCACACTGAACTCAGACAGACAGGTGCAACCTCAATGTTGCTACGCGAGGTGTTACGAGATCTGAGGGCTGCAGGATTCAGGGAGGTTGACCTGATGGCAGCGAGCACAAAGCACTTGGCGAAATTCATATCCAGTTTCAATCCTCGACTTGTGCCTCTCTATTCCGTGGAGAGAAAGAGCATTTTGCTGGGATTGGCTGAGAGAATCTACAGAAGCATAAGAAGGAGGAGGACAAGATGACGACTTCCGCGCACAGTGTGTGTATGGTTACCACGGCGCATTCCGCCTTGGACGATAGGATCCTCTACAGGGAATCAGCGAGCTTGGCAAAGTCGGGTTACGAAGTCACGATCCTAGCGCCGTTGAACGATAGAGGCTCACTCTATGATATGGCCGGGAAGAGCCTTGGGACTCGTGAGACAAAGGTCGGAGACGTCCGCATAATAGGCTATGAAATGGGCGAGATCGGAAATGCCATACAGAGGTTCATGATGTTGGCGACCGTCGGAGGTCTCCGGTTGGGGCATGATCCATTCTCGCGCCTTGTTGCCCTTGCGTCTGAATTGAAGGCAGACGTTTATCATTGTCACGAGATCTGGTCGCTGTATGCCTCCCTTCAGATCAAGAAGAGGCTCGAGAGGATCGGCACAACCACGAAACTGATATACGATGTCCATGAGTACACGCCTGCCGTCATTTCCAGTTCTTCGAGTTTGTTCGGGCTATACCAGAAAATCATGAGGGGTGTGTCTGTTCGCTTTGAGAGGGAGGCGCTCCGGCAAGTTGACTATGCCATAACTGCAAACCAGATAACCAGGGGATATCTGCTCACCCTCGACAGATTCACCCGGACAGAGGTAATCTACAATTGTCCAACGCTTCGGAATCTTGAGGCTGTGCACAGAGAAATGGCTAGTACAAACAAGGTGATGATCTGTCACGAAGGTTCGCTGGGCTTCGACCGAGGGCTAAGGGCGATGACTGAAGTCTTGAGATCTCTTCGACAGACATACGGCGAGAGAGTGGAACTCCTAATCATCGGAGATGTCTTCGGTCCGGAAAAGGATTTCCTAAATAAGAAGATTGCGGAATATGGCCTACACAATGCTATAAGACGCACAGGATGGCTGCCCTACGAGAGGGTGGAATCCGCAATATCTCAGGGGGACATTGGTATCATCTTCATGGAGCCTACAGAGAATAACATGCTCGCTGGCCCTCCGAACAAACTATTCAATTACATGAAACTGGGACTGGCTGTCGTCTCAGTCGATCTTCCTGAAACTACTCGCATAGTCATGGAAACGAAGTGCGGGATGATTGTAAGAGAGAGAGACTCGGCAAATCTGGCTAGGACGCTGTCGCTCTTGGTGGAAGACGAGCGGAAAAGAAAGGAACTAGGAGAAAACGGGAAGAGGGCTGTGCGTGACCGGTACAACTGGGAAAGGATGGAAGGGAAGCTGCTCAGGGTATACGAAGAAGTGACCTACGCGGGGAACAAAGCGGGCGCTGGTCAATGAAGTGCGACGACCTAGGTGATAGTGGTCCCAAAGTCTGGGACAGGACCTGGGGAAGCAGACAGGAGATAGGACTAGACCTGAATACGCGAGTCATTTTCAAGAATCTGAGCAGGGAGATTTCCTTTAGGGGAAAGAGTATCCTAGAACTCTGCTCGGGGAGCGGGAGACTAAGCTACCTTGCCCTGCGATCTGGGGCAGATCGGGTAACCCTTGTCGATTTCTCAGAAGAGGCGCTGAGACTTGCCAGGAATCTGTTCCGGGGAATGAGGGAGGTTGAGTTCATCAAAGCCGACATACTGAACTTGAGCCTGCCCGAGAAGTACGACCTCGTTTTCTCCTCGGGAGGGGTTGAACACTTCAAGGGCAAGGAGTTGTCAAATGCGGTCGGGGCGCATGTCAAGCACAGCAACGGCAGCGTGGCGATCGTAGTACCTTCGGACCTATACTTCAACAGAAGGAGATCAGTGGATCCCAAGAATAGAGAACTCTACGGCTACTGGAGGCCAATCCCCTCAGGCGAGATGAAGGCGCTTCTTGAGGGGCAAGGCGTTCACGTGAGAACCCTCAGGATGTTTCACGTAACCTACAGTATAACGCTTCCCCGCATTCTTCAATTGGCTCGCATTGAGCCGGTTCTATATACGCTGCTGGAACCCCTCCTCGCTTCTCGGTTCGGAGGATTGCTTATCGCAGTCGGCGAGGTGTGAATATGGCGTCACAGAACTCCAAGATGTTGAGGAGACACTTCGAGCGAAGCGAGGAGTGGGAAAAGCCCACGAGAAAGCAGGACGAAGAAAGAGCACTCAAGACATTGGCCATGATACCCAAAGAGGTTACCTCTGTTCTCGAAGTCGGAACCGGAAACGGACTAATCATCAACAAGGTCGAATCGTGCAAATTCGCAGTGGGGCTGGATTTCAGTCGAACGGCCTTGGGTCACGTTAGAAAAGAGCGAGTGGAAGGAGACTGCGCACATCTACCCATCGCTGACAATTCCTTCGATATCGTGATTGCAGCAGAGGTACTGGAGCATCTGGCGGATGAAGCCATGCTGATGTCGGCGAGAGAGCTAATAAGAGTGACGAGAAGATTCGTCTTAGTGAGTGTCCCGTTCGAGGAAAACCCTTGGGAAACATTTGTGAGGTGCGCTGACTGCGGGTATGCATACTCACCATACGGGCACCAGCAATACTTTGACCGGAAGAGGATTGAGAATCTCATACAAGCCAAGGACAAGGATGTGGAACTGTGGGGTAGCAAGAGAACGCTGCCACTGATCACTCTGCTCGGACAGAAAGTATTCGGGGTCTACTCCTATCGAGCTGGGAGTGAATGTCCTCGCTGCGGTTCAAGACGGCTGAAGTACAGCAGATTCTCCGAGATTTTCACCACATTCGTTTCGATCCTCCAGAAGAGGCTCGCGAGGGTAACACCGGACACTATCCTATGTCTTTACAGAGTTAAGTGAGTGAAAGGGGTCCGACTACTTCCAAGTCGCTCCGTTTCCGAGGACTCTGACCTTGAACCCTTCTCTCTCCCACTTACCCCTGTCCAGAACATTCCCCGTGTCCACAAGGTTCCTGTTTCTCACCAGTTGCGACAATTCTTTAGGATCGACTTGACTGAACTCCAGGTGGTCCGTGATTAGGACGATGCAATCGCTATCCCTGATCGCGTCTTCCAATGGAAGGATTTCCCGCTCAAAGACCTTGACATGGGGGTCATGTATCGTCACCCTGTACCCTTCGCGTTCTGCCAACTCGATGAACCTCAGTGCGGGAGTCTCGCTTGTATCATCGACACCTCCTTTGTAGGCCACGCCAAGTACAGTGATGGCTGGGTTTCTGACGCCCCTGAGAATCTTTCTCACGGCCCCAAGCACATATCGGGGCATCCTATCGTTAATCTCTCTCGCTAGGGGAACGATCCGGGATCCCTTAGATCCCTCTATCAGGAACCACGGATCCTTAGTGAGGCAGTGTCCTCCTACTCCCGGACCAGGCCTATGTATTCTGACACGGGGATGTCTGTTCGCGAGTCCAATTGCGGCCCACACATCTACGCCCAACTCGTCCGCCAGCTTAGCATATTCATTCGCCAACGCAATGTTGACATCTCTGAATGTGTTCTCAATAAGCTTGGCGAATTCCGCGGTCCTGATGTCCGTTGAGTGGAGGGATCCCTCGACAAAGGACGAATACAGCGACATAGCCAATTCTGCAGACTGCATGTCTATCCCCCCGACTATCCTGTCATTGTGAACCATCTCCTGCAAGGTGTTTCCGGGCATTGCCCTTTCCGGACAGAAGGCGACATGGAAATCCCGACATGCTGACATCCCAGATTTCTCTAGTACAGGGACGAGCAGCTTCTCACTAGTCCCAGGAGGGACAGTTGACTCAAGGACAACGAGGTTCTTCCTTCTCAAGTGCGGACGGATCATCTCCGCTGCCTCCTCAACATATCTCAGATTAGCTCGTCTCTCTTTCTTCTCAAGGGGTGTGGGAACAGCGATGACAAACACGTCTGCCTCCTCCACTTCGCTCTTGGCAAGAAGATTACCGAGCTTTCTCGCCCTTTCAACCAATTCAGGGAGTCCCAGTTCGTCAAAGGGTATTCTGCCGCTGTTTATCTTGCGTACGATGGCTTCGTTCGTATCAACTCCTATGACCCTATGACCATGCGTTGCAAGTAGCGCTGCTGTGGGCAACCCTATGCGCCCCGTGCCGAGGACACACACTTTCAAGTCGGGGCACCCTCCAGTGTATCAACGATTCTCCCTGCCGCGTTTCCATCCCCAAAGGGGTTCTTCCAGTTCCTTCTTGCCGCCAGCATCTTCCTCACGCCCTCGAATATCCTCTGTGGGCACGTTCCCACTAGGATGTTGGACCCTACCTCCAAAGTCTCCGGTCTCTCTGTGTTTTCTCTCATCGTTACACATGGCACCCCCAAAACGCAGGTCTCCTCTTGCACGCCCCCAGAATCAGTCATTACAATCTTCGCGTTTCGTTCAAGCTGCAGGAACTGCAGGTACCCCAGTGGTTCTATCAATCTCGTCCCGTCAGGGACATTCAGCCCGAGTTCCTGCATCCTCTTTGTGGTCCTTGGGTGAACTGGATATATGATCGGAAGCCCGAACTCTCTGTATATGAGCTCTAGACTATCGAGTATCCCCCTCAGTCTCTCCATGACATCAACGTTCTCTGCTCTGTGAGCTGTTGCCAGAACATAGCCTTCCCTATTTATGTTGAGCTCGTCCAAGATATCGGTTTCTCTTTCGGCAATGTTCAGGTTTTGGCGGACGGAGTCCACGACGGTGTTACCGGTTACGAAGACTTTTTTCTCGTCTATGCCCTCGTCAAGTAGATTCCGCCTGGCGCTTTCGGTGGGGGCGTAGAGATAGCAGGAGACATGGTCGGCCACTATTCTGTTTATCTCCTCAGGCATGCTCATGTCCCGGCTTCGTAGTCCGGCTTCGACGTGCCCTACTTTGACATGAAGCTTGACGGAGGCAAGCGCGGCGGCGAGAACTGTATTCGTGTCTCCCTCAACTAGTACCACGTCTGGCTTCTCCTCACTCAGAATTCTCTCCACTCCAATCATTATCCTCCCTGTCTCTTCCGCGTGTGTACCGGAACCCACCCGCAAGTTGTGCCTTGGCTTTGGCAGCCGGAGTTCCTCGAAGAACACTTGGTCCATGTTATATGAATAGTGTTGCCCTGTGTGAGTGACAGAATATGGTAGGCTTCTGCTTTCACATTCTCTAATGACAGGAGACATCTTGACGATCTCAGGGCGTGTCCCGAGAACAATCGATATCAGTGCTATCTCGCTTTCCTCTTTTTATCTTCTCTAATATGCCTTTTCCCGTCTGAAGAGGGCCCTCTGCTCGCGGTCGGCCGGAATCGAGAACGATGGTGATGCATTCGGCAGACTATGAAGGATTTGCCCATGGTCGCTGACGATTGCAGTGCGTTTGGGGAAGTCCAACTTCATTGCTGTCTCCATTCATCATGGGGGCATGATGTCAGAAAGGGAGCCCTACGACGCGAGCGCGGGTGATCCAAACGAGGTTCGTGCCAGTGGCAGCCCTTCCATCTAACAGGTGACCTCGGCTTCGTCCTGATGGAGAGGCGGCGCCTTGAGTATGTCACTTCCTGGTCGAGCATGGGGATCAGACGGTCGAGAAGCCGACCTGACAATCTTGGAGACGAAGTAGTAGACAGAGGTTCGTTTTACGAAGAAACTCCATTCGACATGAAACCCATCGGCTGCTGCGAGACGTCGATATGTGCCTGCGATGGTAGACAGCGATATCTTCTCGGCGTGATCAGTCCCGTAGAAAGCTCTGCGACGCGCCAGGTGCACCTCGTTGAACAGATTAGGGTAGTCTACTTGGTCAGCGTCATCAATCTTGGGTATTGTGTTCAAGACCACAATAGTCGGGCTCAGGCACACGCGATAGATGTGAGGAAACAGATCGAAGTGCTCGGAGTGATTCCCGTGATTCTGCATCGGGTTGTCAACTACTACCAAGTCGTACCTGTCGGGCGTGAGCTTAATCTCTTCATAGGAATCGACGATTCTGACCTTTGCCCTTGGAAGGTTCCTCTTCAGTCGCTCCTCATATCGCGGGTCGATTTCCCATATTTCCAATGACGACACATACGGAGCGTAATAGATGGTATGGAGTTCACCGGTGTATCCGAATACTTCGAGGGCGTGCAGGGTTGACAGGTCAATCCCTCGTCTTTTCATCTGCTTCAGGACCTTATGCATTGGCTTCTGATGTAGCCGCCCCCCAAACTTCAGGGCATCACGGATCCTCCCAAGGAGGCCTCTAGGTGGCAAGATCCTGCAACCTTCTCTCTCAAGATCCCAGGGTTATGTTAAAAGCTCTGCCGAGCAAGAAGGCTGCAGCAGGTAGATTCTCTTAAGTGCCCCGAATAGAAAGGTTGCTATCTGTTGGATGGGTCGAACTTGACGTGAAGCACTGCGATACTATGACAGGGTGGTGGCTGAATCAAAGAAAGATAGTTCAGGATACTCTTATCTTGCCAGCCACAGTGTGGGCATATGATGGTTCTCTCTGACCAAGAAATCGAACTCAGGCTCAAGGGGAAGTCCTGGGCAGTATACTGGTTCACCCTTGGCAAGGGAGGGCCGGTGACGGTCAGGGAGGTTCAGCGATCCTTGGGGTTCTCGAGCCCGAGCGTTGCCCAGCACCACCTGGAGGTCCTCAGGGACTTGGGGCTCCTCGACAGGGAGGAGGGCAGCACCACGTACAATGTCACGAGGAGGGCCACAGTGGGGCCACTAAGGGACTTCGTCTTCATCGTCGGCAGGCCAATCCCCAGGTTTCTCTTCTACGCATGCTTCCTATCGGTGATGTACGTCGTCTACTTGGTCTTCTTCTTCAGGTCCCTGACCAGGGAGGCTGCCCTGTTCCTAGCCTTCGGGGCCTTCGCGGTTTCCTTCAGCTGGTGTGAGGTGTACCGCGCGCTCAAGTCCATGCCCTTCTGATCGTCCATTTTCTAGAATTATCACCTGCCCACAACCGGCAGACACGATGGCTCAGAG
>Ga0172364_10003361_pt1 | contig 12780 bp, 6 predicted proteins | sample LakKivSesite10cm_FD_114545 | JGI IMG/M metagenome (GOLD analysis project Ga0172364, IMG submission 114545) | Sediment microbial communities from Lake Kivu, Rwanda - Sediment site 10cm | ecosystem: Environmental > Aquatic > Freshwater > Lake > Sediment | place: Rwanda: Western Province, Lake Kivu... | reverse complement strand
CGGGCGGCGTGGATTTCGGCGATGCGGTACCAAAGCTCCGCCTCGAAGGGCGCCGTTTCGCCGAAGGGCTTGATCGGCGCGCGGATGGCGGCCTGCCAGCAGTCGATCGCCGCCGCCTCGTTGCCCGCCGCCAGGTGGGCCTCGCCGGCCAGACGCAGCGGGTCGGCGTAGCCGGGCCAGGCGCGGCTGAGGCGCTGAAGCATGGCGACGGCCTCGCCGTCGCGTCCGGCGGCCCGCCGGACGGCGGCCGAGGCCAGCAGCGCCTTGTAGCACGTCGCGTCGAGCGCGAGGGCCGGTTTGGCCAGCGCGGCGGCGGTGTCGGCGGCGCCCGCGCGCATGGCCGCGGCGACGAGACACGCAAGCTGCGCCGCCAGCAAAGGCGCGCCGCCCCTGGCCTTCAGTGCCCCGGCCGGGGCGATGCGCACCGCATAGCCGTCCTGGTAGACGAGGTCGTCGAAGTGCCCGCCGGCCTCCGTCATCTCCACGTTGATCCGCTCGGCCCCGTCGTCGTACCGCGCGAAGGCGTGGTAGGGCGACACGACCGGCCGGACGGGCAGGCCCAGTTCCCCGGCCGCGGCGCAGTAGATGCCCGTCAGGACGAACACGCTGCCGGTGCGGCGCTTGAGGACGCGGTGGACGGCGAGGCAGTCGGCCTTCTCGTCGGCGGGGTCGGCGGCGTCGCGGGCGAAGCCCTCTATCTGGAACAGCACGTCGTTGAGGGCGCAGAGCAGGTCGGCGCCTTTGGCGTCGGGCCCGGCCCGGGCGCGGGCGGCGTCGGCCAGGCGGCGAATCTCCGCCCGCACGGGCTTCTCGTCGCAGTTGGGATCGACGATGCGGGCGATCGCCACCATGCCCGCGACCAGGTCGCCGGCGGCGATGGCGGCCGGTGCACGCCAGGCGCCCGCCGCGCCGCGGTTGGCGGCGGCGACCTTCTCGATGGCGGCGGCGTCGGCCGGCGCGGCGAACGGCTGGTACCTGGAGTAGCCCATCGGCAGCGAGCCCTCGGGGCCCTCCAGCAGGTGCCGCGGCGAGGCCCTGTTGGGCGGCAGCTTGACCAGCCAGTCGAACGCTCGCACCCAGTCCTTCTGCGGCGGCGTGTGCCCGGTGCCCTCGGACACGTGGAACTCGATGTCCGCGCCGTAGCCCCGGGCCGCCTCCACCGCACGCCGCACCGAGGCGATGGGGATGTAGTCGGCCGTGCCGTGGTGAACGTAGAACGGCACGCCCTTCAGCTTGGCCAGGCGGCGGTCGAAGATCGTGCCGGCCGCGGAGATGCTGATGCCGCCGGCGAACAGTTCCGGCAGCGTCACCAGCCAGTGCCACGTGCCGATGCCGCCGCCGGAGCCGCCCGTGCAGTAGATCCGCCGGTAGTCCACGCGGTAGCACCTGCAGATGTACGTCAGCAGGCGCAGCAGTTCGCGTTTCTCGGCCGGGGCCGGCCAGAACGAGCTGCGGTACAGCGTCGTGGGGAACAGCACGATGTGCCCGCGGCGCGGAAAGTAGCCGCCGTACCACGACAGCAGGTTGTCGCCGTCGGAGGGCATCCCGTGCAGCGCCAGCACCAGCGGCCAGGCCTTCGCCGGCGTGTAGCCGTCCGGCAGGGCGAGGTTGTACCAGCCGCGCTCGGTGCCCTTGCGCCACGGCACGGGCACGTGCTTCTGCATGTGCGGGGCGCTGAGGCCGAGCCGGCGCATGTGCTCCAGCTCCGCGGCCGTGCGCGACAGGCGGCTGGCTTCCATCTCGCCGAGAATCGCGCGCCGCGCGGCGTCGTCGGTCGCGGCGAAGTAGCGGTCGAGCAGCGCCTCGGCCTGCCGCTCCTCGGCGTCGCTCCAGCGTCCGGTGCGGCGGACCGGCCCGTCCGGGGGCGGCGGGGCGGGCGGTTTGGCGGCGGGGCGGAAGGGGCGCGGCTGGCCGTCCTTGTCCTCCATGCGGGCGATCTCGTCGCGCCGGATCTCGAAGACGCTCTTGCCGACCAGGACGGTGAGCGATTGGCCGGTCTCGGCGACGAGGCGGGCCTCGATGGTCCGCCCGTCGGTGAGGTGGACGGTAATCTGCTCCCATTCGCCCCGCGCCGCGGGGCAGAGGCCGAGCGCCAGGGCGGCCAGGGCCGCCAGCGCCGCGCGCCGAGGCAGCTTCGCCGCGCCGCGGCAAGGGGATGGGGTGGCACCTTCCATCGTCAGCCTTCGGATCGCCCGGCCCATCGTAGCACGGGCGGGCCGGCAGGCGAAACCGCCGGCGACAGTTTCTCGCCCGCGGCACGGCGCGGGGCGTATAATCCCCCTTTCCGCGGAGGCGTTCCGCGGCGGGAGTTCGGCCATGGCGAAGATCCATCCGATGGCGGTCGTCGACGCGGCCGCCCGCATCGCCGACGACGCGACGATCGGGGCGTTCTGCGTGGTGGAGGCCGACGTGGAGATCGGCCCGGGCACGGAGCTGCGCCCGCACGCCGTGGTCCGCCGGTACACGACGCTGGGGGCGGGCAACATGGTGGACTCGTTTGCCGTGCTCGGGGGGCTGCCGCAGGACCTGAAGTTCGACCCCGCCACGCCCACGTACCTGCGGATCGGCGAGGGCAACATCTTCCGCGAGGGCGTGACGATCTCGCGCGCCACCCGGCCGGGCGGGGCGACCACCGTCGGCAGCCGGACCTACTGGATGACCGGCTCGCACGCCGGGCACGACAGCACGGTGGAGGACAACGTCATCCTGACCAACCACGCGGCGGTGGCCGGGCACGCGACGATCGGCCGGCGGGTGATCCTGTCGGCCAACGTGGTCGTCCACCAGTTCTGCTGGGTAGGCGAGATGGTGATGACGCAGGGCTACGCGGGCGCGAGCACGCACGTGCCGCCCTTCTGCCTTCTGGCGGGCATCAACCACGTCGCGGGGCTGAACGCCGTCGGACTGCGCCGCGCGACCGACATCACCGACGAGGACCGCCGGCAGATCAAGGAGGCCTTCCGCCTGACGTACCGCGCCGGCCTGACGCCCGCCATGGCGCTGGCGGAGATGGACGGCTGGGCCGACATCTCGCCCGCCGCGGCGAAGTTCCGCCAGTTTCTGCGCGAGGTCCTGACGGCCGAGAAACCCTACAAACGCCCCCTGTGCCCGCACCGGGGCGGGCGGAAAGAGTAACATGACCACGGGCCGCGGCGCCGCGCGGCCGAGGCGACAGCCATGGACATGGACCTGCTGGGCGAGTTTCTGCTCCGCTGCGGCCTGCCCGCCGGGCGACTGGCGGAGCTGGACGCGCTGCGCCGCCTGCGCGACGACCTGCTGCGGGACAACCGCCAGACCAACCTCACCGCCATCGAGGGCGAGGACGACTACTGGCTGCTCCACGTGGCCGAGAGCCTCTCGGTGGGCCTGGCCGCGCCGGAGCTGCTGCGCGAGCCGCTGCGCGTGGCCGACGTGGGGTGCGGGGCGGGCTTCCCCCTGCTGCCTCTGGCGTGGGCCAACGGGCGCCTGACGCTGGTGGGCATGGAGCCGCGCCACCAGCGGGCCGATTTCATCCGCCGCGAGATCGACGCCCTCGGCCTGGCCAACTGCACCGTCCTGCCGCGACAGGCACGCGAGGTGGCGCTCATGCCAGACCACGCCGGGCGCTACGACGCCGTGCTGCTGCGCGCGGTCGGCACGCCCGGAAAGATGCTCCGCCAGGTCCGCCTGCTGCTGACCGGCAGCAGCGGCGCGAAGGTGGTGTTCTACAAGACCCCCGCCGGCGTGACCCAGGAACGCGCCGAGGCCCTGCGCGAGGCGGGCAAGTTCGGCCTGACGCTGCGCGAGTCGGCCGCCTTCGACCTGCCCGCCGCGGCCGGCAGGCGGCAGTTCCTCATATTCGAGCGCACCTAAGCGCGGATTCCCGCAGCAGCTCCAGCAGCTTGCGGTCCAGCTTGTGGCCGTGAAAGTCCTCGTAGGCGACGTCGGCGCGATGCGAGTCGAGCACGCCGAACGGGCCGCGGAAGTTCCACAGGGCAAAGCCGATCCCCCCCGCCGCCAGCACCTCCAGCACGTCGCGCAGCCAGGCCAGCACCACATCGTGCGGCGTGCGGTGAAACGCCCCGCACTCGCCGCAGTGCACGCCGAATCCCCGCCGCGCCAGCTCGACCCACGGGCGGTAGTGGGCCTCCAGCGCCGCGCGGTCCCAGTAGCGGCCGTCGACCATCTTTCCCGGCCAGGTCGGCGCGGGCCAGTCCTGCCCGTTCACCCACGCCGCCCCGCAGTGGCTGACCTGAAGGGGCAGGTAGCCGCGGCAGCTCTGGGCGACGTTCGGCAGGTCGGCCAGCTCCGGGCAAGGCTCGTTGCCCCACGTCACGCCGTCGAGAATGACAAGCCGGCCGGCGTCTATCCGGCGGACGGCGGCGACGGCCGCACGCATCACCCGCTCGTGGTCGCCGCGCGACATGGTCCGCTCGTCGCACGCCGCCGGCTCGTTGACGAGGTTGAAGCTGAGCCGCGACGAGGGGACGGTGCTGTACCGCCGGGCGAGCGTGGTCCAGTGGAAGCAGAACGCCTCCAGCGCCTCGGCGTCCTTCCAGAGGTTCCACGGCTCGGCGAGCTGGCGATTGACGCAGTAGCCCGGCGCGCGGTGGAGGTTGAGGCACACGTGCAGGCCGTGCCGCCCGCCCAGGTCCACCGCGCGGTCGAGCTTCGCCAGCGCCGGCTCGCGCAGGTTGAGCGCGTCGTCGCCCTCGACCCACAGGCGGTAGCAGCACGGCAGGCGGACGAAGTCGAAGCCCCAATCGGCGATCCAGCGGAAGTCATCCTCCCGCCAGTCGCCGCCGCTGTCGGCGCCGAACATCTCCAGCAGGTTGAATCCGCGCCACCGCGGCAGGACGTGTTGTGCCGGTCGCGTCATGCGCTGCCTTTCACGGCCCCTCGGCCAGCAGGCGTTTGACCAGCGCCTCGACGCCCACCGTCGCGAAGGCCGTGCGCGAGTCGGACATCGCGTAGGGGATCACCACCCGCCCGCGGTGGATCATCGAGCCGCAGGAGTAGACGACGTTGGGCACGTAGCCCTCGCGCTCGGCGGGGGTGGGGACCAGCAGCGGCTGGCGCAGGCGCCCCAGCACGCGCCCGGGGCGGTCGCGGTCCAGCAGCGTCCCGCCGATGCAGTATCGCCGCACCGGCCCCACGCCGTGGGTGAGCACCAGCCACCCGGCCCCGGTCTCCAGCGGCGAGCCGCAGTTGCCCAACTGCACCAGCTCCCAGTCCTCGCGCGGGCGCTGGAGGGGCTGCGAGACGTTCCAGTGGCACACGTCCGTCGATCGCAGCAGGTAGAGGTTCTCCCCGTCGTGCCGCGCCAGCATCAGGTAGTGCCCGTCCACCTGCCGCGGGAACAGCGCCATCCCCTTGTTGCGCGCGTACCGCCCCGTCAGCGTGCGGACGCGGAAGTCGCGGAAGTCGGCCGTCTCTATCAGCATCGGGTGGATGTTCGTCCCGTCGTATGCCGTGTACGTCCCGTAATAGCGCACCTCGCCGTCCGGGCCGGTGAACCGCACCAGCCGCAGGTCCTCCATCCCCCGCGCCTCGTACTCCGTGGCCGGGAAGATGACCGTCTCGGCCGGCAGGCAGTCGCCCGGGAAGTGCAGCTCGTAGTTGGCCCGCGACAGCCAGCGGATGGTGTTCGTCGCGCGGCGCACAGCCGAGGACGGCGCCTCGCTGTGGCGCAGGACGGCCAGGGCGGCCTGGAGGTCGGCCGGGCCAAACGGATCGGGCAGCTCGCGCAGGACCTCCAGCACCGTGTCGTGCTGGACGGCCGCCCCGCCGAGCTTGTTGAGGAACAGCTCCCTGCTCATGTGCTGCTCGTGGACCGGGCGGGCGCTGTAGGCGAATCGCGGCGGCGGGTCGAAGCGGATCCGCCCGCGCCCGTTCATCACGCCGCGGCGGAAGACGATCGACGAGATGTGCCCCTCGCCGGTGGCGCGGAGGCTCAGCAGGAACCGCACCGCCCCGTCCGGCAGGCGCGACTGGTCGGGATGCGGCACGATGGACGGGTTGAACAGCGCCGCGGCCTCGATGGAGTACTCCATCGTGAAGTACGCCCCGATCAGCAGCCGATGGGCCGGGGCGACCTGCGGCGCGGGGTGCAGGTGGCGGGCGGCCTCGGCGTAGTTGTCGGCGAAGGCCTCCTCCACGTCGCGGTGGCGGCGCGAGAAGCTGCCCGTCACCTCCCGCAGCGCCCCGGCCACCCGCCGCCGCGGAAAACGCAGCAGCCGCCGCAGGATCGACCGGATCCGCCGCGGGCGCCCGAAGTTCAGGTACCGCAGGATCACCCGCCGGTCGTCCGAGATCAGCACCTCGCGCCGGCGGCGCACGCGCAGCGGCTGTTTCGGCATGGGCCTTTCCTACCAGTAGATGAACCGCGTGAAGTCGCTTCGCTCCCGCGCCGAAAGGGCGTCCAGGTCGCCTATCAGGTAGCGGTTGTCGTACACGTCGATAAGCACCTTGCCGCGGTGGCCGTACTCCACCGCCCGGTCCTGCTGCCAGCGCATCAGGAACTGCACCGGCCCCTTGTCGGTCTCGGCGTCGATGGAGACGAACCCGTGCTTCCAGCCGATGGCGTTGATCCGTCGGATGACGTGGATGAAGTAGCGCCGGGCGAGGGCCTCCTGCACGAGGCGCCGCTGCGGCTCGGGAAACTCCGCCAGGTCGCGGACGATCCCCACCTCCCGCGCCGCCGCGTCGCCGATGCTCTGCATCAGGCAGATGTACCGCTGCGGGTGGGCGACGGGGAAGGCGTAGGCCGCGTACACCCCGCCGTATATGCGGTCGTCGCGCACCGTCACGTGCAGCGCCCCGTGGCTGCCGAGGTGGATGCGGCACATGTCCGGCGCCAGGTAGCGCGCGCGGGTCTGGTCCGGACCGTCGGTGACTTCCTGGACAGCCTCCCGCGTCGCTTCCGAACGCCCCGCGGCCGCGTCCGCGGGGGGCTTCTGGGCAACCACCGGGGCAGGCGCCGCCCGCGCCGCCGCCTCCCCCACTCCCCCCGCCAGCTCCGCCTGGATGCGCACCAGCCGCCAGTAGAGGCCCCTGGCGTCCATGAGCTGGCGGTGCGTGCCGCTCTCGACGATCCGCCCGGCGTCCATCACCAGGATGCGGTCGCTGTGTCGCAGCGTGCTCAGGCGGTGGGCGATGGCGATGGTGGTGCGCCCCTTCGTGACGCGCTGGAGGGCCTGCTGGATGAGCTGCTCGCTCTCGGTGTCGACGCTGCTGGTGGCCTCGTCGAGCACGAGGATCCCCGGGTCGTACAGCAGCGCCCGGGCGATGGAGACGCGCTGCCGCTCCCCGCCCGACAGCCCCGCGCCGCGCTCGCCGATGTACGTGTCGTAGCCCAGCGGGTGGTGCATGATGAACTCGTGGGCGTTGGCGGCCTTGGCGGCGGCGATCACCTCCTCCGGCCCGGCCTGCCCGCGCCCGTACGTCACGTTGGCGTGGATCGTCCCGCGGAACAGGAACGGCTCCTGGAGCACGATGCCCACGAAGCGGCGCAGGTCGCCCAGCTTCATCTCACGCACGTCGGCGCCGTTGACCAGCACCCGCCCCTCGTCGGCGTCGTAGAACCGCCCCAGCAGGTTGATCATCGTCGTCTTGCCCGAGCCGCTCTTGCCCACGATGCCGATCTGCTCGCCGGCGCGCACCTCGAAGCTCACCCCGCGCAGCACCGGCTCGTAGCGGCTGTAGCCGAACGTCACGTTCTCGAAGCGGATGCTCCCCCCGCCGGCCGGCAGCGCCGCGGCCGCCTGCGCCTCGGAGATCTGCGGGGAGGTGTCGAGGATCTCGAAGACCCGCTGGGCGGCCGTCAGGAAGCCCGTCAGCCAGTTGGCCAACTGCGTGAGCTGCGTGAGCGGCTGGTAGAACATCCACAGGTAGCCCAGGAAGGCCATGAGCTTTCCGAGGGTCAGCTCGCCGCGGAGGACCCACAGCCCGCCGACGTACCAGACGAGGATGCCGCCGAGGTGGAACAGCATGACCACCATGGGGTTGAAGCGGGTGACCATGTACTCCACGTTGCGGAAGCTGTCGCGGACGTAGGAGCTGGACCGCCCGAAGCGGTCCTGCTCGCGCCGCTCCTGCCCGAAGGCCTTCACCGCGCGGATGCCCGACAGGATCGTGTTCAGCACGCCGTGCAGCTTGCTGTTGGCGTCCCAGACGCGGTAGTAGCGCGGGTAGATGCGCCGCCAGAAGAACGTGGCCGCTCCCACCACCAGCGGCGCCGGCAGCAGCGTGATCAGCCCCAGCTTCCAGTTCAGCGTGAACAGCACCGCCCCCACGCTGAGAACCGTGATGAGCTGCGCCAGGAAGCCCGTCGTGAGCTGGTGGACGAAGCCCTTCATCTGCTCCGTGTCGCCCGCCACGCGCGTCATGAGCTGACCGACGTTGTAGCGGTCGAAGTAGTCCACCCCCAGCCGCGAGAGGTGCTCGAAGACCCGGCTCCGCATGTCGTAGGTGATCTGCGTGCCGACGTAGCTGGCCTGTTTGCCCAGGAACGTCTGGAGCACGCTCCAGCCGCCGTGGACGACCAGCAGCGCCGCGACCAGCCACAGCAGCAGCGCCGCGGCGCGGGCAAACGGCAGCACAGCGTGCCCGGCCTGGCCCGGCGCCAGCACCCGGTCGATCAGCACGCGCACGAGCTGCTGGGGCACCAGCGACAGCCCGATGGCCGCCAGAACCAGCCCCATCATCAGCGTCGCCCTGCCGGCGTAGGGGCGCATCAGCTTCAGCACGCGCAGCAGCACCGTGCCGCCGCGGATGCAGTGGCGGCACAGGTCGCCCTTGAACTGAAGCGGCATGCCGCATTTCGGGCAGCGCCGCGGGTCGACGTCGTCGGCGGGGCCCACCTCCGGCCGCTTGCCCTCCAGCCACGTCCGGAGCTTCACCACCGCCTTGTTCAGCACGTCGGCGCGGGCGCTGGAGTAGGCCAGCACCTCCACGTACACCCCGTCCACGAGGGCCTCGACGAACCCCCCGCCCACCCCCTGCCGCGTGCGCAGCTCCTGAATCTGCTCGCGGCGCAGCGAGACGCGCACCGCCTTGCCGTCGCCGCCCTTGCCTGCCCCTTCGCCGGGCATGCCCAGCGTGACGAGGCGCTCCTCGTCGGCCAGCAGATAGACCGTCTCGTACTGGCCGGCGAGGTTGAGGTCCGCCATGGCGCACAGCCAGGCGCGCTGCGGCTCCAGGCCTTCGCGCCGCGCGCGGGCCGCCAGCTCCGCGGGCAGCTCGGCGTTCAGAAGCTCGGATTTCCGCCCGGACATCGCCGCACTCGCTCCGTCGCGGCGCAACATAGCAGCGCCCGGCCGCGCCGACAAGCTGCGGCAGACCATTGCATGGCGGCGCGGGGGCTGGTAGTCTCGCCCGCATGTTCCCGGCAACGGGGTAATCCGCGGAAGGAGCGTCGGGCAGAATGGCTGAAAGCGACAAGGACCTGGACGCCCTGCGGCCCATCGACCATGCCGTCGTCGCCAAGGCCCACACACCCGTCTACAAGATGCACCGGTACTTCGCGCGGCGCCCGTGGAGCGTGTTCCGCACGCTCGTGGAGCATTACTCCAACCCCGGCAGCATCGTCCTTGACCCGTTCTGCGGCGGCGGCGTGACGGTCGTCGAGGGCCTGCGCCTGGGGCGGAAGGTCATCGGCGTCGACCTGAACCCCCTGGCGACCTTCATCACGCGGATGGAGGTCGTGGACATAGAGCCCGACGAGCTTCAGGCCGCGTTCGATCGGGTCGAGGCCGCCTGCCGCGAGAAGATCGAATCGCTCTACACGACGGCCTGCCCCAAGTGCGGGCAGGCGGTCCCCGCCGACTGGTTCGAATGGAGCAACGTGGTCGAGTGCAAGGACTGCGGGGGGACCGTGGAGCTTCACAAGGCGAAGCGCGTCGGCAAGGGCGATAAGGTGGCCGGCGTCTCGGCGGGCAAGTTCCGCTGCTACCACGCCCGGTGCAAGGGGGAGTGGCGGCCGTCGGAATGTGAGCGCGTGGACGACGTGCTGATCGGCGTCCACGTGATCTGCCCCAAGTGCGGGCACAAGGGCTACTTCCCCGCCCGGCCGGAGGACACGGAACTGGCTGAATCGGTCGCCAGAAACGCCGCGCGGCGGATCAAGCGAGAGGGCCTGTGGCACCCGCAAACGGAAATGCCCGACTGGTGGGACCTGCGCCGGCCCTACAACGCCCACATCAAGCGATTCGACCAGTTCTTCACCCCCAGGAACCTCCTGGCAAACGCCATCCTGGCGACCCACGTGAAGAACGCGGAACTGATGGCCACGACACGGGAACTCTTGGCGTTCGTCCTTAGCGGGTCGCTGCGGTTCACGAATAGGATGGTTTGCCGGAATGAAGCGTGGCGCGGAGACAAGCCCCTCGAATGGGCCAGTGCCACCTATTGGTTGCCCGAAGTCCACCTCGAAGTCAATCCGTGGACGGCTTGGACGAATCGGGTCAGGTCCGTCACGCGCGGCAAGCAGTACAGCAGGAAGGAGATCGAACGGAAGTGCGTGCCGGGGGCTTCGTTCAAGGACCTGTCGGGCCGGGCGACCGCGTTCGTGCGGACGGGCAGTTCGACGGACCTGCCCCTGCCGGACGGCTCGGTCGACGCGATCATCACCGACCCGCCGTACGGCAACAACGTGCTCTACGCCGAGCTGTGCAACTTCTACTGGGCCTGGGTGGGCGGAATCCTCGGCGCCAACGGGCTGATCGACGACGCCAAGGAAGCCGTCATCAGCAAGGAGCACGGCAAGGACCTGGCCGACTACCGCGGGCTGCTGTTCGAGGTGTTCAGCGAGTGCCATCGCGTGCTCAAGCCCGGGCGCTGGATGGTGATGACGTTCCACAACAAGGAGTTCAAGGTCTGGAACGCCATCCACCTGGCCGCCCACGACGCGGGGTTCCGCCTGGCCGAGCACGACGGGATGATCTACCAGCCGCCCGTGGCCAACTACACGCAGACGATCCAGCAGCGGCGGAGCGGCTCGATGCTTGGCGATTTCATCCTGTCGTTCCAGAAGGTCGCGGTGACGCCGGTCTTCCGCCAGATCGAGCACGCGGAGATCGGGCGGCAGATTGAGAGACTCGCGGGCGAGGCCGTCATGCACCACCAGGGCGCGTCGCTGTCGGTGATCTACATGAAGCTGATCCCGTGGCTGCTGAACAACAACCTGCTCGACCGGATCGCCAAGGACGACGTTCCGCCTTACCTGACGAACAACTTCGAGGAGCTGGGCGGCGTCTGGCGGGTCAAGGCCTCCCCCGGCGATGAGCTGAAGCAGGCTCTGGAGCAGTACAGCCGGGAGCACTACAAGAGCTCCTACGAGGAGCTGACGTTCGTGCCCGTGGACGCGCGGATCGAATACCTGGTCCGCCGGCTGCTGTACGCCAGGGGCTTCGCCACGCAGGATGACATCCTCAACACGATCTACGAGAACCTGATCAACTCGAACATGGCCGAGGGCAGGGAAATCCAGCGGGTCCTCGAGAGCATCGCCCGTCTGGTGTCGATCACCCGGGCGGCGGCCGGAAAGGTGACCAAGGGCAAGGGCGGGCGGAAAGTCTGGAAGCTCAAGGAGGACATCGAGCGCGAGGAGCTGTTCGCGGGGATGGGCGCCGACGTGCAGTATCGCCTGGCAACAAGCGAGGAATCGGACCACGATCTGGCCATTGCCCGGCTGGTGGAGCTGGCCGCCGCGCGGGGCCTCAAGGCGCACATCGGTCGGACGGAGCAGATGAAGTACGCCGAGTTCCGCAAGCTCAGCAGCGACCTGCCGGCCCAGGTGAAGGGCATGACGCAGGCGGCCCGCGAGATCGTCGAGCAGATTGACGTGATCTGGCACAACGGGGGCAAGGGGGTGGTGGCCGCGTTCGAGGTCGAGCGGACGACGACCATCACCAGCGGGATAGACCGATTCCGCAACCTTCTGGCCGCTTTGGGCGGCGCGGAGATGCGCCTGTGCCTGGTGGTGCCCAAGGCCCGCGGCAACGAGGTGCGCGCCAAGCTCGGCTCGCCGGCCAACCGCGCCGACGGACTCCACGAAAAGATCGGATACATCTACCTCGAGGACTTGCGGATCAGGTCCCGGGGCGTCCCCGAAATCCGCGTTGAGGAAATCTTCCACCACCTGAACGGGGGCCAGCCATGAGCCTCTCGCCGGACCAGATCGACGAACGTCGGGAACTGTTTCAGAAGTGCCTGAGCATGAGCATCATCCAGGCGCAGCACTACGCCAGCAGCCTCGATGAGGAGCATTTCCTGGAGGCGATCAACGCGACCACGCGAGACATGCTGGGCATGAACATGAAGCGCGTGGCGACGTTTCCCGAGAACTACTTCGGGCAGTACTACACGGTGCAGAACTACACGGTGCGGACAGGCAACGTCTGGGCGCAGCTTGAGCTGGACATCCTCCAGTGCCTCACGGCGGAACGCGAAGCGCGCGAGGTGCTGGAGTATTTCCTGAACCAGCCGGGCTTCCAGGCCAACTTCACGGTCATCAAGGCGCGGTTCCGCCGATGGCGGAACACGCTGGACGCGCTGCTGGGCTTCCGCCTGATCCGCAAGGTGCCCGGCGGGGGCAAGGACGTCACGACGTACTCGCTCTACGCCGAGATGGTTCCCCTGCTTCGTCGCGTCCTCACATCGCCGCGCAGCCAGGAACTCCCGGTCATCAACTCCGAGGCGGCGCAGGCGGAACTGGCCCACGTGCAGCAGATGGAGCGGGAGTTCGACGACTACCTGCGCGATCTGCTGGCCAACCGGTTGGAAGAGACCCTCGAGTTCGGG
>Ga0172364_10003360_pt1 | contig 12780 bp, 10 predicted proteins | sample LakKivSesite10cm_FD_114545 | JGI IMG/M metagenome (GOLD analysis project Ga0172364, IMG submission 114545) | Sediment microbial communities from Lake Kivu, Rwanda - Sediment site 10cm | ecosystem: Environmental > Aquatic > Freshwater > Lake > Sediment | place: Rwanda: Western Province, Lake... | reverse complement strand
GAATGGCGATGGGCAAGGTCTGTCATTTGATTTTTGGCTGGGAGGAATGGATTGGATTGATATTATTTTCATCGCTTTGCGCAATTTATGTGGTTAGCGCAGGATATTGGGGTGTGATTATGGGTGATTTTCAGCAGGGAATAATTGCCCTTCTGGTAATTGTGATAGTTTCTATCTGGGAGTTGATGTATGCAGGTGGTCCTAATGCGATTATCACCAGGCTGAATGAGATGGGGCAGGGCTGGAGGCTGAACCCGTTTGCTTTTACAGGCTGGGCAAGTGGAGATTTTCCGATTCTTTGGTTCATTACTCTGTTTGTTATGGCGGTGATTGGTGGAATTGGGATGGGGAATTTTATAGACTGGTATCCAGAGGCGCAAAGGATACAGTCCGCGGCAACGGTTCGGGATTCTTCTTATTCTATTTTCTGGGGAGGGCTACTGGTTCTTACTCGGAACGCTCTCTGGGCGGTTGCATTGCTTAGCTTTTTTGTGCTTTATCCGGACATCCAAGATACCAGCAAATATGAATTAGGCTGGTTTAGATTGGCTTTTGAATCACTCCCGATTGGGCTATTAGGATTTTTCTTTGCAGCGATTTTGGCGATTCATTTTTCCACCATTTCCACTCATCTTAATTTAGGAGCGTCTTATTTCACGAGGGACCTTTATCATCATTACATCAATCCTCAGGCAAAAGAAGAGAGGCTGGTCTGGGTGGGGAGGTTGGGCACTCTGGTTTTACTTTTAGGGTCATTTTTGATGGGCTCAATGATGAAGGAGATAACCAGCTGGCTGATTTTTGCGCTCTGGCTTCAAGCTGCGGGGATATGGCTTCCCAGCATTCTTCAAGTTATCTGGTGGAGGTTTAATGCTTGGGGATATCTATCAAGCTGGATTGCTAATCTGGGGATTTCTTGGCTGGTGGTATGGGTGCTACCCGAGTTTGGAATTTTGCCCAAAGATATGCCGGATTATCAACAGTTTTGGATTTTGATGGTTTTGACTTTTTTCATTTATATACCAATAACCTTACTCACTAAGCCGGATGATGAGGAGAGGCTAATAAAGTATTATGTAATGACCCGTCCCATAGGCTTTTGGGGACCAATTCATCAAAAGGCGTTAGCGAGGGGTTTAATCAAGGAATAAGGAGGAAGGGATGGCAAAAAGATATACTGCGGAATCTGCTGAAAAGTGGGGATGGGAGGAGCTGGTCGCCTGTATAATGGCGCCTGCAAGCTATATTTTCATCTCCTTGGGACTTGCGCTCACGATTTTATTGAGACCGATTGGCTATGTTTATTTAGCCATTGGCGTTATTGCTACCTTGATTATGTATTTTGTGATTGACCCAAAATTGAAAGCGGTTTCAGATGAATATGAGCGAAGGCAGGCGGAGTTTTTGGAACAGGTGGAAAAGGTTTCTAAATGGGAGGAGATGAAATGAGCGAGCAGAGCGTATGGTTAAATTTTATTCAATCTGGAGGAGGGAAGTTAATTGGAATGAGTTTAGCTTATATTGCTTCCTTTTTAGGATTGATTTTTGCCTGGTTGAGTTATAGAAGAAGGGAGCAGGCAAAAGCAAAGAACCAGGGAAAGGAGAAGTAAAATGGGTAATGTCCGAGAGATAAATATCTTATTTGGGGTGATAATTCCAAGCGCGATTTTCATTATTTCATTTATTCTCACTTATTTACTTTATCTACATTTTTCTAAAAAGGTTCTTAAAAAGGAATAATGGCTGAAGAGACCAATCCCAAAAAACATAATGAGACGCTCTCCTGTGTTTTAAGCCTGCTTATTCCTGGAGTAGGTCAGTTTTATAATCGGGATATTTTAAGAGGGATTTTCTGGTTGATTATCACTCCCGGTCTCTGGATTGGAACCGGAGGCACCGTGGGCTGGATTTGCCATTTGATTTCAGCCTATACCGCTTATCTAAGAGCCAAAAGCATAAATCAGGAGGTAGCAAGATGAGAAAGAGATTTTTTAGTTTTATTTTATTTTTGTTTTTAGTTTATTCTTTTCTATCTTTCGCAGATACCCAAGAGCAGGGTCAAATAACCAAGACCGCTTTTTCCCGGGTGAAAAATAATTATCTTTCCGGGCTGAAAAAGGCGGGGTTAAAACCAGAGAACTTAGAGGTTTATTCTATTGGCCAATCTCATATAGATGCGGCTTGGAGATGGCGCTGGACCCAGACCAGGGATTTTAAATGTCCCAGGACCTTTAGCAAAGCTATTCGCCATATAGAGATGTTTCCAAGCTTTAATTATCATCAGAGCGCTCCTCAATTTTATGAATGGACCAAAGAGGTTGCTCCTGAACTTTTTCAAAAGATAGTTGAAGCGGAAAAAAAGGGAAGATGGATTTTAGTGGGCGGGATGTGGGTAGAGCCGGATTGCAATCTGCCCGAGGGAGAGGCTTTCGCTCGGCATCAGCTTTATGGTCAAAGGTTTTATTTAGAGCATTTTGGAAAAATTAGTGAGATTTCCTGGCTATTGGATTCTTTTGGCTATAACTGGAATCTTCCCCAATTTGCGTTAAAAGCGGGTCAGAAATATATGTGGACCAGCAAGCTCACATGGAACGAGCACACCATTTTCCCATTTCATCTTTTTCACTGGCAGGCGCCGGATGGCTCAAAGGTGCTGACCCATATCTGTCCAATAGTTCCCATCCCGACCTGGTTTCCTTTTCAGGAGTTAAAGCCCTTTGCCAGGGATGATTATAACCTTAGCCCGGGCGGGGACTTGGGAGGATTTCCTTTAGCAAGAAATTTCAAACAGACCAGATATTTGCTTGACCCAGGAGAAAGCCTTTCAGCTAATTATCTTACAACTCCTGAAGAGATAAAAGCGAAATTAAGCGCTGATTTTATGCCAGTAGTGGGGGTGTTTTATGGTCTTGGAGATGGCGGACATGGTCCAGTAAAGAAGGAGATAGAGACCCAGCTTGCGCTTCAGGAGCTTGGCTATGGAAAAATTGGCACTGCTTATGAGTTATTTTCTGCTTTTGAGCAATATCAAGACCGCTTGCCGGTCTGGAACGATGAGATGTATTTAGAATATCATCAAGGCGTGATGACCACTCAGGAATGGATTAAACGCGCGAACCGCAAAGCGGAATCACTTTTAAGAAGCGCGGAAGCCCTTGCCAGCGCTGCTTTCTTATTAGGCAAGGAATATCCAATGGAGAAATTAACCAAGCTTTGGAAGATTACCCTTCTGAACCAATTCCACGATATTCTTCCTGGCTCAAGCATTCCAGAGGTTTATGAGGATGCTAAAGAACATCATCAAGAGATTCAGTCCCAAACTAGCCAGATAATTCAAAACTCATTAGAATATCTGGCTCAAAAAATAGACACTGATTCCAAACAAGATGGGCTTGAGCCGATTTTGGTTTTTAATCCCTTGGGCTGGGAGAGGAGCGATGTGGTAAAGCTATCGGTCTCTGAGCAAAACTCCTATCAGGTGTTTGATGCTCAAGGGAAAGAGATGCCAGCTCAGTTTGCTAAATCTCCCGAGGGAGAGCTTTATTTATATTTTAAGCCGGATTCAGTTCCTTCTTTAGGCTGGAAGGTATTTTATCTTAAGGCTGGAGAAAATTGTGCTTTAGCAGGACCTTTGGTCAGAGAATCTCAAGATAAAATAGAGTTGGAAAATGACTTAATCCGAGTTGGGATTGATAAAAAGACTGGCTTGGTCAATTCCCTGTTTGATAAGCGCTTAAATCGGGAATTTATCCAGGCGCCGAGTAATAAAATTTTGGCTTTCAAAGATATTCCCAAAGTATATTCTGCCTGGAACATCTCATCGGATTATCTCAATCACCCGGTAGAGGTGCCCAAGCCTACTAAGATAAGAATTGAAGAAAGAGGTCCAGTCATGGTTCGGGTTTTGGTGGAAAGAGATGGTTATCCGACTGATTTTAAACAATGGATTACGCTTTACACCGGCTCTCCGCTGGTAGAGTTAATTACTTGGACAGATATGCACTGGAAAGAAACTTTGGTGAAGGTGGAATTTAATACCACAATTGAGACTGAAAAGGTCTCAGCAGATATTCCCTATGCAGTGATAGAGCGCTCCACCCATCCCAAGACCAATTGGGATAAGGCAAGAACCGAGATGCCGGTTCAGAAATGGACTGATTTATCAGATGGGAGCGCGGGAATAGCTTTAATTAACTTTGGAAAATATGGCTTTAGCTTAGCTCCTGATGGAAAGGGCTGGAGAATGAGCATTGTTAAATCCGCAAGATATCCCAAGCCCACGCCAGGCGCAAAAAGGGTTAATAATCTCTGGACTTATCTACCCACTCCGCACACTGACCAGGGCGAGCATTGGGCGCATCTTGCGCTTCTACCTCATCAAGGCACTTGGCGGGAGGCAAAGGTTTATAAGGCGGGCTATGAATATAATACCCCGATGATAGCGTTTATAGAAAGCGCTCATAACGGAGAATTATCACCCATTGCCAGCATCATTACTATTGATAGCCCGAGCGCATATATTGGGTCGGTGAAAAAAGCAGAAGATAGTGATGCGCTGATAATAAGAGTGGTGGAAGGGGAGGGGAGGGATACTAATGCACTAATTAAACTTCATCCTAAGTTTAAAATTAAGCAAGCGTTTGAGACCGACCTGATTGAGCTTGACCCAAAGCCATTAAAGGTGAGTGGAAACGCTTTGAGCTTCCCAGTCGGGCATTTTGAGATTAAAACCCTGAAAATCAAGCTGGAGGGAAAATAGTTAAAACTCCACTCTGATAACCGGCTTTAGGGCAAAGGCAAAAATAAACATCAAGACCAGAAATTGCCATCCCCAGTAGCTTTCCCAGCCGAATAGATTCAACTCGCTCTTCGGGTAGGTGATTTCTATGGAATGAATCAGGCTTTGCTTTGGCACTAAACCACTGCTCGGATGCCAGAAATTCAAGCTAAAACCGCTCCCTTCAACTGTAACAAGCCTTGATGCCCTTTGCGCCTCTGCTAAAACTGTGAGCTTGATCTTTTCTTTACCTGCAAGACGGAGGATAATTGGATGCGCGCCCTCTCTAATTACCTGTAAGCGATAATCAATCTCTGGATATGTTTCCCCTTTTGATTCCTGATAAAGAAACCGAAGAGGTGGAGAAGTCATTCGTAGCTCTTCACTGGGTTGAATGAAAATTGCATCCTGCCAGTTTGGTATTTGCTTTTTCAACTTCACCTTTAAAAGAAAATTCTCCCCGGGCTTAAAAGGACGATAATGATAGCGATGTTCCATATTGACCAAGACCAAAAGCACAGGCAGAAACATTATCAATAAAGGAATTAAGGCATATCCCAAATACTTTAGACCATTAACCATAATCCTAACCTGTGCCTTGATAATCAAAATCGGCTCATCTATGAAAAGAAAAACCTCTAAGAAATGCGCCTTGATTTTTTCTTTTGCCTTTTTAATTTCTTTTTGGTTAGAAGTGTATTTATAAATCAAAAGCGCAAAAATAGTCAAAACCAATGTCGCAAAGACCAATCCCCAGACTTGAGCCAAATCCTGAATTGGTAAGAAAAAAAATTCAATTATTTTATGCACCTGAGTCAAAATTTATCTCCAGTTTTTTATGAAATATATCCCAATCCTTTTAGCTTCTTCTTAATCTCTTCCTCTGAATCCGAGCCTTCCAGCTTTGACAACTCCTTCTCCAAGATATGCTCCACAAACTCCTCTATTGAAGAATATCCTGCTAATTCTGAAAATTTTTTCACCCGCTCATAAAGTTCCTTTTTTATTTTCACCTTATTCCCGCCAAACATCTTTTCCTCCTTTTAAAAAACCGGCTCCCCTTCAAAATCTTTTGGAATTTTAATGCCAAATTCTCTAAGCACAGTTGGACCTATATCCCAGATACCAGGATTGGTCTTTTTAATTTTTTTATTACAGACCAAAATTGCTGGCACCTCGGTCGGGTCTATGCAATGGTCTCCGCTCCAAGGGTCAAGATTATCCACGAGCCATTCTTTGGGAAATCTTCCCAGAGTGGTCTCCCAACTGGCTCTGAACCCTCTCCGATAACCAATCACAATATCCGGGGACACTGTTCCGACAAATTTCCCCTTATAAACCTCACCTGCAATGTATGCGTTCTTAATCGGATGCTCCCCAGTTAGAGGGTCTTTAATTGCCTCTAATTTCTCTTTTAACTCTTTTAGCAAGCTCTCCGCTTCTTCTTTTCTGAGGATACCAGTAGCCTCCCGTCCGGCAAGATTAAGGTATAACCCATTGATTCCCAAGCCATAAGCTCGGCTCCTTCCCCAATCCACATTCTCAAAGTATTCGCTTTGCTCTCTTAAGTCCGGGTCTATTAGGTATAAGTATCCATTGTCCAATAACCAGGAATTTAAATTAAAAGCGCGGTTAAATCCTGCAAAGCCGTGGTCTGAAATTACAATCAAAGTAGTCTCTTCGTCCATCTGGTTCAAAACCAATCCCAAAGCATTATCCATCTGCTTGTAGAGTCTCTCAATGGGATTTTCCAGACCGCTTTTCAGCGCCTCTTTATGAAGTGGGTTCTTCTCGTCAATAAACCTAAAAAACATATGTTGACCCAGATCCAGAGTGGAAAAATAAAAGAAAAGAAATCCATCTCGGAAATTTTTCAGATGCCATTTCCAGGCGGAAAGCCAGTCCCGGGTCACCATCTGGCTCTGGTTCCAGTATTCTTTATCATCCAGCACATTATAAGTCCGAGCTTTGGTGTCCTCTGCCATTCCTTGAGTGTAAAAAAGACCAAGCTCATTAGCCAGTTTTTTTCCATAATTTTCTGGGTTAAAAATCGGGAGCGCAGGCTTACCAGGATTGATATTCACTGGGGAGACATAGAACTTAAAGTCCGGCTTAACTTCCTTAAGATAAAACTTCACCATCCCATAGATTGATTTAACCTTAGAAATCAATTCAAACTTAAGCTCCACCCAACCACTCCATTCTCCAACATTAAGTAAAATCTCCTTGCCCTGAATCAATATCTTCGCTACTGGATTCCGCTCATCCACATAAACCATAAAAGGTATCTTTAAATCTTCATATTCATCATCCTCAGTTAGCCGAAAGCTGTTCTTAGGTCCATAAATAAAATTTTCTGCGACCCCGTTCTTCAAAAAAGTAGGATAAACCTCTCCGCCAGTCACCTCTTTGGCGTTCTCTGGCGGATTATCAGTGTAATAAGAAAAAGTGCCATAAGTGCCGAGCAAATCCGGTGTGCCCATTCCAGAAAATTGCCAGGCTTTTCCAGAAAAAGGCGGAAAATCAGCAGGCACCCGATAAATAATTGCAGGCAAGCCTACATCACATATTTCATTCCAGAAAGGATTAGCTCCCACCATATTTTTTACTACTGCGGATTTGTAAGGAATCATCCATTTGCCCAGCCTCATCTTTCCATCATTTGGCTCAATAGTCTTACTGGTGGATAAATATAGCCCGGCTGGAAAATTCTCTGGCTCCCGATGAATAAAATCAAAAATTCCATACTGCCCCGGATTCTTGGCAGTGATAAAGCTCGCCCAGGCAACTGGGCTCTGCGCAGGAATCGTGGTCTCCATAGTTTTAAAATCACCACCGGCTCTTATCAGCCGACTAAATTGTGGCATCCTATGTGCGCGCATAAAGTTTTCTAACAAAACCGGGTCCATTCCATCTATGCCTAAAACTATAACTTTTTTATCTGTCCATTTGGCTTTTTGTCCACCGGAACAATGAACCATTATTCCCAGGCTCGCACCCAAGCCCGTTTGGATAAAATCTCTGCGGCTAATCTTCATTAACCTTTCCTCAAAACTAAAATAACATAACCCCTCATTTTTTCCTCAATTCCCCTAATTCTTGCTCGGTTAATAAACATTTTCCATCCATATAATCGGGAACCTTCAAGTCAAAAAGCCGAAGAACAGTCGCGGGAATGTCCCCAATCCAGGCATTATCAGCCGTCAATTTGAGATTGCTAAACAGCACCCCGGGGACCAATTCTGGGTCTATGCAATGGTCTCCACTCCAGCTTTTGGTATTGTCAGAAAAAATTTTATTATTCACTGCTCCTAAGGTTCCTTCCCAGTCCATCCGATACCCTTCATTATATCCCACGATTACCTCGGGCGAATTCTCAAGATAGGGTCCAGATAAATGCTCATAAGCAGAATATGCCCTCCGTATCGCAACCTCGCCGGTCTCAGGGTCTTTTATCCCGTCCAGCTTCTCACAAAATTCCTTAACAAGTTTCCTCGCCTCTTCTCCTGGTTCCACGATTCCATTCACCTCTCTACCTTTGAGGTTAAGATAAATCCCGGATAAGCCAAGCGCATAAGCACGGGTCTTTGACCAATCAACATCTTTGAAAAACTCCCCACTTCCATTTTCACTTCTACAAACCAGATAGCCCTCTTGCCAGAGCCAGGAATTTAAATTTATCCCTCTTCGGAAACTCTTAAACCCATGGTCACTTATCACAAATAACACATCTCTTTTTGCCAGTTGATTCATCACTTTGCCTAATAGCTCATCTGAACGAACATAGACCTCCTCTATAACTTTTTGATACCGTTTTGCCTGCTCGGTTTCATAAAGCGGATGACTCGGGTCTATGCACCGATAAAAGCTATGCTGAACCCTATCTGTATGGTCAAAAACTATTGCCAACATCCCTTTTTGAACCCGGCTTAGACAATGAAAAAACAGCTTCTCGCGCTCCTGATAGTATTCCCAGGTCTGGCTTAAAAAACCTTCCTCATCTATCACTTTCTCATTCAGCGCCCAGGTATCCTCAGCAAGTCCCAGAGTCGCATATCTACCTATTAGCTTTGCTAAGGACATAGAGAAATATCCCGGATAAGAAATCTGCATCGCAGGAGCCTCTGGGTCAATATGAACCGCGGTCATATATAGCTCTGGTTCATCTCTTCCTTTAATCAGCATAAACTTAACAAGCCCGTAAACTTTTATCAACGGTCCTGCTTTGAAACTAAGTTTAACCCAGTCCGTATATCTTTTTTCTATCAGCTTTATTTTTTCTTTAGGAAGTATCAACCAGCGCTCTCCATTTTTTTGCCAAAGCTCAAAATTTATCCGCAACTCCTCCCTATTTTTGCTCAATGTATTTTCTGGCCCCGGAATATAAGAGCGATAGCCTTTTTTAGTCCTCTCTAACTTTAGTTCTAATCCCCCAGTCCTTTTCTTTTCATCCGCTTTGGTATGCCAAGAAGTGAAACTTCCCTGTGAGCCCCGCAAATCCGGAACGCACATCCCGCTTAATAATGCGCCATAAAATTTTTCTGGGGGGAAGGTAATCGGAACCCTTATCACCTGGCTGAATATCCAGTTTTCTCCCAAAATTTTCCAGAAACTTTTGCTTTTCCTCAATAACTTTATTTTCGGCTTCTCCAGCGGAATTTGAAATCTCCCTAAATTGAGTTTTTTCTTTGGCTCAATAATTTTTGTGGAGCTTAAAATCGGGAGATAGCTTTTTCTATCCGGGGCTAAAAAATCAAATATATTATGCTTGCCCGGATTAACCCCGGTGGCAAAACTAGACCAGGCAACCGGACTCATTGCTGGCAAAGTGGTCTTTAGCCTTCTAAAAGCTCCTTCAGCTTTTAAGCGCTTGAAATTAGGGAGCAGTCCCTGTTCCATAAACCGCTCACATAAATCCGGGTCAAGACCATCCAAGCCCAAAACAATCACTCGCTTAACATAAGGCTTATTTCCAATTCGCTTAACTTGAATTAGCCTAACCAAAAGCCGAATCGGAAAAATCAAAATAGACGCTAACCCAGAAAGTAAAGCAAAAAAGAAAACCATAAAAGAGCCAAGAATAGCGAATCCGGCTCCGGGACCGATATAAGCATTTGCAGGCAGAGCGAATAAACAGATAAACAAAAAAATTCCCGCTACTAATTTTTTAAATGAGGGCATAGTTGAATTTATTATAACCGCAATAAATCTTATTTCAAAAATTTTAAATTTTTTCTATTTTCACCGCACAAACCTTGAATTCCGGTATCTTTGCCACTGGGTCCAAAGCTGGATTGGTTAAAACATTTGCAGCCGCTTCTACAAAATGGAAAGGTATAAACACCACTCCCTTATCCACTTTTTCACTGACCTGCGTCTTCAACTCAATTTTTCCCCTTCTGCTTGAGACCGCCACCTCATCGCCATTTTTTACTTTTAGTTTTTTGGCATCCAGAGCATTAAGCTCCACATAAGCGGTAGGCACAATTTGATTCAAGCCCTCACTCTTTCTGGTCATAGTCCCGGTATGGAAATGGTAAAGCATCCGACCAGTGGTAAGCAGGAAAGGATATTGCTTATCTGGCAATTCTTTTGATTCTATAAAATCAATTGCAAAAAATTTCCCCTTGCCTCTGGTGAACCGCTCCTGATGAAGAATCTTGGTCCCGGGATGCTCCTCATTCGGACAAGGCCAGCAAAGCTCGCAACCGCATTCCAGCCGTCTATGACTGATTCCCGAGTATTGTGGAGTAAGCCTTCTCGCCTCCTCCATAATCTCAGCGGAACCGCCATAGCTCATCTTATAGCCTAACCGGTTAGCTAATTCCTGAATAATCTCCCAGTCCTGTTTTGCCTCTCCGGGTGGCTCTACCGCTTTTTTTAGTAATTGCACTCTCCGCTCGGTATTGGTAAAAGTGCCGTCCTTTTCCGCAAAACAAGCGCTGGGCAAAACCACCTCTGCCAGCTTTGCGGTCTCGGTCAGGAAAATGTCTTGCACTACCAGGAAATCCAATGATTTAAGCGCCTGTTCTACATGATGAATATCTGGGTCAGAAAGCATTGGGTTCTCGCCCATTATGTAAAGCGTCTTAATTTTTCCATCTAAAATTGCATCCATCATCTCAACTATCGTAAGCCCCGGTTTGGGGTCTAATGCTACTCCCCAAATGGGTTCAAACTTTTTCCGAAGCTCCTCATTTGCGACCGCTTGATAACCCGGATAAACATTAGGTAAAGCGCCCATATCGCAAGCGCCCTGAACATTATTCTGCCCCCGAAGCGGGTTCACGCCGGTGCTTGCTCTTCCAATCTGCCCGCAAAGCATTGCTAAATTTGCTAATGACTTAACATTATCTGTGCCGTGGCTATGCTGGGTGATTCCCATTGAATAGACAATGCTTGCTTGGTTCACGCTCGCATAAGCTCTTGCCACCTGATAAAGCTTATCTTCTGAGATACCAGTAATTTTTGAGACCAGTTCCGGTGTATATTTCTCAACGGTCTTTTTTAACTCCTCAAATCCCTCGGTCCGCTCTTCTATAAATTTTTTATTCTCCAAGCCCTCTTTCAAAATGATATGCATAAGCCCATTTATCCAGACAACATCAGTCCCGGGCCTCTGCCTGCACCATATCCAAGCCTCTCTGACTAAGGGAATCTCTCTTGGGTCAAAGATAATTAACTTTGCGCCTCTCCGAACCGCCTCCCGAATCCGATACCCGATTACTGGATGGTTCTCTGTGGTATTACTGCCAGTAAGAAGAATCAGCTCCGCGGTTCTTAACTCATCAATGCTATTGGTCATTGCGCCAGAGCCAAAGCTCTCAGCCAGCCCCGCAACTGTGGAGGCATGACAAAGCCTGGCGCAATGGTCAACATTATTGGTCTTCATCACCACTCGGGCAAATTTTTGCATTAAATAATTTTCCTCGTTAGTGCATTTAGCAGAAGCCAGCGCAGAAAATTGACCAGTCCCTATGTAGGGCTTGAGTCTCTTAGCAACATAATCCAGCGCCTCTTCCCAGCTTGCCTCCACAAACTCACTGTTTTTTTTAATCAAGGGCTTTTTCAGCCGGGCAGGATGATGAATGAACTCATAAGCGCCAAATCTGCCCTTCACGCAAAGCTGTCCGCGATTGGTCGGATTATTTCTATCCCCCCGAACCGAGACCACCTTCCCATCTTTTATTCCTAATAAAATCCCGCATCCAGTCCCGCAATAAGGACAAATCGTAGGCACTTCTTTTTCAGGCCAGACCTGTTTTTTAATACTCAACGCCGCGGTCGGACAGCGCTCTAAGCATTCCCCGCAACTCTCACAAACGCTCTCTGCAAGCGGAATATCTCCAAAGGGCTGGATTACGCTAACAAAACCTCTCCTGGAAATATCTATTGCAGAAACTCCATTTATTTCCTTACAGGCTCTTACGCATTTCCCGCAGAGAACACACTTTTGCATATCCCGAAAGAAAAAGGCATTGGAGTCATCATATATGCTTTCCCGAGGCATCTGTCTGAGCCTGCGCTCCCGAATCCCGAACTCCTCTGCTAATTTTTGAAGTTCACAATGAAGATTTTTAGTGCAGGTAAGGCAATCATAAGGATGGTCAGAAAGAAAAAGCTCAATCAGCATCCTCCTGATTTCATAAATCTCCGGAGTATTAGTCCGAATCACCATCCCCTCCTGAACATAAGTCGCACAAGACGGCAATAGTCCCCGCATCTTTTCAATCTCAACTAAACAAAGTCTGCATCCTCCATAAGGCTGAAGCTGGTCATCCGCGCACAAATTAGGAATATGAATCCCAGCTTGTTTTGCACACTCTAAAACCGTTATCCCTGGCTCAACCAAAAGTTCCTTGCCATCAATTGTGACTTTTACCTTTTTCTCTGCTATTGCTTCTGCCATTTTCCTTCTCCTCTCACTTTTCCTCTAAATCACATTGCAGGCATCTGGAGGCTTCTTTACAGCTTTGAGCCTTAGAATATCCCAATTCCACCAT
>Ga0172364_10003358_pt1 | contig 12786 bp, 8 predicted proteins | sample LakKivSesite10cm_FD_114545 | JGI IMG/M metagenome (GOLD analysis project Ga0172364, IMG submission 114545) | Sediment microbial communities from Lake Kivu, Rwanda - Sediment site 10cm | ecosystem: Environmental > Aquatic > Freshwater > Lake > Sediment | place: Rwanda: Western Province, Lake Kivu... | reverse complement strand
ATTGTTGTAAATCTGGTTCGCGTTTATGGTGTTGTTTGATGAATCCCAGAGCTCGATGCCATAATAATTGTTGTAAATTTGGTTGGTGGTGATGGTGTTGTTTGATGAAGAGTAGAGATAGATGCCATAATTATTGTTGTAAATTTGGTTAGCGCTTATGTTGTTGTTTGATGAATAGTAGAGCTTGATGCCATCCCCAGAATTGTTGTAAATCTGGTTCGCGCTGATTGTAGAATAGGTTGTATTAACCATAAGTAAGCCCTGAATATTATTTTTCAATTCGAGGTTTTTCACAGTAATATTTCTACATGAAATTAAGCCCAAATAACCTATGCTCATAGTATTATCGAAAACGATGTTGTTTTGTCCAATTACATAATATATTGGTTTGCCGTTAACCGTGTTTGAAGTATCTATATCCTGATAGAAATCAGAAACATCCCAACCGTAAACACCAAAGTTATAAGTGTTGTTTGCTAAAATATTGCCTCTTAACTTGTTGTTTGATGAAGAGGAGAACTCGATGCCATAATAATTGTTGTAAATATTGCATGCGCTTATGTTGTTGTTTGATGAATAATAGTAGAGATAGATGCCATCCCTATTGTTGTAAGAAGTTGCATTGCTTATTTTACCATTGGTTACATTGTAGAAATAGATGCCATAATTCCAACTAACATCAGGCACATAGCCATCATGGATTACGCAGTTTCTTATGATGAAGTATTTATCTGTGTTTCTAATATAAATCCCATTCGCACTGCTCGCATTTATATCCCAGTTCTCAATTATGTATGGGTCCTCTGGTGTGCCTGCTGCGGTTGGATTGCTCACGCCGTTTGCAGATGTGAATCCTGAGTTGCCGTTGATGTAAATCGGTGCATGCGGAGTGAGAGTTTTTGAGTTACTATCGGATTTTATCTCAGTAATAATAGTGCTTCCACCATTTCCCGCAAACATAACAATACTACTCAAAACCAAAACTCCGACTAAAACAGATATCACAAGGGCTGTTGTTCTCATTTTTTTCATTGGAAAATAAAAACGTTCTGTGCTAATATAAAACTTGCGGAGAAGAGCAAAGTAGAGGAGCAATTTAGTAGCTCGCTAAAACCCTCAACGCTTGATTACTTGCTAATCCAAAAACTCACTAATCTATTAAAAAGATTCACCGCAATCGTAACCTCCTCAACCCAAACCGTAAAATAATCTCCAACACCCACAGGCTCTGCAGTCGGCTTGATATGCAGCGTGCCATTTTGAGTTCGTTGGTGGGCGGCTGGGTTTACAGCGAGGTCGCAGAAACGAAAAAAGTATATACAGATACATCATATTGTTATACAAAATCGAGGCATAAAAAGGAGACAGAGAGAAAATGGAAAAGAAAACAATTAAACTAGAAAAAGAAAAAGAGACATTGCTAATTCCTCTCTATTGCAAGGCAATTGAAAGTAAAAAAGAGACGCCGATTATATCTGATGATACGGCAGTCAAAATGGTAAGCGAAATCAAGTATGACTATGTCCAGTTGAAAATTCCAAAGAAAACACACGTTACACTTTGTATGCGAGCGAAACAATTTGATAATTATGCTATAGAATTTATGAAAAAATATTCAAATAGTGTAGTGGTCCATCTGGGTTGCGGACTTGACAGTCGCTTTGTTAGAATTGATAATGGCATGGTAAAATGGTACGATTTAGACTATCCTGAAGTAATAGAACTACGAAGGAGTTTCTATCAAGAATCAGATAGATATCATTTGATTCCCTCCTCTGTGATGGAACTTAAGTGGGTTGATAATCTGATAGGTGAAAAAGGACCATTTCTATTTCTTGCTGAAGGCTTGTTTATGTATCTAAGAGAAGAAGAAGTAAAAGATCTTATTCTAAAACTCCAAAAGGAATTTCGCGGTTGTCAACTAGTGTTTGATGCTTATAGTACTCTTACTGCAAAACATATAAAGCAGCATCCTTCAATGAGAAAAACTGGAGCGGGCATTTATTGGGGAATAGATGATGCACATGAAATTGAGAAATGGAATGCTGGAATTAATCTTATAGACGAGTGGTATTTTACACAATCTGAGGATATAAACAAATTGAGTATAGAATATAGATTTGCATTCAAATTTGCAGGGCTATTTTCAGCTGCGAGAAAAGCTCATCGGATTTTAGTTTTTCAATTGCGATGAAAACATAAGAAATGCCCAGGCATCGCATGACAAGAAGTATTGGCAAATTGGCTCCAAGAAGTTAGTTATTGTAGTTGGGACTAAAGCAACAAGCATTTTATATTCTTACGATTCTACTTGCAAATCCAAAATATCACCAGCCGGTTAAATAGATTCTGGGTGATACTAACCTCCTCCACCCCAAACCGTAAAATAATCCCCCACATCCACAGGCTCTGCAGCCGGCTTGATATGCAGCACGCCAGTTTCGCTTTCATGATATGCTTAATTATATACAAAATCAAATTTTCTGCGCTCTGAAGAGCAGTGACGGATGCTCTTTCAACTTATCCATATCATCGAACAGAAGGCTCGGCACTATTTTTCTTTCGTTCCAGAATCTTCTCAGGAATAGTTTCTCATCACCTGTAAATTTAAGTATTTTGTTTAGAAAGTTCCGCGTCTCTATTATGAGCGTATTCTGGATTTCTTCGTCCTGTCTTAGGAACGGCGCAATATCTCTGACTATATCTCTTTGACTGTAGCCCCTGAGCTTATCCATAATCATTTGCTTGCTGAGTTTTTTATTTGCCATACAGGAATAGAATACTATGAGTTTTCGTGTTAAGCTTATGTCAAGCGGCTGTTTTTGTATTTCATAGATGTCATAAATATCTCTTGCTGCAGTCCTTTCTATCAGTGCTTTGATTTTCATTGCAGCTAATTCCTCAAGCCTGTATGTTGATATAGGGCATGTTGGGACGTCGGGAAAAGGTGACGAATACTTTTTGTTTACTCTTCCCAGCACAGGCATTCTGTCCAAAAAATTAATTTCTATTTTTACCCTGTCTTTAAATCCTCTAATCGAATCATACCTCATGTAGCCTCTCGCCATGATGTATGATTGGGTGCGCAGTTCGTATCTGTATCCCAGCTCTTCTGTTAGATTTTTTATTGTCTTTAGTATTTCCGGTCTGCTCCTTTGCATTTTCTCTTTTGATACCGCGCCTGTGAAATTGAAATCCAAGTCAATAGACAGCCGCGACATATTCAGGTATAGCAAGTTCAACGCTGTTCCGCCTTTCAATGTAAGATTTGTTTTCAGTGTTTTGTTGTTTTCAATAGCGCACAGCAGTCTTGTCAGGTGGTATACCTTTTCAAGAAGGTCTATGTTGAAGCCTGTGTCTCTCTGTATCTGCTCGAAGTCTCTCTGCCTAAGCATTTTCTACAGCCTCTGTAATTTTTTCAGGCACAACTATGCGCCACGTTCCGGAATATTTTCCGAGCTTTTTCTCGTCAAAGTAATATGTGTTTTTTGATGTTCTTTTCTTCAGCGCTCTGATGAATTGCTCCGGTACGTTTACAGCACTCTGCAGCTTTTCGAAAATATATCCCATTCTGTGTACCATGATTTTTTCATTGAATATTTCTATGTATTCCAGCAGTTTTCCCCAGTTTACTGCCTCCAAGTCAAGCAGGCAGGATATTATCTCCTGCCACCCGCCTGCATATTCAGGCCTATCGAAAATGTCTATAATCGTTCTCTCGATGCTGGCTACCGCTATTTTATGATGCATGTAATCAATGTTTTTGAACCCGAAAAATCTTTTAGGTATCACTCTGACGAATCTGAGCCTGCAGCCGTGATACGTTATATCTTTCTGATGCTTTATTGAGGTTATGTAGATTTCTTTTGTGTATCTTTGCTCAATACCATGAATGTTAAGTGCAGTGTAGTATGAGAAGAAATACGGCTTTGTAATGATGCTTCCCACTAATATTGGATCCTCTATGTATTTGCCTTTTCGGAGTATTATTGTCTGCGGGATTTTCACATACAGCCCCGGTTTTACCCGCTCACAAGCACCTTTTTTTACCATATCACACGCAAGTTTTCTAGCATGCGCAAGAGAGATATTCAATATACGAGTAACATCCTTTATATCGAATGCCTTCTGGTCTTTTTCCTCCAGTTTGAAATACAGTACCTGCTCCAGTCCTGACAGCCTTTTGAAATTCATTATTTTCTTAATGTATTTGCATAAATATAACTATTTTGGTAATGTGTAGAATAAGGAGCTAAGAAAAGCGCTGCGCTCCGAAATTGCTAGAAAGGATAGAGTAGCGGCTACGATAGTTCGCAGTCAGGGGGGGAAAGCACAAAGAGGAAACAATATATTTTACTACATGCAGTTACACCCATTATGCTTATCAGGAATTTCAAGCCTGTGGACATATTCTCAGTTATGAGAATCATCAATGAAACATTCCTTGAAAACTATGAGCCTGCAATACTCATGGATTTTCATTCCTCATGGAATGAGGGTTTTATTGTTGCAGAGGAAGATAACGATGTTGTTGGTTTCATCCTTGGAATATCCCCTGCTCCAAAGCAAGCAAGAATCCTTATACTTGCTATTGATGAAAAATACAGGGGAAAAGGCATAGGTGCTACGTTGCTTAACGCATTCATCCAGGCGTGTCTAATCAGGGATGTAAGATTGATAACGCTTGAGGTCAGAACAACCAATGATGCTGCTATAAGATTCTACGGAAAACACGGCTTCAGCATTGTGCATATGATACCAAACTATTACAAAGATGGGGAAAACGGATACATAATGCATAAAACAATTTAACATGAGTCACAAAATAAAATGCAAACACCAAAAACATTATAAAATCATACACCATCCCCTCAGCGATGAACATGAAATCCAATATGTATAACATCCCAAATGATGAGCTGCCCACAAAATGGTATAACATACTGCCGGATTTACCTGAAGAGCTGCCAAAACCTAAAAACCCTGAGGGTAAAAACGCTATTGAAAATTTACCAAAAATGTTGGTTAAAGAATGTTTATCGCAGGAGTTTTCAACCCAAAACTGGATAGATATACCTGAAGAAGTCTTGCAACTATATTTTCAGGCAGGCAGACCGAGACCTTTATTCAGAGCAAAAAGACTGGAACAAAAATTAAAAACAAAATGCAGGCTATATTACAAATCAGAGTTTTATTCACCCACAGGCTCACACAAGGTCAACACTGCCTTAGCCCAGGTATACTATGCTAAAAAGGAGGGTTACGAAAGATTAACAACTGAGACAGGCGCAGGTCAGTGGGGAACAGCCCTGGCGTATGCTTCTGCATTAGCAGGTCTGAAATGTACAATCTTCTGGGTAAGAGCTGTGTATAACTGGAAACATGAAAGAAGAACACTCATGCATTTATACGGCGCAGATGTTAATGCGTCACCAAGCAATAAGACAGTATCAGGTAAGAAGCTGTATGAGAAAAATAAAAACCATCCTGGTTCTTTAGCCATAGCAATCTCAGAAGGACTGGAAGATGCGTTAAATGATGAAAAAGCAATTTACTGCTTAGGCTCTGTTCTGAATCATGTATTATTACATCAAACAATAATTGGGTTAGAAACAAAAAAACAGTTTGAGTTAGCTGATGATTATCCAGACATTGTAATATCCTGTTTAGGCGGAGGCAGTAACTTTGGTGGATTTACACTACCGTTTTACCATGATTTGTTAAAAAAGAAAAAAGAAACCAAATTTATTGCTGCACAAAGTCAGGCATCCCCCAATTTACAAGGTAAGTACATGTATGATTTTGCAGACCATGCGGAAATGACACCTTTGCTAAAAATGTATACTTTGGGACATAAGACTGAAATGCCGCCTATAAAAGGTGATGGGTTAAGATATCATGGTTGCTCACCAATTCTAAGTTTACTCAGAAGTAAGGGGCTGCTGGACACTGTTGCATATCCAAAGGATGAAAAACATGTATTTGAAAGTGCAAAGATGTTTGTGGAGAGCGAGGGTTTCCTGCCAGCGCCTGAGTCAGCATATTCTGTGGCATCTGCTATTGATACTGCTCTGGAACACAAAAACGAGGAAAAGGTTATCGCGTTTAATGTCAGTGGTCATGGTTTCATGGATATTGCAGGATATAAAGAAATTTTAAGATTGCCCTAGGCTCTTTTGAGCTACGGTGGTTGCCTTAAACATTTATAAGCCCATAAGCTGATACATTTTTATGGAAAAAATCAGGACACATATTGAAAACTTTGATGAGGTACTGAACGGCGGCATACCTGCTGGGAGCGTGGTTTTAGTTGCAGGAACAACAGGAACAATGAAATCATCTTTTGCATACTATGTGCTGTACAGCAATGCAAAGGTAAAAAAATCATTGTATTTCTCCTTGGAGCAGGACAGGGAAAGCCTGGAGAGGCAGATGTCAGGGTTTGGAATGGAAAATGGAATGATAAAAATAGTAGAGAGAAAGGATATAGGAAAAGGACTTGAAAGCGTAAGGGCTAGGACATTTATGGAAATGTTTTCAGAATATCTGAAAAACCTTAAAAATGAGGTAAACTATGATATTCTTGTCATAGACAGCCTCCCTGTGCTTGAGATTATAGCTGAAATGAAAAAACCAAGATCCGAACTGTTCAAGTTTTTTGAAAGTTTAAGGGCTTTGAATGTTACATCTTTTCTCATAACAGAGATGTCCCAGGACTCAAATACTTACGGGAGATACGATGAGGATTTTCTCGCGGACGGCATCATACACCTGAAGATGGAACAGATAGGTGATGTAAAAGTACAGAGGAGAATCAGATGCGTGAAAATGAGATCCTCAAAACATTCACCTGACTGGTACACACTGCTTTTTGGCGACGGAAAATTCCAGGTAGCGCAGGTGATAAGCGAAGCATGAAAGGTGTAAGGTTTAAGGGATAAGTACTTACCCCCCCCTACTTTAACACATTCATTTCTCTTTCAAGCAATGCAAGCTCTTTTGTGTCAAGGGCTGATGGGTTCACAGGCACAATCAGCATTGATTTCTTCAGCACAATCATGCTGTTCAGGGATTGTATGAACTTCAGTATTGTTTTATAGTTGTTCTGAACGATAAGATATTCAAGGCCATCCATAATCAAAACCTTTCCTTCACCAAGGAATCTTTCTATGGACTGCATCAACCTCTCTAGGTCTGTTGGGTCCATCGTGTCTTTTCCCTTCACATTTGTAAGCCAGATAATGCCGAAATTTTCCCCATACATTTTTCTGATTTTCTCAGGATCCCTTCTTGTTATGCATAAACAATCAGTGAGATGAATATGTTTACTAAACAGATTGTAACTCCTTCTCGGCTCTTCTTCCTCTACAAGGTAACTCGCGCCCTTCGGTGGATGCATTTTGATTCTTTCAAGCAGTGACTCATAGCCCCTTTTTCCTTTCAAATATGTTTCTATTTCAGCTCTGCAAATGTTTCCAATGGGCCAGCCCAGTGCATCATCGTATTCATCTATCAACCCAGTTATGAATGCCTGAACCGTTTTTTCATCAACATACCCCACCAAAATGATGCCGTCCTCTGAAAGGGTTACAGGGACTCTTTGTTTTTCCACATATTTTTTTGTCGCAGAATAAAGATTCTTTTTTGTTAGAACAGGCGTCAGTACTGAATATATTTTAGACACAATATCGGCATATACATTAAACCTTTTTTGTTCCTCTGCCCCTTTTTCAATCTCTTTCTCAGCAATGACCTGCTCTTTTTCAACCATTTTCATCCTTGCTTTTTCTTCCTCATCCCTTTTTCTATCCAGCTCCTCCTGTTTTTTCCTTAACGCCTTCATTTTCTCCTGCAACACCTGTTTTCTTCTAATCTCAATTTCTTGAAACTTTTTTTTATCAAGACTTCTTTTCAGTTCTGCTATGGCAACAAGTAAGGCAATAACAAGGACAAACACTATTAAGAAGAAGACTACATCATACAGGTTACTTAGAATTTCCATAAGGGATGAATTATGTTCTTTGCTAATAAAATTTCTGGTATTGTTTTTGAGGATTGCAGGGTTTATGGAATCAAAAAGATGAAAAACACAAAACCCAGCAAAACCGCATAAAAACAGGCAGTATTGTAGAAATATTTAAGTAAAACAACATCCATATTATTAAGTAACATGCTAACTGTTGTCAGGGGTCATCCCAGCACTATGCACAGGTTATTCTCAGTGGTTTTAGCATTTGTTTTAATTTTAACCATTATTCCACTGATCCATTACCCTGTTTCTGCTCAGGCAGATGAAGAGAATGTCAGCAGGGGTATCAAAGCCGGAAGCATCTATGATTTCAGCTCTGGCGCAGGTGTTGATAAATGGGCTTACTACGGCACAGATGCAAATGGTGCACCACCTGCTATCACCCAAGGAACACTCTTTCCGAGTTATACGGAAATAGCATCATCAAATGATGTTAGATATTCAACTGGTGGAGGCAGTGTTACCAAGGACCCTTATCATCTTTTCAAATTTATTATTTCTGAGGCTTCTTCCACCATCACCAACCTTACCCTGTGTTGGGAAGGATACAATGATGCTGGTACTAGTAATTTCTATATCTGGAACTTTGCATCATCTGCATGGGAGCTTCTTGGCTCCCATACCCAGACTGCAACAGATGGAGCAGTAATTGTTTCTAAAACAACTGATTTTTCCAATTATATTAATAGCAGTAAGTGTCTCTATCTTTGCGCTATTGAGACTTCTAATAGTGGGATAACCATTTACACAGATTATATTTATGTTTCTGTAGTCTCAGAGTCATCGGTGAATTTCACATTTTCCATGCAACCTGGCTGGAATCTTATCATCCTGCCAGTTTACAATAATTCTCTTACAACTGCTGAGCAGCTCTGTGATGCAATACCCTGCAACTATGTGGGAAGATGGTATTCTTCTTTTCAGGGGTGGGAGATGCATGAAAGAAACAAAACAGAAAACAACTTTGTGCTGGAGAACGGCACGGGTTATTTTGTTTATCTTGGAAACAGCAAGGATTTTACAATAGAAGGAAAAGAACTGCCTGGTGTTGAAATCAATCTAAAAAAAGGATGGAATAGTGTTGGGTGGTATGAAAACAATGCAACATATCCTCAAAAAATCATGGGGGTTATATCAAATTCATCATCAGTCGCATACTGGAATACTGCCTTGTCAAGATTTGTTGTTTGTCTCAAAGGGGCGGGTATGACTAATTTTTCAATACCAGAGGGTACGGGATTGTTTGTTTACACAGAAACAGATAGTACATGGGATACGTTGCCAACAATAACAAGTGTTGAGCATGATGCACCGAGCGTTTTAGGGCCGCATGGAAAATTTAACGTAACCATAAAAGGTGATACTGGCTATACCGCAACTTTTGATGTAGAATCTGTTGCAACAGGTGTAACAATGACTGAGGAAGCACCAGGGTTTTATAAAGGTAGTTACACGGTTTCACCAAGTGATAAGTCAGGCAGTTATAACATCATAGGGCATTTAAGTTCTCATAGAACTACTGTAAGCAAGAATGCGGATACTACTATTACAATAGATGCAACACTGCCAACAATAAGCAGTGTGACATCAGGAAATATTAATGACACCAGCGCTACAATCAACTGGACTACAGATGAAGCCAGCAATTCTATTGTAGAATACGGCACAACTGCAGGAAGCTATCCCAATTCCACTTGGAACGCAACTGCTGTAACAAAGCATCAAATAAATCTAACAAGCCTAAAACCAGGCACAAAATATTATTATATAGTGAAGTCGCAAGATGCTGCAGGCAATCAAGCAACCAGCGCTGAGTACAATTTCACAACAACAGGCAGCAGTCTTAAAATATTGCTGGTTGATGATGATAATGGAAAAACATACGAAAGCAAATTCCAGACTTCACTAACCAATAATGGTTACATATATGACAACTGGTGTGTTAACACAGACGGCAGCCCTAGCTCCGCCACATTATCCACTTATAATGTTGTGATATGGTTCACATCAGAGGATTATTCCTCAACACTTACAACAACAGATAAAAACAATCTTGCATCATATCTTAACAGTGGCGGTAAACTGTTCATCACCGGGCAGGACATAGGATACGATATAGCATCTGATTCTGACAACTTCTACGGCAACTATCTACATGCCAGTTATGTTGCTGATGACTCTGGTGGCACTGCTGTAGATGGTGTAGCTGGTGACCCAATAAGTAATGGTTACTCTAATCTTGCCATAACAGGGAGTTATCCGAGTGAGATATCACCAAAGGATGATTATGCATCAGAATGCTTTGTTTACAAAGGCACTGCAAAGGTAGCAGGTATAAAGGCAGGCACTGGCACTTACAGGGTAGTGTATCTTGCATGCATGTATTTTGAGACAACAGACGCCAACAAGGATTCTGTGATGAAAAAAATCATTGATTGGCTCATAGCACCACCGGATACAACACCACCAACATTTACCGGAATAAAATATGTGAACAACACAATATATACCGGTACATTAAATCTTTCATGGGATCCTGCATCAGACCCAGGCACACCTATAACCTATAATATCTACCAGGCAACAACTTCTGGTGGGCAGAACTTCTCCAAAGCGAATTACACGACTCTTAATACGAAATACAAAGTTTCAGGTCTAACAAACGGTGTTACTTATTATTTTGTTGTTCGTGCTAAAGATAATCTTGGAAATGAGGATACAAACACAGTTGAAAAGAGTGGGAAGCCCACAGGCACACAAACGCCTACGCAAAAATATGCATTAATAGTGGGCATATCTGATTATAAATCCATCTCAGACCTGAGTTATTGTGATGAGGATGCTAATGACTGGTACTATTATTTAACAAACTCAAAAACATCTTCTACTCCATCAGAAGGTGATTTCACATACGCGTTTGGGGAAACATTTGATCATATATGGGTATATGGTGACAAAACATCAAGTTATGCAAAATATGATGGTGTTGCTACAGAGTACAATGTAAAACAAGCACTCAGAAGCATAGTAGAAAATGCCACTTCGTCTGATTTGATTTTGTTTGCAAGCTCAGGGCATGGTTCCTCAAGCGGTGGTAAATCCTATCTGTGCATGTGGGACTCAGGCGCAGGAGAAAATGGTGAGAATGGAAATCTGTATGATGATGAACTCTCAGCCATACTGAAGAATGCGGCTGCTGCCAGAATATTTGTGTTCATTGATCACTGCAACTCTGGGCATTTCTGCAATGAACTTTCTACCATGCCCAATGCCGCTAATGTTTTTGTTGCAACAACATGCACAATTAATGGGTACGGCTATGATGATAGTGGTTCCAAGAATGGTGCGTTTACAAACTGGTTTTTGAACAAAGGATTGAGGAATGGTCAATCTGGAAATGCAACTAATCAAAACATGGAAGCGAACTTTAAGTGGGTAGATGATAACTATCCTTACACTGGCAATGATAACCCCTGCATGTTTGACGGCAATACAAGCAAGTTGTTCTATCTCAAGGATTAAGTTTTTATGGAAAAGTTTACATTCACAAAAGAGCATAGACCTTTTATGAAAAAGTCAGGAGCATTATGCCTGCTCATGATAATAGGACTAACATTTATTTTTATAGGGAATGCAAACCCAGAAATCTCTGGAACACCGCCGTCAGAAACAGGTGATACATTAATCAATGATGTAACAGTATGGAAGGATGAACCGATAGTGCTAAACGGAAACCTAACGATAACCAGTAGTCTAACCTTGAATAATGTGACTTTAATCATGAACTGCTCTTTTGATGGTGAATATCATATCTATGTGGATGGCGGGGAACTCTATATAAATAATTCTAATATTGCATCCGCAAACCCAGATTACCATTACCGTTTTTCAGTGAATAAAAAATCAAAATTTGTTATGGAAAACACCACTTTGAGTTACTGCGGTTATGGTCAAAACGAATTAGGGCTGTCTGTTTACACAGATAATGCATGGATCAAAAACTGCACAATAGAAAAAAACTACTGTGGTGTTTATCTTTATCATGAGGAAAATGTTGTACCTAAGATTGAGAACAGTACAATAAAAAACAACACATACGGTATAATAGTTTATGGTAAGAAAATAGCGCCATATATAACCAACAACACGATAATGCTGAATGATTACGGTATAGAATGCGAAGTGCAGGGTGAAGAATTGTATAATCCTCCATACATAGCCAATAACGTAATAATCCTGAACAGTTATGGTATAAAATGCAGGGGTGATTTTTCAACTATTACTGGGAATAAAATTTCTTATAATAACATCGGCATATATTGCAACAAATCACACGCAAAAATAGAAAACAACGATCTGAGTTTTAATCAAAAGGGAATAGAGTATGTGCAAATGTATCCACAAAACAGGGTGGTGGTCATAAGCGGAAACAATATTGAAAACAGCGGTTACGGGATTTTCTGTTCTGAGAATCCCATAGTGAGTATTTGCGGCAACAGTATTAAAAACTCAACTGTCAGCGGGATAGAAATTTATAATTGTGGTGGAATAGTAGAAGAAAATAATCTCACTAAAAATAAAATAGGGATTAAATGTACAGATTCAAGTTTAACAATCACTGGAAACAACATCAACAACAGCGCCAATGATGGCATATACTGTTATAGTTCCTATATCCCCAAAAATGTGAAATTAATAATTGAAGGGAACAATGTTAACAACAGCGCTAATGCTGGCATATACTGCTATAATTCCTT
>Ga0172364_10003357_pt1 | contig 12788 bp, 12 predicted proteins | sample LakKivSesite10cm_FD_114545 | JGI IMG/M metagenome (GOLD analysis project Ga0172364, IMG submission 114545) | Sediment microbial communities from Lake Kivu, Rwanda - Sediment site 10cm | ecosystem: Environmental > Aquatic > Freshwater > Lake > Sediment | place: Rwanda: Western Province, Lake... | reverse complement strand
CACCACCAACCTCTACTACCAACCCCATCAACCCCAACTGGACACCGCCACCTCCAGAAAGTGATACCCTAGTATTGCCCGATTTCGCTGACGTAGTGGCTGAGGTTAAGCCCTCGGTGGTAGCTATCAATACCGAGGTTATAACTTACGACATCTTTAATCGCCCATTCGAGCAGACAGGCGCCGCCTCAGGTTGGATTATAGATGGAGACGGAATTATTATTACCAATAACCACGTTGTTGAAGGAGCTCAGAGTGTCACCGTAACCCTGGCTGACGGCAGAACCTTCCCAGTAGACATGAATACGGTGGCTACCGACGCGCTAGCCGATTTAGCTGTCCTCAAAATTGACGCCAAGAATTTACCGGTAGTGGCTGTAGGAGATTCTGAGAAACTACGAGTTGGCGATTGGGTAGTGGCTATTGGTAATGCGCTAGGGGAAGGGATAAGTGCCACGAATGGCATAGTTAGTCGCAAGGATGTTTCGATATCGGTTGATTCAGGGCAGACGCTATATAACCTCATTCAGACTAATGCTGCCATCAATCCCGGAAATAGCGGTGGACCACTGGTAAACATAGCTGGAGAAGTAATCGGCATTACCAGCGCCAAACTTTCTGCCGTCGGCGTTGAAGGTATGGGCTACGCCATAAGCACTAATGAAGCTATGCCTATTATTAAGCAACTGATTACCACCGGCTATGTGATTCGTCCCTTCCTAGGAGTCCAGGGGCTGCTTACGGTGGACCAATCAGTAGCCGCCTTTTATAGCCTGAGCGTAGACAACGGGGCACTGATTAGAGGCATAGTCCCAGGCGGCCCAGCGGACAAGGCTGGATTAAAAGCTGGTGATGTTATCACCAAGTTTGGCGACCAAAATATAAGCGATGTTAATGCGCTGCTAAGAGCCCTCTACTCTTCTCAAATTGAGCAAACGATAAAAATAACCTACTGGCGGGGCAATACCCAAAATACCACTTACGCTACACTTACTGCAAGCCAACCGACCTAGCCCAGTCTCTTAACCCCCAGCAGAATATCATAACCACTTAACTTATAGCGCTCAGTAAAAACGCCTTCTTCAGGAACCCCATCAATAAGCTGGCGGGACAGCGTTTCTTGCTTGATATAACCGGCAAAATCCTCCATTACCTGCTTGATATAAGCCTCCCCTTGATAATAAGTAATAATATGGTCGGCAATATCAAAGCCGGCAGAGCGGCGCATGGTCTGGAGGCGGTGCACTATCTCGCGTGCTACTCCCTCCGCCGCAAGCTGAGGGGTGATATCAGTATCTAATATTACCCCTAGCCCTCCTTCAAGAACCACAGGCCACTCCGTGAGTTTCATCACAGGCAAACCATCAACAATTTCTAGTTTCTTTACATTGACTTCTTCTAACACCTGAGACCCAAGGCGTTTAAGAGCCCTCTTGGCCACTCTTGACCCAGCGCCAACCAGAAGCTTAGCCAGAGGCTGGCGCACTTTGATACCAGCTTGAGTCCTTGCTGCCCGACCCAGACTGGCTACTTTCATAGCTAACCGGGTATCAGCCGCCAACTGCCTATCAATCTTAGCCTTATCAGTTACCGGAAAATCGGCAAAGTGGACGCTATCCAGAGCCTCGGGAAATACCGAGCCGACCAGGTTCTGATATAGCTCCTCAGCCAAGAAGGGGATAAATGGTGCCAGCAGCTTGGATAAGGTAACCAGACACTCATATAGCGTAGTATATGCCGCCAGTTTATCGGCATCGCTCTCACTCTTCCAGAACCGCCGCCGACTCCGCCGCACATACCAGTTAGACAGGTCATCTATAAAGCCCTCTACCTTTCTCCCTGCCTCAGTTGGATTGTAGCTGTCCAGCCCGGAGTCAACATCAGCGATAAGCTGATTAAGCTCAGAGATAATCCACCTATCAAGCTCCGATTGCTCCGGTGAAACTCCCCCCCGGCTGGGGGTGAAGTGGTCTATATTAGCGTAGGTGACGAAGAAGGAATAGACATTCCACAGGGTGAGTAAAAAGCGGCGGGTTACCTCAGCCACGGCATCCTCAGAGAAGCAGCGCACATTGCCCGGCGCCGTGCCAGTGAGAAAATACCAGCGTAAAGCATCAGCCCCGTATTTGTTGATTACCGCCCAGGGCTCAATCACGTTCCCCTTAGCCTTGCTCATCTTCTCCCCTCGGGCATCAAGGATGTGCCCCAGGCAGATAACATTCTTGAAACAGGGACGGTTAAACAGCAAGGTGGATATAGCATGAAGGCTGTAAAACCAGCCGCGGGTCTGGTCAACCGCTTCACTGATATAATCGGCGGGAAATCGCCCGTCCTCAAGCAAGGTATCATTGTCAAAAGGATAGTGCCACTGCCCTATTGGCATGGCTCCGGAATCAAACCAGCAGTCAATTACCTCCAGCACCCGCCTCATGGTCGCCCCACACTTTTGGCAATTAAAGGTCAGCTCATCAACAAAGGGACGGTGCAAATCTAGAGGTTGCTTAAACCCGGAGAAGCCGGGCTTGTTCTCCAACTCTTTCAAGCTACCCACACATTCGTAGCTGCCACAGGACTCACAGTGCCAGATATTGAGTGGCGTTCCCCAATATCTCTCCCGGGAGAATGCCCAGTCCACATTATTCTGGAGCCAATCACCAAACCGACCATACTTGATATGCTCCGGATACCAGTTTATCTCGTCATTTCTGGCAATAAGGTCGTCTTTTACCGCTGTAGTCCTGATATACCAGGTCTGCTTGGCATAGTAGAGGAGGGGGGTCTCACAGCGCCAGCAGAAGGGATAGGTGTGGCGAATGGTCTCACTGCGATAGAGAAGTCCCCTTGACTTAAGATCATCTAAAATCAGGGGGTCAGCTTCTTTAACAAATTTACCCGAAAAAGGATAGGTGCCGATAATATTACCCTGCAAATCCACCGAGTGGACAAAGTCCAGGCCATAATCCTGTCCCGCCTGATAATCCACCTCACCGTAGGCGGGGGCGATATGGACAATGCCTGTTCCCTCTTCCATAGAAACAAAGTCACCGGCAATAACACGATAGAGGACGTACCCACTTTCCCCCAAAAAACTAGCGGACAGCGGCTCCTTCTCTCCCGGCTCACCCATCCTCTTAATAGGAATGCCAAATTGATGAGGATTAAACAGAGACTCGTATGCCAAGTCCTGTAAATCACTGCCCTTAATTTTAGCCACCACTGGAGCCTCACCCAGACCTACTGCTTCTTGTCGCGCTGAAGCCAGAATAAGATATTCGCTCTCAGCCTCGACTATTACATATTCAGCCTCAGGGGCTACCGCCAGAGCAGTGTTGCCCGGCAGTGTCCATGGCGTCGTTGTCCATACTAACAAGAGAACCGGCTTATCTTTGGTAAGGTCGAGAAGCCATCTGACAAACTCAACTTCCCGAACACCGCCAACTTCACGCAGCCGCTCAAGAAATTCCGGATGGGCATAGAGGAATTTGGCAATCCTGAACTTTATGTAAACCGATGGGTCTTCGGTATCATCCTTATAGCCAAGGGCGACCTCGTGAGAGCTGAGGGAGGTGCCACAGCGGGGGCAGTGGGGGGTTACCTTATAGCCCTGATAGATTAGCCCTTTATCCCACATCTCCTTTATTGCCCACCAACCGGTCTCAATGTAGTTATTATCCATAGTGATATAAGGATGCTTCAGGTCAACCCAGAAGGCAATGCGCTCAGTCATTGCCTCCCACTCCTTAAGGTAACCAAAGACACTCTGCCGACACCGGGCATTGAATTTGTCAATGCCATATTCCTCAATCTCTGTTTTGCTGGAAATGCCCAGCTCTCTTTCTACCTCTAACTCTACAGGCAACCCGTGAGTATCCCAGCCAGCCATGCGTGGGGTATAATAGCCCTTCATTGCCTTATAACGGGGTATGACGTCCTTAAACACCCGAGCCAGCACATGATGTATCCCCGGGCTGCCGTTAGCCGTAGGTGGTCCCTCATAGAGTACGAAGCGTGGACTACCGCGGCGGGCTTCTACACTCCGCTCAAAGGCGTTCTTGTTTCTCCACAAGCTGATGATTTTCTCCTCAAGCTGTGGAAAATTCACCTTACTAACAACAGGATGAAACATAGATAATAAACCAAACCGAGCTAATCAGCTATGGCTTCTTGGGCATAATAACCACCTTACGAACCTCGCCCTCCCCGGTACTTTCTGTGGTAATATCAGGGTCACCAGCTAAAGTAAGGTGGATAATACGCCTTTCGTAAGCCGGCATAGGTTCCAGGGCAAAAGCCTTTTTCCTAGCCTTCACTTGCTCCGCCACCCGCAAGGCTAAAGCCTGCAGTGCCTCATAGCGACGTTGTTTATACCCTTCTACATCAATAACTACAGGTACCCAAGCCTTCACCTGATGAGCCAAAATAAGTCTGACAACATACTGTAGAGCTACCAGGGTCTGCCCACGCCGCCCAATCAAGATGCCAAGGTCGCCACCGGTTATATCAAGGGCAATGACAGGAGAACCCCCTTTATCCGCCTCAACCGGAGGTTTAGTTTGAGATACCACAGATGCCACCAACCCCATCCGAGCAAGAAGGGTCTCTAAGACACCCTTCGCCGCCTCAGCTACGTCTGTCTCTTTCTCAGGCGCCATGGCTAGTGAGCGTACTCTGACCGTGGCCTCCTCAGCCCCCAGGCCCAGGATGCCATGCCTACCCTCTTTTACGACGGTGACCTCCACCTCTTCTCGGCTGACGCCTAATTGCTCTAGGGCTTTTTGGATAGCCTCCTCCACGGTCTTGCCGCTTACTTCCAGAGTCTTCATAGTCCAAACCTTCTTCCTGTGTAGAACTCGGCACAACAATATCGGCACCACCTGAAGGTGCCTGCTCCACCTGAGCGATACGTTGCTTATATTTTCTATCCCTGACAACCTGCTTTTTCGGCGTAGATTTGACCAGACCTCCCCACCCGGTGACAAAGTACTGGATACCGATTCTGATAACGTTTGAAGTCACCCAAAAAAGAGCCAGCCCACTGGGAAATGATAAAGTGAAGAAGGCAAACATAATCGGCATCATCCACAGCATCATGTTGCTCTGCGTCTGCTGCCTGGGGTCAGCAGCTGGCGTCATTACCATCTTCTGCTGCACCCACATCGTTCCCCCAACCAAGAGTGCCAGAAACGTGTCACCGACGGCTAAGTTCAACCAGAGGAACTCATTGTTCAACGGCAGCGTAGAATATACCACTGGCCAAGAATAAAGATACTTAGATAGACCAAGCAAATTCTCCGGGATTACTGCCATAACCCGCATTATTGACTGGTAGAGGGCTATCCAGATGGGCATCTGGACCACCAGGGGCAAAAGACAGCCAGCAGGGCTTACCCCAGACTCCTTATACAGCCTCATCTGCTCTTGAGCCAGTCTTTGCTTATCCTTGGCATACTTCTTCTGAAGCTCCATAAGCTTCGGCTGGAGAGTCTGCATTGCTTTAGAGGCATAAATCTGCTTTAGGGTAAGGTAGAGCATCAAGCCGTTAATAATAATAGTCAGCGCAATAATAGCCAGCCCAAAGTTGTTGAATAAATAATTAGTCAGCACAATGAGGGTATTTATCATTGGCTGCATAGCAATTAAGTTCCATATATCCCCTATACCCACTGAATCCCTACCTCACTTGCTACTTAGTGGTTAGGCTCCACAGCTTTGCCCCAGATGCTACATTCAGGGCATGAAGGTTTTTCCCCTGGCTATAAATATAGACAACACCGTCGCTGGCGCAAAGGGGAGCGTATATCGCTTCTTCTACATCGGCTAATAGCCCAGGCTGGTTATTGCTGGCATCCAGGGCGTATACCTTGCCCTCCTCGGAAGCTATAATAACCTTGCCATCAACCAAAACCGGCCAGGAATAAACTGGACTTCCCAAGTCAAATTCGGCTAATTTTCCCCCATTTTGAGCATCCAAAGCATAGACCCTGCGGTCAAAACACCCGGCGTAGATGGTATTATTATAAGCCACCGGTCTACCCCAGAACCATTTCTCAGCCAAGAATTGCCACCTCACCTTGCCATCGCTAGCCCCAACCGCATAAAGGTGGCGGTCAAAGGAGCCAATATAAACCATATTATTATAGACTAGAGGGGTAGAAGCGATAGCCCCTTCAGCCTCAAACTCCCATTTCTTGCTGCCATCGGTGGCACTCAAGGCATAGAGCTTCTTATCAAAGGAACCGATATATAGGGTATCACCATCTATAGCCGGGGTTGACCAAATCTTATCGCCGGTGGCAAACTCCCATTGCTTATCGCCGGTGGCAGCATCCAGGGCATAGACCTTGCCATCGGAGCAACCAAAATAGACCTTACCCAGAGCGGCTACCACCCCACTAATAATCGGCCCCAGGTTGCCCTCACGGGGGTATACCCATCTCAGCGCCCCTGAAGTGGAACTGAGGGCATAAATCTTCCCATTATAGCCGGCAACGTAGACCAGCTCCTCGGCCACTGCCGGCATGCCATAGACAGCTACTGGCGTAGCTGCCGGCGCACAGCCAAAGCCACCGCTGGCTGGCTTTGCCGTTTCCAGAGAAACCTCCCACAGACGGCTACCGTCTGACGTATTCACCGCCAAAAGCTTACCCTCAGTAGCTGGTGCTGAGCAACCGAATCCACCGGATTGCTTTAACGCCGGACACAAAAATAAAGTCCCATCGGCTATTGTTCCCCCTGAGCCGCCTTCGGGGGCGCTCCTGATTCCAGCACAGCCCAAAACAGTTAGCCCAACTAAAACAAAGATAGCCAGCAGACAAACCTTGCCCGCTAATACTGCGTTATCTCTAATCCCCACTTACCTATTCCCTCCAAAAGCCCAATATCACGGCATAGGGTCATAGCCACCAGGATTAAACGGCTGGCAGCGAGCTATTCGCCTTACCCCCAGCCATATCCCCTTAAACAAGCCAAACTTGGAGATAGCTTCATAGGTATATTGGGAGCAAGTTGGGGTAAAGCGGCAGTTACGTGGCATAACCTGCGATAGGGTAGACTGATAAAGTCTAATTAATTCTAAGGCTAGCCTCTTCATATTCCCTCGTTAATAACCGGGCTTGGGATAATAACCCCTGAACCGATTTCTTCAGGCGAGCAAAGCTAGCCCCGCCTGCTTTGGGGCGAGCAATAAATATAATGTCCCACCCTGGCTCAAGTGGTGCTGAACGTAAAATTTCCCGAAGCCGACGCTTCACCCGATTTCTCACTACTGCCTTACCGACTCGCCGACTAATTGAGAAGCCATACCGGGACAAGGTAAGCCCGTTAGGCAAAGCCTTCATCACCACTAAATCGCTTGTCCACGAGCTACCTTTTTCATAGACCAAGGCATACTGCTCTGATTTAGTAAGGTACTGTCTTCCTCGCATCCTTACACCACGATCAATCGCTTACGACCCTTAAGTCGTCTTGCCTTTAAGACAGCTCGCCCGCCTCGGGTACTCATTCTTGCCCGAAAGCCATGCTCTCGCTTCCTTGGGATTTTCTTTGGTTGATAAGTCCTCTTTGGCACTGTAGCTCCGTAATAGATTAGAGTGATTATACTTCCGTCATCTTTAGGGTGTCAATGCGAGGGCAATCTCAGAAAGGCTATCTTAAAAACTGCCTTGTCCTTATCACAGGGAAGAAAGATAAAGCGAATTTCAGAAAGTGGAAGGTTTTGGCTACCAAAAGGGGAATAGGGTTATCAAATATCAAACTAATCGCGTATGCCAACGCCGCCTGTCTCACGGATATGAGCTGGGACATATGGCAGGAGGGCTAAATGTCTTGCCCTCTTTATAGCCACTGCCAAAGCACGCTGATGCTTGGCACAAGTGCCAGTTCTGCGGCGAGGCTCAATCTTTCCCCTATCCGATATGTAGTGGCGCAATTTAACCGGGTCCTTGTAGTCTATCACCTTGACTTTATCAATACAAAGGGAACAAACCTTACGCCTAGGTATATACTTTGCCCTATTTTGCCTTCTGCCCCGTGGTTCATCAGATTTTTGTCCAATCACCTATTCTAAGTTACCTATACCCTTCTAATAAACTTACCAGATTCTAACCCTCGTCGGAAAGTGGAAAGTCCCCTTCGGGCTCAACTTCACCAGCGTTGGTTTCTCCTGCCCCCTCCTCAGGAAGAGGGGCTACGGCCTGCCTATCGAGAAAGAGCACCCTGTTGGCTATTATCTCACTTCGAGAGTGCCGCTGCCCATCCTGACCTTCCCAGGTACGCGTATGCAGCCTACCCTCAGCATAAACACGCTGACCTTTAGTCAGAAACTGGTTACAATTTTCAGCCAGCCTCTTCCACGCCACCACGGTAAACCATTCCGTCTCCTGCCTGCGCTCACCATCTGGGGTGGTATATACCCGATTAGTAGCAACACGAAAGCTGGTTACCGGATTACCATTGGGGGTGAAGCGCATTTCAGGGTCAGTGCCAACATTTCCTATAATCATTACTTTATTTAATGTCAACATCGCCTATGCTCCTTTTGCCCTCCTCGAGCCCCTGTAAAAACAGACCTTTCCTTTAATTAACCGGTCAATCTTATCAACAAATGTCGCAAAACCTCTTCAGAAATCCGCAGGCTTGCTGCAAGTTCCTTGCCCAGTTTAGGCCTCAATTTGAACTGAGTTAATACATAGCTACCCTCCATAAAATGTTTTATTGGGTAAGCTAGTTTCCTTTTGCCCCATCGTTCTATATTGGAAATAGTACCACCATTCTCGGTAATAAACCGACTTACATTATCTACTATAACAGCCTCGTCCGCGACTTCCGGACTAATAATTACTACCAATTCGTAATCACAAAGCTGCTTATCTTCCTGAGATACCATTTTCTCCTTAAGGAAAATTAATTAAGCTATTATAACACACAATAGAGAAGACAAACAATATCTCCGGAGAAATGATAGCCGCTTACCGGCAGCGGCTAGCTTGACACAATAGAATGCCCCTGATAGACTTTGGCCAGGCCCCGTGGTGTAGCGGACTAACATGCCACCCTGTCACGGTGGAGATCAGGGGTTCAAATCCCCTCGGGGTCGCCAGAGGAAAGGTTGGGAAAAGTAACTACAACCCCTGCTCTTTGTACTGCTTGACCAATTTAACATAGATCTGAGGCGCTTGCTGTATCCACCACAATTGCTGTGGTGATACCTCTCCTTTAATCCTTCCTGGTATACCGACAACGAATGACCTGTCTGGGATTTTCATGCCTTGGCTAACTAAGCAGCTAGCCCCGATTATACAGAAGTCGCCAATTTCAGCATCATGTAGGATGGTGGCATTCATACCGATAAGAACATTGTTTCCAATTCTACAGCAATTGATGACCGCCCCATGACCAATATGTACTTCGTCTCCGATGGTAACATCCCTAATAGGAGACGCGGGCGAGCCGGAATGAATTACACAGTTATCTTCCACAGCGGTATTCCTGCCGATTTTTATTTTGCCAAAGTCGCCCCGGATTACCGCCCCCGGCCATACGCTGGAGTTTTCACCAATTTCAACGTCACCAACAACATAGGAAGCTTCGCTGACAAAGGCCGATTTGTCAACCTTGGGTATCCTACCATTAAAGCCCTTAATCATTCTTAGCCTCCTAACAACATAGCGGACGTTGATAGATTAGCTACCGACCTAAGGCGCTGCCTTCGGCATTTTCCAACCTCTTTTCTTAAACCTTCCTTATTCGGCAAAGCAGGGCTTTGAACTGGGTATAGCCGGTAACCGGGTCACGGGGCTCAAGTTCCGTTAGTACATTAGCATTAGCCTCTGCCCAGCCATGGGGGATACTGACTACCTGAGGCAGTATGTCTTCGGTTGTCCTGACTTTGATTTCTATCTTCCCCCTTCTCGTCTCAACAGCGACAATATCGGCGTCAGCAATTCCGTATTCTCTAGCCGTGTCAGGGTGAACCTCAGCTACTGGCTCAGGGGCTACTTGCCGCAATGCCGGCACATTTCTGAGCTGGGTGTGGGTATATTCCAGAATCCGGGCACCAGTGGTTAGAATTAAAGGATACTTCTTAGCCAGCTCCGGGCTACTAACCGGACTCTGGCTGGGCTCAATATGAACCGGTAACGGGTCATAGCCATGCTCAGCCAGAGTTGGCGAGTAAAGCTCAATCTTCTTTGACGGTGTGCGGAACTCACCCCGTTGCGCCATATCATATTTCTTCTCGGCAAAGAAGACCCCTTGCGGGTTTTGCTCGGTTAGCTGCTCAACAGTCAGCCCGGTGGGTTTTAACCAGTAGTCAACTACCTCATCCTCAGTTTGCCACGGGAAGAGGTCTTGATAGCCCATCCTTCTGCCCAACTCACACCAGAACTTCCAGTCAGGCCAGCATTCCGCCAGTGGCTTGAGCACCCTTTTGCGCAATAGGATATAGGGCAGACCGCTGGTTACGGCATAAACATAGCCGATGCCAGCCCGTTCCATGAACGAGCAGGCAGGAAGCACCATATCCGCCATCCGGGCGGTCTCAGTCATAAACAGGTCAATAACCACCAAAAACTCCAATTTGTCTAAGGCTTTCTTGATTTTGTCAGAATCGGGTAGGGTGAGCACCGGGTTCCCACCGGTAACGAGCAGGGCTTTGATGGGGTATGGCTTCCCGTCAAGTATGGCATCCGCCAGGTACATTGTCTGACCGTAGGGTGATTGCCTGCCCCACAGGCGGTAGAACAGGGGGTGCTGGGCAGCACCGATGGGGTCTTCATCTACCTTAATGTGAAGGCTGCCCAGGCGGGGGAAGGGGACGTTAACCCAGCCGCCGGGGACATCAACATTCCCGGTAACCGCCTGTAACATCGCCAGAGTCCGGTTGGTTTGCAGACCGTTTATCTGCTGGTCGAGGGAGCAGATGCCCTGAACAATGGACGCTGGCTTGGTGGTGGCAAATATTCGGGCAATCCTCCTTATATCGTTGGCTGGAACCGAGGTTATTTTCTCTACCTTCTCCGGCGGATACTGCTTGACATGCTCCTTTAGTCTATCAAAGCCAACGGTATATTTATTGACAAACTCTTTGTCGTAGAGACCATCGGAAATAATGACATTCAGCATACCCAGCGCCAGGGCGCAGTCGGTTCCCGGTCTTATCGGGATATGGATGCCCCTTTTAGCCAGCGATGTCCGCTTGGGGTTAATAACAATCAGCTCCAGCCCCTTGTCCAGGGCTTGATACAGCTTAATAGCCAGTGGCATCCTTGAGTTATCCGGGTCGTGACCCCAGAGGATAACACACCTCGCCTTTTCTGGCTCTTCCATGAGTAAGGTGCCGAAGGTTAGCTGATGAGCAAGAATACGGGAGCGGTAGCAGTTACTCTCTACCGACAGGAAGTTGGGGGTGCCAAAGGCGCCACGAAAGCGGCGGGCAAATGCCGCCAGCTCATTGCTCTCCACACCAATTGAGCCACAGAAGATAGCCAGGGCATGAGCGCCATGCTTGTCCTTAATCGGCTGTAGTTTACTGGCTATGGTATCCAGTGCCTCATCCCAGGAGATTCTTTTCCAGCCACCTTTCACCTTTTTCATCGGGTACTTAAGTCTGTCTGGCGAATAGACATAGTCCACCAGATGCCTGCCTTTAGGGCACAGCACTCCTTGATTTAGCGGGTGCTCAGTCATGCCTTCCACCCTGACCAGCCTGCCATCTTCAACATAGGCATTAATACCACAGCCCCAGACACACAGGACACAATCAGTCTTAATTAGCTCCAAGGTTAAACCTCCACAAAAAAACTCAGCCCAGGGGGCGAGTTTTATCCCTTTTCTATCTGTTTCAGAAGCCAGGAGACCCATTCCTCAATCCCCTGACCAGTAGTACAAGAGATTTGGATAATTTTTACCTTTTCATTCATCTTTTTGATTGTCCGGGAAAAAGCCTGGGCATCAAACTTCAGATATGGTAGAAGGTCAATCTTATTTATAAGCACAGCATCGGCTTGGTGAAACATCAAAGGGTACTTAAATGGCTTATCATCCCCTTCAGGAATGCTGGAAATTAGCACCTTTCTATGCTCGCCGAGAGCAAACTCCGCAGGGCAAATCAAGTTGCCCACATTTTCAATAAGGAGTAGTTTAATATCCTTTAGGGGCATGTTTCCCAGGGCACTGGAGGTCATATTGGCATCAAGGTGGCAGCCGCCGCCGGTATTTATCTGAACCGCAGGCACACCCTCCTTAGCTACTAATTCAGCATCCAGGCTTGAGCTCACGTCACCTTCTATAACACCGATTCTAATTTTTCCTTTTAGCCTCTTGAGCGTTTGCAGAATAAGGCTGGTCTTACCAGCGCCCGGCGAGGACATCAAGTTGACAGCAAACACGTTGTTACTATCAAGTAACTGTCGGTTTCTTTCTGCTATCCGCTCGTTAGCGCCAAGAATATCTTTAACCACCTTTACTTCCATTTATTCCACCTCAATACTTTCCACAAAAAGTTCTTTACCAGCGACGATTTCCATATTATTACCCTGACAATAAGGGCAAGTCCAGTCAAATTCCTTAAGCTCAAAATTTTTATCGCAGCCCCGACACCGGGCGGTGGTCGGAACCATGGTGAAGGAAAGAGCTGCCCCCTCCGCCGCCGTCCCCTTACTGAGGAAATCAAAGTAAAACTGTACGCACTCCTCAACAACCCCGGTCATCTCGCCAATAACCAGGTTGATTTTCCCCACTCCCCTGGCTCCAGCCTTTTGTGCTTGTTCCAGGACAAGGTCGAGCATACT
>Ga0172364_10003355_pt1 | contig 12792 bp, 10 predicted proteins | sample LakKivSesite10cm_FD_114545 | JGI IMG/M metagenome (GOLD analysis project Ga0172364, IMG submission 114545) | Sediment microbial communities from Lake Kivu, Rwanda - Sediment site 10cm | ecosystem: Environmental > Aquatic > Freshwater > Lake > Sediment | place: Rwanda: Western Province, Lake... | reverse complement strand
TGGATAAGGGATGCCATCAAGGAGGCGGTCTCCCTTAACAAACGGAGCTGGAGGTATATTGCCAAGATTCTGGAGCGCTGGTCAGCAGAAGGTAAGAGTGATGGAACATATAGGGGAGATTTTAAGAAGACAGACCCAGATAAATACATCAAGGGCAAATATGGACATATGGTCAGGCGCTGAAGAACAAGAAGCCCAGCCGAGTTCACTCTGTCCTATTTGTAAGGGAGCAGGATTTGTTCACCCCCGGCTACCCTCAGGCAAGCCGGATTATAGCCGGGTTATTACCTGCCGTTGCACTCAGAAAGAATTAGATAAAGAGCGCCAAACTCGCTTACAACGACATAGTGGTCTTGAACTAGAGTTACTTAAAAAAATGGCCTTTGACAATTTTGACTGGAAACGAGTTAATCTGCTGCCGGAGCAACGCGAGAATCTGAAGAAGGCGTTCGATACAGCGCTTGACTTCGCTAAATCACCTGAAGGCTGGCTGATATTCCAGGGGGTTACCGGCTGCGGTAAAACCCACCTTGCCGCCGCCATCGCCAATTACCGCCTCAAAGCCGGTCAGCCAGTCAAATTTGAGGTAGTGCCTGACTTTCTTGACCATTTGCGCTTCACCTTTAGCCCGGAGAGCACGGTGACCTATGACCAGCTGTTTGAAGAGGTAAAGAACGCCCCCCTGCTTATCTTGGACGACTTTGGTGAACAGTCCACCACTCCCTGGGCACAGGAAAAGCTCTATCAGATTATCAACTATCGCTATAATGCCCGGCTAGCTACAGTAGTAACCACTCGCTGCTCACCGGATGAGATTGACGACCCCATTACCTCCCGCTTCTTCGACCACCAAATCAGCGTGGCATTCAATATCATCGCCCCCGACTACCGGACTGATGCCACATCTAGCCGGAAGAAAATAACTCGTGGTGGCAGAAAAGAGCGCCGGAGCTAACCATTAACTTGCATTGGCTGAAGTTTTTAGCTAAAATGAGGAAGTTTTTCATATAGACGAGGTCTAGCGATGGTAAACCAGCCTGTTTTAGTGCTAAACCAGAACTACGAGCCACTCAATATATGTCGGGTGCGACGGGCAGTAGTATTACTGTACTATAGCAAGGCCGAGATGCTGGAGAATGGCACCGGATTTATCCACTCGGTGAGCTGCAATTTCCCTGTGCCTTCGGTAATCCGATTAGCTTATATGATTAAGCGTCCCCGACCTCAGCGGAAGCTAACCCGCCTTGAGGTTTTCAACCGTGACCAATATACCTGCCAGTATTGTGGTAAGCAGACCCATCAACTTACCCTAGACCATGTTATTCCCCGATACCGAGGTGGTGAACACGTATGGGAAAATGTAGTTAGCGCCTGCATACCTTGCAATCGGCGCAAGGCAGGTAAATCCCCTAACGAAGCTGGAATGAAATTAATTCGCCAGCCCACACCGCCACGGGGTGGTGTCTCCTTCTACATCCCCCGCAGCTATCTGCAAACCTGGGAGCAGTGGCAAAAATACCTCCCCCAGTGAGAACTACTCCTTGGGCGGTTGCTCCTCAATAGTAATTTTACTGAGCGGCAATTCTACTGTTGCCTGGCTCTTTAGCTCAACCAGTACCGTTTCCTTGAGTGGATTACCCCCTACTACCTTAGCCACCCCCATAGGTGTGGACACTCGCTGACCCTGCTTAGGCATTTTCTCCTTCATGGCGCGGTATTGCTCACTCTCATAGGCTAGACAGCACAACAACCGACCACAAATACCAGATATTTTCATCGGGTTAAGGGGTAAATCCTGCTCCTTAGCCATACGGATAGAAACTGGAGAGAACTCGGCCAAGAAGTCCACGCAGCAAAGAGGTCGCCCACACCGCCCAAAACCGCCAATCAATTTGGCTTCATCCCTGGGTCCGAGCTGATGTAGCTCAACCCTTACCTTAAAACGGCTATTTAACTCCCGAACTAGCTCACGGAAATCAACCCTCTCCGTAGCGCTAAAGAAAAAGGTAAGCCGACTACCGTCAAGATTATATTCTGCGGCTAGCAGTTTCATTGGCAGTCCTAATTTAGTTATCAGCTTACCACACTCAGTCAGAGCCTCAGCTTCCTTCTCCTCAAACTCCTGAGCCCGCTTAATATCCTCTGGCTCTGCCTTACGCACTACCGGCTTCAGCCCCTTAGCCACCTCACTGGCTAAGACCTGTTTGGGGGCAATGAACACCCTCCCCAGCTCCAGCCCACGAGTTGTCTTGACCACTACATAGTCATTTGCCTCCAGGTCGATACCTACCGCGTCAAAGTAATATACTTTACCCGCCCTTTTGAAACGTACGCCAACAATCTCTGCCATAATCTATGCCCCGCTCCTTCCCGGCATACTCAGCATCAGCACCTCAAGCACCAACCGGGGATTGGCATTCTGCCTAAGCTGCTCCCCAGCCGCCTGAATACTATGGATAAAAGCCCTTAATTGAGCCAAGTTATAACCTCTGGCTATGTCAACCAGCATAGCTTTAAAGTCAATATTGGTGATGGTGTCATTGCAGCCGAGTTTAACCAACAACAGGTCACGCCACCAATCAAGCCACAGTTCCAGTATTTCCTGAACCATAAGCCTATTTTGACTGAACCGGGCTACCAGTTGGGTAACGTAATCAAAACGCTGCTCATAATCAGCACCGACCATATCAAGCAGCTTGCCTATCTGCTCACTACGCCGCTGAAGCAAACTATCATCAACCGCCGCCGATAGTGCCCAACCCAGGCAGCCACGACTGAGCCTGGCTAGAAGCTCGGCCTTTTCTGGCTCAATGCCCCAACGTTGATTAAGGACAGCCTCCACCTCAGAGGGAGCTAAAGGGTGCAACTCCAACTGCTGACAGCGAGAAACCACAGTGGCTGGCAGCACTCCGCTATTGGTGGTCAGCAGGATAAAGGTTACCTCACCTACCGGCTCTTCCAGGGTCTTAAGCAGGCAGTTAGCTGCTTCAATTGACAGGAGTTCAGCCCCATCAATAATAAATACCTTATACCTGCCCTCAAAGGGTGGCAGGTTGGATGAATGCTGCATCTCTCTAATCTGGTCGATGCCAATTTCAGCCCGAGCCTTATCAGTCGGGTCCCTGCCGGAGTCCAAGCCGATAATCTGGACATCAGCATGCTTGCCCGAGGCTATTTTCTGGCAGGGATGGCACAAACCACAGGGCGGCTCAGCCCCCTGGCAGTTAAGTGCCTGAGCCAGGTTTAGAGCTAGGGTCATCTTGCCCACATGGGGGGGACCAACCAGAAGATAGGCATGAGCAACACCCTTTTGCTCCAGGCTTCGCTGAAGCAAGGAAACCGCCCTAGATTGCCCGACTACCTGCCACAAAATAGAGCCTCCTCACCTAAGCTAAATCACACCTCATCAGGTCTTCCAGCGTCTCCCGGCGCCGAATAAGGCGCGCCTTGCCTTCCTTAACCAGAATAACTGCTGGCTTAAAAGAGGCGTTATAGTTCATTGCCTCAGGTATGGAGTAAGCACCACAGCCCGGTACCGCTATAATATCGCCGGCGACAGGTTGCGGCAATTCAATGTCTCTGATTAGTATATCACCTGACTCGCAGAACTTACCGGCAATGGTGAATTTGCTTGTTATTTTATCCTTCATCCGATTGGCGATTACTGCCTCAAGCTTAGCTCCATAAAGGGCGGGGCGGATATTATCCGCCATCCCGCCATCCACTGAGACATAACACCTGACGCCGGGTATGTCCTTTACCACCCCAACGGTGTATAATGCCACTCCAGCCTGCCCGACTATTGACCTCCCTGGCTCGATAATAAGCCGCGGCAGTGCCAGCTTTAACTTTTGGCATCGGCTAATGATACTGGATGTTATTGCCTCGGCGTAGACCGAGATGGGTGGAGCCGGAGAATCCAGGGTATACTGGATAGCATACCCGCCACCAACACTCATTTCCTTGAGCTCAAAACCATGTTTCTGCCTCATCTCAGCGGCAAAATTAAGAATAATCTCGATAGCCTGCTGATACGGCTCAGTCTCAGCAATCTGTGAACCGATATGAAAATGTAGCCCGCGCAGGCTAAGTTCGGGCATAGACATGGCAGTAGCCACCGCCTCCTCGCCATGAACCATTGGGAAGCCAAACTTACTGTCGATATTACCGGTGATGTTATACCGGTGTGTATGAGGGTCTACCCCAGGAGAGATGCGCAGTAATATATTGGGTATAATTCTCTTCTCCCTAGCTATTTCACCCAGCATTTTAAGCTCATGAAAATTGTCCACCACTATGCGGCCAACTCCCGACTCCAGAGCTAAAATAAGTTCCTCGGCTGACTTATTGTTGCCCGGGAAACAAACCCTATCCATCGGGAAACCAACCGACCTAACGATGCCAATCTCTCCGCCGGAGACAACATCCAACCCCAGCCCCTCCTCCATAAAGAGGAGTGTCAGTGCCTTATTGATGAAAGCCTTACAGGAATAAAGAACAGTAGTATCGGCATAGCGCTGACCAAACTCCTGCTTAAATTCGGCACACCGACTGCGCAGGCTGAATTCATCAAAGACATATAGCGGCGTGCCAAACTCAGCGGCTAGCTCCACAGTATCACAGCCACCGATAACAAGGTGACCTCTATCATTTATACCTGATTCTACTGGAAATAAAATAAACCGAGAAACCATTTCCTCAATGTTAGCAGTGCCGACAGATGAAGTCAATTTATTTATCAACCTCACCCCCTTAGTCCCCCTCTCCTTCAAAGGAGAGGGGGAAGAAATAGAAAGAGGGGCTTTCGCCCCTCTTAAACTCCCCCATGGAAGCAGGAGTTTGAGGGCAAAGCCCCTGAGGGCGGGAGGGTGGGAGAAAAGAGATAAGTTAAAAACAGGGAGGGGCTGGGGGCGTAGCCCCGCAAACCTCTATGGCAAACATTACTTCGTATCTTCCCGACCTAAACAGCGTGGGCTAACGCCCCTCTTAAACACCCCCTTTCGTATTTACTCCTTCAAAGAGGATGGAGGATGATATTAAAAAGAGGGGCTAACGCCCCTCTTTAAATTTTCCCTCCCCTTCCCCTTGCTAAGGGGAAGGGGATTAAGGGGATGGGGTTAGCAAGGTCCCTTAAATTGACACCCCGTCGGGCAGACCGTTAGAATATCATTTAACCCTAATTAAAGAGGCAAAATTTGTATCAAAAGACTACCCTGGATAACGGGCTGCGGGTTATTACCGCCACCATGCCCCATATCCGCTCCGTATCTATTTGCATCTTTATCGGGGTCGGCTCCAGATATGAGACCGAGCCACAGGCTGGTATCTCGCACTTCATTGAGCACCTGTGTTTTAGGGGCACGGTAAAGCGCCCCACAGCCAGAGAAATCTCCGAGGCAATAGAGGGGGTGGGGGGAATCCTTAACGGCGGCACCGACAAGGAAGTGACCCTTTACTGGTGCAAGGTGGCTCAGCCCCATTTCCCCCTCGCCCTAGATGTGCTGGCCGATATGCTGCTCCACTCAAAATTTGACCCCGCCGATATTGAACGCGAGCGCCAGGTTATCATTGAAGAAATTAATATGGGAAAGGATTCCCCACCCCAACTGGTTGACATGCTCATTGACGAGCTCTTGTGGCCCAATCACTCCCTGGGCAGGGATATAGCTGGCAGCAAGGAATCGGTGACTGCCATTACCCAGGACATGATGCTTGGCTATCTAGCCCGTCAATATCTACCCAGCAATACGGTAGTCAGCATTGCTGGCGCCGTCGAGCACCAGGAGATGGTGAATGCTGTAGCTCAGACCCTGGGCAATTGGGTTAACCCACAGCCCCGCTCCGAATATCTGACGTATAAAGAGCAACCATTCCCTCGGCTACGTATTGAGACAAAGGACACCGAGCAAGCCCACCTTTGCCTGGCAGTAACCGGGTTGCCACTGCTTCACCCCAAGCGCTTCACCCTCGACCTGCTTAATGTCATCCTTGGCGAGGGCATGAGCAGTCGCCTGTTTACCAAGATTCGCGACCGGCTGGGACTTGCCTACAGCATCCATAGCTATGTAGAGCACTTCCTTGACACCGGCTCGGTTACCATTTATGCCGGGGTGAAGCCAAAAAACCTGACCATAACCATCAAGGCTATCCTGGAGCAACTTTCCCAGCTTAAGGAAACAATTCCCGAACCGGAATTATCCAAGGCAAAGGAACTATCAAAAGGGCGCTTGCTACTCCGCATGGAGGATAGCCGCAGTGTTACTGGCTGGATGGGAGGGCAGGAAATTCTCACTGAGCGCATTCTCAGCGTTGACCAGGTAGTGTCCATTATTAATGCCATTACCACCGAAGAGCTGAGGCAGTTAGCCCAGGAGTTGCTGATAGCCAGCCAGCTCCGCCTGGCGGTGGTTGGTCCTGTCACTAAAGATGAGCCTCTGGAGGAACTGCTGAAGCTATAGATTATAAAAATAGCCGCAGCCAGAAGACCACGGCTATTTTTATTCCCGTTACCAAGAAACCAAGCTAATACTCCATACCACCGCCGGGAGGCATGCCTGGCATCTTCTCCTTCTCCGGTATGTCAGCCACCAGGGACTCGGTAATCAAAACCATGGCGGCAATACTGGCGGCATTCTCCAGGGCAGACCTTACCACCTTGGTCGGGTCGATAATACCTTTTTCCACCATATCACCAAAGTCATCGGCTTCAGCATCATAACCAATCCCAAGCTTGCTCTTCTTAACCGCATCCACTACTACCGAGCCATCCCGGCCAGCATTTATGGCAATCCAGCATATTGGCTCCTCCACCGCTTTCCTAACAATATTGACCCCGGTGAGTTCATCCCCGCTAGCCCCCAGTTTTTTTAACACCGAAGTAGCCCTGAGCAGAGCCACACCACCACCAGGCAGAATACCCTCTTCTACCGCTGCCCTAGTTGCTGATAAGGCATCCTCAACCCGGTGCTTCCTCTCCTTAAGCTCAACCTCGGTAGCCGCCCCAACCTTGATGACACCTACCCCGCCTACCAGTTTTGCCTGTCTCTCCTGAAGTTTCTCGCGGTCAAAATCGGAGGTGGTCTCCTCTATTTGAGCCTTAATCTGCTTTATCCTGGCTTTGATTGCCTCCTCCGAGCCCTTGCCTTCAACTATAGTAGTGTTGTCCTTATCAGCAGTCACGCGGCGGGCTCGGCCCAGGTCCTCCACGGTAACTGAGTCCAACTTTCGCCCCACCTCCTCAGAAATGACCTTACCACCAGTGAGGATAGCAATATCCTCCAGCATTGCCTTGCGCCTATCGCCAAAGCCAGGGGCTTTAACCGCCAGGACATTTAGCGTGCCCCGTAGCTTATTCACCACCAGGGTAGCTAGGGCTTCGCCTTCAACATCCTCAGCAATTATTAGCAGGTTCTTTGACATCTGAAGTATTTTCTCCAGAGCCGGCAGAAGGTCAGATATAGCCGAGATTTTCTTATCAGTGATAAGAATATAGGGGTCTTCTATCACTGTCTCCATCTTCTCGGCATTGGTGATGAAATAAGGACTGATATAGCCACGGTCAAATTGCATCCCCTCTACATACTCGGTCTCATACCTTACTCCCTTGGACTCCTCCACCGTGATAACCCCATCCTTGCCCACCTTCTCCATCACCTCGGCAATTAGGTCGCCAATCTCCTTGTCTTTGGCAGTAATAGTGCCCACCTGGCCAATCTGCTCCTTGCCCTTGACCTCAGTAGATACTCGTTTAAGCTCATCAACAATTGCCCGGGTCGCTTTCTCAATACCCTTCTTTAGCGCCATAGGCTCAGCCCCAGCCGCCACATTCTTAAAGCCCTCGGAAATAATGGCATGAGCCAGAATAGTAGATGTAGTAGTACCATCGCCACAGGCATCATTGGTCTTGGTGGCTGCTTCCTTAACTAACTGCACACCCATGTTCTCAAAGGGGTCAGGCAGCTCAATATCCTTGGCAATGGTAACCCCATCATCAATTACCGACGGAGCCCCCCATTTTTTATCCAGCGCTACACAATGCCCCTTGGGTCCCAGGGTCACCTTGACCGCATTAACCAGAGTATCTATTCCCTTCTTTACCGAATGCCTGACCTCCTCGTCAAATATAATCTGTTTCGCCATTTTATCCCTCCTTACCTCTTAACCTTTTTAGCCAAAATGTCACTCTCCCGCAAAATCACCAGCTCTTCGTCATCAATCTTAATCTCAGTGCCGCCATATTTAGTATAAATCACCACATCACCCACCTTAACATCCATAGCTATCCGCTTTCCATCCTCAGATAGCCTGCCCGGACCAACAGCCAGAACCTTCCCCTCCTGGGGTTTCTCCTTGGCAGTATCAGGAAGAACAATCCCCCCCTTGGTCACCTCCTCCCTCTCAATCGGCTTAACTACCAGCCGATCGGCCAACGGTTGAAGCTTACCCGCCATTTCAATCCTCCTTGCTCAATTCAATTTACCGTTCCCCATTTTAGCACTCTTAGGGGAAGAGTGCTAACGCCTATCATAGCGCAGATAAGCCTAAGTGGCAACTCAAAAGATGGTAACTCAGAGCTAATGTAGGCAATTAACAAGCATTTATAGCCATAAATTCCTCTTTTTCTCCCCAAATTTCCCTTTTTGTCTCATTCTATCCTAAGGTGTATAATGGTTTCCTGTTGACAGTTTACACTGAATCGTGTAGAATCTAGACGTGAGCCAGCGATACCGAAAAAACCGACCACAGTGGGATAGGGAGCAAATTCAGTCCTTAAGGCGCCATCTGGGACTAACCCAGCGTGAACTGGCGGAGACACTGGGGGTACGCCAGCAAACGATAAGCGAATGGGAAACAGGGATATATAAACCCCGCGGTGCCTCAACTACCCTTCTTTCCATTATTGCCGAAAGAGCTAGATTTGAATATCAGGCTGCTCCCCAAGAAACAACAGAAGGTTGACATTATACACGGAACCGTGTATAATAATTACAACTTCATCAAGAGCTCGATACACAGTTAAGCTAAGGAAAATCATAAAATAGCGGTTTAGCCAGAGTAAACCGCTTTTATCGGGCTATTGATACACGATACCGTGTTAAATAAACAAGGAGAATTGAAGAGAGGCGAAGCCTCTCTTACATAACCGATTCCCCCTCCCTTATAAAGGGAGGGGGATAACAGGGGGAGGGTTGCCAAATAATATTACAGAGAGGGTGGTGGTGGAAATGTGGCAGCAACTAATGGATAGGGCTGAGCTGACCACAGCCGACGGTGAGCCGATAAGGATAATCTATCCGGGGAAAAAGAATGACGACCGAGGGGCTGATTTCCGGGATGCAGTCATCGCCACCAACCGGGGGATAATCAAGGGGGATATAGAGGTTCATGTCAAAACCAGCCATTGGCAAGTTCACCGACATTACCAAGACCCAGCCTATAACCGGGTAATCCTGCAGGTGGTTCTGTGGCACGACACTGAGGCAGCGACCAGTCTCCATAATGGGAAAACAGTGCCCACCCTGGTGCTAGATAGATACCTTGGGGATGCCCCCGAGCATTGGACGAGACTGGTTCCTTCCACCATGCCTTGCCGTAAGCCGGTAAAAGGCTTGGCTACCGAGACCGTGGCGAAATTGCTGGATAGTGCTGGGGAGGAGCGCTTCTGGGCCAAGGCGGCTGAGTTTCACGCTGAATTAAGCCAAATGGAGGCAAGCCAGCGCCTTTACCAGGGGATAATGAGCGCTCTAGGCTATGCCAAGAACAAGCCGCCCATGCTCCAGCTAGCCAGGAAGGTGCCACTCCACAGGCTCCAGCCCATGACCGAGGGCGGAACACCGGAGCAGGAATGTCTTGCCCAGCTACAGGCACTACTGCTGGGCACAGCTGGGCTACTCCCCTCGCAGCGCCGTGATAGGCACCGGGGATATGACGGAGACAGGTGGGTTGATAAACTGGAGGGGCTATGGGCTGCCTCCGGCCACACTCAGGCGATGTCCGAAGATGAATGGCACCTGTTTAAGGTCAGGCCAAACAATTTCCCCCTACGCCGAATAGCAGCCATGAGCTACCTTGTCCTCCGCTACCGGCAGAGGGGGATAGTTGCCGAGGTACTCAATATGATAAAACAAACGCCGGTGAGTCAAGGCTACCTCGGGTTGGAAACGGGGTTTAGGGTTACTGCCGATGGCTACTGGGCAAGCCACTCTGACTTTGGCTTGAAAAGCAGGAACAACAATCCAACCCTTCTCGGCAGATGGCGAGCAGCTGATATTGCGGTGAATGTGCTCCTGCCCTTTGCCCACGCCTGGGGAAAAGTTAACTCCCAACTAGAGGTAGAGAGGAAAGCTGTTGACTTTTATTGCCACTATCCCAGGCTGGCAGTAAACACAGTAGAAAGGCATATGATGAAGCAGCTGGGGGTAGACAGCAGCCTGGTTAATTCCGCCCGGCGCCAACAGGGGCTAATCCATATCTATAATACTCTATGCACTCAGGGCAGATGTAACTCCTGCCCTTTAAGCCAGCCTGAGGCTGGGAAATACATCCAGGTCTAAGCCAGCTATCTTGCCCGCCTGGAGCCGATAGTAGCCACAGGCAGCGAGCATGGCGGCGTTATCGGTGCACAATATCGGCTGGGGAACCAAGACGGGGGTAGGGGAATTTTTCACCAGCCAAGTCCGAAGCAACTCATTGGCTGCCACCCCCCCAGCCAGCAAAATCTGCTTCGCCCGGCGCTCCTTGGCTACTGCCACCGTTTTGGCTACCAGGACATCAATCACCGCCTGCTGAAAACTGGCAGCGGCATCAGCCATCGATGAAATCCTCCCTGCTTCGGCTAGGCGAAGCAGGGCTGTCTTAACCCCGCTAAAGCTGAAGTCGTTGCTCCCCTTCAGCCAGGCACGAGGTAACTGAAGAGAAGCAGTGCCCTGCCTCGCCGCCTGTTCAATAGCTGGACCGCCGGGGTAGCCCAAGCCCAGTATTCTGGCGGCTTTATCAAAGGCTTCACCGGCAGCATCGTCTCGGGTTCGCCCCAATACCACGTAATCACCGTGCCCCCTCATCAACACCAAATCACTATGTCCCCCGGAAACAATGAGGCAGACCACGGAGAAATCAATACTGTGGTCAGCCAGCCAGTTGGCGTAGATGTGACCCTCCAGGTGGTTAACCCCGGTAAGAGGCAAGCCATGAGCCAAGGCAATAGCCTTAGCCACATTTACTCCCACCAGTAATGAGCCAGCCAGACCCGGGCCGATAGTAACGGCAATGCCAGCCAAATCGCTCCAGGTAGTTCTCGCCTCAGCCATTGCCCGCTCAATAACCGGGATAATGGACAGGAGATGCTGACGGGAGGCTATCTCGGGGACAATCCCCCCATAGCGGGCGTGGATTTCTACCTGCGAGGCAATCTGATTGGACAGGACTCTTGTCCCATCCTCGACCACTGCCGCCGCCGTTTCATCGCAGGAGGTCTCTATACCCAGGATTTTCATACCTTCAGATTATAGCATAGACACCGTTAGTGGAATAACGTATTCCTTTTAGATTATTTATTAACCTCACCCCCTTGACCCCCCTCTCCATAATAGGGAGATGTATTCTTAGCATGAGGGGGAAGAGATATAAAAAGAGAGGCTTCGCCTCTCTTAGACTCTCCCGAATCCTGGAGCAATAAGCAGGAAAACCTTGAAGTGCAAAGCCTCCAAAAGGCAAGTTCCTTTTAAAAAGGCTTGAACTGGGGTGTTTTAGAGGGGCTGTAGCCCCTCTAAATAGATTACCTCCCCTTCCCCTTATTAAGGGGAAGGGGATAGGGTTACCAAACAGCCTCTAAGGGAGGATAGGTGGGAAGAATAAGTCTGTTAAACAATCTCAAGAACTGCTTTTGACACACCTACTAGCCAATGTTATGATGAAACTGAACGTTCGGATAATATATGGAAAGCGTTAACAGTTTATATCTAATACTGTTTTTGATCTGCTTGGTGTTAGCTGCCTTTTTCTGTAGTGCTGAGACAGCCTTTATTGGCATGCAAAGGCTCCGCCTTCAGCACCTAATACATACTGGTCATCCCAAGGCTAAAATAGTGGCTAAGATTATGGAGCATCCAGAGAAATTCTTGGCTACAGTCCTCTTGGGGATTAACTTCTTTGAGACGGCTGTAGCTGCCTTGGGGACAATTATGGCGGTGTCATTGTGGGGTGAAGACCTAGGGACAGCCATTGCCATTATTTTAATCACCATACTAACCTTGGTTCTGGTTGAGTTTATTCCTAAGAGCATAGCCGCCCGCTACGGAGAAAGAATAGCCCTGAGCTATGCTAGGTCTATAGAGTTTATCGCGGTTGTCCTTTATCCATTCGTCTACGTGCTGAACCATATTGGCATAAGGTTCACCAAGTTCTTTGGGAGAAGTGATGAAGTAAAGCCGACTTTTAGCTATGAAGACTTTCGCACCATGATTTCAGTCGGACACAAAGAGGGGATGGTGGAGGAGGAAGAGGCTGAGATGCTACACAAGGTATTTGAGTTTGGCAACCGCCCGGTCAGCGAGGTCATGGTACCACGCACCGAGGTAGTGTGGGTAGAGAAGGGGACCAAACTGTCTGATTTCCTCAATCTTTACGCCCAATCTCCGCTATCCCGCTTTCCGGTATATGAGGATAACAGGGATAATATCGTCGGCATCCTTTCAGTAAAGGATATAGTCATGGCTCAAGCTAAGGGAACCGTCAGTGCTGAGGATGTCATTGATGACCTGATTCGCCCGGCTTACTTTGCCCCTGAGACCAAAC
>Ga0172364_10003353_pt1 | contig 12795 bp, 8 predicted proteins | sample LakKivSesite10cm_FD_114545 | JGI IMG/M metagenome (GOLD analysis project Ga0172364, IMG submission 114545) | Sediment microbial communities from Lake Kivu, Rwanda - Sediment site 10cm | ecosystem: Environmental > Aquatic > Freshwater > Lake > Sediment | place: Rwanda: Western Province, Lake Kivu... | reverse complement strand
GATCGCGGGGACGGCGACCCGCTGGACATATGCGTCATCAGCGAGAGACCCATCAACCGCTCCGAGGTGATGCTGGTGGCCAAGGTCGTCGGCGGGATCCCGACCAACGATGGGGGCGAGGCTGACGACAAGATCATCGCGGTGCTGGCCAACGACAACCTCTGGGCCAAGGTGGACGATGTCACACAGCTGCCCACAGCACTGATCGAGCGACTTCGGCACTACTTCAGCACCTACAAGCTCCTTCCGTCCAGCGGGAGCAAGATCCTGATAGACAAGGCCTATGGACGCAGGCATGCGGAGAGGGTGGTCTCGGCAGCGATTGCAGACTACCACGACCAGTTCGGTCGGTGATCGTCAACCGCTGTCAGCGCCAGTGCGCCTGCCAACGACCTTGCCCTGCAGATGGCCACGGCAAGACGGCTGAGTCGCCTTCTCTCAACGGTGTCTATCACCGAGGCAGAGCCAAGACGGTTCGCACCGCCCATGCTATGCAGGATCGCGTCGGCCACCTGGCTAGTCCTCACCACCCCAGTCCTGCAACGACCAAGGCCGTCCAACGAATCCCCCGGTAGCCATGCCATCCTCCACCATGGGGCACAAAGATATTTCTGAAGGTGCTGATTGTGGGCCCCCCGTGGACGCAGCTAGGAAGGCCCTTCTGATCGCATGCCTAGCGCTACTGGCAACCCTTCCGTCCGCGCCGCTGGTCGCGGCTCAGAACCGAACCGGCATCGTCCGGGTACTTTACATCGGGGAGCCCTTCGCAATCTGTCAACCGGCTCAAATCCTGGCGGCTGAACCCCTCATCGATCTGACCAAGATCGAGGCATCGCTGTGGATTGGGACGACTGCCGCCGTCATGCGGTCGTTGAGAATGTACATGCCGCGGAGCTACCCAGACCTATTGGACAAGTACGATGGCATCGTGCTTAGCGACGCGAACGTTCAGATATTCGAGCACAAACACATCGTCTGGATGGCCGACAGCGTGGAGAAGGACGGCCTGGGGCTCTTCATGCCCGGCGGCTACGAGGGCCTAGGGGGCTTTCGCGCGAATCCCTCTTGGGGTCCAACCAGGGTCGGCGACATCCTGCCGGTCATAGTCTACGATCAGGGCTTCTATCTTGAACAGCCAATGGCTGTCGACATCCCCTCTTTGAGGATGAACGACCCCTTCATCAGGAGCCTGCCCTGGGACACCCTGGTAAGCCCCTACAACGTCTTCGGCCAGGGCGGAGGCATGAACCAGATGACCCCCAAGGATGGGAGCGTGCTGCTGGGGGAGCTCAGGAGGCTCAGGGATGGGTTCATGATGCCGTGGATTGTCTACTGGGACATAGGCAAGGGGCGGTGCCTGGCCATGAGCGCTGACTGGTCGGGCGCGGGGACAGGCTTGTTCGGATACTGGGATTACTACGGCGACTTCGTGACGGGGCTCATGCTCTACATCGCGCAGAGGGATATCCCCCAAGACTACCTACTGCTTCACAAGACGAGGGCCAAGTACGTCGAGTACGCTGAGAAGAAGAACCTCGTGCTGTCCCTCCTCGACTTCATCGACAAGTTCGGAGCCAACCCGAGGCCCGTTGAGGTCAAAATCTCAGAGGCGGATGAAATCAGAAAGGCTGCAAGCCGCGACTACATTTCCTACCAGTTCGACCTAGCCCTGGACGGCATGACACAGGCCCTCCAGGTCCTGGGCGAGTCCACCGATCTTGCCTTCAGACTCAAGGACAGCGCACTTTTCTGGGTCTACCTCACCGAATGGTCGGCGGTCTCCGGCACATTCATCCTCGCCGGCTCCATCGTCTACTCCCTCATGATCCGGAGGAGGATGTATAGAGAGGTTGCGACAACAAGCCTGCGCCAAAGCGCCTAGTTCATGAAATTGGCAAGGACCCTCTCGAGTCTCCCGTCGACGTAGAGCCTGATCAAGCTCAGGCATCTTCCCTGTCCCGCCCATCCCCTCAGTTCAAGCATCACCGAGACCGCTTCGTCGGGCTTGAGGTTCTGGAAACGGATTCTTCCGTTTTCGGGGGCCTCCGAGATTGGCCTTTCCCCTGGCATGAACTCCTCACCGCTCTTCCGCGCGCGATAGACGGTTTCGTTCCCGCCTCGGATGATCGTGATCTTCGCTACATCAGATCTGTAGTAGTAGAACTCCATCCTACCCTTCATGAGAGTCGCATTGGCCTTGCCTGGAAGGAGAATGTAGGAAGTTGCCGCGCTCCCGGCCAGCTGCCACGAGGTGAGGCCGCGGATCGCATTCCCCACATCGTAAAGCAAATACTGCTGTTTGAGGTCGTCCACTACCAGCTCGCCTTGGACGGCCTCAGGCGCAGAACCCAGTTGCTCCAGGAACCTTCGCTCCAGTGCCAGATGGGAGAGATTCCGCTCCCATGCCTCAAATGACAGAGCCTCGGGCAGCGCCACGACCTTTGATTCGCTGAAGAAGCTATACTGGATCGTCAGCTCCTGTATCTTCTTCCTGACGACCAGTCCAAGGGAGAACTTGTGTGTCTCATCAAAGTCCAAAAGGGCTACGAGCTGGGCCGGCGCAACGTTCCTTATCACCGTTATCGGCTCCGCCGCCCGTTTCAACACAACGAAATAAGTCGTGATCGATGAAAGGATAAGGGCAGTTGCGATGACGCCCAACAGTCGTCTGTCCAAGTTGATGCCGCTGGACGGCGTGATTCTTAAAGTTTAGCAGAAGGGTCCATTTGGGCCACCCTCCCCACGTTTCCAGGTTAACTGCGACTTGTCAGTTCGCGGTTGATCCTGTGCATTGCTCTGTTGCCTGTACTTCCGGACCAGATAGCTGCTAAGTGCCTCCGTCCTTTCAGAGGCAACGTCGCTCACCCAGCCATTGCACAATAAATTTATGTTGCCTATCTCACGGGGACGCGTTGAAATCCGCCAGATGGGCTGTTGTCGCCTTGGTCACAGCCGGACTCATGGTCCAGCCGTCCATGGCCAGGGATCCCAGAAGGGACCCGGTCTCCGGTAGGATAAGGATCCTCTACTATGGGGACGCCTTTGCACCAAGCCCCTATCCAGCCTACGTGGCGGACCCTCTGACCACCGTCGTGGCGCTGACCGGGATGACTGGAACGGCCTTGGAGGTGGACAGGAAGATGAGGGTCTTCATGCCCCGCACCTACAAGGACCTCCTTGACAAGTACGACTTCATCATCATAAGCGATGCCATCGTGGAGAACTTCAGAGGCGACTACATTCAGTGGATTAGTGACTCCGTGATCAAGGACGGCGTTGGCCTGATAATGATCGGCGGCCACTATAGCTTCGGAAGCCGCTTTGGCGAATCACCATGGGGCGAGACTGTGCTGCAGGATGCACTCCCTGTCCTGTGCCCCACGGAGGGCTGGGCGCCGGGGTCATCGGCCGGCAGGATGGAGATAGTTGAGCCGGACAACGTCTTCATCAGATCGCTTCCCTTCGATGAGATTGGGCCATACGGCGTGTTCTACTTCTGCAACATCGTCATACCCAAGGAGGGCTCCGAGCTCATAGCCAACTACCACAGGATGGACCAGCTATACCCGCTGCTGGTCTACCAGGAGATCGGGAAGGGGGGGTCCATTGCGATGACGGTCGACTGGACTCCCGACGGCGGGCGCGACTTCATACGGTGGGTCTACTACGCCGACTACGCCATCAACATCGCCCTCTACGCGACGGAAAACCAGATCCCCCAGGACGTCGAGCTGGCCCATCGAGTCCGAGCCCTCCTCAACGACTACAGGTCCCAGGTTGACACGATCCACAGCGTAATGGATTTCGTCGCAAGCTTCGGCGTGAACCTGGATCGGGCTGAGAGGATGCTCATCAACGTGGATAGCACGGCCAAGTCCGGCAAGGAAGCCTATATGGAGGCGGACTTGGAAGCGGCCTTGGGCAATCTCGAGGATGCCATGGACGAGGTCGGGAGCATATCCGACTTCGTCTGGAAGCTCAGGTACCAGGCCCTGTTCTGGATCTACCTCATCGAATGGTTCGTCGTGGCGGGGACTGGCATCATCTGTGGCTTCATCCTCTGGACCATCATGGTGAAGCGAAGGCTCTATAGGGAGATCGAGGTAACCAGGCTCACGCATGCAGCGGAGGCATAGCTCGGGGCGCGCATAGCTGATGCCCGCTGGGCTGTGGGGCGATGCGTCTGTCCCACTTGCGATGGGTACCGCCCGCTGCCCCTCACTTGAGGAGATGAGACCGACGTGCCTTCGCTGCATCCGACTGCGGGCGGAACCTGGGGGCTATGTACTTCATGACCAGAAAGGCCTGAAACGCAATGGCCGCGGTCCAAGCTAGCCCCAACGGGATGGTCCTTCTCTGCCCGGCGCGCCTGCGGGCCAGATCGGACTTCGCCTTGGCGGCCAAGATGGCATCGGCCTCCGCTTTGAGCCTGTCCTCGGCAGACGGCCCCAGCTCGGCATACCTCCTGGACCCGTTCATGGCCCAGGAGACGCAGCCCTTCAGGAGGCTTCTGAATTCCTCCTGCTCCACCAGCCTCTTCCAGTAGTAGGTAAGCCTCTCCACATCTGCCACGTAGCACCCAGCAAGCGATATACTCCTCGCTCCATTGGGTGTCTCAAGCGCGATCACCATCGGTATCCCGGTGGACTCCTCCCTGTACACGATTTGCAGGTCCCCGTCTTCACTGGTGGGCTCCAGCGGGCCCTCAGTTCCACAGTCGTAGACATACTGGCCCTGCGTGAGCACGAACCGTGGCGGCAGATTGTCGCTGATGCCCTCCACAGGTTCTGACAGAACGTAGGCCGACCCATACCTGCCCTCCATCGCCGTGCCCCTTCCGGTGAGATTGCCCCGTACCGGAAAGATCCCGGTGGCGAGCGGGTCCGCGAGGATCCTGCTGCAGACCGGCCCAATCCCGATGAACGCACCCCCTTCCTCGAAATGGGCCTGCAGGACAGGGGCGAAATCCTTCAGGAAACTGAACTCGGGTGGGTTGTAGACGGAAATCACGACGCATCTGATCTGCGGGAGCGTGATCATCGCCCTCATCGTATCCTCGTCATGGGCGACGATAGCCTTCGTCCCGGTTTCGTTCACGATCGCAGCTAGTGCCGCGCCGTAATCGACCATCTTGCCCGCGTACACCAGTACATACGGCTCGAATGTCCTGGGAGGAGATGGGAGAGTAGCTAGAAGCAAACCCAGCGAGATGCACAGACAAAGGTTCCTCAGCAACGCTGTCACTCCACCAGGTTCACTATCTTCTCGACCATTTCGCCGTCCGCGTAGATCCGGATCACCTGGGCTATCATCCCAACAGGCCTCTCCGGGATCTCGATGGTGAAATCGATGGAGAACCTCTCGTTCTTCCCCACATCACGGAAAACGACCCTTCCAAACTCGGGCAACTGGTCGATGCTCCTCCAACCCTCCTCCGCATCCGTTGCGGACGAATAGGACGTGGCATTGTCGTTGCGCCAGATTCGTAGCTTCAGGATCGAACTGGCTATCTCAGGCGCATCCAACGGGCGCTGGATGTCCAAAAAACCCCCGAACCTTTTCAGGAAGAACTCGGAATAGCCGGCGAAGTACAGGGGCTCTGTGCCGTTCCTGAGAATGAGGAAGGACGTGTACACCTTGTCCGAAAGGAAGGGGCTCGAGTACATTCTAACCAAGGGGAAATCGTAGTACACGCCCTCGTATGTCCTGTTGCCCTTCACTACATGGACCTCCACTTCCTCGTACGGCACAAGGTCGTTGTCCGTCTCGGACATGAGGATGGCCACGGGCCGGATCATCTTGGCGATCTGCGGTGCCGTGAACTCGGAGAGGGTGAGGTTCTCCTGTACGAAGCTCGGCTCCGCCTGCAACAGAGTTGTATACTGGATCTCCAGCGTACTGAACTCTCCTCTCGCGAGAAGGCCGAGCGAGAAATCCATTTTCTCCTTTGTGCTCACCGACCCGAATGCATAGAGCCTTTCGGGATGGATGTTCTTCAGCAGAACAAGGGGACTGCGGACCTCCTCCCCAGCCAGGGTCAGCACGATGAGCCCGGAGCTGATCAACACAATCAGCATGATGGATACCAAGCTGGCGTCAACGGCAACTCTGGCCGGCATCATCGTTCACGGGGACGGAATCGACAGTCGTTCTGTCGGGCAGGCAGGGCCGTGAGTCCTCTTAAAAGTTTTGTCGGCGGACGCAGCCAACCGCCCTCGCTCCGACAACAGGCTCGTGACTAGGCTGGCATATCTCATCCGAGCAGCGTCCCGTCGAACTCCACAGCGATGATGGTGTCGATCGCGCCCTTCGCCTTCTCGGGGAGGTAGATCGTCTGGCGATCTCCGAGACGGCGGTGGGAAAGCGTTTCGCCATCCAGCAAGGATGCTGATTCGATCCTCGTCGACAGTGCGAGATCTATCCTGTCGCCCGGCCAAGCCATAACATGAAGATACGCCCTGTGGCCCTTGGAGACGACATATCCCCAGGGAAACGTAGGAATGGCCACCGGCCGGGTCCCATAGATCGACTCCCCGTTTCGCTTGAGCCAAGCCCCGATCTCCCGAAACCGCTCGGCCTGTTCGGGCTGCACCTTGCCGGAGCCCATTGGGGCCTGGTTGAGAAGGTAGTTGCCCCCCAGCCCAACGATCGAGACCAGCTTGCGGACCAGTTGGGAGGAGTGCTTGAAGTTCCTGTCGCTCTCCTTGTACTCCCAGGAGTTGTTGACGGTGTCGCACACCTCGAACGGCCAGTTGCTGGGCCCCGGGGCCGGCATTGATCGTGGGTCCCCCTCTCCCTCATCGTTCAGCCATCCCATCTCGCATGGCAGGGTTGGGAGCGACTTCTCAGATTCGTAGAAATCCCTCCCCATAACCAGAGCGTGGGGCTGCAGGTCTCGGATGATATCAACGGTCTCGGTCACGTGATAGGGGTAGTCGCGTCCGTGCCAGGGGCCGGGGTCGAGCCAGAAACCGGCCAGCTGCCCGTAGTTGGTGCAGAGTTCGCGGATCTGGCCGTGGTAGAAACGGATGTACCTGTCCCACTCCGCAGTCTGCCCGGGTTTGAAGTCAGGATGGTGTAGGTCGGGAAGGGAGTAGTAGATGAACAGCGGCATCGCCTGGGCACGACATTCATCGGCGAGCAGCTTGACGAAATCCCGCCGGGCGGGCGAGTTGACGGAATTGAAATCGGTGAGCTCGGTTGAGAAAAGGCAGAATCCGTTGTGATGTTTGCTGGTGAACGTGATGTACCTGGCCCCCGCTTCCCGCGCTAGGTGAACCCACGAGCGGGCTTCAAAATCATCGGCGGTGAACTGCCCCATCGCATCCTCCGGGCATGCCCAGTTCTTGTGGCCGGTCGGAAGCGAGAAGAGGCTCCAATGGATGAACATCCCGAACTTGGCGTCCTTGAACTTTTCCTGTTCGGGCGTCAGCGGTGGCAGCGACGTGGATGTTCGCGAGTTCCGAGGCCTCAAGACGATCCCACCTGCCTCGCCCCGCACATTCATAAGTGCGACCATTGTCGAGGTGCCCGTTCGGAGTATGAACCCATGCTTGTGATGTTCAGGATCAGTCCGGCGCATTGGCTCAAGGACGAGAACCTCGACAGCTTGGTGGAATTCCTTGGGAACCACAAGGGACTGGTGGATGAGCTTGCCTTCTTCACGCACCACACCCACGCCCCGCTCGCGCTGGAGGAGCTAGAGGCCCGATTCAAGCGGCTCGAATCGGTGATGATGCTGGTCCGCGAGCGGCTCAAGGCAAAGGCGGGCATCAATGTCCTTGCCACGCTGGGCCATCATGAGGAGAACCTTGAGGGATCGCTCAACGCACCCTGGCAGCGCGTTATGGACGAGAAGGGCGGAGTGTGCGAAGGCACCTTCTGTCCCGCCGACCCCCGATACCGGGAGTACGTCCGAGCCCTCTACACCATCGCTGCAAAGGCCCGGCCCGACTTCATATGGGTCGACGATGATGTGAGAATGGCCGGGCACATGCCTGTTTCCAAGACCTGCTTCTGTAGACGTTGCGTGGCACGCTTCGCAGAGGACGCCGGCCGACCTTTCACCCGCAGGACGCTTGTTGCGGCGCTAAACGGCTCCGCCACGAAAGACCCGCTCGACCTCAGGAAGCGCTGGCTGGAACACCACCGTACCCTGATCGAGGAACTCCTTGCCACTATAGAGAATGCCGTTCATGCGGTGGCCCCGTCCCTGCCCATTGGATTCATGACGGGAGACCGATTCTACGAGGGCTACGCCTTCGGCCGGTGGGCCAATGCCCTGGCTGGCCCGAAGGGCGTCGAGGTGCGCTGGCGGCCGGGCGGGGGATTCTACTGGGACGACCGGCTCCTCGGCCTGATCGAGAAAGGCCACGACGTTGGGCGCCAAGTTTCCGTCTTGCCGCCCGGGATCAAGGTGGTGCAATCCGAGATCGAGAACTTCCCCTACCAGCGTCTGAAGAAGAGCGTCCACACAACCATGGTCGAGGCAGCCGCCCACATAGCTGCGGGCGCCACCGGCCTTGCCTTCAACGTGCTCTCCATGTTCGCCGAGCCCTTGGACGAGTACTCCCCCTTCCTCAGCGATCTGCAATCGACCCGTGCTTTCTTTGAGCAGATGCGCGACCTTCTGGGCCGTAGCCCCGCGGTCGGGGTATGCCCCGCGTGGAACGAGGACCTCTTCGCGGCCAACGGTCGCCGGGGCGCATGGTTTGACCGCCCGAGCATCACCGATGCGCTTCAGAGGCAGTACGTCCTGGCCGAGATCGGTTTGCCCCTCTGCTACGATTCCGACGAAGCCCTCGTCACCACGTTCTCGGGCGAAACCCCTCGAGCCTTCAACGAAGAGGAACTGAAGGGTTTCATGGGCAAAGGCGTCTTCATGGACGTGGCCGCCTGGGACGCCCTGGACCAGATGGGCCTCTCTCACCTAACGGGCGTTCGTCCGGTTGCGACGATCGACCGCGACGCTACGGAGGTGTTCACAGACCACCCGACGAACGGAGCCTGCACGGGCAGGCGCCGCGATTGCCGGCAATCCTTCTGGGCTGAATCAGCCCACCGGCTGGAGGCAACTGCGGACCACGTTGACTTTCTGGCCGAGATGGTTGACTACCTGGATCGCCCATTGGGGCCTTGCATGAGCGCCCATGAGAACGAGCTGGGCGGCAGGGTCGTCGTCGCGGGCTATTACCCGTGGTTCATGATCCACAACCAAGCCAAGTCCCTGCAGCTGAAGCAGATCTTCGATTGGCTCAGCTTCCGCCGACTCCCTGCGGTCGTCGAGAGCTTCGAGAAGGTCGTGATCTGGGTTCGCAAGGGAAGAAGCGGGCCTGTGATCATCTTGCTCAACGCCTCATTGGACCCCGTGAACCGCCTCCTTGTGACGGTGCGTTCCCGCGCGGAGAGCTTTCAGGCCGTGTCCATGCACGGAGAACGAGCCAGGGTCAAGGCAAGCCCCGGTTCGTCCAGAGGAGATCGGACCCTGGTGATCGAGCACCTGGCCCCCTGGGACGCCTGTGTGCTCAGCCCGGCATAGCCTCCCTGACCGGGGTTCGGACTACCTTAGGGCTCCACGACTTCCAGCCCCTGGCCCCTGAGTAGGTTCTCCAGCTCCTCGACGTACTGGTCGCTCTGTCTCCTCGCGCTCAATAGGGGATACGGCCTGTGGAGCCAAGAGTATTTGCCCGCCGAAGCCGGGTTGAAGGGCAGAAGGGAGATCCGCCTAACGCCGAGCTCCGAAGCCTTACGCCCGATCCAGGACACATCAGAGGGGGAATCGTTGCAGCCGGGTATGAGAGGCATCCTCACGATCACGTTCGACCCGGACTTCACCAGCCTCGAGAGATTGGAGAGGATGGGCCTGCTGGAGACGCCCGTGTACCTTCGATGCATATCCTCATCATGGTGTTTCAGGTCGAAGAGGAAGAGATCAGTTGCCGACGCAAGCTTGTCAAGCGCCTTCCACCGCCCATAGCCACAGGTCTCCACGGCCGTATGTATTCCCTTCCCCCGGCACAGCGCCAGGACTGCCTGGGAGAAGTCGGCCTGCAGCATTGGTTCCCCGCCAGTCAGCGATATGCCCCCTCCCGAGCGTTTGAAGAAGGGGAGAAGCCTAACAGCATGCTCGGCCACCTCACCTGCGGTCACGGCGTATCCTTTGACCTCCAGAGCGCTTGAGGGGCAGTTCCGGACACAGGACTCGCAGAGGCGGCAGGCGCTTCTGTCCCTGGGGTCGTTGGGTGTGTTGGTGCGTAGGCCGAGCGGACAGATCTTCACGCACTTCCCGCACTTGGTGCATCTGGTCTCGTACCAGACAACCTCGCGCTGGGGCGAAATGGACTCTGGGCTGTGACACCAGATGCATCGCAGGGGACAACCTTTGAGGTAGACGGTCATGCGTAGGCCGGGGCCGTCATGTGTTGCCATCTCATCCAGCGCGAAGATGAGGCCCTTGGCTGAGGCGCTCATATCTCCGTTTCCGTCCTGGCGATGACGTCCTCCTGCGCATCCACGGATAGCAGGGTGAAGGGCACAAGGTAGCCGCCGATCCGGACAAGAAGGTCGGCGTAGTTCTCCGGGTGTTTCTGGGCGTCCCTGAGCACGTCCGAGCTTGTCACGTTGACCTGGACCATATAGATCCCGAGCCCGAACGCCGTTTCGATCAGATTCTTCAGGCGCTCGATCCCCGCCTCGGTTTTCAGAGCATTGGGGGAGAGGCGCAGGTTAAAGACGATGCCCCCAAGCCCCCTGGACTGGTCCAGTCCTAATGTCGACAGGAGCATGGAGAGGGCGCCCTTCAGCTTCACCCCCGTGCAGGGCCCGATCGTGTTCGCCAGGGGAGTGCCGGCCTTGCGCCCGTCGGGCGTGGCTGGGGTCTCGCGGCCGTAGTGGATCCAGACCGTCCATCCGAGGAAGCCCGGGAAGACCGGCCCACCGTAGAAGTTGCGGTGCCCCTCGATCGCCGAACACCATCTACCGGAAACCTCGGCGAAGAGGCGGTTGACCCAATCGACGTTGTTGCCGTGCTTGGGGCAGTCGTCGAGTATCGCGCGCCTCAGCTCCTCGGGGCCCTCGAAGTTGCCAAGGATCGCACGCCTGAAATCCTCCAGGCTGTACCGGCCTTGATCCTCCACGAGAACCTTGATCGCCGCCAGACCGTCAACGACGTTGGAGATCCCGACCGCCTCCGGTTGCAGGAAGTTGTAGAGGGCACCTCCGTGGGAGATGTCCCTGCCGCTCTCCATACATCCCTGGATGAAGCACGACAGAAGCGGAAAGGGGCGGTACCATGACTCAACCAGCTGGTCCCTGATTCCGCCTGCGATGGCCTCGCGGACGGCGTAGTCCAGCTGTTTGAGGAATGCCTCCTTGAGTTCGGCGGAGCTTTGAGGTATTCCGGTGTCAGGCCTGTCCTGGGTTCCCTTCGTCAGGTGGCGGCCACCGAACATTGCATACAGAAGGGAGATGGGAATGTTGACGTACGGCCAAGCTACCCAAGGGTTGCTACGTCCCTGGATCGACGTCTCGGTGCACGTGCTGGGAAGGTGTTCTACGGCGTGCTCGTATGGTATCCCGTACCTTGCGAGCCCCTTGATCACCAGATCGGTGTTGAAGAAGGACGGCTGGCCCATCCCGTTGCGCAGCAGCCGGCAGGCCCGTCGCATGAACTCCGGATCGATGTCCTTGTGCCAGAACACATCCGCCCCGGGGAAGTAGCCCCTCGCCCTGTCGGAGATCTCAAGGCACTTGTAGGTCAACTCGTTCGTCGCATCGCTCCCATCGGGATTCCTGCCGGCGATGCCTATGATCACGGCGCTCATGCTCAGCCTGTCGAACTCGTTGCACTTGATGAAGAGCTGCTCGAGGAGTGCGTCCGCCTCCTCCTTGTTTCGCTCAGCCCTGTAGTACCGAAGAAGATACCGATCGATGTGGCCCGGGCCGAAGCAGTGGTGGGAGGTGCCGCCCTCGATCGCAACCGCCAGAAACGTGAACCACGCAAGTTGTATCGCTTCCCTGAAGTTTCTAGGAGGCTGGGACGAGATGCGGTGACAGACTCGAGCTATGGAACGAAGTTGGGCCCTCCAGTCGGCATCCTCCGCCTCCTTCTGCAGGGTCCTTGCCAGCTCTGAGTAGCGAAGGATGAACTCCTGAAAGGACTCCAGGGATCTCCTGGAGGCTTTGTACAGCTGCAGCCTCTCGGGGGCCTTGGGATCGGTCATCTCCACCGCCCTCTCGAACTCCCCTATCCGCTTCTTGATCCCGTCCAGCCCCAGTTCCAGGATCGTCGGGTAGTCAGGCGCCATATGTCCCTCCATGGCATTGAGCCAGTAGTTCTGCTTCGAGAGGTAGCTGCGAGCCTCCTTCAGGGCCTCCTTCATCGGCTCATCCGGATGGGTGTTGGGATGCCAGCCAACCAGCATCTCCCCCTCCCTGATCAGGATGGGCATTTTCCTGAGGATGTGGCACGTTGCGTGCGCCACGCGCGTGATCCGGAAGGGTTCCCCCTCGGTCTGGCGGAAGGCTTCCGCTGCCAATAGCGTCCTTCCTTCGAATGAAGCTGCGTCCTCGCGGACGGATTCCTTCAGCTTCGCACACCACAGGTGCAGCTTGTCTGAAGACTCCATCTGCGATAAAGCTTGTGTGCGGGCGGGCACATAGGCCACCGTCGATGTTAGGGTGCGACGTCGACCACGAGTTTTAATATGCTTCAGCGAATGGCGCCCAAAGGCGCCGTTCAGACGTTGAACCTCGTGGATGCCACGGGCTTGTAGGCAGCCTTTTTGACCATGAGGG
>Ga0172364_10003352_pt1 | contig 12795 bp, 16 predicted proteins | sample LakKivSesite10cm_FD_114545 | JGI IMG/M metagenome (GOLD analysis project Ga0172364, IMG submission 114545) | Sediment microbial communities from Lake Kivu, Rwanda - Sediment site 10cm | ecosystem: Environmental > Aquatic > Freshwater > Lake > Sediment | place: Rwanda: Western Province, Lake... | reverse complement strand
TTGGATTAAATGCTACTATTTTGGGAAAACTCTTACTATCTTCTAATTTTTCTTGCCAGGATTTGCGTTTTCTTGCCATGTTTTTTTCACCTCATAGTTGTTTTTTCTTTCCTAAACTCATAGTAAGCAAATTCTTTGCCCGTTCAGGTAAAATACTTACGAGTTAATTCTGCCAAACCTATTTCTTTAGTTTGAATTTTGCTGTTGCGCTGGTGGATCTGCCGCTAAGTTTATCAGTAATCGCAATATTCACCTCATATTCGCCATCTTCTAATGTCTCAATAGTGTTAATGTTGTTTGTGAGAAAAACTTGATTCATATCCCGCTCTTTACCAAATGTAATGGGCTCAGTCAATAAATCCGTATCAAGCAGGACTTCTCCTTTTGGGCTTTTGACCTGTAGATGTTCAGGAATAAAAATCTCGTAAGAAGAGTCTGGATTTTGTTTATACTTGACATTGCTTAGGTTCATATAGATCCACACCACATCACCGGGTTTGTATGTTGCATTAAGTTGCTCTTGGTACACCATATAATTTTCAGGTTCAGTTGAGCAGAAAACGAGATTTGTAATTCTGAAATCAGATGCGCTTATATTTGTTTGTTCCTTTTTTGAACACAAGCATACAGACCCCACAACAATCAATAATAAGCCACAGAATAAAATTTGTTTCTTCATTTTACCCCCTGTTTGTTTTTGGCTCAACAATGCAAAAGACATGCTACGAACATAGTCAGGGGTTTCACCCCAGTCAACTGCTGACCAACCACTCTTTTCTTTTGGTATCATTTGCTTTTGTTTAAAGAATAATCTTTCTCTGCAGTAGGAATAAATAATACACGAATTGCTTCATAGATCAGAAGCAAACTAAGAATAAAGAGTATTATTCCACAGATACCAGAAATTGTAGTATCGGGCTTTATTGCAACGCCTGCCCCTAACGCCGTAATAAATGGAATAATAAAAGTCAACAACGACCACAAAGTCATTACCGTCATAAAGATCATAGGCAGAATTGTGTAGACGGCATTTTTCCCAGTCTTCATTAGCCAGACCGATATCGCAAGTAAGGTGAGGCTGGCAAGGAGCTGGTTGCTTGTCCCAAAGATGGGCCAGGCAACAAGATAACCTTTTTCTTTCGTCGCCATCAAGAACAGGAAAGGCAACAAAAGACTTATCAATGCCGAAATAACACCCCCAATTTTCGATTGCAATCCACTCAATTCCTGGAAGATGTAGCGTGCCAGTCTTGTGCACACATCAAGTGTATCATAGACAAATGTAGAAAAGGCAAGCAAGGCAAAGGGATATGCGATACTGAAATTTACCCCGATAAGTCCAAGGTAGCGGGCAATGCCATTTGCATAAATCAAATTTGGATCACGCTTCAAAATTGCATCACCACGCGGTATCATCATCAATGTAGCAAGGGCAAGGACTGCAACCACGCCTTCCAAAAGCATTGAACCATAACCAATTGGGCGGGCATCAGATTCTTTTGATAGTTGTTTTGATGTCGTTCCTGAACTGACTATCGCATGGAAACCTGAACAGGCTCCGCAGGCAACTGTGATAAAAAGGACAGGGAAGATCAATTTACCATTAACCAGGCTTTTCAGCCCGGAGAGATTCAGAGCCGGATATTGTATAGCAAAACCTCCGAATAATGCGCCGAGCAATCCTATTATTATTATTAGATATAAAAACCACCCACCCAGATAACCCCTGGGCTGCAATAATATCCACATCGGAACAATTGAAGCAAAAAAGCAGTAGAATAGAATAATAATATCCCATTGTTTAATTGACAAAGATGCCAGTGGCATCAGAATTGTTGTAGGTAATCTCGGACCAATCCAAACAATAAAAAGAACAAGTGGAAGAAAGATAATTGTCGCAATCCATAACTTTAATTTTAGACGATAAAGAACAATACCCATGAACACTGCCGCAAGAAGATAGAGAATTGAGGATGCTGCAACACCAGGACCATATGCTGTTCCTTCAGTTACGGTCTTGAATGTATTGGCAGTAATGTCAGTAAAAGCGATGATAACATATATAAGGGCGAACCAGACAAATATAAGAAAAAGAATGTGAGAAGTTGGTGACATATATTTCTTAACGATCTCGCCAATCGATGCTGCCTTATGTCTGATAGAAGCAACCAGACTCGAAAAATCATGAACCCCACCGATAAATATTGCCCCAAGCACAATCCACAGTATTGCGGGAAGCCAACCAAATAGAATACCAGCAAGGATTGGACCAACAATCGGACCTGCTGCTGCAATTGCAGAAAAATGTTGACCGAGCAAAAGTGTTGGTTTTGCTGGAACAAAATCCACGCCATCGTTTATACTGCAAGCCGGTGTAGAGCAGGAATCATCAAGCTTCATCTTGGTAGCTAGAAATCCACCATACAAACGATAGCCGATTAAAAAAATAAGTATTATTATTATAACTAACAGTCCAATCATATGATCACTCCTTTTATAGATTCTATAGTCTTTAACCCCCTATTACTTACCAAAATATTCCTTTTGTATCACCGCCTGCGCGATTTTATTGCTCGGACCATCACCCCGCGCCACACTAACCGAAACCTTACCCTGAAGTGCTTCAAAAATTTCTGCCACATCAGAATGCGTGAAACCAGGGCAGAGCAAAACGGCATCTATTTTTTCTTTTTCATAGATACTCTTTGCAACATTAAACGCCTCCTGCTGACTCTTGACGACCACGCTTATTAACCTATATCTACCTGTATCAATAACACTTCTATGCTTCTCATAATCTGCATCTGGTGCATGCGCCAGAAATAATGCCTTGAATGCCATAAAAACCTCCTCTAAGCAATTTCTAAAAAATATTTGCGCAACTTCTAAAACATATCAACAACCAACTTCTTTTTTATCTCATTTCAGGGCACGTAGACCTTTCTTCCCTCATCCCAGTTATCCCACCACTCAATCTTATTTGGCTTTATTCGCAGTAGGCAGTATTCTTCAGCTTCAGGGTTCTTGAAATGCTGCGATAAATCATAAGGTGCAATTTTCCATACCCTCTTCTTCTCTTCTAAATCTTCCCTAATCTCAGCCTCGCCTGTTACTGTGGCTGCTTTATCACCAGATGGATGTTGAACAAAAGCAAGACATACTTTGGGGTTTTCACTAATCTGTTTTACCTTCCTCGAATTGACAAAGGTTGCTACCCATATACCCATATCCTCTTCCACAATGGGCGAGACCGGACGCACCTGCGGTTGATCACCATCAACAGTTGCCAGGAACGCGAAAGAACAAAGCTCCCTCATTATTGCAACAATTTTTTCTTTATCTGATAGACTCATAATTTACCTCCTCAATACAACAAAAATAAACACTCAATTTTCATCTAGCATTTGCCTCTTTGGTCACTTATTATCAAAAGAAATCTAAAAATCCTTTTTAATCCTCTGAGTTGTTCTTTCTACAATCTTTTCGCAGATTCTTATGAAATCTCTCGTCTCAGAAGGATATTTTAGCCAGTAAATTGTCTTATGTCCATCTTTATCATAGCGAACAAGATTTGCCAGTTTTAACTTCACCAAATGATTACACACCGTGCCTTTTGTCCTGTTCACTTTCTTCACAATATCTTCAAGAGACATTGAACCATTTTCCAAGAGCAATCTTACAATCGCATAAGTGATCGGATATCCCATCACCCTGCATACCACTGAACCACGAAACTTCTTTTCCATTATTTTCATAAGAGCATTATACCTAATAATTTGAACATTTCAAGATTTCAAAATTTTGAAATCTTGAAATCTTGGCAGATAAATTATGAACGATAGGGTGGTTTATCTTTGATTGCATTTGATACTATTTCTGTTTGCACTAAAAAAGGATATATAGCAGATTATGCCTTCTCATTTCTGCTTGAATCCTATGTTTTTCCCATATGTGTGTTGTATTTTTTCAAATCTCAAGCCCTTTTAATGTTCTTATTGTCCTGGTTACTAATCTTATACACCCTTCAATATCTTCGCGTATCTGTTTGCCGATAAAACGCAACACAGACCAACCATGGCTTGTTAAATTATTGTTTCTAATGCGGTCTCTGCTTGATGAATCAGGCATTGTGTGATATCGTTCTCCATCACACTCAAGGTCAATATTACCTTTGCTACAGAATATGCAAAAATCAAGAAAATAATATTGATTATCCACGCGCACAAGGTATTGTCTTTCAGGAAAAATATTGTGCTGTTTAAGTGCTTGATACATCTTTTCTTCTAACTTACTTGTCCAGTATAAATCATTAATTTCTTCGGCAGTAAGTAGTCTTCTTAGTGTCGTGGGAATATGAACAATCCGGCGCCATCTCTTACTTGGTATCGGATGTGGTAGTTCATATATTTTGCCAAGAAAAATTTGATAATAATCCACATCCCGACGAGGGTGCTTAACATCATCAGGAAACAACTTAATTCTCTTTTTGATTTCAATTTTTGTAACAGGCGCATAATGCTTGACCCTGTATTTAAGATCTTCTCCAAAAACCGCAGGATAGTAGAAGGCAATATACCTGATGTCCCTCAAATTTTGTGGAGCAGATTTTGCGGGAATATGATACCAATGCTGATTTAAGATCAAAGTCCACAATTCTTTCCGCGGCACTATACCAACCAGTGCTGGCTCGTCACAATAAGGCAATCATGCTCCTGTCAAATATTAAACAATCTACTTTTTCAGTTTGAATCTGGCGGCTGTCTTTGCCGATTTGTCTGACATTTTATCCGTAATTGTAATATTTACCTCATATTCGCCATCGTCTAAAGTCTCAATTGTATTAATGTTGTTAGTCAAAAAAACCTGATTCATATCCCGCTCTTTGCCAAATGTAATGGGCGAGGTTAGTAAATCTCCATCCAGAAGGACTTCACCTTTTGGGCTTTTGACCTGTAGATGTTCAGGAATAAAAATCTCATAAGAAGAGTCTGGATTTTGTCTGTACTTGACATTGTTTAGGTTCATATAAATCCAGACCACATCACCAGGCTTGTATGTTGCATTGGTTTGCTCTTTGTATTTCATATAATCGTCAGGTGGCTGAGAACAGAATACAAGGTTTGTAATCTTAAATTCTCCATCTGTAGTTTTTGCTGGTTCTTGTTTTGAGCAACCAAGAACAGACAAACTCAATACCACAAACGACAAGATAACGACCAAGGTCTTGTTTTTCATATAACCTCCTAATTTGGATAAACCAAATTCTCAAACAGTTTGAAACATTAGAACGGGGGCGCGGACTATCACACACAGACACTGTCTTGAGTATAGTGAAAGAATGACATTAAAAACAGTCGCGCAATGATTTTACAAATCTTCTTGAAATTTCTTCACAGCCAAGTCGTCGGTAAAAGGCGTGGGCATCAATGCGGTCGCATCCTATCAACGGCATACAGACAATGAAAAATATTCAAAATTTTTGCGATGAAGCGCACCGCTACATTCTATGAATCCACACAAACCCATGGTTAATTGCTGTAAATGACACATACCTTTTCTTCTCCATAGTTCATTTTGTCCCCTTGAAATCTGGTTTCTTTAATTCTTCACCTGCTTTTTTGCACCTCTCAAGCCATAAATGTTCATATTCGTTTTCTGAAACAATTCTATTTCTTAAATCAGAGATTTTTCTAATTTTTTGTTTCTTACACCATTTTACGCACAACCTATATAAATCCCAATCCCATTCTTCGGTCTCCCACTCAACCTTTACTTCCCTTATGCCTTTAAGATACGCAACGAGTGCCCTTGTGTGTCCATCGGTCAGTATAATTTCGCCATCAAGTTCTTTTATTGGCAAAGGTTCATAATTTTTACAGTCAAAATTTTTCCATACTTTTTTAAACTTTATTTCGCTTATATATAACTGACTTGGCTGGATTTTATGAATTTTTATCTTCATAGTTTTATTTAGCCCGTATCCCGCGATAACTGGATTCGGGAGTGGCAAAAAGCGATCTGTAGCATTCTCGACATAAAAGAATTTTTCACGAAGCAACGGGCTGGTGCTGTGGTATATGAAGTGGCTTACATTTATTCCAGTCCATAAATCTGCCTTGGTGTAAGGTATTGTGGGAATTTATCTATTAGGGATAAACGAATAAGATAACAGAAATGACAGGCATCAACATATTTATCTTTATGTTTAACGTTGTATTCTTTACATAAAAGAGCGGGACCTCCTTTAGCCAAAAAACTACAAATTGGGTGCAATTCTGCATTATAATTTTTAATTAAATCTGATAAAGGAGTTTTCCACATATTACCCATGCTCAATCCCTGACAAAGATGAACATTACCATAGGCATCAATATGGACTCTTTCTGGCTCTTTTAAATCTTCGTAAGGACATTCTGTAAATTCTTGCCATGACCTTTGAAGAAGTCCTTTTACTAATTTTTCAACCGCTCTTCCTCTAAACATTGCCCCACCCCCAATAACAAGCGCTCCCTTTTTTTGATTCTTATCTATGCCTATTTCTACGATGGGCTTCTTAATGCAAATCGAACTATTCGGTATGCCCAATTTTTTTGCCGCGGCCAAAGTCCTTTTTGCTGGATTATCTTTTTCCTCTTCATAATGAAAGAAATCATCACTTACCGTGAGTTCAGATATGCCCGAAGCTAAAAGAGACCGAAGCCATAATTCGGCATCTTGTTCAGATGTTGCAAAATAAGCATTGGTCACGACACCTACTTTGAAACCTAATCCGCTGGCAATTTTAATTCCCTCAAGAAGCAATGGATAGAATAAAAAGGGCTCACCACCTTCAAAATATATAGATTTTATTGTGCCAATTTTAACTGCATCCTCAAGGACCTTATGTATCTGGTTTAAAGTAAAAGTGCCTTTGGCCTTGGGACTGCTATATACAAAACAATGGTCACATTCCAAATTACATAGATAACTCAAGAGAAAATGTAACCCTTTTAGCATAGCCTTAATTTTTCCTGTTTTTATTCCAAACTAATAAATGAGTAAAATCAATAAATAACCTTTACCAGCTCAAGTAGTATTTCGTTTTTTGATGTTCTCTTCCAATTTTTCCCTTCACTTCTGAAAATTATAGTTCAAATCTCATAAGTGGAAATTCTTTGTTGTCTTTATAAATTTTAAATCTATTTCTTAGATAAAATTCTATAGGACCTGATGGATTTTCTGGGCTAAATTTTCTGGCAAAGGTCTCCGTCATTCTTATTTTTCTGCTTCTCAAATCATCAATTACACTTTTAAGAAGTTTAGTACCCAATTTAGAATGCCTTAATTTTTTAGGGACAATAAACAGACAGGAAATCAAAACCGCATCATCGCTTGGCTGAACTGAGTAGCGGAATGAATTGGGAAGAAATTTTGGTGGTGCATACTGGACATAGCCTGTTGACTCTCCATTGACATACAATAACTTTCCACAATTTCCGAATTGCATTTGCGTATTCTTTAACCAAACTATTTTCCTCTGTAGTATTTCCTCTTTCTTTTCTTTTTCTGGATCTATGCACTCTTCAGGAAATTCCCAGTAAATGCAATACTTACAACTATATGGATGACTATTCCATTCTGGTGCATCCTTTAAGTTGTCCGATGTTAGGTTAATAATTTCAATCTTCATTATAATTGAATCGACCTGTTCTTGTCAAAACATATAATGCATCTGCTGTGATAAATTCATTAGATTTTTTCTTACTTACTCCTCCCCAATCAACAAGTGAACGACCGCTTATTATTTCTTTGGCAACTCTGTAGAATTTTTCTTCTGCGGGAAAACCACCATTAGACAGTTGTTTTGACTTTAGCAATTCCAGAGCATCCTTGCAACGCCTATCACTGATAAATCCTGCTTCAACCATAACCTTAAGCCCAAACAAAATATCATAATGCCAGTAGCAAGGATAGTGCAGTTTCAAAAAATCTTCTTTTCTCCATCTTTTTCTCGGTTTAATTTTGTACATCTCCCTCTTTAGAAAAATCTCAGCAGCCCTCCTTGCTGCTCTTTCTGCATCACTATTTTTAGTTATTTTTCCAAAAAGAGCCAGTCCGCGCAGGGGAAAAAGGGTCTCCATAAAAGATGAATTTACTGCCTCTGGATTTCTATCGCAATTCCACCCACCATCAGGCCATTGCCACTTCATAAGTCGCCTTGCGAGTTCTTCAGTCCGGGCATCAGCCAATCCGAGTGCAAATAGATAATAAAGGGCATTGCCCTCCTGTGATGCACATCTCCTTACCCTTCCATCAAGAACTATTATTGACTTTGCATGCTCTTCTGAGAATAGCCATTCGTAGACCTGTTCCCTCAATGGAATGAGTGATTTATCTCCTGCTGGATACTCAAGGTCAGCAAGCATTGATAGAACCCAATGTGCGCCATACCATTTGCGATAAGGATGACAGGAAATCTTACTATACTTATCTCTCTCTGATAAAAGCAATCGCACACGAGTAGAGAATTTTATTTCTTCCTGAAGTTTTTTGATTTTGGAGGTTTTAAAATCTTCACCAAGAATATTTACCAAAACTTTAAAGCGTATTGATGGTTCAGTTGATTTGAGCAGTCTGTCAATCATATTCACTAACCCGCCTTTGGCAGCCAGATTAATAGTTTCAAATTGCAAAATATGCGAGGCATTTTAGGAGTCAATTCTTTGATTCAACGCTGGAAAAAGTTTTTAAATTTAATTCCAGAAACATTGCGCCTTCTATCGGATTCTCTCGATATGGTTTAATTTCATAAAAGCCCATCGAGCAATAAAGTGCAATTGCCTCCTTCATTGCTGGAACTGTATCCAGCCGCATATATGTATAACCAATTTTCTTTCCCTCTTCAATGATAAACTTAGCCAACCTTTTGCCAATTCCTTTGCCTCTATACACAGGTTTTACATATAAACGCTTCATCTCACAAATACCATCGGCAAGTTTTCTAAGAGCAACACAACCAACTATCTTTTTTTCAATTATAGCGATAATCAAGCGGCCATCTGGTGGAGTGTATTCACCCGGGAGTTCGGCAAGTTCCTTATCAAAATTTTGAAAACACAGGTCAAAACCCAATGAAGATGCATACTCCTTAAATAACTCTCGCACGATTGATAAATGTTCTTCTGATTCAGCAAAAATAAATTCTGTCATCCTCGGAATTAGTAAATTTGAGAAACCTCAATAAATTAAGATGAATTTACTCTATATTTTCCAATGGACCGCAAATGCTGCGAATTTTTATTTCAAAAATATTATATTGATATATCTACATATGTGCATATGCACAATTGTGCAATTGTTAATATATTAATAGACTTCAGATTTTATCTGATTTTTACCATCTTGCTTTGCTTGATACATAAGGTCATCAGCCAACTTAACTAATTCAATGCCACTTTCGCTTGCCAAACTGTTATCACAAGTCACCACCCCAAAACTCAAGGTTGCGGCTAAATTTTCATCCAGAATATTTGTTAATTCCTCCTGAATCCTATTTAAAAGTACTTTTGCTTGCTGTGCGTTAGTATCTGATAAAAGAAGTGCAAACTCGTCTCCGCCTAATCGTGCAACGACATCAATTTACCGAGTATACTCTTTTAATATACATGCTACAGTTTTAAAAACTTCATCTGCTTTTAAATGTCCCAATGTATCATTGACTTTTTAAAGTTATCTATATCCATTTACACAATAGTAAAAGGACGGTGAAATCGCATAAATCTTTTCATCTCAATTTCTAAATAATCATAATAATTTCTTGTGTTTGGTATATTCGTTACAAAATCAAATCTTGCCAATTCTTTTTCTCGGTTAAGCAGTTCTCTCATTTTACTAATTGTATATGTTATAATAAAAAAGAAAAAGATCCTTATAAACGAATTCCAAAAAGAAATCCAGAGTTTAGAATATATGTGTCCAGCAGCGATGTCGACGATTAACCAGCAAGCACCACTCAAGATAGAAAGAAAGAACGAAAATTTATCTCCCATATACCAACTTGATAAGATTATCGGGATTACATAAAACAATGAAAACGCTATCTCATAGCCAAGTAAATAATCCACGACCCCAATAAGTGAAACTAATATTATCGCTATAGTCCCCTTTAAAGACTTTGACATTATATTATAGGATTGCAGAGGTAAAAACAAATATTTCTTTAGTTGGATTTTCGCAAGCTGAAATAAGTTATTCATTTTTTATTTGGTAAACAGAGCCGAGGTGGATTTCTGAATCCCTTTATTAATTTTTGAATCCTTGTAAAGTCTTAAAATCTTGCACTAAGATTTTTTTCATATTGATATTATACACGGCAACTGCAGGGTGGTATAATGGAATAATTTTAATTGCCCCAAAAGTAGTTCCTGTTTCAAATATCCTGCCATGGTTTTTACTTATCCCTTGAATTTCACTTTTTAATCCAAATTTTTCAAGAATAGAGGCGGTGGCATAGTTTCCCATTGGGCAAAACACCTTCGGTCTAATAATCTCAATCTGTCTTTCTAAATAAGGTTTGCATGCCTTTATCTCTTCCTGTTTAGGCTCACGGTTATCTGGTGGACGGCATTTAAGGACATTACCAATGTAGATTTCTTCCCTTTTGAGTCCGATTAATGCAAGTAATTCATCTAAAATCTTACCTGCAGCACCACAAAAAGGCCTGCCCGTCTTATCTTCATTAGCCCCAGGTGCTTCCCCTATAAACATTATTTTTGCACTGACTGAACCTTCTCCTATAACAGGATTGGTTCTGATTTTAAACAAATCGCACTTCTTGCAATTTATAACTTCGGCTTTAATCTCTTCAAGAGAAACTTGCACAAAAGTTGTAGTATTTCCCATTTTTAGCAAAATCACCATCCATCTGAAGCCTGTCCTTGATTTTCATTAGGGCAGACACTGGCTACAGGCCAGTAATGGATGCTACATATTTTGACGGGATTAAAATCCATACCCAATTGGCTTGCAGGAATGCAAGGCTGAAGCCTTGCCCGACATTTAATTTGTTTTTTCGCCCAGTTAAAACTGGATGCTACATTTAACTTGTTCTTTCATCCAGATAAATCTGGACGTTGAGTTTTCTGTTTAGGTTTCTTCACCTTTGGTCTTTGTCTTTATTGGCTCTACAAGTAAGACATAGGCGGGTTTTTCACTCCGCGAGCGGTGGCGTGTACCTTGCTTAACCAAAAAGCCATCACCTTCTTTTAATTCTACAGATTCATTCTCAAGGTCAATAAAAATCTTCCCTTTCAGCACATAAAAAAATTCATCTTCGTTCATATGTGTATGCCATTTATATGCACCATCAATCTTGGCAATCCGCAAGGCAGTCTCATTCACATATACTACATCCTGGGGCTGCCAGGCTTCTTTTAACTTTTTGTCAATGTCTTTAAAACTTATCTTTGTCATAAGACCTCCAATTTATTTTAATTCAAATAGATTTAGGCGGATTCAAACGGATTTGAACTCCGCTTGCTTTTAACTATTCGCAGGTATTCCATTTTTGGTGTCCCGAAATTAACCAGTAAACCTACTTCGTATGGAGACGCTTTTAACTGGGAAATTAGTTGTTCGCGAAATATCTTAGGAAGTCTTTCTACAGCCTTTAATTCAATAATTACCTTGTCTTCTACAACCAAATCTAATCGATGTTTGCCAATAACTTTCCCATTGTATTTGATATTAATCTCTTTTTCAATTTCGTAAGATAAACCTTCTCTTTTCAACTCTAATTCTATTGCCCGCTGGTAAATTTTTTCCGTAAAACCACAACCGAGATTCGTATGGACTTTAAATAGAATACCAATTATTTTATAAGTCAATTCGCGATGGAGTAGTTTATCTGTTTGCATCTGCAAACATCCGTTTGAATCTTAATCCGCCGGAGGCGGATTACATGCGGAACACCCCAAATTTATGCTCCGGTATCGACGCATTCAGAGACATAGCAATACCAAGACCGAGGATGGTTCGTGTATCAAGCGGGTCAATTATTCCATCATCCCAGAGTCTTGCCGTGGAATAGTAGGCACTCGATTCATATTCATATTTTGCCAAAATCGGCTTACGAATTTCTTCTATTTCTTCAGGCGTAAGCTTCTTACCATCTTTTTGCAGTGCCTTAACTTTGATGTCAGTAAGCACATCTGCTGCCTGTTCTCCACCCATTACACAGATCTTTGCTGTAGGCCACATAAACAAAAGCCTCGGTTCATAAGCCCTGCCACACATTCCATAATTACCTGCACCATAAGACCCGCCAGTGATAACAGTGAATTTTGGCACCTGGGCATTTGCTACAGCATGAACAAGTTTTGCACCATCCTTGGCAATTCCCTGATGTTCGTAACGCTTACCAACGATGAATCCGGTAATGTTTTGTAAAAAGATTAAAGGAATTTTACGTACACAGCAAAGTTCAATAAAATGGGCACCTTTTTGTGATGACTCAGAAAATAGAACACCATTATTTGCCAAAATGCCGACTGGATAACCCATAATACGCGCAAAACCACAAACAATGGTAGGTCCATAGAGTTCTTTGAATTCATGAAACTCACTGCTATCCACAATTCTTGCAATAACTTCGCGCATATCAAATGACTTACGCAAATCTCTGGGGATAATGCCGTATAGCTCTTTCGGGTTGTATGCAGGTTCAACTGGTTCACTCCTCTCGAGAGGATATTTGGATTGCCGGCCCAGATTTTCCATAATATTTCTTGTTATTTCAATTGCCTGTTCATCATTTAT